>ERZ1022756.451-NODE-451-length-11682-cov-24.300335_pt1 | contig 11682 bp, 9 predicted proteins | sample MGYA00520902_ERZ1022756 | MGnify/ENA primary metagenome ERZ1022756 (study PRJEB33162, sample SAMN09537601) | freshwater metagenome | isolation source: freshwater | place: Canada:Alberta | collected 2017-07 | study: EMG produced TPA metagenomics assembly of the... | reverse complement strand
ACAGCAAACAGTGACTTCAAGGCACCTTGAAGCATGTTCTCCGCAGCAGCTGCCTGCTCCGGGTGCGAAAGCGCTTCGGGAGATACTGTAGCGGCACGGGCTTTTGTTACATCATCGAAAACCTTGCCTTCGTATGCTGCGTAACCTTTTACGGTCTCGATTAAGTTAGGAATCAAATCCGCACGACGTTTGAGCTGAACGGTTATGTCAGACCAAGCCTCGTCTACTCGAACATTCAGTGCAACCAGGGCGTTGTAGGTAGACCAGAGCCAGATTCCAATAAGCAGAACTATGCCAACCAGTACCAAAAGAGCGATATCCACGTGGATTCCAATCAGTCAAAAAACGGTGTTATAAAAATGTTAGGCCAGAACTCTGATTATTTGGGGTTCAGTTTGATTCTCACAGAAAACTAGGAGGTGTGCCCCCGATGGGACTCGAACCCATACTGTGACGATTTTAAGTCGTCTGCCTCTGCCATTGGGCTACGGGGGCCTAAAACTAAAGTGTCTCTAGTTCTTGGGTCTAGAAGCCCAAGTTTCGAAGGCTAATCGTGGGTCCTTCTTGGACTCAATTGAAACCACATCCCGCCTCAGCAAGAAGTTAGCAATCCAGCCCCCCAGAACTCGAAACTTTCTTTCCCACATTGGCATTGCCAGTACGTGGTAACCGCGATGCATAAACCAAGCCAGTAATCCGGTAACCGCAACATTTCTATACTGGAAAACTCCAACCCCAATGCCAAGACCTGCAACAGCGCCCATGTTCTTATGGAAGTAAGGCTTAATTCCTTCTCCTCGCAAACTCGCCACCAGGTTCTTTGCTAGGAGCTTTCCCTGCCTAACCGCATGCTGGGCATTTGGAACACAGTAGCCGCCCACACCATCACCAGATAGATCTGGGACCGCAGAGTTATCGCCAGCCGTCCAAGCGCCTTCGATAATTTGCTCGCCGTCCACAATTCGAAGTGACGCGTCGGCGGTTACTCTGCCTCGCTCGTCTAGTGGAAGGTCTGTGTTTTTTACAGCTGGATTTGCCATCACTCCGGCTGTCCAAACGATTACATCTGCAGAAAGCTTTAGTCCGCTTGAGAGCTCGACCACTCCATCTTCTGCCGATTGCAGTTGTGTGTCCAGGTGCACGTGGGCATTGCGATCTCTCAAATTCTTGACAACCCACTCGCTAGTTTTCAACGACACCTCTGGCATTACTCGACTCATAGCCTCAACAAGGTGGAACTGAACTTCTTCAAACTTTATTGTTGGGTAGTAACGAAGAAGATAGGTAGCCAGCGAAAGCATTTCGGCAAAAGCTTCAATGCCTGCAAAGCCTCCACCGACAACAACGAAAGTTAGGAGCTTCTCACGTTTTGTACCAGCTGGCAAACTTGCTGCTCTGTCAAAATTAGTAAGCAGTCGATCTCTAACTTCGATTGCTTCTTCGATCGTTTTCATTCCGATAGCCAAATCGGCAACTCCAGGAATAGGGAAGGTTCTAGATACCGCACCGGCAGTCACAACAATTTGATCGTATTCAAGCTCATATGGCTCCAAACCTGGGCTTGAAACCGTGACTTTCTTTTCTTTGTGGTTGATGTAGCTTACTTTTCCGCCCACTATGTTGGTGTTTTTGAGGTGTCTTCGGTAAGACACCAGAACGTGTCTTGGCTCAATCGACCCAGCCGCTACCTCTGGAAGAAAAGGCTGATAAGTCATGTATGGCAGTGGGTCAACTAGGGTCACCTCGGCTTCTGATTTACCAAGGTACTTTTCTAGTTTTTTAGCTGTGTAGAAGCCGGCGTAACCGCCACCAACAATAAGAATTTTGGGCATTGAACTAATTTACTACTTTCGTTTTGATTCAGCCGGGCTGGCGCTTTGAGGCCTGAACGCAAAATACAAGAAAATTGCTAGCAGCCCCAAACCAGCATAGCCAGCAACGGAGATCCAAACACTGCTATTGGAATACCAAGGCTGAGACTGGACTAGCTCTAGCTCTGGAGCCGTAATTGGCGTCACAATCTCACCTGGGCCAGCCTCAACTGGCTCACTGGGTCGGTAGAGCTCTACCCATTGGCTTAGCGAGCCAAGCGGATTTTCTGAAACTTCTGGGATCTCTGCCAGTACGGCACTCTCTGCATCAATAATCCCGTGACCAAAACTGTTTGAGTAACCTTCAAAGCCAACTTTTCGGGCGGATTGAATGACGCGATTTACTACGTTGGCTGAGTCCATTTCTGGATACATAGATCGAATCATTGCCACCAGCCCAGAAACAATAGGGGCAGCGGCGCTCGTTCCGGACCATAACCGATATTCGCCACCAGGGTATGCCGCGACTAGATCCTCAGATGGTGCGGTAACTCCGATGGTAAATCCCTTGACAGAAGATAGCGCTGAAGGATTCAATTCTCGATCCACACCAGCAACGGCAATAACCCCAGGAATTGTTGCCGGAGCTGACACCTGCTCAGTCCCATCAGCCAGGTTTCCAACTGCCGCAACAATGACTACATCATTTTCAAAAGCATACAAAAATGCTTCATCCCAAATTTTCGGCCAAGAAACTGAATTTCTTGTTAGAGAAAGATTTATAACCTTTGCGCCGTTATCGACAGCCCAAATTATGCCTTTTGCTATTTGGGAGTCAGTGTCCAGCCCTGAAACGCCAAAGGCCATTGATACCGATAGCAACTGTGCCTTTGGGGCAGTTCCAATTACGCCGCTACTTTCATCTTCGAAAGATCCACGCCCTGCAAGAATTGATGCCACCATCGTCCCGTGATAGTTGCTTTTTCCAACTAACGTCAGCCCATCACTTGAACCAAGACCAGACACGTCTGTTCCCCCAACCACTGAACCCCGAAGGCTGGGGTGAGTTGCATCAATTCCAGTGTCGATTACTGCAACTTTGACTCCCTCCCCTTGACTGGAATCCCATGCTCCGGTGAAGCCGAACTGATCTAGCCAGTATTGGCGATCACGAATCGAATCCGCGGTTGCCGCCTGAGACATCGAAAGTGTTAGAAAAATCACAAGCGCAGCCGTAACTAATTTGCGCATTCACACCTACTTGGTGACCAGCTGCAGGCAGCCAGTGCCAGATCCCCCAGGGGATTTACCCCGGGGCCTTTGGCGAGCGAGTGCGCTACCAGAGAGTGAAGACATTTGACTCTTGTGGGCATCCCGCCCGCTGAAATTCCTTCTATCTCCGCAACAAACCCCAAGCTGGCTCTGTCTTGCAAGTAGCTCTCGTGTGCTTTTTGGTAACTTGCTGCAAGCTCCGGCTCCTCAGTCAGGCGCTGCTGTAGCTCTGTCATCAAACCATTAGCTTCCAAGGTTGAGATAGCGGATGTTGCAGCCGGAAGCGTTAGATAGTAGACGGTTGGAAAAGGAGTTCCGTTTTCAAGTCTCGGTTCGGTCTTTACCACGATGGGATTTGAGCAAACGCACCTTGCTGCAATAGCAACAATTCCTCTAGCGGGTCTTCCAAGCTGCGTTGAAACAGAGTCGATGTCTTTTTGTGATACGTCAGTCAAGATCAGGCTCAGGTTCCTGACTCGGCTGCTCAAGTCCTGCTCGTAATGCGGATTCCAAGATTGATTCAACCCAGCTAGCTTTACTTGCAACAACCTCTTGACTAAAACCACTACCTCGACGCTGCTCAGCAAGCATTGCACCAACCGAACCAGAGGTGTCCGAAACATCAATACCTTCTGCGTCCATTACTAGAAAACTTACTTCTCCTGGCATAACAAAGTAGAGACGGTCTCTGGCTTGAGAGCGAACGTAGACTTCATCGTCCCAGCGAAGACGTTCTTCTTTCATCCCTTCAAGTTCAGCTTTAGCTTGCTCGACAAGTGCCTGGTAATCAGCAATATCTCGTCTTTGCTCGAAAAGAAGTTGCAGGCTCGGAGCCAAGGTAAGTACCCCAATTAGCATCACTGCAAGCATGGCTAATGTGTAGCTATTGAGACGGCTGGTAATTCTCATTTAGATTTCCTAGCGGAAGTTCTTGAAAGCTCTGCCTCCGGGGTAGTAAGCAGCGTCAGCCAACTCCTCTTCAATTCGAAGCAGTTGGTTGTATTTTGCTACTCGCTCACTCCTTGCTGGAGCACCGGTCTTGATTTGCCCAGCATTGGTTGCAACAGCCAAGTCAGCGATAAAGGTATCTTCTGTTTCACCAGAGCGATGGGAAATTATTGCGGTCATACCGTTTCCCTGAGCTAGGGCAACAGCATCGAGAGTTTCTGTCAGGGTGCCGATTTGGTTTACTTTGACCAGGATGCTGTTTGCAGTTCCTTTGTCTATTCCCATTTGGAGCCTGGCCGGGTTGGTTACAAACAGGTCATCTCCAACTAGCTGAACCTTGGATCCTAGGCGCTCGGTCATAGCCGCCCAGCCGTCCCAGTCGTTTTCGTCTAGTGGATCTTCGATTGAAACAAGCGGAAAAGCCTCAACGAGACCTTCGTAATAGGAAATCATTTCTTCTGCAGAATGCGCCTTGCCTTCGAAGTGATATTTACCGTCTTTGAAAAATTCAGTTGCTGCAACATCAAGTGCCATGGCAATGTCTGTTCCAACTTTGTATCCTGCTTTTTCAATGGCCTCAGAGATCAGCTCCAGTGCGGCACGGTTTGTCGGCAGGTCCGGTGCGAACCCTCCCTCGTCACCTAATCCAGTTGAAAGGTTCTTGGACTGGAGTAATGACTTTAGAGAGTGGTAAACCTCGGTACCCCACCTGAGTGCTTCGGAAAATGTTGGGGCTCCAACCGGAACGATCATGAACTCTTGGATGTCCACTCCGTTGTCCGCGTGGGCTCCACCGTTCAAAATGTTCATTAACGGCACTGGAAGGGTGTGAGCATTTGGTCCGCCAAGGTATCTATAAAGAGGTAGCCCACTGCTGTCTGCGGCTGCTTTTGCAACCGCAAGTGAAACGCCCAAGATTGCATTGGCGCCAAGGTTTGACTTGGTTTCTGTTCCATCAAGAGAAATTAGAGCGTTGTCTACCAGTCTCTGATCTGTGGCGTCGAAATCTACAAGAGCCTCGTCAATTTCTCCGATTACTCGGAGTACTGCTTTTTGAACACCCTTACCTGAGAATCTAGATTTGTCGCCGTCTCTGGATTCGTGAGCCTCAAAAGCTCCAGTTGATGCACCAGATGGAACTGCTGCACGACCAAATGAATCATCATTTAGCAGCACCTCAACTTCAATAGTTGGGTTGCCTCTCGAGTCCAGAATTTCACGGGCGCCGATGGCTTCGATAAGTGACAAGGGGTTTCTCCTTAGTTGGTGGGAATCAAGTTCCAATATTTTTATCAATTGCCGCCGTTGGCACACTACTAGTTTAGTTTGACTGCACCTAGGCTATGGGTTTGATTACTAGGCCCTTGAAGCCCTCGCTGGGCTTATCTAGGGTCGCAAAGGAAGAAAAACCCTGCAGCTTTAGGCTCTCTAGCAAGGTATTTAGCTTTTTGGGCTTGGGCTCCAGCCTCACAAGATAACCAGCTTCAATTGCTTGAACTTGAGTTGTTATAGCCTGCTGCAGATCTGATGATTCAAAAACCAAGACTAGGCTCTTGTTTTCTATCGTCGGAACTTCTACTAAGTCCGCAACTCTTTCAAATCCCAAAGAGATGCCAACAGCTGGCACGTCTTCTCCGAGCCACTTGCCCACCATTCCGTCGTAGCGACCGCCGCCGCCAATGGAACTTCCAGATTCAGGGTGCTCTATTTCAAAGATGATTCCTGTGTAGTAGCCCATGCCACGAACCAAAGTTGGATCAAAGCGCAGCTTTCCAGGATGCTCTACCTCTAGCGAAGAAAAAACTGCAGCTAGCTGACTAGGGTGCGACTGATCGCTTGCTAATCCTGAAAGCCAAGTTTTTGCTTTTGATGCCACCGCATCGTCAAATCTTTCTTGTAATTCAAGGCAGACACCCTCGATACCTATTTTGTCTAGCTTGTCGATTGTGATCATTGCACGAGCTTGGTCTTTTGAGGAAACGCCTAGTTCCTCTATGGATTTGGAAAGAAGCTCACGATGATTGATTCGAATAGTTGCCGTTGACAGGCCGAGGCTTGCTAGTGCGTGCAAGCTAGCGTTCAAAATTTCTATTTCGGCTAAGGAGGAATCGTCGCCGATGATGTCAATGTCGCATTGAATGAATTGTCGGTAGCGACCTTTCTGCGGACGCTCGGCTCTCCATACTGGACCGGTCTGTATCGCCTTTAAGACTTTTGGGAGCTTGGATTGATTTGTTGCATAAAACCTTGTTAGTGGAACCGTGAGGTCGTATCTCAATCCAAGATCAGCAAGCTGGTCTTCACTTTTCCCGAGCGCTTCCTCCAACTCTTCACCGCGCTTTAGAACCCGAAAGGCCAAGCTTTCGTTGTCACCACCGTCGCTACTGGTTAGGCGCTCTATGTTCTCAAGTGCCGGAGTTTCGATTTCTTGAAAACCAAAGGATCGATAGCTGGTTAATATCTTCCCGAGCAGGTAATCCCTGTTGGATTTCTCGACAGGTAGAAAATCACGCATGCCGCGAGGGGGATTAATTTGCTGAACCATGTTTCCAGTCTGGCAGACAAGGCCTTGAAACTTGGGTTAGCGAACTGGTGCTGTTGAGCTACTTGCCGATAATTCCTGCATCAAAATCATCACTTAGCTCGAACTGTCGAATCTCAACTTCCAGTTCCCGCACGCTTTCGCGCAATGCGCGTTCGGCGTCAAGCCCTTTGGCCTTGGCTGCTAAAACAAGGGCAAGTAACAAGCCGCCTAGTTGATCTTCATCCCCTATCTCTAGAGACGAAGGTTCCTGCTCGCCTAGAACACCAAGAGATTGGGCTTTGCCAATAACTTTTTCGGCGAGCATCAGGGAAGGTAGCGCCTTGGGGATGCCATCTAGCACGCTTTCGCGCTCAGGCTTTTCTCGCATTTTGTGAGCATCCCAATTCTGCATGACCTCATCGCCGCTATTGGCCTTGTAACGCTCGAGCTCTTCTGGGGAGCCAAAGACATGTGGGTGTCTACCCTTCATTTTCTTTGTTGATAGTGCTGCAACGTCTTGAATGTCAAAGCTCTCACCTAAAGAACCGGACTCGGCTAGATCGGAATGAAAAACCACCTGATACAAAACATCACCGAGCTCCTCCAGGATTTGCTCTCTGTTTCCCGCCTCTATTGCTTCAATGAGTTCATAGCTTTCTTCAATTAGATACTTGGTGAGCGACTGATGGGTTTGCTCTGCGTCCCACGGGCAGCCGCCCGGCGCTCTCAGGCGCTTCGCTGTTGCAATTAGCTCGTCTAGGTTAGTCATTTACTTCCACTTCCTTTTGTATTGCGGCTATGTCTTCAAAAACTTTGTGGGTGAACTCAATTAGCCCTTGGCCCGTTAGCGTGCCCCCAGCTGTTGCAGCCGGTATGGGTAATTGAAGAATTCGTGCCGACTGCAAATACTTTAGCCCTTGGTAGCTTCTGCTAAGTCTGACTTGAATAGATTCCGTCATTTCCACGGGTTGTATTCGCATCATGTTTGATAGCAAATTCACGTCCTTTAGCCCTAGCCGGTTAGCGATCTGCCTAAGCTCGGTCACAAGAATGAGATTTTTAACCTGTTCTGGTGCGACGCCATAGCGATCTTCCAATTCGCTCAGAATTGCCTCAAGTCCCTGCTTCGTTCCGGTTTCACCGGAAGCCGCAGATAACTTGTGATAGGCCTCTAGCCTTAGTCGCTCACTGTCGAGATAGGTATGAGGTATGTGAGCATCGATTGGGATTTCGAGCTTTAGCTCGGCTGGAGAATCAATCTTGATTCCCTTGAAGTCCGCTACCGCTTCGCCAATCATGCGAAGATACAGATCGAAGCCCACTCCGGCGATGTGGCCGGACTGCTCACCTCCAAGTAAGTTTCCCGCCCCACGAATCTCTAAATCCTTCAACGCCACCTGGATTCCAGCTCCCAGCTCGTTGTTCTGAGCGATGGTGGCAAGTCGGTCGTGCGAGGTTTCACTCAGTGGCTTAGTTGGGTCATAGAAGAAGTACGCGTAGGCACGCTCCCTAGAGCGACCAACGCGACCTCTTATCTGATGAAGCTGGGAAAGCCCAAAATGCTCAGCTCGATCGATAATCAAGGTGTTGGCGTTTGGGATGTCAATTCCGGTTTCGATAATCGTTGTTGACACCAAGATGTCAAACTTCTTCTCCCAAAAATCAACTACCACCTGCTCCAAAGCCGCCTCCGGCATTTGTCCGTGGGCTACCGCTATACGGGCCTCGGGCACTAGCTTTGCTAAATCGTTTGCAGTTTTTTCAATTGTTGCCACTCTGTTGTGAACAAAGAACACCTGGCCTTCTCGAATCAACTCTCTTCTAATCGCAGCCGCAACTTGTTTCTCGCTATATCCTCCGATGAAGGTAAGAATCGGATGACGATCTTCTGGAGGAGTTGCGAGAGTCGACATCTCTCTAATTCCGGTGATTGCCATTTCAAGAGTTCTTGGAATTGGAGTGGCGCTCATGGCAAGAATGTCCACATTGGTTTTTAAAGCTTTCAGTTTCTCTTTGTGCTCGACTCCAAATCTTTGTTCTTCGTCGATTATTATCAAACCGAGATTTCGAAACTTGACTGTATCCGAAAGCAGTCGGTGAGTTCCAATGACCATGTCGACCTCACCAGTTGCCAAACCAGCAATTGTTTCGCGTACTTCTCTTGCAGTTTGGAAACGAGATAGCGATTTCACATTAACCGGAAACCCTGAGAATCGATCCAAGACCGTGTCGGTGTGCTGCCTCGCAAGCAAAGTTGTTGGCACCAGCATGGCAACCTGCTTGCCGTCTTGAATAGCCTTGAATGCAGCTCTGATGGCAACTTCTGTTTTTCCGTAACCTACGTCACCTGCAAGTAAGCGGTCCATAGGGGTTGGTTTTTCCATATCAGCTTTAACTTCTTCAATTGTTGTGAGCTGATCGGGGGTTTCTTGAAACGCAAAAGCTTCCTCCAGCTCATGTTGCCAGGGAGTGTCTTGGGCGAAAGCGTGTCCAACCGAGTTCATTCTTGCCGAGTAAAGCTTGACCAAATCGATTGCAATCTTCCGAACTGCCTTTCTTGCATTGCCTTTGGCTCTTGCCCAATCTGATCCACCCAACTTGGAGATAACGGGGGCTTCGGCTCCGATGTATCTGGTGAGCATATCTAACTGATCTGTGGGGACATAAAGAGTGTCTTCGGGATAGCCTCTCTTGGATGACGCGTACTGGATAAGCAGATACTCTCTTTGGTGCACTCTGGCTCCGATACCGCTGGTTCTTTGAATCAGCTCCTTGAACCTTCCGATGCCATGAATTTCGTGGACCACATAGTCACCGGATTTTAGGGTTAGTGGATCAACGGCTTGACCTCTTTTTACAGCAAGTTTTCTTGCAAGCGGAGCTGAATAGGAGCTCTTGGAATAGAACTCGAGCTGAGTCAACAAAGTCAGTTTTGCTGCCTCAGAAACTAGACCCTTTCTTAGTTGAGACTGAATGAGATAAACGGTGTTAGCACGAGGCTCATCCGGGATGGTCTCAGTCAATACGGCATTCACACCGGCTTGAATCAATACCTCTTTTAGTCTTTCGTTCGTGCCAGTACCCTCGGATGAAATTACAACCAAATGATTTTGCGCCAGCTGATCTAGCACCCACTCGAGAGCTGAAGACTCTAGCCCTTTAAAATTTGGAACTTCGAGGATTCCCAAATTCACAACTTCTTCTGAATCCATTCCGAAAGGAGAAATTGTGAATACTTGTAATTTAGAGAACTTTTCGCTCAAGCTAGCAAAGTCAACAAAGCCACCTCCAGAAAGGTCTATCGGTGCCGAAGCCCCATCCATGGCGGCATCCCAAGCGGCGTGTAAAAACTCTTCATTTGTTTCAACGAGGCTGGCGGCTCTAGCGGCTACTTTTTCCGGGGACAAGACAGCTACTGACACGCTCTTGGGTAGATAGTCAAACAGGGAAACCATGCCATCTGCTAGCGCTGGAGCTAACGACTCCATGCCCTCAACTGGAATACCCAAAGAAATTTTTTCCAACATTGCACCTAGGTTTGGGAACTCATGCATCATTTCTCTAGCCTTAGAAGCAACCGATGGCGTGATAATCAACTCACGTGCCGGGTACAAAGTTAGCGTCTCAAGTTTTATGGCAGAAGATCGTTGATCCGAGACAGAGAATTCTCTAATTTCTTCTAGCTCGTCACCAAAAAATTCCATTCGAACTGCGTGTTCGGAGGTTGTTGGAAAAATATCAAGAATCCCACCTCGGACCGCAAACTCTCCGCGTTTAGAAACCATGTCGACTCTTTGGTATGCCTGCTCGACTAGCTTCAGTGATAGCTCGGGCAGGAGATATTCTCGTCCGGCGCTTAGCTCAAGTGGAGGAAACTTGTCCAACCCTGCAACCAAGGGTTGGATGGCTGCTCGAATAGACACGATTAGGTAGATCGGGGTTTCTGGTTGATCTTTAGGAATCTGAGAGAGTCTTGCGATTGTTTGCATTCTCTGGCCAACTGTTTCTGGGCTCGGGCTTAACCTCTCGTGTGGCAGTGTCTCCCAAGATGGAAACAGCAATACCTCACTGTCCGGTTCTAGAAATCGGAGATCTCGCTCGAGATCTTCTGCTTCACGACCGGTAGCAACGATAACTAGCTGAAGGGTGGGTAATTTTTCACGAAGGCCAGTAATCAAACTCAGAACCAATGGGTTCGCTGATTGCGGAGCAACCACTTCGATTCGGTTGTTTTTTAGGCTCGACTGGAGTTTTGCAACCGGGTAGCCCTGGCCCAGGCGCGCGACTAGGCCGTGATTTAGCACAAGACCTAGTGTAAGCGCGGACTAGTCAGCTGGTGAATGGTATTTATCTTGGGCCGAGATTAGACCCTCGCTAGCAATCTGCTCTACCGCATCGGCTGCAATTTCTAGAGTGGTCTTGAATTGTGCGAGGTCACTAGCCGAAAAATTCTTGAGAACAAAATCCGCTGCGTCCATGGATCCTGGAGGTCTGCCAATTCCCAGGCGAATCCGAATAAATTCCTTCGAGTCGATGGCTGAAATGATATCTCTTAGCCCGTTGTGTCCCCCGTGCCCTCCCCCAAGCTTTAGACGAAACGTTGTTGGAGGAATGTCTAACTCATCGTGAGCAACAATCAAGTTCTCTGGGGAAATCTTGTAAAAGTTCAGAAGGGATGAGGTCGGTCCGCCGGATAGATTCATGAAGGAAAGTGGTTTAGCCAATATCAACTTAGGTCCGCCAATTACCTTAACCTCTGCAACCAAGGCGTTGGACTTATGTGCCTTAAAGGACTCGTTGTGTCTAGCAGCCAGCACATCCAGCAAGACCTGGCCAACATTGTGGCGATTAAGTGCATAGTTGGGCCCGGGGTTCCCGAGCCCAACTACTAAAAAAGTGTTACTCAGCTTTGGCGTCCCCAGCTTTGGCTTCGCCAGCCTTAGCATCGGCTGCTGGTGCTGCAGCTTCTGCAGCAACTGGCTCCTCGTTCTTGCCAGCTGCTGTCACCATTACTGACGCAACTAAGGCATCTGGCTCAAGGTCAAGCTTGGCTCCTGAAGGAATCTTTATATCCTTAGCAAGCAAATGGAATCCTGCGCCTTCCTTGTTGAACACAGCCTCTACATA
>ERZ1022756.450-NODE-450-length-11695-cov-17.530842_pt1 | contig 11695 bp, 11 predicted proteins | sample MGYA00520902_ERZ1022756 | MGnify/ENA primary metagenome ERZ1022756 (study PRJEB33162, sample SAMN09537601) | freshwater metagenome | isolation source: freshwater | place: Canada:Alberta | collected 2017-07 | study: EMG produced TPA metagenomics assembly of the... | reverse complement strand
GAAGGTCGAGACCGCACCGTCTGACATGTCGTTTTCGGTCCAGGTGCCCGGCGCCCTGAACGGCAAGACCCTGGAGTGGAGTGGCACGGATTTGAACAGCGTGTTCGCGCAGCGCGGCAATCTGGTCAACCCACGCTTTTGGCGCATGCTGGCCGATGTGCTGCGCTTCAACGCGCTGTGCACGCGCATTGCCAAAGAGCAGCGCGAAAAAGAACTGCAGCAGCCCCTGTCTGAGTTTTTGCACACACACAAGTTCAGTGAGCCGTTCAGAGACTGGTATTTCCTGCCCATGCTGGGCTGCATTTGGAGTTGCCCGACCGACCAGATGCTGCAGTTCCCGGTGGCCACCATGATCCGGTTTTGCCACAACCACGGCCTGATCCAGGTGACCAACCGCCCGCAGTGGTTCAGCGTGGTGGGCGGTGCCCGCCACTACGTCGAAAAAATCCTCACGAACGTGTACGACAAACGCCTGAACACGCCCGTGCGGCTGATCGAGCGCGACGCGCAAGGCGTGCGCGTCATCACCGATGGCCATGCCGAGCGCTTTGACCAAGTGGTCATCGCCACCCACACCGACCAGGCGCTGGGTCTGCTGCGTGAGGCGTCTGGTGAAGAGCGCAGCGTACTGGGTGCCATCCGCTACCAGAACAACCGCGCCGTGCTGCACACCGATGCCAGCGTGCTGCCCGCTAATCCCAAGACCTGGGCCGCCTGGAACTATGAACGCGCCGCCAGCAGCGAACGCGAATCTTCGCGGGTCTGCCTGCACTATTTGCTCAACCGTTTGCAGCGCATTCCTTTTGAACAGCCCGTGGTGGTCTCGCTCAATCCGCTGAAAGCCATTGACCCAGCCACCATCGTGGGCGAATACGACTACGCCCACCCGGTGTTTGACCTGGCCGCCATCGAAGCGCAAAAGCGCTTGCCCTTGTTGCAAGGCCAACAACACACCTGGTTCGCCGGAGCCTGGACGGGTTATGGCTTCCACGAAGACGGCCTCAAGTCGGGCCTGCAAGTGGGCCGCGCCTTGCTCAAACTCATCCACGAACAGGCCGACCCTGTTCAGGACCCGCTGGCCGCATGACCGCTGCCACCGCGCTCATCGGCTGGGGCCAGGTGCGGCACACGCGTCACCGCCCGGCGCACCATGCCTTCGTTTACCCAACGGCTTTTTTGATGCTGCCCATGCGAAGCTTGAGGGCTGGAGAAGGCCGGGCAGCTTTGGCGATCAACCGCCCCGCCTGGTTTGCCTTCCACGATGCCGACCACGGCGATGGCCGACCCGCCGAGACAGGCGGCGCGCTGGCCTGGCTGGACGAACTGCTGCACCAAGAAGGCATTCAGGACGCGACAGGTGAGGTCTGGCTGCAGGCCTTCCCGCGTGTGCTGGGCCATGCTTTCAAGCCAGTGAGTTTTTGGTATGCGCACCGCACCGATGGCAGCCTGGCTGCCATCGTGGCCGAGGTGAACAACACCTTTGGCGAGCGCCACTGCTACCTCTTGCCGGAGCCGCAATACGGCCAAACGCTACTGGCCCACAAGGTGTTTCATGTATCGCCTTTTTGCGATGTGCAGGGTGAATACCGTTTTCGCTTCATGCGCACGCAGCAGCAGGGCCAGGACCGCATCGTGGCGCGTGTCGACCACGCCGACGACGACGGGCCCTTGATCGACACCAGCTGGAGCGGCGTACTCGAGCCCGCCACCGCAACCACCTTGCGCCGCGTGATGTGGCGCTTTCCACTGCTGACCTTGGGCGTGGTGGCCCGCATCCATTGGCATGCGCTTTTACTCTGGCTGAAAAAAGTACCGTTCTGGCGCAAGCCGGAACCGCCTCGCGACTTTGTGACCCGATGACCCTGGACCCTAACGGATACCCATGACAATGAAGACTGCTGACCACGCCACTGCCCTGGGAGCCTCCAGCACCGCAGCGCACATTCCGAACGCCAGCCTGCCCAAGGCGGCCACACGCTTGCTGGGCTTGCTCACCCGTCTGAAAATCGGCACGCTCACCTTGCATGCGCCCGATGGGAATTTCCAGGTGTTCGGCACGCACGAAGCGCCTTTTGCTGCACTGCACATCCACCGCTGGGCGGTCTGCGCCGAAGTGCTCAAATCGGGGGACATTGGTTTTGCAGAAGGCTATATGGCCGGCGATTGGGACACCCCCGATTTGGCCGCTTTGCTGCGTCTGTTGATCGCCAACCGCAAGCAGATTGAGGGCGCAATTTACGGTCACTGGCTCGGGCGCCTGGTGTACCGTGTCAAACACTTGCTCAACCGCAACAACCGCACCAACAGCCGCAAAAACATCCATGCCCATTACGACCTGGGCAACGCTTTTTACGAGCTGTGGCTGGACGGCACGATGAACTACTCGTCGGCCTGGTTCGAGGGCGACCACACACAAGACATGGCCCAAGCACAAAAGGCCAAAGTGCGCCGCGCCCTGCGCATGGTCAATGCCAAAGCTGGCGACCGCGTACTGGAGATCGGCTGCGGTTGGGGTGCTTTGGCCGAGTCAGCCACCACCGAATTTGGAGCCCACATCACGGGCGTGACCTTGTCCACCGAGCAGTTGGCTTTTGCCCATGCGCGCATGCAATCGCACGGGGTGCAGCAGCGTGCAGATTTGCGTTTGCAGGACTACCGCGACATCCAGGATGGCCCTTACGACGCGATCTGCTCGATCGAAATGATCGAGGCGGTCGGCCAGGAATACTGGCCGACTTACTTCCAGACCGTGAGCCGTTTGCTCAAGCCCGGCGGCCGTGCCTGCATCCAGAGCATCACCATCGACGATGCGCTGTTCGAGCGCTATGTGCATTCCACCGACTTCATTCAGCAGTACATCTTTCCGGGCGGCTGCCTGCCCAGCCCAAGCGAATTCCGCAAGCAGGCGCAAGCTGCGGGGCTGCAGGTGGTGGACGAGTTGAACTTCGGCCCCGACTATGCCGAGACGCTGCGCCGCTGGCGCGAGAGTTTCATGGCCCAACTGGACACCGTGCGGACGCTGAAATTTGACGAGCGCTTCATCCGCCTGTGGGCCTTTTATTTGGCGTACTGCGAAGCGGCCTTTGATGAAGCCAACATTGATGTGATCCAGTTCACCTTGGCCAAACCGGGCTGATGCGCATGACCTCCTGGATCCACCCCCTCCGTGCATCACGATTTCTCAGCCTGAGCATTCAGCTGGTGGGGGGTGCAGTGTTGTCCGGAGTCCTCTTGCTCACGGCGCAGGCACAAAACACCAGTGTAGCCAGCCCTTACGCAGCTTACTCACGCCCCGAAGTGGCGAACCTCGGCGGCGTGGTGCCAACCGCGCCCGTGCGCTTGAGGGTCTGGGGTTTTGAGGTGTACGACGCCCGTTTGTGGACGCCCGCAGGATTCAGGCACAGCCAATATGCGCAACACCCATTTGCCCTGGAGCTTCAATACTTGCGACGTCTCGAAGGTTCGGCCATTGCCAGCCGCTCAATCGATGAAATGCGGCGCGTGGGCAGCTTCACCGACGCCCAGGCGCAAAGTTGGCAAAACGCCATGCGTGAGCTGTTCCCAGATGTGCGTCAAGGTGATCGCATCACGGGCATCAACCTGCCAGGCGTGGGTGCCGAATTCTGGGTCAATGGCCAACGTGTAGGTCTGGTCAAAGACACGGCCTTTGCGCGCTTGTTTTTTGGCATCTGGCTGGATGAGCGCACATCCGAGCCGAAAATGCGCGCGCAGCTCTTGCAGGGCTTGCAGCCATGAACACCACGCCAATGCCGGCCACGGCCGCAGTGCCGGGTCAGGCCTCTGCGGCTTATGGCTTGCTGGGCCTGCCCTTGGCCTTTGTCGCCTTGCCGGTGTATGTGCATTTGCCCAACCTGTATGCACAGCAGTACGGCGTGACGCTGGCCGCATTGGGTGCGGTGCTTTTGCTCAGCCGCAGCATCGATGCGGTGGTGGACCCTTGGCTGGGCCGCTGGGGCGACCGGCTCTACAGCCATTCCTGGCAAGCGGTATGGGTGGCGGCGATGCTGCTGGCCACAGTGGTCGCGCTGGGTTTTGCAGCGCTGTTTTTTCCGCCTGCAGCTGCTTTGTCGCCGACCGGCTTGTTGTTGTGGGTCGGCTGCGCTCTGACGCTCAGCCACCTGGCTTACAGCGGCCTGGGCATCTTGCACCAGGCCTGGGCGGCGCGCCAGGGCGGTGGCGGCCTTGCGCAAAGCCGCTGGGTGGCCTGGCGAGAAGGTTTTGCTTTGGTGGGCGTGCTGCTGGCATCCGCTCTTCCGGCGCTGTGGGGCTGGGGCGCGACCACGGCTTTGTTGGTCGTGATGTTGGCGCTGGGTTTGTTCACTTGGCAGAAAACCGCGCAAAGGGCTGCGGCATCGCGGGTTCTGGCAACTGCAAGTCATGACACCACCAGCCTTTGGCAACCCTGGCGGCACGCAGGCTTTCGCCGCCTGCTGATGGTCTTCATGCTCAACGGTCTGGCCAGCGCCGTACCCGCCACATTGGTGCTGTTTTTTGTTCAAGACCGTTTGCAGGCGCCCAAGGCCATGGAGCCCCTGTTTCTGGGTTTGTACTTCGCGGCCGGCGCCCTGTCTTTCCCCCTTTGGCTCAAAGTGATCGACCGCATCGGGCTGTTGCGCACATGGGCCACGGGCATGACTTTGTCGGTGTTGGCCTTTGTCAGTGTGGTCACGCTGGGCGCAGGAGACACCACTGGTTTTTTGGTGGTCTGTGCCTTGTCGGGCATGGCACTGGGTGCGGACCTCACGGTGCCTGGCGCGCTGTTGAATCAACTGATTGACCGGTGTGGCGAGCGGGGCCGTACAGACGGCGCCTTCATGGGCTGGTGGAATCTGGCCACCAAACTCAATCTGGCCTTGGCCGCTGGCCTGTCATTGCCGCTTTTGGGGCTGTGGGGTTATGCCCCGGGTCAACAAGACGCCGATGCCGTGCTGGCGCTGGGTCTGGCTTATGGCTTGCTGCCATGCTTGCTCAAGTTGTTGGCAGGTCTGGCTTTGTACGCGGGCCTGATGCGCCGACCCGATTTGTTTTCGGGCCCCGACACGGCCCACCCTTCGGCATGAAGCCGCTTTGACATTCGACAACGGAAACACGCCATGAGCAACCCCAACACAACAATCCATCGCCGCACCGCACTGACCCGAATGGCCGCTTTGCCCATGCTGGCCTCCACACCGTTTCTGGCCAGCTGCGCAGGACCTCAGGTGCAAAACTACGCGCAGGAAAAACCAGTGCTCGACCTGCGCACCTACTTCACCGGCACCATCGATGCTTGGGGCGTTTTCACCGACCGCAGTGGCCAGGTGGTCAAACGCTTCACCGTGGTCATGGACTGCAGCTGGAATGGCGATGAAGGTGTGCTGGACGAAGCCTTTGTCTATTCGGACGGCACGACCCAACGGCGCATCTGGAGGCTCAAGGCCGGACCGAACGGCACTTACACCGGCCGTGCCGACGATGTGGTCGGCGTTGCCTCGGGCCAGGTCAGTGGCAATGCCTTTCGCTGGGGCTACACGCTGGCCCTGCCGGTCGATGGCCGCGTCTGGCATGTCGACTTTGACGACTGGATGTTCCTGATGGACGACCGCGTCATGCTCAACAAAGCCACCATGAGCAAATGGGGCGTGAAGCTGGGCGAAGTCACACTGTCCTTCACACGCCGAACGCCTTTGATGGCCAAGCCGGGTTGATGCGCATGAGCTTGAATCCCTCCATCACCGACTGGCAAGGTCGCAGGATCTGGCTGGTTGGGGCCTCAACAGGCATTGGTCTGGCCTGTGCGCAGGCCTTGCGCGCGGCCGGCGCCCAAGTGGTCGTGTCGGCGCGCAACCCGCAAGGCGTGCAAGACTGGGCCGCGCAGGATGCGGGCGTGCAGTGGCGTGCGCTGGACGTGAGCGATGCGGCCCAGGTGCAAGCCACCGCCCGCACCCTGTTGGCCGAAGGCCCCTTGGACATGGTGGTGTATGCCGCAGGTTATTACCGCGCCCAACGTGCCACAGCCCTTGACCTCGACGACTTGTTGCAACACGACAAGGTCAATTACCAAGGTGCCTTGCAGGTCATCGACGCGGTGCTGCCCGGCATGCTGGCACAAGGCAGCGGACACATCAGCCTGATCAGCAGCGTGGCGGGCTGGCGAGGCTTGCCCAACGGCCTGGCCTATGGTCCGACCAAAGCGGCACTCACCCACTTGGCCGAAACCCTTTACATGGATTTGCAGGATCAGGGCATTGCCGTGAGCGTGGTCAACCCCGGCTTTGTGGCCACGCCATTGACGGCGCAAAACCAATTTGCCATGCCTGCCCTGATCAGCCCCGAGCAAGCCGCGCGCGAGATGATCAAGGGCTGGGCGCAAGGCCAGTTCGACATCCACTTTCCCAAGCGCTTCACGCTGTGGCTCAAGCTGCTTCGCCTGCTGCCCTACCGTTTGTACTTTCCGCTGGTGCGCAAGTTCACTGGCCTGTAAGCCTGAATTGAAAGCCGCTCATGGACAACCGACACGCCACACAACATCTGGCCACGTTTTTTGAAACCCTGTCGCCGCAAAGTGTGTCGCGGTTGAGCGAGATCTACGATGCCCAGGCCCGCTTCAAGGACCCGTTCAACGAAGTGCAAGGCCTGACCGCGATCGAGGCGATTTTCCGTCACATGTACGTGGCGCTGGACCAGCCGCACTTTGTGGTGACCAGCCAGGTTGTGGATGGGGCGCAGGCCTTTCTGACCTGGGACTTCCGCTTCCGTTTCAAGCGCTTTGACACCACCACCTTGCAAACCGTGCGCGGCGCCAGCCATGTGGTTTTCAACGAAGAAGGTCGGGTGACGATGCACCGCGACTACTGGGACGCTGCGGAAGAGCTCTACGAAAAACTGCCTGTGGTGGGCGCTTTGATGCGCTGGCTTAAAAAACGCGCCAACACCTGAAGCACAGCGGCATTGGCGCCACCCCCAGGTATTTGCAAAGCCTTGAAAAGGCGCCGGCGCGAGAGCACCGGCCCCAAGGGATTCAATCAACCTTGCCGATTCGCTTGACCAAGGCGCCCATCTCTTTCGCATCGGCCTGGACAAACCGCTCAAAGTCGGGGGCATCCTGGTACATGAAGGAGGTGCCCGCAGACGTCAATGCGGCCACTGCGCGAGGATCTTGTGCCGCGAAACGGGCCGCTTGGCGCAAAGTGTCCACCACGGCAGCCGGGGTGTCTGCTGGCACAAACAGGCCTGACCACTGCGAGTACTGGATGGGCACGCCCAACTCCTTGAGGCTGGGCACCTCGGGCATGCTGGCCAAACGGCCGTCACCCCAGTGGGCCAAAGCACGCAGACGGCCAGAAGCAATGTGCTGCTTGACACTGGCAGGGCCTGTGGACAAGGCTTCAATTTGCCCGCCAAGCAATGACAAAACAGCCGGTCCGGCACCGGTATAGGGCACATGCAGCATGAACGTGGAGGTGGCTGCTTTCAGCTGCTCCATGGGCACATGCATGGTTCCGTAGTTGCCCGATGAACCGAAAGAGATGCGACCGGGATTGGACTTGGCAAAAGCGATGAACTCGGCGTAGGTTTTCCAGGGGCTGTCGGCACGCACCACCAGCACGGTCGGATCGGCCGTGAAACGGGCAATTGGTTTGAGCTGGCGGGTTTCATACAGCGGCGTTTGCTGCAGGATTTTGGCCGCCTCGGGCAGCACCACCAATGAAGACAGCGACATCAGGACGGTGTAGCCATCTCCCTTGGACTTGGCCACCTGTGCCATGCCGATGCCACCGCCGGCACCGCCTTTGTTTTCCACCACGATGCTTTGCTTGAGGTGGCGCGACATGGCTTCGGCCACAGGACGGCCCACCGTATCGGCCACGCCACCGGGCGGAAAGGGCACCACCATGCTGATCGGCTTGGTGGGATAGGCTTGCGCCATCGCTGTCAGGCCGGAACAGGCGATGGCCGCAGCCATCACCACTTTGAGCCACTGTCTTTTTTGCATTTTTGTCTCCTGGATTAATTTCAAACGAAACGGTTTTCGATGCTGCCCACGCCGTCGATCTCGACGCGGATCACATCGCCCTTGGCGATGTAGCGCGGTGGGTTCAGGCCCATGCCAACACCGGCAGGCGTGCCCGTGGCGATGATGTCGCCCGGATACAGCGTGATGCCGCGAGAGATCGTTTCGATCAGTGTAGGGATGTCGAAAATCATGTTCTCGGTCGGGCCATCTTGGCGCAACTCGCCGTTGACCCAGCAGCGCACGCGGGTTTGGCGGCCATCGATTTCGTCGGCGGTCACGATCCAGGGGCCCATGGGGCAGAAGGTGTCAAAGGACTTGCCCATGTCCCATTGCTGGTGACGCATCTGCACATCACGGGCGGTCACGTCGTTGACCACGGTGTAGCCAAACACGTGCTTCATGGCGTCGGCCTGGCTGATGTTCTTGCCGCCTTGGCCAATGATGACGGCCAACTCGGCTTCGTAGTCGATCTGCTCGGACACGGCTGCGCCAGGCAGCTGCACATCATCGGTGGGTCCGACCACGCACTCGGGCACTTTGGTGAAGACAATCGGCCAGGCCTTGGCGTCGGCATTGCTGTCCTTGAACACGGAAGCCTGCAACTCTTTGGCATGCGCATGGTAATTGCGCCCCACGCACCACACGTTTCGGCGCGGCAGAGGCAGGGGGGATTCCAGTTTGACCGAAGACACGGCCAACGATGGGCCACTCAAAGCTGGCAAAGCCTGACCAGACGTCATGGCATCGATCAGGCATTGGGCGCCATGACGCGCCTGGGTTTCAGTCAGGGCAAAAGGCGTGACCTGCAGGCCGTCAGCCGAAACCTGTCCGACTTGGCGTTTGTGGTTGTGTACAAAAGTGGCGATGCGCAAAATACTCTCCAGAGAACGGGCAGCTCGCTGCCCCATGACGATGTGGATGGGCGCTGGTACAACCCATGTGTTTCATCATAAAGAGCCGAGCTTCTCAGAAGAGACGCGCACCGGACAATCTGCTACTTAAGGAAGCAAACAACATGCGGCTCGCCTTGGGGCGAACCGCCAAGCCACAGATCAGCCTGGCAAGGTGTCCTGAAAGCTGGGGCGCTGCGCCAGCTTGTCATAGAGCTTGTGGAGGTTGGGGTAAGGCGAGCGCCAATCGATCTGTGGAAAGCGGAAATCCAGATAGCCCACGGCACATCCGACCGCAATGTCTGACAAGCTCAAGTGAACGCTTGAGCAAAATGCCTTGTCCCCCAAGCCATGGCTCATCGCCTTCAGGGCATGCTGAATCTTGTCCAGATGGCGGTCGATCCAGGCTTGGCTGCGCTGCGTGTCTTGACGACCTGTCCAGACCGCCTCCATGCGCGCCGTCAAAGCCGCATCCAGCAAGCCGTCCGCGAGGGCTTCCCAGGTTTTGACTTCGGCGCGTTCCCGACCGGCCACAGGAATCAACTTGCCCACCGGCGACAAGGTGTCCAGATATTCCACGATCACACGGGAATCGAACACCGCCTCGCCACCCTCCATCACCAGGCAAGGCACTTTGCCCAGCGGATTGGACGCATGGATGGTGGTTTGGGCCGACCACACGTCTTCGGTCACGAATTGGTAGTCGAGTTTTTTCTCGGCCATGACGATTCGAACCTTGCGGACATATGGACTGGTGACGGAGCCGATGAGTTTCATGGGGATGCGTGTCTAAACAGGATGGAAGTTGATTCTAGAGGGTGCAGGGTGCTTGAAGCTGACAGGTCTGGCGATGACCCCTGGTGCCGTGGCAGGACCCTGCCAATTACAATCGAGGCATGAATTTTTCCCCTATTTCCGCCCTGTCGCCGCTGGATGGCCGTTACGCCAGCAAACTCCAAGCCCTGCGCCCACTGATGAGTGAGCAGGGCTACATGCACCGCCGCGTGCAGGTCGAGATCGCCTGGTTCATCGCTTTGTCCGATGCCGGCTTGACCGAGTTCAAGCCGCTGTCCCCCGGTGCACGCAGCTACCTGACCGGCTTGGTCAAGAACTTCAGCGAAGCTGATGCCGTGGCCATCAAGGAGTTTGAAAAAACCACCAACCATGACGTCAAGGCCGTCGAGTATTGGATCAAGTCCAAATTCAAGGACCGTCCTGAATTGGAAAAAGCTGCCGAGTTTGTGCACTTTGCCTGCACCAGTGAAGACATCAACAACACCAGCCATGCACTGCAGCTCAAGGGGGCTCGTGCCCAGGTGCTGCTGCCCGGCCTGGATGGCCTGATCGCCAAGCTGCGCGAGATGGCGCACACCTTTGCCGAAGTGCCCATGCTCAGCCGCACGCATGGCCAAACCGCCAGCCCCACCACCGTGGGCAAGGAGTTGGCCAACGTGGTGATGCGCCTGAACGGTTGCCGCGACAAAATTGCCGCTGTGCCCCTGATGGGCAAGATGAATGGCGCCGTGGGCAACTACAACGCGCACCTGTCGGCTTGGCCCGACTTTGATTGGGAAGCTTTTGCCAAGCAGGTCGTTGAAACCCCTGAGCTGGGCGAAACACAAGCCAGCCATTGGGGCCTGGGCCTGACGTTCCAGCCTTACAGCATCCAGATTGAGCCGCACGACTACATGGCCGAGCTGTTTGACGCCTTGGCCCGCAGCAACACCGTGCTGATCGACCTCTCGCGCGACATCTGGGGCTATGTGAGTTTGGGCTACTTCAAGCAGCGCCTGAAGGCGGGCGAGATCGGCTCTTCCACCATGCCGCACAAGGTCAACCCGATCGACTTTGAAAACGCCGAAGGCAATCTGGGCCTGGCCAACGCCGTGCTCAAGCACCTGAGTGAAAAGCTGCCGATCAGCCGTTGGCAACGCGACTTGACCGACTCCACCGTGCTGCGCAATATGGGTGTGGGTCTGGGCTACACCGCGCTGGCGTATGCCTCCTTGATGACCGGCCTGAACAAACTCGAGCTCAACGAAGAAGCGCTGGCCGCCGATCTGGACAGCGCCTGGGAAGTGCTGGCCGAGCCGATCCAGACCGTGATGCGCCGCTACGGCGTGCAGGGAGCCTATGAAAAACTCAAGGAAGTCACCCGAGGCAAGGCCGTCACGGCGTCCGATCTGCGCAAGCTGATCGAGGGCCTGGAGATCCCACAGGCCGACAAGGACCGCCTGCTGGCCATGACGCCCGGCAGCTATGTCGGCAAGGCCGCCGAGTTGGCCCGTCGGGTTTGAGGTTTGCATGGCCCTCAAATCCACCATCTACAAAGCCAATCTGTCGATTGCCGACATCGATCACAGCTACTACGAAGACCACCAGCTCACGCTGGCGCGTCACCCCAGTGAAACCGACGAGCGCATGATGATCCGCCTGCTGGCGCTGGCCATCAATGCCTACAAGCTGCAAGCGGTGTGCCATGGCGACGGCAAGCTGGCCTTTGGCGCGGGCCTGTCGGACCCCGATGATCCGGATGTGAGTCTGCGCGACTTCACCGGCCAAACCCGCCTGTGGATCGAAGTGGGCCAACCCGAGGACAAGCCGATCATGAAGGCCTGTCAAAAGGCCGATGAGGTGCTGCTGTATTGCTTCAACCATGCGGCCGAAGTCTGGTGGAAAGGCATCGAGACCAAACTCACCCGCTTGGACAAACTGCAGGTCTGGCGCGTGCCCACCGAAGGCTCACAAGAGCTGGCCAAATTGGCCGAGCGCAGCATGCAGCTGCAAG
>ERZ1022756.449-NODE-449-length-11738-cov-3.826842_pt1 | contig 11738 bp, 9 predicted proteins | sample MGYA00520902_ERZ1022756 | MGnify/ENA primary metagenome ERZ1022756 (study PRJEB33162, sample SAMN09537601) | freshwater metagenome | isolation source: freshwater | place: Canada:Alberta | collected 2017-07 | study: EMG produced TPA metagenomics assembly of the... | reverse complement strand
CTCCAGGGAGTGATTGTGGCCCGCGAGTACGTGATCTTCGACTACGACTGCCCGAAGCACCTGGTTGAGAGTGCCACCGCCGTAACCCCAGGGATTGAGTCACCAACCATTTCCCCGCTCGCCGACCAAGATTGGGTGGCCATTCGGGCACTCGTGAAGGCAAGCGAAACAAACTCGGTTATGGACAGGCTCTATGACTTGGGAGCTCGCGCGATCCTGGTGAGCGCGATACACGCTGCGAGGATCTAGTGCCAACCATCCGGGTGATTCCCTGCCTTGATGTTGCCAATGGTCGAGTGGTTAAGGGCGTCAACTTTCAAAACCTGAAGGACAGCGGTGACCCAGTTGAACTGGCCCAGCGCTACTACCTTCAGGGTGCTGACGAGATCACTTTTTTGGATGTGGCGGCAACGATTGAGAATCGCGGAACCACCCTCGGCATGGTCACCGCTTGCGCGGAGCAAGTCTTTATCCCGCTCACCGTTGGTGGAGGAATTCGCGAGCTGGACGATGTCTCCAGGCTCCTTGCCTCAGGGGCAGACAAGGTCTCGGTCGGTTCGGCTGGCATCCAGAGACCTGCCCTCTTGAGAGAGATTTCCCAAGAGCACGGCGATCAGGTTCTGGTCATATCACTTGACCTTAAGAGAGCTGACACCGCCTCCGGGTTTGGAGTAACAAGTCACGGTGGGAAGAATCAAACTGGACTTGATGCAATGGAGTGGATTCGTCAGGTGCAGGATCTTGGTGCGGGGGAGCTTTTGATCAACAGCATCGACGCCGATGGCACCAGGAATGGTTTTGACCTTGAACTCATTGAGCTGGTTAGAACAATTTCAACGGTTCCAGTTATTGCTTCCGGCGGTGCTGGGGCAGTGGAGCACTTCATTGCAGCGGCCAATGCAGGAGCGGATGCCTTGCTCGCAGCGAGTGTGTTCCACGAGGGGTTGTTCACCGTCGCCGATGTAAAGAGCGCATTAGCAAGATCTGGAGTGGAGGTTCGATGAGGTCACTAGACGTTGCCGCCTTGAACTTCAATGAGGCTGGACTAGTTGCGGTTATTGCGCAGGATTCGCAAACCAAGGATGTCCTGATGTTGGGCTGGGCTACCAGAGATACTCTTTTGGAGAGCATTGAAATTGGCAAGATGGTCTACTTTTCAAGATCCCGCAACCAGCGTTGGTTGAAGGGTGAAACCAGCGGCAACTTTCAGGAGATCATTTCCCTAAGCCAAGACTGCGACGGTGACACCGTGCTAGCTATGGTTCACAGTCACGGACCCGCCTGCCACAATGGGACCCCTACTTGCTTCGAGGAGGCCTGATGCTCTCGCTATCAGAGGTTGAAGCACTAAGCCTTGAGTTCAATGTCATTCCGCTAACCAAGAAGCTTTTTGCCTCCACCGAGACGCCGCTCGGGGTCTATCAAAAGCTTTGTGGCAGCAGGCCAAACACTTTCCTGCTTGAGTCCGCTGAGCAAGGCGTTTGGGGACGCTACTCGTTCATTGGAGTTTCCTCCAGGGGTCAGTTGGTGGCGGATGTCGACCAAGCCAACTTCATCGGCGCTACACCGCTTCCTGATTCAGGTGTGTTGCCATCCGGGCCGCTGGAAGCACTAGAGGCCTTGCAGCAAGCCTGGCGCTCAGCACCAACCGATTACCCACTTTCCTCTGGGTTGGTTGGTTTTGTTTCTTGGGGAGCTGTCAACCTAATTGAGAAGCTCCCTGCGCCCGGTCCAAAGGACTACAGCATTCCACTGCTGGGCTTCAACCAGTTCTCTGAACTGATTGTCATGGACCACAAGCAATCTGAGCTTCTGCTGGTGAGCGTGATTTTTGTTGACGGATCCGATATCAAGACTTCGTACGAGACTGCGGTGGCAAACATTGAAAGGCTCGAGGGAGACCTTCGCAAGCCAACCAAAGCCCTAATTTCCGAGCCGAGCTGGCCCACACCAGAATTTGCTAAGCGCACCCCGCCTCAAGACTTTCTCGATCAAATCGAAAAAGCGAAGCACCACGTTCGCCTGGGAGATGTGTTCCAAGTGGTTATCTCCCAGCGCTTTGATCAGAAGATTTCGGCCGATGCGATCGATGTCTACCGTGCGCTGCGGGCAATAAACCCCAGCCCCTACATGTACTTGACGCGGTGGGAAGATCAGGATGGTGAGTTCGCCATTGTTGGCTCATCTCCAGAGGCTCTAGTAAAGGTTTCCGGTCGCAGAGCGATCACGCATCCAATTGCAGGCTCCAGGCCTCGCAGCACCGACACCGCAGAAGACATCGCATTGGCCCAAGAGCTTTTGGAGGACGCCAAGGAGCAGAGCGAGCACCTGATGCTTGTTGACCTTGCCAGAAATGACCTCTTGAAGGTTTGCGATCCAAGTTCGCTTTCGGTTACCGAGTTCATGCAGGTTCACCGATTCAGCCACGTAATGCACTTGGTTTCTACAGTCGAAGGAGAGCTCCGCGAAGGTTTGGGCCCGGTCGCAGCGCTGAGAGCAACGTTCCCGGCTGGGACACTCTCGGGCGCTCCGAAGCCAAGAGCTCTGGAGATTATTCACAACCTTGAGCCAGCAGACAGAGGCCTATTTGGAGGTGTGGTTGGCTACTTTGACTTCGCAGGAAATGCTGACCTTGCAATCGCAATTCGAACAGCTTTGATTAGGGATGGAGTTGCTCGAATCCAGGCTGGAGCTGGAATCGTTTTGGATTCAGTTCCCGCAAGCGAGTATGCCGAGACCGAAGCCAAAGCGGCTGTTGTGCTGAGGGCAGTTGCGGCTGCAGAAGGTATGCGCAGTGAAATCTAGCCTCGGACTGTTGGCCTTCAGCCAAGCGCTGCTCTGGCTATTTGTGAACACTGCCTGGCTGACTGTCGGCAGTGAGCAGCTGACTGGCTCACAGCTGAGCAACACAATGAATTTGCTCCCCGCTATCGCTTTGATCATGGTTTTTATCTCCGCCTACAAAAAACTGCAGCGCACACTATGGATTGGGTCGGGCATTACCTCTGGCTTTGTTGGTCTAATCGCAGTGACAACCAACTTTGCCCAAAGCCCAGCTGTGGTGGAGATTCTGGAGAGCCTCACCGGTGTTCAGAATGCCACCCCGGCAGACGCAGGGTTGATCCTGACCGCGGGTCCCATGGTCTGGGTGAGCGTGGTAACCAGCTTTGCAGCCTTTGCGCTGAGCATTCTGCTTGCAATCAAGCCACCGACTCCCAAATCCAAAGAAGTTGCCGCTGCAATTGAGGACAACCGCTCGCTTTGGGATGAGCAGTCCTAGTCGATTGCTAGAATTCAAGGGCTACGAAAGAGGAGAACATGTCTAACAGCACCGAAGAATCAGGTCACGGCCACTCAATTGCCGCTTGGACCACCGTGATTGTTGTGATCGTTGCGTTCTCCATCGGCACCTTCTTCTTTTTTCTTGAGAACGCACCCGCGGTTTATGCCTCTGCAGCACTAGCTCTAGCTGGAATTGTTGCCGGACTAGTCCTCAGGGCCATGGGTTATGGCGTAGGCGGCAAGCACACCAAGAGCCACTAGTGCTCGAAGGGCTTTTTCAGCAGTCGATCGAAGCGTCGGAACGCCGTCAGCGTCACATTTCTGAGTCAAATCTGGTTGACAAAATAACCGGGATGACTGCGCCCCTCGATGTTTACCAACACCTGGCCTCCGCAAAGCACATCAAGTTAATTGCCGAGATCAAGCGTGCGAGCCCTTCCAAGGGCCACCTGGCAGTAATCCCAGATGCCGGACTGCAAGCGAAGCTCTATGAAGACTCTGGCGCTCACGCCATCTCGATCCTTACCGAGGAATCAGGCTTTGCTGGCTCACTGGACGACCTTTACGCCGCGCGTCGAGCGGTTGCCATCCCGCTGTTACGCAAGGACTTCATCTCTACCGAATACCAAATCCTCGAGGCCAGGGCTGCGGGAGCAGACTTTGTGCTGCTGATTCTTGCCTGGCTATCACCCCAGCGCTATGCGGAGCTATTGAAGTTTGCAGAAGAGCTTGGCATGGGCGTGCTAACTGAAACCCACAGCCTTTCAGAGATTGAAACGGCCAACCGGTTCGGTGCTCGCCTGATAGGGATCAACACCCGCAATCTCGATACTTTTGCCACAGACATCGGTCTGTTCGAGACCATGGCAAGCGCGCTCAGCGCTGGTGCTATCAAGGTGGCCGAGTCCTCAGTCAAGAGCGTGGACGATGTCAAGCGGTACCGCGAAGCAGGCGCAGATGTTGTCCTGGTTGGGGAAGCTCTGGTCATTGGTAAGCCAGACGCACTTATTCCACAGTTCACTTCGGTTTAGGATTCATAGATGAACCCCAAGCTTTCAGAACAGGTCGGACCGTATTTTGGCGAGTTCGGTGGACGTTTTGTCCCTGAACCGCTGATTGCCGCCCTTGACGAACTAGACGCCACCTATCAGTTCGCAAGAAAAGATCCGAGCTTCATTGCAGAGCTTGCCGAGTTGCACCGCACCTACACTGGTCGGCCTTCAATAATCACCGAGGCGAAGAATTTTGCCGCCCAATTCGGTGACCTGCGCGTCTTTTTAAAGCGCGAAGATTTGAACCACACCGGCAGCCACAAAATCAACAACGTTATGGGGCAAGCGCTTCTTGCCAAGCGCATGGGAAAGAAGCGCATCATTGCCGAAACTGGTGCAGGTCAGCACGGTGTTGCAAGCGCCACGGCTGCCGCCTTCTTCGGACTGGAGTGCGTTGTCTACATGGGTGAGGTTGACACCCAGCGACAAGCCCTGAATGTTGCGCGTATGAGATTGCTTGGGGCAGAGGTTATTGCCGTTACCACAGGCTCCCGAACCCTAAAGGATGCGATCAACGAAGCCCTGCGGGACTGGGTTGCAAATGTTGAGACCACGCATTACCTGCTTGGCACGGTTGCTGGCCCTCACCCTTTCCCAACGATGGTTCGCGATTTCCACAGCGTGATTGGTAACGAGGCAAAGATTCAGATGCAGGAGCTGATAGGCGGTGCTCCAACTGCGGTGGCCGCTTGCGTTGGTGGTGGCTCAAACGCCATCGGCATTTTCCACGCTTTCTTGGATGACCCAAATGTTCAGCTCTGGGGATTTGAGGCAGCGGGCGATGGTATCGACACCCCAATGCACGCAGCAACACTGTCCAGGGGAGTGCCCGGGGTTTTACACGGAGCGAGAAGCTATATGCTGCAGGACGAGGATGGGCAGACCAGTGAATCGCACTCGATCTCTGCCGGACTTGACTACCCAGGCGTGGGTCCTGAGCACTCCTGGCTCAAGGACCTAGGTCGCGCGAACTACTTTGGCATTACCGACTCGCAGGCAATGGAGGCCATGAAACTACTGAGCAGAACTGAAGGAATCATCCCCGCGATAGAAACCGCCCATGCTCTGGCTGGAGTAGAACACCTTGCGAAGGTGTTGCCGGCGGGAAGCACGATTCTGCTCAACCTCTCTGGCCGCGGTGACAAGGACATGGAAACTGCAGGTCGCTACTTCGGATTCTTGGGTACCAATGAGTAGGGTCAGCGAAGTTCTAAAGACGAACAAGGTCTCTGGCAGAGGAACCTTGGTGGGTTATTACCCTGCCGGTTACCCAAGCGTTCAAGATTCAGTGGACGCTTTGGTGTCAATGGCGAAGAACGGCTGCGATGTTCTTGAGGTTGGAGTTCCTTACTCGGACCCAGTGATGGATGGACTTGTGATCCAGCAGGCCACCGAAGTAGCGCTGGAGAATGGCTTCAAACTGCACCAACTCTTCGATGTAATCGCGGGGGTTCGCGAGCAAGTTGATACCCCGATGCTGGTGATGAGCTACTGGAATCCGGTGATTCGCTACGGCCTAGAGAAGTTCGCGGATGAACTCAAGTCATCCGGCGCTCAGGGAATGATCACGCCTGACCTGATTCCCGACGAAGCGGATAAGTGGATTCAGATTTCAGATGAGCTAGACCTAGATCGAGTGTTCCTAGTGGCGCCATCGAGTTCAGATGCCCGCATCAGCAACAATTCAGATGTTTCAAGAGGTTTCGTTTATTCGGTTTCGACCATGGGAATTACGGGGGAGCGAGCCAAGCTCGACGAGCTGGCGCGATCTTTGGTGTCTCGGGTCAAGAGCAGCTCAGAGACTCCTACCTGCGTCGGAGTTGGCATCTCGACTGCCGCGCAGGTGCGCGAGGTCAACGGTTACGCAGACGGCGCGATCGTCGGGACTGCTTTTGTGAAGGCCTATCAAACCGATGGGCTGCAAGGACTTGAAGAGAAGACTAAAGAGCTAGCGCTCGGCCTAGGATAAGCACGTGAATTTCTTGATGAGCATCCCGTCCCCAGAGATCAGCTTTATTGACCTTGGGCCGGTACGAGTCCACTTCTACGCACTGTTTATCCTCACCGGAATCGTTATTGCCAGCCTGATTGCTGATGCAAAGCTTTCCCGCAGAGGTGCAGAGAAGGGTGTCTTTCTAGACATAGCGCTCTGGGCAGTGCCTGCTGGAATCCTCGGTGGTCGACTATTTCATGTCATCACCCACCCAAGGGACTACTTCTATGAGGGCGCTGACCTACTTGCGATCTTCCGCATTTGGGAGGGTGGTCTTGCAATCTACGGAGCCATTACTCTCGGGGCAGTTGGAGCCTGGTGGGGAGCGCGTCAGGCTGGAATCCGTTTTCTTGCGGTTTTGGATGCTGCCGCTCCTGGACTTTTAATTGCGCAGGGTCTAGGGCGAATTGGAAACTACTTCAATCAGGAGCTATTCGGTATTCCAACAACGCTTCCGTGGGGGCTTGAGATTTCACCCGCTAATCCTGCGTATCCAATTGGACTGCCCGAAGGTCTGCTATTTCACCCAACCTTCTTGTATGAGTTGCTCTGGAACTTTGCGGGAGCAGCGCTACTTCTTTACCTCGCGTCTAAATTGCAGCTGCAGTGGGGAAAGGTTTTCGGCCTCTACCTAGTTGTCTACTCAACCGGAAGAATTTGGATTGAAAGTATCCGAATTGACCCAAGTGAGATTATTCTTGGACTCCGCATAAACATCTGGTCTGCACTGATCGGTATCACCATCGGTCTTGCAATCATTTGGGTTCAATCGCGTCGCCACCCCGGCGCAGAACCATCAGTATTTGCTCCAGGCAGGGAACCTGCTGAAGAGGGAACTGCCTCAGTCCCAAGCGAAGAAGCTTCAGGGAACAAAGAGAACTAACTAGTTACCTCGGGCCAATGAAGTCCTGATTGATGTATTTCGATTGGAGTTTTTCATGCCCGCTGTGAGCCCGTTTCACAGGTTCAACTCTGGCCCAGCAGCACAGGGCCTCTATGACCCATCCGCAGAGCGCGACGCTTGCGGTTTGGCCATGGTTGCTACCCTGCGCGGCACTCCTGGGCACGACATCATCGACATGGCTCTTTCTTCGCTCAGAAACCTTGAGCACCGTGGGGCAGTTGGCTCAGATGCTGGCACTGGAGATGGGGCAGGAATCCTCTCCCAGCTGCCAGACAAGTTCTTCAGAGCGGTTTCTGGTTTAGAACTTCCAAAGGCTGGCTCATATGGCGCTGGGCTGGTCTTCTTTGAAGAATCCTCGGTCAAGTCTGACCGCTCAAAGCTGGAGTCCCTGGCGGGCGAAGAAGGACTAAAGATTTTGGGCTGGAGAGTTCCTCCTACCCGCCCCGAGGTACTGGGTGACATGGCCAAGGCTGCAATGCCGGTCATCGAGCAGGTTTTTGTGGCGGGACTGAACGCCGAGTCAGATCTTGAGCTTGAGCGCATGCTGTTTAGGCTTCGCAAGCGCTCTGAGCGCGAAATTGGCATCTACCACCCATCGCTTTCGATGCGAACCATCGTCTACAAGGGCATGGTCACAACCCTTCAGCTTGAGCCTTTCTATCCAGACCTCTCTGACGAGCGATTCGAGTCAACGCTTGCTTTGGTGCACTCGCGCTTTTCAACGAATACTTTTCCGTCCTGGCCACTTGCCCACCCGTTCAGGTTCATCGCACACAACGGTGAGATAAACACCGTCAAGGGCAATGCAAACTGGATGGCGTCCCGAGAATCACAGCTTGATTCAAACTTGCTTGGCAACATCGACCAGCTAAAGCCGATTGTGAGCCCTGGAGCTTCCGACTCTGCAACCTTCGACGAGGTTCTCGAGCTTTTGGTTCTATCGGGTCGCACACTTCCGCACGCCATGATGATGATGATTCCTGGTGCTTGGGAAAAGCAGTTGGACATTGACCCGAAGGTTCGCGACTTCTACGCCTACCACTCGATGATCATGGAACCTTGGGACGGACCCGCCGCCGTTATCTTCACCGATGGCTCACTAGTCGGCGCAACCCTGGACAGAAACGGCCTTAGACCGGGAAGGTTCCTAGTAACCGAAGACGGCTTCGTGATTCTGGCATCTGAAATTGGAGTGGCCGACATTCCTGCCGACCGCATCGTTCGCAAGGGCCGTCTGCAGCCAGGCAAGATGTTTGTGATTGACACCAAGGCTGGCCAGATCATCGAAGATGAGCAGGTAAAGAGCGAGGTTGCCTCACTAAAGCCCTGGGGCCAGTGGCTTGAATCAAGCATGATCAACCTGCGCGATCTTCCAGAGCGTGAGCACATTCGTTACTCGAGCGCTTCAGTAAACCGCCGCCAGCGAGTCTTTGGCTATACCGAAGAAGACCTGCGCGAGTTCATCGCCCCGATGGCCAGGGCCGGCCAGGAGCCAATTGGTGCGATGGGAACTGACACACCAATCGCTGCAATCTCTGATCGCCCAAGAGTTTTGTTTGACTACTTCGTTCAGCAGTTTGCTCAGGTCACTAACCCGCCGCTTGATGCCATCCGCGAGGAGGTTGTCACCTCCCTTACCGCCAGCATCGGTCCGGTACTGAACCTTTTGGATGCAACTCCAGCCCACGCTAAGCAGCTGGTTATGGACTTCCCGATTTTGACCAACGATGAACTTGCTCGCATCAAGAACATCGACAAGGGCAACAACATCGGTAAGGCGCTGACCATCTCATGCCTTTACCGAGTCGATGACGGTGCCGAAGCACTCGAAGCAAGGCTTGCTGAGATGGCGGTTGAGGTCGATGAGGCCTTGGAGGCTGGAGTCACCTTCGTGATTCTGTCCGACCGTGATTCAAACCGCGAGCTTGCGCCAATTCCATCGCTTCTCTCGCTTTCTGCTGTGCACCACCACTTGATTCGTGAGGGAACCAGAACCCGAGCCGGGCTTTTGGTTGAGTGCGGCGATGCCCGAGATGTGCACCACGTTGCCACTCTGATTGGCTATGGCGCATCTGCGGTGAATCCATACCTAGCCCTTGAAACCGCCGAGGACATGGTGGTTCAGGGACAAATCACCGGCATAACTGCTGAGCGCTCCTCGAAGAACATGGTCAAAGCTCTCGGCAAGGGCGTACTAAAGATCATGTCCAAAATGGGCATTTCGACTATTGCCTCTTACGCCGGCGCACAGTGCTTTGAGGCAATTGGCCTCGCGCAGGATCTGGTGGACAAGTACTTCACCGGCACCACCACAAAGCTCGGCGGGGTCGGACTAGAAATCCTTCACACGGAGATCGAAAAGCGTCACGTGGCGGCTTACCCAATCGAAGGTGCACCAAAGGTCCACCTTCCCCTAGAGGTGGGTGGCGAGATGAAGTGGCGCCGAGACGGGCCTCCTCACCTGTTCAACCCAGAGACCATTTTCAAGCTTCAGCACTCCACCAAGCAGAAGCGCTACGACATTTTCAAGGAATACACGAAGGCAGTTGACGATCAAGCCGAACGGCTAATGACCATTCGTGGTCTGTTCAAGTTCAACACTGGAGTCAGACCTGCGATCTCAATCGAAGAGGTTGAACCAATCTCAGAGATCGTCAAGCGTTTCTCAACCGGTGCAATGAGCATGGGAGCTATTTCGCCCGAGGCTCACGAAACCCTTGCTATTGCGATGAACCGAATCGGAGCCAAGAGCAATACCGGTGAGGGGGGCGAGTCCGTAGATCGTCTTCTTGACCGAGAGCGACGCTCCGCTGTGAAGCAGGTTGCATCGGGCCGCTTTGGAGTGACCTCGATGTATCTCACTCACGCTGATGACATTCAGATCAAGATGGCTCAGGGCGCGAAACCTGGTGAGGGTGGCCAGCTTCCTCCTCACAAGGTCTACCCATGGATTGCGGACCTCAGACACTCAACCCCTGGCGTTGGGCTAATTTCTCCGCCACCTCATCACGACATTTACTCAATCGAGGACTTGAAGCAGCTGATTTTTGACCTGAAGCGAGCCAACCGTGCAGCCAGGGTTCACGTCAAGCTGGTCTCACAGTTTGGTGTTGGAACAGTTGCTGCGGGTGTGGCTAAGGCCAAAGCCGATGTTGTTCTTATCTCCGGCCACGACGGTGGCACTGGTGCTAGCCCGCTTAACTCGTTGAAGCATGCCGGCACTCCATGGGAGCTTGGGCTCGCAGAGGCTCAGCAGACGCTCTTGCTCAATGGACTTCGCGACCGCATAACCGTGCAGGTTGACGGTTCGATGAAGACGGGTCGAGACGTGGTAATCGCCGCTCTGCTTGGCGCGGAAGAGTATGGCTTTGCCACCGCACCACTGGTGGTTGAGGGCTGCATCCTGATGCGTGTTTGCCACCTTGACACCTGTCCAGTTGGCGTGGCAACCCAGAACCCAGAACTTCGAGCTAGATTCTCTGGCCAGGCTGACCACGTGGTGAACTTCTTCCATTTCTTGGCCGAGGAAGTTCGTGAGATTCTTGCTGAGCTTGGTTTCAGGACCTTGCAGGAGGCAATTGGCCACGTGGAGCTCTTGGACACCAACCAGGCAATTCACCACTGGAAGGCTGATGGTCTAGACCTAAGCCCTATCTTTGCCGCCCGTGACCTTGGAACCAAACAGAACCTGTTGCGCACCACAGTCCAAGACCATGAGCTTGAAGATCACTTTGACTTCCCACTAATCGAAGAGGCAGCTCCAGCTCTTCGAGAGGGTAAGGATGTGCTGATTCGCCGAGAGATCAACAACACTCGCCAGGCAATTGGAACCATGTTGGGCAACGAACTGACGAAGCGCTGGGGTGAGCAGGGTCTTGAGCCAGGAACACTCAAGCTTGAGCTGACTGGTTCAGCAGGACAATCACTCGGGGCATTCGTGCCTCGAGGCATCTCTATCTCTGTAGAGGGGGAGTGCAACGACTACGTAGGCAAGGGTCTATCCGGCGGTTCAATCTCAGTCCGTCCGCCTAGAACGGCCGGGTTTGTTGCTAGCGACAACGTGATTGCCGGAAACGTAATTGGCTATGGTGCTACCTCAGGTGAGATCTACCTAAACGGAGTTGTAGGGGAGAGATTCCTGGTTCGTAACTCTGGTGCCACAGCAGTTGTTGAGGGTGTGGGTGACCACGCCCTTGAGTACATGACCGGAGGCCGCGCGGTAATTCTTGGCAGGACAGGAATCAACCTGGGTGCTGGAATGTCCGGCGGTGTTGCTTACGTTTACAAGCTCTCAGAAGCTCGAGTGAACCGTGAAGCGCTTAGCTCGGGGGAGCTGACGCTAGGGTCACTCGAAGAGCATGACGCTGAGCAGCTGAAGGACATGCTTGAGGCGCATCACTTTGCTACCGGTTCGCTTCGTGCCAAGCAGATACTGGACAATTTCGAAGCAGAGTTACCCAAGTTTGTTAGGGCTCTTCCTAGAGATTACGCCTGTCTCTTATACACA
>ERZ1022756.448-NODE-448-length-11765-cov-4.117933_pt1 | contig 11765 bp, 12 predicted proteins | sample MGYA00520902_ERZ1022756 | MGnify/ENA primary metagenome ERZ1022756 (study PRJEB33162, sample SAMN09537601) | freshwater metagenome | isolation source: freshwater | place: Canada:Alberta | collected 2017-07 | study: EMG produced TPA metagenomics assembly of the... | reverse complement strand
GATTACAACTCGGTCGCGGTCGTCACCAAAAGTGGTGGAACGCAACCAGATTGCACCGTCCTCCTCGAAGATGTGGCCCTTGTCTCGCAGCAGCTGAACCGAGCGCAGCACCTCACCAGATTCATAGAGTGAGTTCTCGTGGAAGTAGACATCGAAGTCCACCCCGAAGTCGTGAAGCGAGGTTCGGATCTGGTCAAACATTAGGTCAACACCGGTCGCGCGGAATAGCTCCTGCGCGTCAGTGTCTGAAAGCTTCAGGATGTCAGGGTGCAGTGCGCTGACCTGGTTTGCAATGTCCAGAATGTACTGGCCTGCATAACCATCCTCTGGAGCAGGCTCACCCTTTGCAGCAGCCAACAACGATCTCGCGAAGCGATCGATCTGAGCTCCGTGGTCGTTGAAGTAATACTCGCGAGTTACCTCTGCACCAACAAACTTTAGGATTCGGGCCAGCGAATCTCCCACTGCCGCCCAGCGAGTCCCACCCAGGTGGATTGGGCCTGTTGGGTTAGCAGAGACAAACTCAAGGTTTAGCTTGATGCCAGCCATCTCTGAAGACCTGCCATAGCTTTCACCCGACTCAACAATTTCTTTGGCGAGAGCACCCGCAGCGGCATCTGAAACAAAGATGTTCAAAAACCCGGGACCGGCAATCTCTACCTTTTCGACGCCGGCTGCCTTAGAGAGCTCGGGTGCAAGTAACTCTGCGAAATCGCGAGGCTTCAAACCGCTTTGACCAGCCAGTTGCATGGCCACGTTGCTAGCCCAGTCTCCGTGGTCCCTATTCTTTGGGCGCTCCACTACAACTTCGCCTGGGACCGCAGCGAGCGCAAGTGAACCATCGGTGCTTAGCTTCAATAGCGCTTGCACGATAGCTTCAGAAAGTTGCTCTGGGGTCACAAGGAGTCCTTATGCGAAAAACCGGCGTTGGCGTTAGGCGGTGCCTAAATCATACCCGTAGGGCGCTTTCGCGCCAGGTTCTCTGGCTCAAGGCCACCAAATAGAAACGGAGCCCCGTCAGGCTCCGTTTCAAGATTAAGGCTGTTACTTCACTGAGCCCGCGGTCAGTCCACGAACGAAGTAGCGCTGCAGTCCGAAGAAGACCAGCAGTGGAACAACCAGCGAGATAAAGGCACCGGCTGCAACATCCTGCCAGCCCTGTCCGTATTGACCCAATAGCTTCAGCAGCTCGTACGTCAGCACCGGACTGGTTTGGCCCACGAATATGAACGCAATCAAGTAGTCATTCCAAACCCAAAGGAACTGGAAGATTGCAAAAGATGCAATTGCCGGCATGGACAGCGGAAGCACCAAAGACCAGAAAATTTTGTAGTAGCTGGCACCGTCGATTCTTGCGGCCTCAATTAGTGAGGTGGGAATCGTCAACATGTAATTTCGAATTATGTAAATGGCCAGCGGCATAGCGAAGGCGGAGTGAACTATCCAGGCTGACGCATAGGTTCCTGTCAACTGAATGTCGAACTCTCTCTGGAACCAAACCATGCCGCGCAAAACCGGAATGAGTGCTGCCTGAAGCGGCACGACCATTAGGCCAACCATTACAGCGAAGTAGATCTCCTTGCCCTTGAACTGCAAGAAGGTAAAGGCATAGGCAGCGTTAGCCGCAATCATCAAAGGCAGAATGGTGGCTGGGATTGTCACAGCAAAGGTATTCACAACCGCGTCCAGCATGCCGCTCTCGAGTGACTTCTGATACGCATCCGCGGACCAGACTGTGCCAAGAGGGTTTATCAGGGCGTCCCACCAAGGTGAAACCTCGGCATCAGAGCGTCTACGCAGCGAGGTGATTAGAAGCCCGAGGGTAGGGACCGACCAGATGATTACCAAAATCAACAGCGCGATGGTGGACGGGAGGTTTAGCTTTGCGCTGATTCTCTTTAGCTTGTTCATTAGCGCAGCTCCTCCTGTTGCTTCACAGTTCTAATCTGCACGTACATCAATGGCACGATCAAAACAAACAGCACGATAACAATTGCTGACGCGGGACCAATGTCGGAGCTCTCGAAGAAGACTCGGTACCACTCGAGTGCCAATACCGAGGTGTTAAAGTTTCCGCCGGTCATCGCCAGCACCACATCAAAAATCTTCATCACAAGGATCAGCACCGTCACAAAGACGGCCATGATGGAACCCCAAACCTGAGGCAGGATGATTCTGGCGAATACCTGCCACGCATTTGCGCCGTCAATCCTCGCGGCCTCCAAAGTTTCTTCAGGCACGGCCTTGATCGCAGCAGAAATGATGACCATGGAGTAGCCGACCTGCAGCCAAACCAGAACAGCCATCAACAAGAACGAATTGAGACGGCCCTGGTCCATAGTTAGCCACGGCTGGGACTCGATTCCAAACATATTCACAATGGAGTTCAGAGCACCAACTTCTGGGCGTCCAGGAGGAACGTAGGCGTAGGTGAGTGACCAGATTGTTGCTGCCGCGACGAAGCTAATTGACATCGGCATGAAGATTAGGGATTTGAAGATTTTCTCTCGGGTTGGTCCGACCTGGTTGGTAAGGGTCGCAACCGCAGTGCCGATTGCGACGGTGATTGCCGGTACTACAAGAATCCAGAGGAAGTTGTTGATTAGAACTGAGATGAAGTTGGGGTCAGTGAAGAGGGTGACGTAGTTCTCGAAACCAACAAACTCTTTGACCCTGTCGTCCATGAAGGACCAGATAAAGGTCTGACCGATTGGCACTAGGAGCACGAGCGTCACTAGAACCAGCGCAGGCAGCAAGAAGGCTGCCCATTGAATTTTCTTCAAGATTTTTTGTGGCAAGAGTGAGAACAAAAAGTTGAGCAACCAATAGAGTCCGTAGCTTGCTGCTATACCGATGATGATGGCTATCAGCCCGAAAATCACATCGCCCATTTTGGTTCTCCTGCCCTGCTATCGAAACCCAATGGGAATCGTTTGAAACTGGTAATCCTGTTGGCGCTGGCCCTAAGACCAACGCCAACAGGATTCAGTCAGTTACTAATCAGTTGAGATTAGTACTTGCCGTCGATTCGCGCTGCTGCCTCGGCCCAGGTCGCACGACCTGCTACGAAGTCAGTTCCCGCTGCCCAGAACTCGCCGTTTACCTCGGCAGGCATCTGGTCAGAACCGTCGAAGCCGAATACAGCTGCAGCTGCTAGAGCCTCACCGATCTTCTTTGACAGTGCGTTCGGGTATAGCGATGCGTCGAAGGTTGCGTGCGGTGAAAGGTCACCGGTTGCTACCTGGTACTTCAGTACCTCTGGGCTTGCCAAGAATGCTGCAACCTTCGCAACGTCCTGGTCAACGTGTCCCTGGAATACAGCGAACAAGTCGCCACCACCGATGACAGCGGCCTGGCCGCCCTCAGGGGTTGGGATTGGGAATACGTCTAGACGTGAGTAGTCCTCAGCCTTGATTTCAGCCTGAATGTCCTCAGGCATGAATGAGGTGATGAATGAGCCCTGGCGCAGCATGAAGCACTGTCCAGCAGCCTTGCCACCGGTCTCGAATAGAGGAGCAGTGTTACCGAATGGGTCAGTTGCCATTGATACACCGCCACCGTTTACCTGGCCCTCTGCAAGCAGACGAGCTGCTACTGCATCGGCGGCTGCGGTGATCTCTGGGCTAGCGAAGTCGATGTCGCCAGCGATCCACTGTGCGTAGACCTCAGGACCGTTTAGCGATAGAACGTACTGCTCCATCCAGTCGGTGAAGGCCCAACCAGTTGCGCCACCGGACTCGATACCTGCACACCATGGGTAGCCAAGGTTCTCAGAAACGATCTTCGCCTCTGCTGCCTTTAGCTCTGCCTCGGTGGTAGGTACGGTTAGACCGGCTGCCTCAAAAGCGGATGGGTTGTAGAAAACAAGTGACTTCTGGTTTGCAGAAACTGGAAGGCCGTATAGCACGCCATCAACAGTTGCAAGGGTGTCCCAACCTGGCACCAAGGTGCTGGATGCAACGCTGGTGTCGAAGACCTCGTTTAGAGGAACTAGGTACTCAGCTAGGTTCTTTAGACCGCCTGGCTGTGGCCATAGGGCGATGTCTGGCTCCTGGCCACCCTCAATTGCAACCTGGATGTCAGTGTCAAACGCTGCAAGCTGAGTGAAGGTGATCTCGATGCCGTTAGCCTCGCCGAACTCGGTTAGTGCCTGCTGGAAAGCAGCGCCCTGAGCCTCGCCGTAACCACCGAAAATCGAAACCTTGCCGTCGCCGGCAGGTAGCTCTACAACTTCAGCCGCAGTCTCTTCTGGAGTAGTTTCTGCTGCACAACCGGCTAGACCTAGCACGGCCGCTGCAGAGATTGCCACAAACTTGGTAGCTCTCTTCATGCGTATGTGTCCTTTCGTGACCACACCAAGCTCGCTCTGAGAAGGTGCGTAGTGCCACGCTACCTAACCGAGCTCAGGTTGAGTTGAGATTTGCCAAAGGTTTTTATAACAATTTGTAACCGCTTACAGTTTTTACAAAATTGGCCCGGTTTTTAAACTCTGCTTTTTGGAACTAAACCATCCGCTTTTGTCGCTGTAACTGGAATCGGATCTGAGATTTGACCCACAAACTTTCCATCAACCTCATTTATGAAACCGAGCAGGAACCACTCTCCATTTGGCTTCTGTACCAGGCGTGCCGCATAGACCAAATCAGCCTCGAAAGCCTTAGCTCGCTTGAAATCCAGCCCACTCAGGTCAGGCTCGCAAGACACCGAATACGTTGCATCCCGATGCCCAAACTCAGCCAAGCGATCGGGCGAAAGTTCCCTCCAGCCACAGCAGAACAGAACAATTGGAACACCATCTACAACTTCAAACTGGAAAACTTCCAGTTGACCAAACTCTGATTCAGAAACTGCAAGCGGTTGCAATACATCCCAGTTCAGCATGTCGCTCGAAACCGCGTGACCCATCACTCCTCTTGTTCGAGGATTGCCGGTTTTGGACCTGGCGGTCACCAACATGTGCCACAGGTTGTCAGATTCTGACTTGAAGACCCATGGGTCTCGCCAGGCCTGATCGTGCCAAATTGTCTTATCCAAAAGCTCGTACCACTGCGGGTCAGCTACCACCATCGCGGATGAGGAAAGCTTCTCCCAGGTCATGAGATCCTCCGATACCGCTGCTCCAATTGCTTGAATGTCGCCGCCGTCCTCACGCGAGGTACCCGTGTAATACATCCACCAGCGTCCGTCGTCACCCTTGACTATCGACCCGGTCCAAGTCGTCCATGAATCAAAGGCTGGGGAATCTGAGGGTGCCAAGGCATCGGGAAGGATCTGCCAGTTGGTGAGGTCTTTTGAAATTGCGTGTCCAACGCTTGGGCTGCGGTGGCGTCGGTTGGGGTCATTCAACCCCTTTGATGCACAAAGGTAAAAGGCGTGGCATACATCGCCGTCCCAGACATACCAGCTGTCCCAAACCCAACGATCCGGTAGTGCTATGGCCATGAGCCCTCTTTCCCTAATTTGCCTCAATGATAGGCTTCCTCTATTCCCAGAGCCCCCATAGCTCAGGGGATAGAGCACCGCCCTCCGGAGGCGGGAGCGCAGGTTCGAATCCTGCTGGGGGCACTAACCCCTCAGGTAATCAGCTAACTGCTTCATTGCCATAAATCTGTGCGAGTAAGCGTTTTTGATCTCAGGTTCCAGCTGCGCAGCTGTCACTTCAAACCCTTCAGGGATGAACACCGGGTCATAACCAAAGCCGCCATCGCCAGCCACTTCAGAGGCAAGGCGTCCTGGCCAAACTCCCGTGAAAGTCACTTCCCCCTCAGGCCCGACCAGAGCAACGGTGCAGACAAAGCTGGCAGTGCGGTGCTGTTCATCAATGTCGACCATTTGAGCGAGTAACAGGTCGCGGTTGACAATGTCGGAGCGTGTGCCAGACCAGATCGCCGAGAAGATCCCCGGGGCACCTCCCATTACCTCAACAGCAATCCCCGAGTCGTCGGCAAAGCTCGGTTTACCGGTTGCCTGAAAAGCTGCGCGTGCCTTGATTAGAGCGTTCTCGAGAAAGCTGGTTCCGTTTTCCACCGGCTCGGGTCCGTCGTAGCCGACAACCTCGACAAATCCGTTCAGGATGTTTCGAGCCTCACCCAGCTTGTGGGCGTTACCCGTGGCAAAGACCAGTTGGGTCATATTCCCAGGGCCTCGCCAAGCGCTTCACGCTGGGCGATTGCCAGCTCGGCACATGAGTTCACAGCAAGCTCTAGCAGTTGGTCCAGCTCTTCCTTGGAGAAAGGCTGACCCTCCGCTGTGCCCTGAACCTCAACGAACAGACCTCTACCAGTGACCACCACGTTCATGTCGGTCTCTGCTCGGACATCTTCAACGTATTCCAGGTCTGAAACCGCAATGCCATCCACCACTCCAACCGAGACAGCGGAAACAGTGTCGATGATTGGTCTAGAGGTCTTTGAAATCAAGCCCTTCTTTTTGGCCCAATCCAGCGCATCCACCAAAGCAACGAAAGCGCCCGTGATTGCAGCGGTTCTTGTTCCGCCATCGGCCTGGATCACATCGCAGTCCAACACAATCGTGTTTTCACCCAAAGCCTTGAAGTCGATGACCGATCGTAGCGAGCGGCCAATCAGTCGGGAAATTTCGTGGGTGCGTCCACCAATCTTCCCCTTGACGGCCTCGCGATCGTTTCGGGTGTTGGTTGCCCTGGGAAGCATCGCGTATTCAGAGGTGATCCAACCCTCGCCAGAATCCTTTTTGAACCTTGGAACACCAGGAGTGAAGGAGGCATTGCAAAGCACCTTGGTGTTGCCAAAACTGACCAACACGGATCCCTCGGCGTGGATGGTGTAGTTGCGCTCAATCTTGACCGCTCGCATTTGGTTGGGCAACCGGCCCTGGGGTCTAGTCAAGATTGACCTTTCGTTCTAGGTGTTTTACTCCAGAGACCTCTGGTCCCAAGAATCGTTTTGCCAAAACCTCGAAGGCCTTGGCCTCTCCGGTGGAGAAGAAGTTGTAAGTCGGAACGGCGTCGCTCGGAGCCAGCATGTTGTGCTCCGTAAGAGTTTTGAAGACGTCATTGGCAGTCTCGTCCGCCGAGGACACTAGGTTAACGCCCTCCCCCATGACATATGAAATAGCGGCCTGCAGCAACGGATAGTGAGTGCAACCCAACACAACCGTGTCGACGTGAGCGGCCTTCAATGGGGCTAGGTACTCCTCCGCTGCCGCGAGAAGTTCCGGACCGGAGGTAATGCCTCGCTCGACAAAATCCACAAAAGCAGGACAGGCCGCTGAGGTGATCTCAAGATCAACAGCTGCTGCAAAAGCATCTTCGTAGGCCCTGGATGTAATGGTGGCGGTTGTTCCGATGACGCCGACTTTTCGGTTCCTAGAACTCGCAACTGCCCTTCTGGCTGCTGGCTGGATTACCTCAACCACCGGCACGCCAAGGGTGGCGGTGTAACGCTCACGAGCGTCTCTCAAAACTGCAGCACTGGCTGAGTTGCATGCAATCACTAAGAGTTTGACACCCGATTCGACAAGCTCATCCATCACCCCAAGAGCAAGCTCGCGCACCTCGGAGATAGGCCTTGGTCCGTAAGGAGAGTTCTTGGTGTCACCAACGTAAGTGATTGACTCGTGCGGCAACTGGTCGATGATTGCTCTGGCAACGGTGAGGCCACCGACGCCTGAGTCGAAAACACCAATCGGCCTTGAGTCCATTTTCCAAGTCTAGGGCTCAGGCCTGAGGCTCTGTAGGCTTGGAGGGTGTCTGTCGCTCTACTAACCGATCGCTATGAACTCACTATGGTTCAGGCTGCTATTGCTGGCGGCAAAGCAGATCGACCTTGCGTGTTCGAAGTCTTCGCCCGTCACCTACCGGCCGGCCGCAGATATGGTGTTGTGGCAGGAACCGCCAGGGTTATTGAGGCCATTCAAGACTTCCGATTCACACAAGACCAGCTGGATTACCTCTCAAGCGAAAAGATTGTTGATTCCAAGACCCTGGACTGGCTTGCCAACTACCGATTCACGGGCAATGTTTCTGGCTATCGCGAGGGTGAAATCTACTTCGGCAACTCCCCGGTTCTCACAGTCGAAGGTGGATTCGCGGAAGCTGTGATTCTAGAAACAGTGATTCTTTCAATTCTGAATTTCGACAGTGCTGTGGCTTCGGCTGCCGCTCGCATGCGAAGCGCAGCACCAAACCGTTTCCTCGCAGAAATGGGAAGCCGAAGGACTCACGAGCAGGCCGCTGTCAGCGCTGCAAGAGCGGCCTACTTGGTTGGCTTTGACGCAACCAGCAACCTAGAAGCTGGAGCAAAGTACGGGATCCCCACAATGGGAACTAGTGCTCACTCCTTTACCCTGCTGCATGATTCAGAGGACCAGGCATTTGAGGCACAGCTCAAGGCCTTAGGAAACAACACCACATTGTTGGTTGACACCTTTGATGTTGAGCGGGCGGTCAGAAAGGCAGTCGAGCTTTCAAACGGTGAGGTTGGGGCGGTCCGTTTGGACTCTGGTGATCTCGTTCAGTCGGCAATCGAAGTGCGAGCGTTGCTGGACTACCTTGGTGCTACAAAAACCAAAATCACCGTCACCAGCGACCTCGACGAGTACACGATTGCCGCGCTGGCTCAAGCGCCAGTGAACAGCTACGGGGTTGGAACTTCCCTTGTTACAGGGTCTGGCCATCCAACCGCTGGTTTTGTTTACAAACTTGTTTCTCACTTTGATGGTGAGGACTGGGTTGATGTTGCCAAGAAGTCAGTGAACAAATCCTCACGCGGGGGCAAGAAGTCCGCTCGGAGACTCATCGAGGCGGGCAAGGCTAGCCGGGAGCTGATTGGAAGCCCAAGCGTCGGTAGAGACCTTCAAATGGATTTGATGCTCGAGGGAGTGTCCAAGATTCAAGACCAGCGAGCTGCTCTTCAAAGTGCCAGGAAGCACCACGCTGCTGCCCTGGCCGAACTTCCCGCATCAGCCCTGCGACTCTCAAAGGGAGAGCCAGCAATCCCGAGCGAGTTCGTCTAGTCCTTTTTCAGGGCCTCGTAGATTTCCTGGCAGGTTGGGCAAACCGGAAATTTTTGTGGGTCACGTGATGGAATCCAGACCTTGCCGCAAAGCGCCTCAACCGCATTTCCCAAAACCGCAGACTCAACAATCTTGTTCTTGTTGACATAGTGCGAGTAACGCTCGTGATCACCACTTTGGTAGTCGATGGACTCTTCGGTGATGGTCCGATCTAAAGGTTGTGTTTCCATGCTGGTTAGTTTAGGTCTGACGCATCGCCCAGAGTCACGTTGAAGGTAAGCAGGGTTTCATCCCTCAGAGCCTCGACCTCAACCTTTGCGCCTGCGGGCTGGGCTCGAACAACTGCCGTTAGATCGCTTGCCCCGTTTACTCTTTGCCCGGCAAAGCTCACGATGACATCGCCCCGCTTCAGACCAGCAGCTAATGCAGCTCCACCCTCTGTGAGCTCCTCAATGAGTGCGCCCGTGGAGAAGGAAGAGTTTGCAGCCGGGTTGTCCCTAACCAATGCGCCAAGCAATCCGTGAGTGGCAGATCCGGTTGCCATGATTTCTTTCGCAATCCGGTCAGAAGTGTTTGCCGGAATAGCAAATCCCACGCCGATGCTTCCAGCCTCTCCTCCACCGGCGGTCGCAATCGCAACGTTGATTCCAATTAGCTTTCCTTGGGAGTCAACCAGAGCACCTCCGGAGTTTCCAGGGTTGATTGCAGCGTCGGTCTGAATCACCTGGATGCTAATTGGTGCAGCACCGTTACCAGTCCAGAACTGAAGACCGCTGTCTCCATTCACCTCAGAACTTGCAACCTGAATGGTGCGGTTCAGAGCAGACACAATTCCTTGGGTAACGGTGGAGGCCAAGCCCAGTGGGGCTCCGATGGCAACCACACTTTGCCCAACATTTAGGGCTGTCGAGTCAGCGAAAGCCATTGGCTTTAGTCCAGTTGCGGAGATCTTGATTACTGCCAGGTCGTAAACCGGGTCAAATCCAACCAACCTTGCTCGATAGACCTCACCCGATGAAAGCCTCGCTGAGATGTCAGCGTCCTCGGTCAGCCCGCTCAGGGTGACAACGTGAGCATTTGTGAGGATGAAGCCATCCTCGGTCAGGATTACTCCTGAGCCTGAACCCGAAGAAGTTTCTGACTCCACCGCCAAAGTGACTACCGATGGAGCTGCCTCAGCTGCTGCGCCGGTTACCCAATCAACCCGGTCAGGCTGGTTAACAACAATCGGGGCTGGCTGGCTGAGGGAAAGATAAGAAAGCGTGAATGCGCTCGAAGCGACAATGCCGCCGATCATCGCCGTGCTCAATGCAAGCAGCGCGATTCCCAAAGGACGAAACACTCTGCTCTTACGCTTTGGCTTCAGAGGGGCGGGTGCAGCGTAGTTCGGGGTAACAATGAACTGAGAATCCGAGGAGCGGTTCCACTGGGACATGATTGCCTTTCGTCGCATCAGATTATTGATTGCAACTCAGGTGATTTTATGGACTATTCCTGAATGCACCCTCAGCGTTGAAAACTTTTTCAGACTAAGGGACCAACAAAGTCTTCCTAGGTGGATCAAAAACCTCCAGATTCACAGTGTTGCTAGTCAGCGACCAACTGGCCGCATCCAAGGTCCAAGCTCCAGTTTTTCGGTAGTCGACTTCGTATCGGACGCTCGCTTTCCCCCATGCTTTGCCGGGTTGAGTGAATACCTTGGTTACGGAGTCACCGCTGGATTTTGACCCGTCGGAGAAGGTCCAGGTGAAAGAAACCGGCCGAAACCGAATCGTTGCCGGATCCCCAAATAGAGAACCGTTAACTGTCACCTGAAATGACTCAACTTCAAAGCCAACGGGTTCTTGAGGTTCCGGGCGCGCTCTAGAAGTTAGCCAGGCTTTCGGATTAGCAAGTCTTGCGCTGAAGGCATCCTCAAGCTCTTCTCGGACCGTCTTGACTACCGGTGCAGGCTCGGGAATTGGATCTCCGATGCAGAGCCTGGACCCAACATCAACCCATGCCGAAATGATGGTCAGGGTTGGGACATCGATTGTGCCGTTTACGTAGTACTTGCAAAGCCGCTGCGGGTTTGGCTTTGGGGTAGTGGTTGAAGACTTTTTCTGCGACTTGGATTCGCAAATCGTGAAGCTGCCAGCGCTTGAGCCCCCTGGGCAAGGCGCTCCGCAACCGCCAAGAGCAGCCTTCGTGACATCACAGGAGGATGTGAAGATTGCAACTGCCAGCAACTCCGCTAACACTGCCCGACCTCTTTCATGCTGGCCACTAGCGGAGGGTTCGACTTTGAGAACTCAATCTCCATCAAGATTCGATCCGCACTGCGCTCAAGGGATATGGGCATTCCGGATGAGTCAAGAAAACTAACTTCCGACACGTCCAAGCAGCTAGAGACTTTGTTTGAGTCAAGGACCTGGGTTTCTTCGAATCGGGATGTTCCGACCTGGGTCCAACCGAGCTCCCCAACCACTGCTCTGGATTGCGATGCTTGGTGGAGCGCAGCCCCAGTGAGGCTGGCCTCTAAATCCCCTCGAAAAGCGGCTTCAGAGTAAGCGTCCAGCGTCTGTTGATAAGAGTCGATGCCAGGCGTGCAGCCAGCGAGGAGCAAAGTAAAGAAGATAAGCACTTTCATTCAGACAAGCTATGCGCTCAGCAAGAAACTGGCTTTCGGTTATCCACAGGCAAAAGAAAAGGCCCCAGATTTCTCTGGGGCCTTTTTCAACTTGGTTGCGGGGGCAGGATTTGAACCTACGACCTCCGGGTTATGAGCCCGG
>ERZ1022756.446-NODE-446-length-11830-cov-26.282463_pt1 | contig 11830 bp, 9 predicted proteins | sample MGYA00520902_ERZ1022756 | MGnify/ENA primary metagenome ERZ1022756 (study PRJEB33162, sample SAMN09537601) | freshwater metagenome | isolation source: freshwater | place: Canada:Alberta | collected 2017-07 | study: EMG produced TPA metagenomics assembly of the... | reverse complement strand
CACCACAATTTGAGGGAAAAATGGCTGAGTTTATTTATCAGATGATCAAGGCGCGTAAAGCGCACGGCGACAAACTTATCTTGGATGATGTAACACTTTCTTTTATTCCTGGAGCAAAGATCGGTGTTGTTGGTCCAAACGGTTCCGGTAAGTCATCTGTTCTTAAGATCATGGCTGGTCTAGACACTCCATCCAACGGAGAAGCTCGCCTGAGCGAGGGTTACTCGGTCGGTATCTTGATGCAGGAGCCAAAGCTCGATGAATCAAAGACTGTTCTTGGAAACGTGGAAGAAGCCGTTAAAGAAACAAAAGCCAAGCTCGATAGGTTCAATGAAATTTCAGCAGAGCTTGCTAATCCCGATGCTGACTATGACAGCTTGCTCGAGGAGATGGGAACTCTGCAAGAGGCAATTGATCATCTCGATGCATGGGATTTGGATTCACAACTAGAGCAGGCAATGGATGCACTTCGTTGTCCACCGAGTGACACTCCCGTTGCTCACCTTTCTGGTGGAGAAAAGCGCCGTGTCGCGCTTTGTAAATTACTTCTTGAAAAGCCAGACCTACTTTTGCTTGACGAGCCAACAAACCACCTTGACGCCGAGAGCGTTTTGTGGCTCGAGCAGCACTTGGCAAAATACCCAGGTGCAGTACTGGCCGTTACTCACGATAGGTACTTCCTAGATAACGTTGCGCAATGGATTTTGGAGTTGGACCGTGGCCGTGCTTACCCTTACGAAGGCAACTACTCGACTTATTTGGAGAAAAAGCAGGAGCGTCTAGAGGTTGCAGGAAAGAAGGATGCAAAGCTAGCCAAGCGCCTAAAGGATGAACTTGAATGGGTCCGCTCATCTTCCAAGGCAAGACAAACCAAATCTAAGGCCAGGCTTTCAAGATACGAAGAGATGGCAAGCGAAGCCGATAAGGCAAGAAAACTCGATTTCGAAGAGATTCAGATTCCACCAGGCCCGAGACTTGGAAACGTAGTTCTAGAAGCTAAGAACTTACAGAAAAACTTTGGTGACCGAAGCCTGATCGCTAACTTGTCTTTCTCGCTTCCGAGAAATGGAATCGTTGGAGTAATTGGTCCAAATGGTGTTGGTAAGTCAACGCTATTCAAGATGATTGTTGGCGAAGAAACCCTAGATGGTGGAGAGCTCAAAATTGGTGAGACGGTAAAGATTTCCTATGTTGACCAGTCCCGTGGTGGCATTGATCCCGACAAGAGTCTTTGGGAAGTTGTTTCTGGAGGGTTGGATTACATTCACGTGGGACAAGTTGAGATGCCATCACGTGCCTATGTTGCTGCCTTTGGCTTCAAGGGTCCAGATCAGCAAAAACCCGCCGGAGTGCTTTCCGGTGGTGAGCGAAACAGACTGAACCTTGCTTTGACTTTGAAGCAGGGTGGAAACCTATTGCTACTGGATGAGCCAACAAACGACCTGGATGTTGAAACGCTTGGTTCTTTGGAAAACGCCCTACTTGAGTTTCCAGGCTGTGCTGTGGTGATTACCCACGATAGGTGGTTCCTGGACCGCGTTGCGACCCACATTCTGGCCTACGAAGGAACAGATGAGAAGCCAGATCAGTGGTACTGGTTTGAAGGAAACTTCGAAGCGTACGAAGCTAACAAGATTGAAAGACTAGGCCCAGACGCTGCTAAGCCGCACCGCTCTACTTACCGAAGATTGACAAGAGACTAGCGACCTTGCCTTCGGGAACTCGAACCATTCCCTCCTGAGCAACTGTTGCTAGCAAGACACCTTCGCGACTGAATATTTTTCCAATAGCCAACCCTCTGCTGTTTTGAGCAGCAGGAGATTCTTGAACATAGAGCATCCACTGATCAACCTTGGCAGGTGCGTGGAACCACATAGCGTGATCGAGGCTTGCAGTTTTCAAACCTGGTTTGGCCCAAGAGATTTTATGTCTGCGATAGATACTCTCTAGCAGCGTGAAATCTGATGCATATGCAAGTGCTGCTTGATGCAGGGTTGGAGAATCCGGCAATTCTCCAATGGCTTTTAGCCAAACTGCCTGGTGAGCTACTGGCTCACCCTTTACTTCAAAGTAAATGGGTGACTGGACATGACGCATGTCAAAAGGTCTAGCCTTAGCCCAGTATTGAGCAACCGGGTGGGGGATGCCACCTAGCACCTCAGCTGCAGATGGAAGATCTTCTGGTTGCTTCAGACCTTCTGGCATTTGCTCGTGGTGAGTGAGTCCTGGACTCTCAGTTTGAAATGAAGAAATCATGGAAAAAATTGGTTCGCCTTTTTGGTAGGCCTGGACTCTTCTTGTTGAAAAAGACTTTCCGTCGCGGAGTCTGTCAACCGAAAATGTAATTGGGAATTCAATGTCACCCGGTCTCAGGAAGTAACCATGCAGCGAATGCAGGACTCTTGCTGGATCTACTGTTCTGGTGGCTGCCACTGTGCACTGTGCAAGAACTTGACCACCAAAAACTCTTCCGTGCGGCATCCACTGCGATGGCCCAATGAATATGTCTTCTTTGGTTCTTGCCCCACCTGCATCTTTGATGTCGAGGGCTACCAGAAGATCGGCAAGTGGGTCTTTAGGTGGGGGAACCTTGCTCATCTTGGGTGTCCTTACTTTGCTTGGTGGCTATCAGGGTAAGTTTAGTAATGAAATGAAAAATGACTTCCAGCTTTTGGACCAGCAAACTGCGCTTGATCTAAAAACCTTTTTGACCAGAGCTAAGAAAATGGACCCCAAGGGAGTTGTAAGGCTTAGGGCTTTCGGTGCCCTGTTGACAGCGTATGTAGCACCTTTGTTTACTGCAAACATTTTGGATGATGGTCCAACCGTGCTGGGTCTTCGCACTATGGATCTAAAGCAAGAAGCTGAGATCAACGTCCTTGTTCCAATTCAGGCTGTTCTAGATCGCATCGCATTTGAACTTGAAAAACCTGAAGCAGAGCAAAGCTTTGTTTTCAATCTCGCCTCTTCCGAGCGAGTGCCTTGGGCTGGAGTGTCACCGCCACGAACCGGTTGGGTGGAAGCAACGAGCTTGCCAGAGTACATGCTTACCGGAGTTGCCAGAAAAGGCATTATCGAAGTAGCCGAGACAATTCCAGAATCAGTTGGTGGGCCGATAGCGGCGCGCATTCGTGCAGAGGTTTGGGGAAGGGCAATTGATCTAGATTCCAAAGTTCCTGCGGGAGCAGCTTTTGCTGCTGCGGGTCTTGGGTTTCTAACGGAGGGTGAAATGGTTCCCGTTTTCCACTCTCAGGGCTGGGTCAGACTCTCGTCACAATTTGGCCACGTCTTATCTAAAGAGGCCAAGCACTTCTAGTCTTCAAATGTGTTGAGCATTGAAGTTGCTGCACGATCCAGGTATCCCCAAAGCTGTGCCTGATGCAAGGGTGCTAGCTCCAGTGAGTCACAGGCGACCTTCATGTGATGTAACCATCTTTCGCGAGCCAGCGGGTTGATCTTGAATGGCTGATGACGCTGCTTGAGCCTGGGGTGCCCTCTAGTTTCTTGATAGGTTTGCGGCCCGCCCCAGTACTGCTCCAAAAACATCCTTAGCCGCTCGGCGGCCGGGCCTAAATCCTCTTCTGGATACATGGGCTTTAGAACATCGTCTGTTGCAACGCCCTCGTAGAACTTGGTAACTAGCTTCTTGAAAGTTTCGGTGCCTCCGACTTGTTCAAAGAAGTTTCCCTCAACGGCCTCACCAGAAAGACCCTTGATTCGAACTACCTCAACGCGATTAGCGTCCTCGAACTCGCCAGACATTTAGCTCTTTAGATCCCGCTGCTGAGCGCTTAGCGCTCTTTCAACATTGGCAAGGTTTTCGATGATGATTCTTCGAAGCGCCGGCTTACTTTGAACCTCAGCTTTAGCAAGGAACGCTTCTGTTGCAGAAACTAGTTCTATGTTGGCAAGCGCTAACGGATACAGGTTCACAAGAAGGTATTCGGCCATGTGATAGGTCTTGTCTTCCCAGATCTTGAGCACATTGGCAAAATACTGCGAGACAAATGGCTGCAAGATTTTTGGATCCAATACTCTTCCAAACGCCAAGCTTGCAGAATTAACTAGTGCATTCGAGAGTTCATCGGTTGCAACTAGCTTGGTGAACATAGCTTGTTTAGAAGAGGTTTCTGGCAAAGCAGCAACGGCAGCCACGTGATACTTCTGACCATTAGCGGTGTTATCTCCTTCGAGCTCTTGATCCAGTAGTTCGATCGAGATCTTTCCACCAACAGCAAGAGCTGTGACGAGCTCCCAGCGCAAGTCGGTATCAATGGCAAGCGAGGAGAGCTTAAGCTCACCGCTTAGAAGTGCAGAGACCCTTGCTAGCTGCTGATCGCTTCTTGCGAATTGGGCGAAGAACTTCACAAACTGCAACTGTGCGTCTGAGCCAGCTTCGGCATTTTGAGCAAGCGCCCACAAACCATCAGCCAGTGAAAGCTGCTCGGTCGCGCGGTTCTGCTCTGCTACATATAGGTTCGCAACTGTCAGTAGCTGCCTCAAGACAGTCAACATGGTTGTTGACTCAGTCTCGAACTCAAGGTGTCGAAGAGCAAGCTTGATGAAATCGCGAGGCGAGGATTCTCCATCACGTGTTGCATCCCAAGCTGATCCCCACACTAGAGCTCTAGCTAGTGGGTCTTCGATGGAAGAGAGCTTGTCCAAAGCAAAGCTCCAGGAAGCCTTGTCCATACGAATCTTCGCGTAGGTTAGATCGTCGTCGTTGAGCAAGATCAAGTGTGGTCGTTTCTTACCGGCAAGTTCTGGAACCTCGGTCTTGGCTCCTTCAACATCCAGCTCGATTCGATCGGTTCGAACGATTTTGCCATTTTGCTCTTCGTAGAGACCAATCGCAATGCGGTGTGGTCTTAGGTAAGGGTACGCGTCGATTGCTGATTGCAAGATGGCGAATGATTCGATTACGCCATCTTTTTCAACAAGCTCTGGTCGCAAGGTGTTTACACCTGCAGTCTCCAACCAAAGTTTTGACCACTCGCGGAGATCTCTTCCGCTTTGGTTCTCCAGCTCTTTCAGTAAGTCTTTGAGCTCAGTGTTTTTGAAGGCGTGCTTTTTGAAATAGTCGGAAACTCCGCGCATGAATGGTTCCTGGCCAACCCAAGCAACAAGCTGCTTCAAAACCGAAGCTCCCTTGGCGTAAGTAATGCCATCGAAGTTCACCTGCACATCTTCTAGGTCGTTGATCTCAGCAACAATCGGATGTGTGGATGGAAGTTGGTCTTGGCGGTAAGCCCAGGACTTCTCGAGTGATGCAAAAGTTGCCCAGGCGCCATGCCATTCGGTTGCTTCCTGGGTAGCCAAAGTGGACATGTACTCGGCAAAGGATTCGTTTAGCCACAGATCATTCCACCAGCGCATGGTAACTAAGTCACCAAACCACATGTGAGCCAGTTCGTGCAAGATCGTTACCACGCGCCGTTCCTTTACGGCGTCAGTTACTTTGGAGCGGAAAACGTAGGTCTCAGTGAAAGTTACGGCTCCAGCATTTTCCATGGCTCCCGCGTTGAACTCTGGAACAAAGAGCTGGTCATACTTTTCAAACGGGTATGGGTAGTCAAACTGCGCTTCAAAGAACTCAAAGCCCTGCTTGGTCTTTTCAAAGACGTATTCAGCGTCCAAGAACTCAAATAGTGACTTACGGCAGAAAACACCTAGCGGAACAGTTTTTCCGGAGGAAGAAACAAGCTCATCTCTGACCTCTACATAGGGACCTGCAACCAGAGCGGTTATGTAACTTGAGATACGAGGTGTTGGTTCAAAGTTCCAAACCGAGACACCTTCTCTCAGGTCATTAGGTGTTGGGGTGGGGGAGTTAGAAACAACCTTCCAGTAACTAGGAGCGGTGATGTTGAACTGGAAAGTGGCCTTTAGGTCGGGCTGCTCGAAGACAGCAAACATGCGCCTTGAATCGGGCACCTCAAACTGGGTATACAGGTATACCTCTTGATCGACTGGGTCCACGAAACGATGCAGACCCTCACCGGTGTTGGTGTATTTACCTTGCGCTACAACAACCAGCTCATTCTCGGCTGCAATAGAAGGAAGCTGGATGCGTATGCCATCCGAGACCACAGTCGGATCCAGCACTTCGCCGTTTAGTACCACCGAGTGAACCGAGTTTGTAATTGCATCAATGAAGGTTGATGTGCCTGGCTTATTAGAGGTAAAGCGCACCCGGGTGGTAGATCCAAAGAACTCTGGCCCTTGGGTTAGGTCAATCTCAACTTGGTAGCTTTGAACTTCCAAGGCGGATGCTCGCTCTTGAGCTTCAATTCTCGTTAAGTTTTCGCCAGGCATTAGCACTTCTTTCTATGGACTCTTCATCCCAAAGCCTAACTGGGGGACGAGAGGGTGTGAAACAATAACAAAGTGATCAATCCAGTTATGGCCTTGGGGGGCTCGGCAGAGGCATCGCAGACCCTCGCTGAGATCGGAGCGCTGTTGCTGGGCCTTGGAGTGATTGCGTTTATCGCGGCCAGGCTTAATTTTTCAGTAGTGCCTCTGTACTTAATTGTCGGCTTAGCGGTTGGTCAAGGAGGCTTCGGGCTAGTTAACCTAAGCTCTGATTTTTTGGCAATCGGCGCACAAATCGGCGCAATACTTCTTCTTCTCTTACTGGGATTGGAGTATTCCGCACCTGATTTAGCAAAGGCTTTCAAAGATAGAAAGTCTGCGGGAATCTTCGACATTGCCACAAACTTTATTCCTGGCGCTTTGCTCGCACTGGCTTTTGGCTGGGGACCACTAGCGGCGTTTGTGGTGGGCGGTATTGCTTACGTGTCATCTTCTGGAATTGCTTCGCAGCTGCTTCGGGAAACCGGTTGGCGCAAGTCGGAGCTTTCCAAACGAGTGGTAGCAATCTTAGTTTTTGAAGACCTTGCTCTAGCTCCTTACCTACCGCTGCTGTCTTCGTTAGTTCTCGGCCTCTCGGCTGCGGCTGGCTTTGTCTCGGTATCGGTAGCTCTAATCATCACGGGTTTAGTTTTGATTATTTCGTATCGGGGTAACACCAAGTGGTCCAGAATCTTGAACCCCGATGTTCCATCAGGCTTGCTCTTGACAGTCTTTGGGTCTGCCTTGTTGGCTGCCGGCGTTGCCGATCTTGCAGGGTTCTCGGGCGCGGTCGCTGCGTTTTTGGTGGGACTTTTACTGACCGGTGAAGTTGCCAACACGGTGCGCGGAAGACTGGGCTCTCTTAGGGATCTGTTCGCAGCTATTTTCTTTCTGTTTTTTGGACTGGCCACCAACTTCGCAGATCTCTTGCAAGTTCTTCCAGCGGTTTTGCTATTCGTGGTTATTGGTGTCGCTGGAAAATTTGCGGTGGGGTGGTGGATTGCCAAGGATATGGGCGACAAGCTCAGCTGGGTTCGGGCAGGTGCGTTCTTGACTCCTAGGGGTGAGTTCTCAATGGTCATTGCAGCTCTGGCTGCGCCTGTAGTGCTATCTGTGAACCTCCAGGCGCTAACTCTTGCCTACGTGACTCTTACGGCAGTAATTGGCTCAATTGCCTTACGGTTTCTTCGCAGTGGTTTCGATAAGTAGATTAGGTAACTATGAGAATTCACATCGCCACCGATCACGCCGGCCTAGAAACAAGTCACTACCTCATACAGGAACTAACCAACCTCGGTCACGAAGTTTTTGATCATGGACCACAGTCTTTTGATCCTCTCGATGACTACCCAGCGTTTTGTATTAATGCCGCTCTTGCCGTACAGCGCGACTTGCAAGCTGAGGTAACTGCTCTTGGAATTGTTCTTGGCGGATCTGGAAACGGTGAGCAAATGGCAGCCAACAAGGTAAAAGGCATTCGAGCCGCTTTGGTTTGGAATAAGGAGATTGCTGAACTTGCCAGACAGCACAACGATGCCAACGTTATAGCCATCGGTGCCAGACAGCACAGCAAAGAAGAAGTCCTTGAGCTAATCAAGGTGTTCATTGCTGAGCCATTTAGCAAAGATGAAAGACATGAGCGCAGAATCGGCAAGATTGGTCTCTTTGAGCAAACGGGAGAGATTAGCTAGTCAATGAAACTAGATAACTCAAGACTCAACGTTTGGTTTTTTCAACCCTTAGCAATTGCAATTCTTCAGGTTCTTTTATTTCAGCTCGATTCTGCTGGATTGTTACCAGACCCAATTGCTATTCACTGGGGAATCACTATGCAGCCAGATCGCTTGGTGCCAATTAATGAATTTGCCCTCACTGCTTTAGTTATCCACTTGCTGATCTGGGTACCTTCTGTTGCGGTATCCATTCGGGCCAAAGCTAAATTTCGAATTAAGAAATTGCTACTTCTTGTCATTGGAATTGTTTTCTGGTTGATAACCGGAATTGTTGCTACCTCTGCGCTTATTCAAATTGGCGCCTCCAACGCAGCTGAGATCAGCTTTCCTTTACCCTTGTTTGCTTTCCTGATTCTCTCTGTCCCTCTGTTGCTGATTTTCCTCTTGGCCATGCCAGAAATAGTTGTTGGAGAAAGTGTTGAGGTGAAGCTTCGTGGCTTTAGCGTTATGAGCTTTCCTCCAGCAGAAATTGTTAGCGCTTCCGTGGGCACGGTATCGGCTAGAGAATTTGGCGGCTGGGGAATAAGGCTGACCGCTCGCAAAATTGGATTTGTTCCTTCTAAGGGTCCGGCTGTGAAGCTAAATCTGCAAGACGGTACTGAAGTGTCTATCCGCAGTAAAGACCCGCAGGCAATAGTCAGGCAAATCGAAGAGCTAATCTCCTAGCCTCATGCCAGAAGGTCACTCAGTTCATAGAACCGCTAACAAACTCGCCGAACTCTTTGTTGATTCCAAAGTAAAAGTCTCTTCCCCGCAAGGAAGATTTGCCGAGCAGGCGTCTTTAGTTTCAGGAAAGAAGCTTGTTGAGTCAACTGCGATCGGCAAGCAACTCTTTCTTGGCTTTGATAACAAGCTAACTATTCGCGTTCACTTAGGGATCTACGGCAAGTGGAACTTCTACGACGTGCCACTATCAAAAGCACCAGAGGTCTGGGGTCAGGTCCGTGCCCGGTTCGGATCAAACTCAGCTTCAGCAGATCTTCGGGGACCAACAGTTTGTGAAGTTGTCGACGCCGAAGATGTTTTGACAGTTCTTAGACGTCTTGGCCCAGACCCGCTAACACCGGATCCATCGGGTAAAGAAGGACTTCGATTTGTTTCGAAAGTGAGAAGCTCGGCGGTTCCTATTGGAGCATTACTAATGAACCAAGCTGTGATCAGCGGCATCGGAAACGTTTATCGAGCAGAGTTGTTGTTTAGAGCCGGCATAAGCCCACATAAACCAGGGAACAAAGTATCCGAGCAAGATCTGCTAGCTATTTGGGATGACGCTGTGGCACTGATGAAAATTGGAGTGAAGACCGGCATGATGCTCACTCGCGAGGGCTTTATGAAGGGTCGAGTCCTAGTAGCCGAGCGCTACAACGTTTACAAACGTGAGGGTTTGCCTTGTCGAACTTGCGGAAAGAAAGTAAAGCTGGAGCTTTTCTATGGCCGCAAGCTTTATTGGTGTAATACCTGCCAGAGGTAATTGGAGGGAGTGACGGGAATCGAACCCGCGCCATCAGTTTGGAAAACTGAGGCTCTACCATTGAGCTACACCCGCGAACGCTGTTCGCAGCGCCTCTATTCTATGGGATAGACTAACCGAGGTTGTTGAGCGTGTAAAAAACGGTCAATCCACCGGGGTGTAGCGTAGTGGCTAGCGCGCCTGCTTTGGGAGCAGGATATCGCAGGTTCGAGTCCTGTCACCCCGACAAACAAAGAGCCGTATTTGTTTACCCCTTTATGGGGGCAAATTTCCAGGAGAACAACTTGAAAACTAGCGTTGAACGAATAAACCCCACCCGCGTAAAGCTCAACATCGAAGTCACTCCAGAGGAGTTCAAGCCTTCGCTTGATCACGCCTACGAGCACATCGCTCAGCAGGTTAACGTGCCTGGCTTCCGTAAGGGAAAGATCCCAGCAGCGTTGTTGGACCAAAGAGTGGGCCGCCCAGCAATCATGGCTCACGCCATCAACGATGGACTAGATGGCATCTACAAGAAAGCCCTCGAAGAAAGCAAACTTCGCCCACTGGGCCAGCCAAAAGCTGACGTCAAGTCAAGCCCGGACGAGAACACATTCCTTGGAAACTTAGTTGTTGAAATCGAAGTAGAGGTAAGACCAGAGATAAAGCTTCCTGGCTACCGCGGACTCAAGGTCGTTGTAGACAACATCAAAGTAGGCGGCAAGGAAATTGAAGATGAACTGGATTCTCTTCGTGCCCGCTTTGGAACCCTAAACACGGTTGAGCGTGCTGCCAAGAAGGGTGACTTCGTCTCAATTGATCTAGCTGCCAGCATCAACGGCAAAGAAATCGACTCTGCAGAAAACATTTCTTACGAAGTAGGGTCTGGAAACTTGCTCGATGGCATCGACGAGGCCCTAGACACTCTTACTGCAGGTGAAACCACAGTATTCCGCTCCAAACTAGTTGGTGGAGACATGGCGGGGCAAGAAGCCGAAGTTAGCGTAAAGGTAAATGCTGTCAAGGAACGCGAGCTTCCAGAAGCAAACGACGACTTTGCCAAGTTGGCTAGCCAGTTCGACACACTAAAAGAGCTCAAGGATGACATTGAAGTTCAAATTGCTAAGTCCAAGAGTTACTCTCAGGGAATTCAGGCAAGAGATCTTCTAACCGAGGAACTTCTCAAGATTGTTGACGTTCCAGTTTCGAAAGAAATGATCGAATCTGACGTGAACCGACACCTAGAGGGTGAAGGCAGATTACAAGATGACAAACATCGCGCCGAAGTTACCTTGGAGTCTGAGAAATCCTTCAAAGTTCAGATGCTACTTGACGCGATTGTTGATGCCGAAGGCATCAAAGTTGGCGAGCAGGAATTGATGCAGTACCTGATGCTAAGTAGCCAAAACTATGGCATGGATCCAAACGAGTTTGTTGAGACCATTAGCAAAAACGGTCAGGTTCCAGCTTTTGTTGGAGAGGTTGCAAGGCGCAAGGCGCTATCTATTGTTTTGTCCGAGGCAATCGTGACCGACAAGGCGAATAACCCCGTTGATCTGGGGGAGTTTCTCAAGGGAGACAATTCCAGCCAGGATTCACACGCCGGTCACGACCACGACTAAGACACCAGCTTTATTGCCCTAGGCGAACAAGCCCTAATCTTGGCGTGTTTCGAAGTATCTTGGTCTAGCAAGCAAGTAATCAAGCATTGGATAAGGGAATCAAATGGCAGATAAGGCAATGGATAAGTTTTCCACCGTTGACCGTCTATTAAAAGACAGAATCGTTTGGCTTGGAAGTGAAGTCCGCGATGACATGGCTAATGACATCTGCGCAAAGATTTTGCTGCTAGCAGCCGAAGACTCCACCAAAGACATCTACCTATACATCAACTCACCGGGTGGTTCAATCACCGCGGGTATGGCAATCTACGACACCATGCAATACGTTCCAAACGACATCGTGACCGTTGGAATTGGAATGGCAGCATCGATGGGTCAGTTCTTACTTTCTTCTGGAACCAAAGGGAAAAGATATGCCACCCCGAACACCAGAGTGCTACTTCATCAGCCAGCTGGAGGTTTCGGTGGAACCGCTGCCGACATTCAAACTCAAGCGGAGCTGATCATGTCCATGAAGCGTCAGCTTGCACAGATCACCGCAGACCAAACTGGCAAGACTGTCGAGCAGGTTATGGAAGACGGCGATCGCGATCGCTGGTTCACTGCTCAAGAGGCTTTAGAGTACGGATTCATCGACCACATTCAAGCATCCGCTGGCGCAGCCACCGGTGTTG
>ERZ1022756.443-NODE-443-length-11912-cov-8.408872_pt1 | contig 11912 bp, 13 predicted proteins | sample MGYA00520902_ERZ1022756 | MGnify/ENA primary metagenome ERZ1022756 (study PRJEB33162, sample SAMN09537601) | freshwater metagenome | isolation source: freshwater | place: Canada:Alberta | collected 2017-07 | study: EMG produced TPA metagenomics assembly of the... | reverse complement strand
CTACGGAAACTAACGCTTATGCAAGCCACTCAAGATTTATCAATTCTGTCCTTGATTCTGAATGCCAGTATTTTGGTGCAATTGGTCATGTTGTTATTGGTCGGTCTTTCAGTGGCCTCATGGACAATTATTTTTAGAAAAGGCATGGCCCTCAAAGCTGTTCGTCAAGACACCGAACGTTTTGAAAGAGACTTTTGGTCAGGTGGTGATTTGAATACTTTGCTTCAAGGTGCGATGCGCAATAAAGACCAGTCAGCCAGTCTTGAGCGCATCTTTGAAAGCGGTATGCAAGAGTTTTTAAAAGGTAAAGAGATTGATGGTGCGCGACGCGCCATGAAAGCTGCTTACCAGCGTGAGATGGATACCCTAGAGGCCAACTTACCGTTTTTAGCGTCGGTTGGTTCTGTATCACCTTACATTGGTTTGTTCGGAACAGTGTGGGGCATCATGAATTCATTCCGTGGTTTGGCCAATGTGCAACAAGCAACTTTGGCAAGCGTGGCTCCTGGTATTGCTGAAGCCTTGGTGGCCACTGCGATTGGTTTGTTTGCAGCGATTCCTGCGGTGGTGGCATACAACCGCAATGCAGCTGACATTGATCGCTTAGCGATTCGCTTTGAAACTTTCATTGAAGAGTTTTCAAATATTTTGCAGCGTCAACAGCAAGTTCGTTAAACGGAGATTGCTCACTCATGGCTAGTATCTCTAGAAAATCTGGTGGACGTCGGCGCGCAATGGCTGACATCAATGTGGTTCCATACATTGATGTGATGCTGGTCTTATTGGTGATCTTCATGGTCACAACCCCGATGGTCAATCCTGGCATCGTCAGTTTGCCAACAGTGGGTGGTGCGCAAGTGCAACCGATGCCACCCGTGCTCATTAGTATTTCTGCAGAAGAAGTGATTCTGATTAAGAGTGAAGGTAAGGCAGATAAAACTTTGACTCGTGCAGAATTGGGGGCTTTTGCTCGTGAGCGCGCAGAGTTAACACCTGATCAACCCATGGTGATTGCTGCAGATAAATCCATTAAATATGAGATCGTGATGGACGTGATGGCGCGCTTAAAAGAGAACGGTATCAAGCGCGTTGGGTTAGCAGTTAAAAATAACTGAGACATCACTGAGAGATGAATTGAGCGCAGCGGCATTTCCAATGAATCCCCTAAGAAACCGAATTCAGGCAGAACCTGGAACCGGTAAATCTTTTGTATTAGCGCTGGGGATGCACCTTTTATTGGCGGCATTTTTAACCTTTGGCTTGAGTTGGAAAAGTCAAACTCCTGCTGGTCTTGAAGCGGAAATTTGGGATAACGTTCCAGTCATTAAGAGTGCGCCAGCAACAGTTGATCCCAAAATCGATGCGGATGAAAAAGCAGACATTGCTTTGAAAAAGAAAAAAGAAGTCGTGAAAAAGCCTGAGCCTAAAGAGGAGGTCAAGGCGGCCAAAAAAGTTGATCCAAAAGAACTACAAAAACAAAAAGCTGAACAAGAAAAATTAGCCAAACAAAAACAAGAAGAAGCCAAAGCCAAGGCAAAAGCCGAAGCTGAGCGCAAAGAGGCCTTGGCGCAAGAAAAGGCACGCTCTGATCAGTTGGCTCGTTTGAGATCTGCTGCAGGTAAAGAAGGCGCTGCAGGTGGTCGAGGGGGTGTGGTTGGAGATGGTGTGGGTGGTGGCGGGAATGCCAAGCCTGGCTACGCAGACAAGGTGCGTAAAAAAATCCTACCTTTGATTGTGTTTAACCCCTCTTTGGTGGCGGGTAATCCTGCTGTTGAGGTTGGCGTAGAGTTAGCTCCTGATGGCACAATCATGAATAGAAAAGTTTTAAAGAGCAGTGGTGACGCTGCTTGGGACCGCGCTGTTTTGAGGGCTATTGATGATGCTCAGTCTTTACCTAAAGACGATGACGGCAAGGTGCCCAAGCAAATACGTTTGACCTTTAAGCCTAAAGATTAAATTGATTGATGAGATTGGTGACCCAAAGATGAAAACAACTCTGACCAAGAACGTTTTGATGATCTTAGCTTTGATGACATTTTCAGTGGGTGTCAAAGCGCAGATGAATATTGAAATCACGGGTGTGGGTCAGTCACTGTTCCCGGTCGCTGTGATGCGCTTTGTTGGTGAAAATCAATTGCCTGTCAAAGTAACTGATGTGGTTCGTTCTAACTTGACCCGCAGTGGCGCAATCCGCAATGTGGAGAGCGGTTCTGCCGAGTTGGGTTGGGATATCAACCCTGACTATAAATCATGGTCAGCACGTGGCGCTGACGCTCTAGCGGTCGGCAATGTCACCAAGTTATCCGATGGCCGTTTTGAAATCCGTTACCGTTTATTTGATGTCCGTAAAGGCGAAAGCTTGGGCGGTCTTGTGGTCACTGTTGGTGTTGAAGATTTGCGTTTAGCCGGACACAAAATTGCGGATGACATCATTCAAAAGATTTTGGGTGAGCGCGGCATCTTCTCAACCCGTTTATCTTATGTGATTCGCTCTGGCAAGAGTCATCGTTTGGTGATTTCTGATTCTGATGGCGAAAACGCCAAACCTGCACTGGCAAGTAATGAGCCAATCATCTCGCCTAACTGGTCACCTGATGGCAAAAAAGTGGCATACGTTTCATTTGAGTCACGCAAGCCAGTGATTTACGTTCATGAGTTGGCAACGGGGCGTCGCACCGTTCTCTCCAATCAGAAGGGTAATAACAGTGCGCCTTCTTGGTCCATGGATGGCAGTCAACTCGCCATGGCTCTGTCAAAAGACGGCAATACCCAGGTTTATAAAATCAATGCCAATGGCACTGGTTTGCAGCGTTTGACCAGAGGCTCATCGATTGATACAGAGCCACAGTGGTCACCAGATGGTAAGTCTATTTATTTCACGAGTGATCGCGGTGGCAGTCCACAAATTTACAGAATGTCGACTGAGGGAGAATCAGCTGGCGGTGTTCAAAGGATCACGTTTAAACATTCTTTCGTCACAAGCCCGCGTTTGTCACCAGATGGTAAAAATCTAGCTTACATCGCTCGTGTTTCTGGAGCTTACCGCTTGCATCTTCAGAATTTAGCAACTGGAGAGGTCTCCGCTTTGAGTGATGGTACTCGAGATGAAACCCCAACTTTTGCTGCCAATGGGCGATACATTCTGTATGCCACTCGCGCAGCAGGTAAGCCAGTGCTGATGGCCGTATCGATTGACGGCAAAAATAAACAAACCTTGAGTTTGCCAGGCGCCGACATTCGTGAGCCTGCTTGGGGCCCTTTCATGGACTAGGTTTTCAAAAACCACTTAATTCATCTTAATTTGGTACGATAGGGCTTAATTCATCGAATTAAGCCTTTTTTGATGAAAATTAACTAATAAAAATCAATCACATAAACTTTAATACACGCAGATTAATAAATACACAAATTGGAGAAAATCATGAAAGAATTTTCAATTGCTCGTCGTGCAACCTTGTTATTGTCAGTAGCTTTGTTAACAGCTTGTGCATCAGGCGTGAAGTTAGATGACGTTGATGGTAAGGGCAAGGGCGGTGCTGGTACAGATTTCAGCTCACAGCCATGGAATGACCCTAAGAGCCCATTGTTCAAGCGCAGCATCTACTTTGACTTTGATAGTTTCACTGTTAAGCCTGAGTTCCAAGCAACATTGCAAGCACATGCTAATTATTTGAAAGCCAACAAAGATCGCAAGATCAAAATTGAAGGTAATACAGATGAGCGCGGTACAACTGAATACAACTTGGCATTGGGTCAACGTCGTTCAGAAGCTGTGCGTAAATCATTGACATTGTTGGGTGTGCAGGATTCACAGATTGAAGCTGTGAGTTTTGGTAAGGAAAAACCAAAAGCACAGGGCAGTACTGAGGCAGCTTGGCAAGAAAATCGCCGTGCTGATATCGCTTATTAATTCAGTTAAATTGATTTAAGAAAAGAACACTCATGCAGCAATCAAAGTGCTTTAGTTTTCTGCAAAATTCAACAGCGGCTTTGGCCGCTGTTGTTTTTGTTGGCCTATCTTTCACATCCACTTCTAGTTTTGCTTTTATTGAAGATGGTGAAGCGCGCCGCGCTATTTTAGATTTGCGAGCGCAACTTTCTGCTAGTCAAAAAGCCCAAGTGGAGCTTCAAGGGCGTCTTGATGAGCTTAATCAAGAGACAGCAAAATTACGTGGTCGTTCTGAGGTCTTGGAAAAGCAAGTAGAAGACTTAACTGCTCAACAAAAAACTTTCTATCAAGACTTGAATGACAGAATGAAAAAGCATGAGCCTCAAGTGATGGAGATTGAGGGGGTTCAGGGTAAAGTTCAACCAGGTGAAAAAGAAGCTTATGACGCTGCTTTAAAGGCTTTCCAAGATGGCAATTTAAAGAAGGCTGATACAGGGTTTCAGGCATTTGTTAAAAAATACCCCAGCAGCCCTTATTGGCCATTGGCGCAGTTTTGGCTAGGTAATTCTGAGTACGCTCAAAAAGATTACAAATCAGCGATCACAACACTCCAAACAATGGTGAAACGATATCCTTTGCATGGACGTGTACCTGATGCACTTTTAACCTTGGCCAACAGTCAGATTGAAGCAGGTCAAAAGCCTGCAGGTAAAAAAACTTTAGAAAATTTAATCGCCAAGCACCCTGATAGTGAAGCTGCCGGTCTGGCTAAGCAGGCTCTTAAGCGTTTGAAGTAATTTGGATTGATGTATGTCATTTGATTTTGAGACGATGCGTGCCAGAAAGCCGGGTGCTCCTGCAGTGGTGCTTTTGTCGGGCGGCTTGGATTCGGCAACGGTTTTAGCGATTGCAAAAAAACTCGGATACGCAGTTCATGCACTATCTTTTCGTTATGGACAGAGGCACTCCTCTGAATTAGATGCCGCCACAATAGTTGCAAAATCTTTGGGTGCAGTTGAGCATCAAATCATTGATTTAGATTTACGTCGTTTTGTGGGTGGCTCTGCTTTGACAGATGACGCCTATGACGTTCCAACCAGCCCAGGCGCCAATAATGAAATACCAATCACCTATGTTCCTGCACGTAACACCATCATGCTTTCAGTGGCCTTGGGGTGGGCTGAAGCACTTGGTGGTTTGGATATTTTCTTTGGCGCTAACGCAGTTGATTACTCTGGTTATCCAGATTGTCGTCCCGATTATGTGAAGTCTTTTGAGGCGATGGCCAATTTGGCCACCAAGGTGGGTGTTGAGTCTCATCAAGAATCGACGCGCTTTAGAGTGCATGCTCCAATCATTCAAATGAGCAAGGCTCAAATCATTCAGACAGGCATGTCATTGGGCGTGGATTTTTCTCAAACCGTGTCTTGCTATCAAGCTAATCCGCAGGGCTTGGCTTGTGGCCAATGTGAATCATGCCGCCTTCGTAAAGAAGGTTTTAAAGCATCGGGTGTTCCTGATCCAACTCACTATCTTTAAAGATGCATGAGTTGATGATTTTTCCAATTCAATTCATTGATGACTAAAGAAAAAGCCGATGAAGTTAATACTTCATCGGCTTTTTAACTGGATCTACTTGTACTAGATTTATTTCAAGGCAGCAAAGACGCTCGCAGTGATGGCATCGACTGAACCAGTGCCTTCAATTTTGCGATAAGCAGGGGCTGGAACTTTAGCCGCTGGGTCACCATTCTTAGACCAGCCAGAATAGTACTCAACCAATGGTCTAGTTTGAGCGTCATAAACATCTAAACGCTTCTTCACTGTTTCTTCTTTGTCATCTTCACGCTGAATCAACTCCTCACCAGTTTCATCATCTTTGCCAGCCACTTTGGGTGGGTTGAATGTGACGTGGTAAGTGCGGCCTGAAGCAACGTGTACACGACGACCACTCATGCGATCGATGATGGCGCTGAAAGGTACGTCGATTTCAAGAACGTAATCAATTGGCACACCCGCATCTTTCATGGCTTGTGCTTGAGGAATGGTGCGTGGGAAACCATCAAAAAGATAGCCCTTGGCGCAATCAGCCTGAGTGAGACGGTCTTTAACCAGACCAATGATGATTTCATCAGAAACCAAACCACCAGAATCCATCACTTTTTTAGCTTCGATGCCCAATGGTGTACCTGCCTTGACCGCTGCACGAAGCATGTCACCGGTAGAAATTTGGGGGATACCAAACTTCTCACAAATAAATTTAGCCTGCGTGCCTTTTCCAGCGCCTGGTGCGCCCAATAGGATCAATCGCATGGTTAACTCCCTTTAATTATTGAATCAGGTAATGCAAAATTTAAAAAAGTATAAGAGTAGGCTGATTGTTTGACAGCTTGCTGACTCTTTCTAATAAGTAGGGGATTTTCCCATTATTTACCCCTGAAGGCTATTTTTTGACCCTAGGACTTACCCAGGCTAGCAAAAGCTTGGCGAACACGCTCCAAATCCTCTGCTGTATCAACACCAGGAGGCGGGGCCTCATCAGTTAGTAAAACTTGTATAGCGAAACCATGCCAGAGGGCTCTGAGCTGCTCTAAGGCCTCGGCTTCCTCGATGGGGGCTGGCGAGAGTTTGGAAAATTTCTTTAAAAAGCTGGCTCGATAGGCATACATCCCAATGTGTCGGTAGCACTGAGCTTGGTGCTGCTCAGGATTTCTGCTGAATGGAATGGCTGAGCGTGAAAAATAGAGTGCTTGATGAGATTGGTTCATGACCACTTTAACCACGTTGGGATTGTTGATTTCAGCGGGGTCATGGATGGCCAATGCCGTGGTTGCAATCGATGCTTGTGGATGCTGCGACAGTGTGTTTGCAACATCACTGATCAAGTCAGAGGGTATCAAGGGTTCATCACCTTGCACATTGACAACAATTTCATCGTCTTGCAAGTTGAGTTTGCTCACAACTTCACTCAATCGATCTGTGCCCGTTGGATGATCTTTGCTGGTGAGCATCACATCCAGACCATAGGTTTTGCAGGCATCAAAGATACTTTGATCATCAACTGCAATGACTACTCGTGAAGCCCCAGACATCAATGCACGCTCTGCGACTCTGACCACCATCGGTTTGCCGGCGATATCGGCCAATGGTTTATTGGGCAAGCGAGTCGAGGCTAAGCGCGCAGGAATAACAACCAAGAATGGGGTGCTAGGCTTCATTGAGGTTTATTTAGAAGCGTTCAGTTCGCGCGCTTCATTCACTAGCATGACTGGGATGTCGTCACGAATCGGAAAAGCCAATTGATCAGCTTTGCAAATCAATTCATTCGTCTGCACATCGTGATGTAAAGGAGATTTGCAATTTGGGCAAACCAAAATATCAAGTAAACGTTTATCCATGATGTGTCAGCAAGTGAGTGATTGGATCATCTTAACAGGTGGGGTGTTGAATTAAATCTAAACTTAAACCAAGCTTAACGCCTTGAATCAAGGTTTAGGCCTTTTTAAAATTTCAAGCATTTGTGCAACAAAATCATTTGGCAAGTCCACCGTTATAGGCAAAACCCAGATACGCTCATCATCCTTATAGTCGTTGAGTTGCTTGCATTTTACGGCATCCTTCTCGGTGATGAGTATCACTTTTGCAGTATTTTCTTTGAATGGATTGGTGGCGAAGTCAAAATGATCTGGCAGCGCCATTTCTTGAAACCTCAAGCCATTGGATTTAAGTAAATCAAAGAATTTCTTTGGATTGCCCAAACCTGCAGCGGCCAATATTTGATTCTCAAAAGCCTCGTCATGATTCAGTAGTTGGGTGATGTCATTCAAGGATATTCGACGACTTGGTGATGCGAGTTGATAGAGTTGATCGGTTTTAACGGGCAGCACAAAATTTGGAGCGTCCTGAAAGTAGAGTGGCGCTGCTTTGGTCTTTGTGGTTTCAGTGCTGCCAATGTTCAAGGTGAAGTCGCGGGCGCGATCAGTTTTTTCTCGAAGCGGTCCGGCAGGCATTAACCATTGATTACCTTCTCCTCTGGCATCACGTATCACCAGTTCAATATCTCTGCCACCTTCTCTGGCGGGCCAACGTTTGAGTTTGTAATGTTGCAATCCATCATCGCTGATGATCACGTTCACTTCAGGGTGTTTGATCATTAATGCTTTGGCTGCCTTGACACGATTGCTATGAACCATGATGGGGGTTTGTTGATGAGCTAATTGCTGAGCCATGTAGCATGGCTCGTCACCCTGCTCGCTGGGTAATGATTCTGGAGTGACTTCCTCAGGGGGTAATTTTAGATTTGATGAATTGCCTTGATAGCCCCGAGAAATAATCCCTGGCTTAAAACCTTGAAGGTACAGCGCTTTTGCAATCGCTAAAACGGTTGGGGTTTTACCAGTGCCACCCACACGAATATTTCCAACGATCACAAGTGGGACTGGAATCGAATTGCTTTTGAGTATGCTCAAGTCATAAAGAGCTTTTCTAAGATTGATCAGCCAGCCAAACACAAGAGATATGGGCCATAGCAGGAGAGCTTTTAAACCTCTTTTTTCCCAAAATGCAGGGGCTTGTGTGTGTTTTTGTTGGCTCATGATGCCAATGCTACTTTGACTTTGATTGGGTGGCAAACACGATGTTCGGCAAATTTGCATTGCGCGCTGCTTCCATCACTTGCATCACTGCTTGATGAGGTGCTTTGCCATCTGCTGCAATGATCACGACCGGACCGTTGTCACCACCAGTATTTTTGGCTGACTGACTCAAGCTTTGTGCCAACTGATCAATCGCCACTCGCTTACCATCTATGGCCACTCGACCATCTGAAGAGATGGCAACAGAAATATCTTTTGGTTTGCTTTTTGATGAAGCACCTTCAGCAGCCGGCAGGGTGATGGATAACTCTTGATAGCGTGTGAAAGTGGTGGAGATCATCAAAAAGATCAAAATCACCAATAGAACATCGATGAAAGCAATCAAGTTGATTTCAGGAGCTTGCTGTTGACTGTTTGGAGCGCTTGATTTTCCTGAGGAGAAAAGGCTGCGATTATTTTGACGAAAAAGCATGGTCACTCAATCAAATACTATTTAGATGAGCGAGTAATTTTTTTGCTGCTGCATCACACTCACGTTGGCGCTTTTCAGCCATTGCTTTGAGACCTCTCCAACCTGCATAAGCAGGAATGGCAATCAACAAACCAAAGGCGGTGTTGTACAAAGCAATGGAAATACCATTGGCCAATTGTTGAGGATTTGCACCAACGCCTTGCTGACTGCCAAAAATTTCAATCATGCCAACAACCGTTCCAAACAATCCTAAAAGAGGTGCAATCGTTGCAATCGTTGCCAGGGCACCCAAATAGCGCTCTAACAAAATAGTGACCGATTCAGCGGCATCTTGCATCGCTGCAATGATTTTCTCTTCTGAACCACCTTGAGCTTTTTCTAAGAGGGCCGCCGCCAAAATTTGTCCAAGGGGCGCAGCATCTGATAAAGCTTTTGTGGCGTCCTGAGCGGTTTTGGGCTGTTTTAAGGCGCCAGAACTGGCCAATTGAATGGCACCTTCTAATAATTGGGGTGGGGTGATCCTCTTGGCCTGTAAAAACCAAATTCTCTCGAAAAGAATGGCTAAAGCAAGGATGGATGTGAGTAATAAAGGCCAAACTGGCCAGCCAGCGGCAAGAAGAATTGTGTACATACCCTATACTTTAAACGATGGAATTGTGCGGGGCTCAAAGGTCTGTGGGAAAAAGCATCAAGCTTGTGGATAACTATGTGAAAAACTTTCTTTAAGATGCACGCTAAGCCCTTGATTCTTTGTTGTGGGTGCAAATTTTCAAAAATTATAAATTGAATAATGTGATTAAAATCAATGGCTTGCATGATGGTGATTGATTTTGACAAGAGTTTGGGGAAGACTCCCTAGTTTTTAATTGGGCCTGTGGATAGTTTTTAACCGCGAAGCCATGTAGTTACTTATTTGACGTGGACAAATGACGGAAATATCAAAAGAAATTATTGGGGTTGGTGATCTGAACCGCGCTATTGCCAGTGTTTTAGAAGACGGCATTGGTAGCGTATGGGTTCGGGGGGAGGTTTCTAACTTCAAGGCTTATGAAAGCGGGCATTGGTATTTCTCTTTGAAGGATGCTGAGGGTCAAATTCGCTGCGTCATGTTCCGCGGTAGAAATGGTCAAGTGGGTTTTTTACCCAAAGAAGGCGATTTGGTCGAAGTGGCCGCTAACATCTCAATGTATGTTCCGCGCGGAGATCTTCAGTTAAACGTCGGCATGATGCGCAGAGCCGGTCAAGGTGGTTTGTACGAAGCCTTCTTAAAGCTCAAAGAGAAGTTGGGTAAAGAAGGTCTGTTTGATGAAGATGCTAAGCGACCTCTACCAAAACATCCAAGGCGCATTGCAGTGATCACTTCACCACAAGCCGCTGCTTTGAAAGATGTTCTTAGTACCTTGGCAAGAAGAGCGCCTCACATACCCGTCACAATCTTCCCAAGCTTGGTTCAAGGGGTTGATGCACCCCCAGCTCTGATTAAAGCTCTGGAGGCCGCTTACGCGGCTCATAAAGCGGATGGGATAGATGTCATCCTTTTGGTGCGAGGTGGTGGCAGCATTGAGGATTTATGGGCGTTCAATGATGAGGGCTTGGCCAGAGTGATTGCTCAATCTCCCGTGCCTTTGGTTTCTGGGGTTGGACACGAGACGGATTTCACCATCGCAGACTTTGTGGCTGATTTGCGCGCCCCAACACCAACAGGTGCTGCGGAGTTGGTCACACCAGATCGCCAAGCTCTATTGCAAGACTTGACCACCTTCGGTCAGAAAATGTCTACACGGGTCAGCCAAAGAATTGACAAAGAGGCTCAGCGTTTAGATCAATTGTCATTGAGACTTTCTCATGCATTGCCGAATGCTGATCGCATGAAAGAAAAGATTGAACAATTGACCATGCGTTTGGATCAATCTTGGCAAGTCAGGATCAATGCTTATTCAGAAAAACACCGCAGTTGGGCCAGCCATTTAGAGCTTTTAAGCCCTCAAAGAACCTTGGACAGGGGTTATGCGGTTCTTTTGAATAATCACGGGCAGGCCGTGCGTGATCCAAAGAGTATCAATCAAGGCGATCAAGTGGACGTTCATTTGGCTTTGGGCAGTGCCCAGATTGAAATATCAAAAGTAAGCCTTTCGGCAAAAACAATTTCAAAAGAATAGAATAGCGTTTTAGTTCAGTCACACCACCTCAGAATCAATAGGAGATTTTATGGAACACACATTGCCGCAGTTACCTTATGCACTAGATGCATTGGCACCACACATTTCTAAAGAAACATTGGAATTCCATTACGGCAAGCATCATCAAACCTATGCCACTAACTTGAACAACCTGATCAAGGGCACAGAATTTGAATCAATGAGCTTAGAAGACATCGTGAAAAAATCTTCAGGTGGTGTGTTCAATAACTCTGCTCAAGTGTGGAACCACACTTTTTACTGGATGGGATTGAAGCCAAACGGTGGTGGTGCTCCAACTGGTGCATTGGCTGATGCGATCAATGCCAAGTTTGGATCTTTTGATAAATTCAAAGAAGAGTTCACAAAGTGTGCAGTTGGTACATTTGGTTCAGGTTGGGCTTGGTTGGTGAAGAAGTCAGACGGTACTCTTGATTTGGTTTCAACCAGCAACGCTGCAACACCTTTGACAACAGACGCTAAGCCTTTGTTGACATGTGATGTTTGGGAGCACGCTTACTACGTTGACTACCGCAATGCCCGTCCAAAATACGTTGAGGCATTCTGGAACTTGGTTAACTGGGACTTCGTAGCAAAGAACTTTGCTTAAGTTTTGAATTTGAAGTTTTAAGTTCTCAGAACTGAGTCACATTAAACAAAAAACCTCTTGGTTGAATAGACCAAGAGGTTTTTTTATTTATGAATTTTTCTAAATTAGTCCCTGAAGTTATTAAAGTTCAGGGGCGCTTCTTCAACATCTTTGCGAAGCATTGCCATGG
>ERZ1022756.442-NODE-442-length-11931-cov-9.055574_pt1 | contig 11931 bp, 9 predicted proteins | sample MGYA00520902_ERZ1022756 | MGnify/ENA primary metagenome ERZ1022756 (study PRJEB33162, sample SAMN09537601) | freshwater metagenome | isolation source: freshwater | place: Canada:Alberta | collected 2017-07 | study: EMG produced TPA metagenomics assembly of the... | reverse complement strand
GGCGAGGGGGGCCGGGGCAGGGCCCCACACTTCGAACCCGTCCTTTTCAGGCGCAGCGTCAGCGAGGGCGCGGGCGGTGCGCTGGGCCGCATCGGCATCCTCGCTCGACACGATAATCGCGGCGAGGCGGCCATAGGGCGGCATGCCGGCATCACGCCGTGCCTCTGTTTCCGCCGCATAGAAAGCCTCTGCATCGCCGGCGACCAGTGCGGCGATGACGGGACTTTCGGGGGCGCGGGTTTGCACCAGCACTTCGCCGGGCTTGTCGCCGCGCCCGGCGCGTCCGGCGACCTGCGCGATCTGCTGGAAGCTGCGTTCGCTGGCGCGCATATCCCCGCCAGAGAGGCCGATGTCGGCATCGACCACGCCGACGAGGGTCAAATTGGGGAAATGATAGCCCTTGGTCACAAGCTGGGTGCCGACGACGATATCGATCATCCCCGCCTCCATCGCCTCGACAAATTCTGCCGCGCGCTCCGGATTCCACAGCGTATCGGAGGTGACGATGGCGGTGCGTGCCTCCGGCCAGCGGGCGCGCACCTCATCGGCGATACGCTCCACGCCGGGACCGCAGGCGACCAGCGTATCCTCATTGTTACATTCGGGGCAGACGCGCGGCGGCGGGATCGTTTCCCCGCAATGGTGGCAGGACAGACGCCGGGCGAGGCGGTGTTCGACCATCCAGGCGGTGCAATTGGGGCATTGGAAGCGGTGGCCGCAGGTGCGGCACAGGGTGAGCGGGGCAAAGCCGCGCCGGTTGAGGAAGAGCAAGGATTGTTCGCCGCGCTCCAGCCGCTCGGCAATGCCGGCAACAAGGCCGGGGGCGAGCCATGCGCCGCGTTCCGGCTGTTCCTCCCGCAAATCAATGGCGCGAATGGGCGGCAGGGTCGCGCCGCCATAGCGGGCGGGGAGGGAAAGGGCGCGGTAGCGGCCGGCCTCTACCTGCGCGCGGCTTTCGATGGCGGGGGTGGCGCTGGCGAGGATGACCGGCACGTCAGCGAATTTGGCGCGCATCACCGCGACATCGCGGGCGTGATAATGGACGCCATCCTCCTGCTTGAAGCTCGCCTCATGCGCTTCATCGACAACGATGAGGCCGAGATTGGCATAAGGGAGGAAGAGGGCGGAGCGGGCGCCGACGGTGACGCCCGCTGTGCCGGCGGCAATCGCCTGCCAGTTAGCGCGGCGTTCGGACTGACGCAGGCCCGAATGCCAGGCGACCGGCGCACAGCCGAAACGCGCGGCAAAGCGGCGCAGCATCGGTTCGGTCAGCGCGATTTCGGGGAGGAGGAGCAGCACCTGTTTGCCCCGGCGCAGTGTCTCGGCAATCGCCTCGAAATAGACTTCGGTCTTGCCGGAGCCTGTGACGCCATCGAGCAGGAAGGGCTGGAAACCGCCGCCGATGCTGACGGTGAGTTCGCCCGCTGCCGCTGCCTGTTCGGGTGACAGGGCAGGGGGCGCGAAGTCCGGGTCGGGCCGAGGCGGGGCGCTGTCGGGGGTGAGGGCGACGGCTTCCAGCGCGCCGGCATGGACGAGGCCGCGCAGCACCGCTTCGGATGTGCCCGACCGCTCGGCAAGATCGCGGATGCTGCCCTGATGGCTGCCGATGCGTTCCAGCGCGACGCTGCGCTGCGGCGTCATGCGCGCAGGGCTGCGGCCGGTGGCGCGATATTCGATGACCGGGCGCCCACCCTCGGCCAGCGCAACCGATGGCACGCACATGCGCAGCACGGCTCCGGCGGGCGCGAGATAATAGTCCGCCGTCCATTCGACGAGCCGCATGAGTTCAGGCGGCAGGGGCGGCAGGGGATGAACGGACGCGATGGGGCGCAGGCGATTGTCGCCGACAGTTTCGCTGGCCATCGCCGCAGCATCGCTGTGGCCGCGCCACACCGCGCCGAGGATACGGCGCGGGCCGAGCGGCACCTCTACCAGGCTGCCGGGCGGTGCATCCATGCCGGGATCGAGGCGGTAATCGAGCGGCCCCAGAGCGGCATTGGTGGTGAGGACGCGCACGCGGGACATGATAGGAACCTAGTCGCGATGCGCGTGGAAGGCGAGGGGTGGCGGGCCCTTGGCAGGCAGGCCGGGCCGGTCAGCCCAGCCCGTCCCACATATCCTTGAGGCGGCGGAAGAAGCCCTCACTGTTGGGGCATTCCTCTCCGGTCTCGGTGGCGCGGAATTCCTCGAGCAGCTCGCGCTGGCGCGTCGTCAGGCGGGTCGGGGTTTCGACCTCGACCTCGATGACGAGATCACCGGTGCCGCGCGCGTTGAGCACTGGCATGCCGGCGCCGCGTTTGCGCAATTGCTTGCCGGTCTGGATGCCGGCGGGGATGCGGAATTCATGATGCTCGCGATCGAGCCCCGGCACATCGATGGTGCCGCCCAATGCCGCGGTGGTGAAGCTGATCGGCACGCGCGCGAACAGGTTGGAGCCTTCACGTTCGAACACGGCGTGCCGCTTTACGTGAAGGAAGATGTAGAGATCACCCGGCGGGGTGCCGCGCGGGCCGGCCTCTCCTTCGCCGGACAGGCGGATGCGCGTGCCTTCGTCCACCCCGGCGGGGATGGCGACGGCGAGCGTCTTTTTCTTGTCGACGCGGCCTTCGCCGCCGCAGTCACGGCATGGTTCGTCGATGGTCTGGCCGGCGCCCATGCACTGGGGGCAGGTGCGTTCGACCATGAAGAAGCCCTGCTGCGCGCGGACCTTGCCGTGGCCGGCGCAGGTACGGCAGCGCGAGACATCAGTGCCGGGCTTTGCGCCGCTGCCCGAGCAGGTGGTGCAGGCCACTGCGACTTCGATATCGATGTCGATATTCTTGCCGTGGAAAGCGTCTTCCAAGCTGATTTCGAGGTCGTAGCGCAGGTCCGCACCGCGCGCCGGACCGCGCCGCGCCTGTGCGCCGCCGCCGAAGGCGTTGCCGAAGATGCTCTCGAAAATGTCGCCAATGTCGCCGAAATCGGCCTGACCGCCGCCGCCGCCGAAGCCGCCGGGGCCGCCATTCTGGAATGCCGCCTTGCCGAACCGGTCATAGGCCGCGCGCTTTTGCGGATCCTTGAGGCAGTCATAAGCCTCGTTGATCGCCTTGAAGCGCGCCTCGCTGTCCGCGCAGCCGGGGTTGCGGTCCGGATGGAATTGCATGGCGAGCTTGCGGTACGCCGACTTGAGCGTGCCCTCGTCCGCGGTGCGCTCGACTTCGAGCAGTTCGTAATAGTCGATGTCGATCGTCACGGTGCGCCCCACCTGAATAGAGCCCGTCCGGTCCGAGCCTGTCGATCAGCTGTCCTTCGTGCCGCTATGGCAGGAAAGGGCAGTGCTTCGACCGGCTCGGCACGAACAGGCTCCATTCGGACTGTCCTTACTTCTTGTCGTCCTCGACCTCGGAGAATTCGGCGTCGACGACATTATCGTCAGCCGGCTTCGCCGCATCGTCGCCAGCGGGCGCGCCTTCGGCGGCCTGCTGCTTTTCGTAGATCGCCTGACCGAGCTTCATCGCGACCTGGCCGAGTGCGGTGGCCTTGTCCTTCATCACGTCGGCATCACCGCCTTCGATGGCGGTCTTGGTTTCGGCGATGGCTGCTTCGATTTCGGCCTTGAGGCTCGCGTCCACCTTGTCGCCATGCTCGGCGAGCTGGCGTTCGGTGGTGTGGACGAGGCTCTCGGCATTATTCTTGGCCTCGGCCGCCTCGCGGCGCTTCTTGTCCTCTTCGGCGAAGCGTTCGGCATCCTTGACCATCTGGTCGATGTCGGCGTCAGACAGGCCGCCCGATGCCTGGATACGGATCTGCTGTTCCTTGCCGGTGCCCTTGTCCTTGGCCGAGACGTTGACGATGCCGTTGGCGTCGATGTCAAACGTGACCTCGATCTGCGGCACGCCGCGCGGCGCCGGCGGGATGCCGACCAGATCGAACTGGCCGAGCAGCTTGTTATCCGCCGCCATTTCGCGCTCGCCCTGGAACACGCGGATGGTGACAGCCTGCTGGTTGTCGTCCGCGGTCGAATAGGTCTGCGACTTCTTGGTCGGGATGGTCGTGTTGCGATCGATCATGCGCGTGAACACGCCGCCGAGCGTTTCGATGCCGAGCGACAGCGGGGTCACGTCAAGCAGCAGCACGTCCTTGACGTCGCCCTGCAGCACGCCGGCCTGGATCGCAGCACCGATGGCGACGACTTCATCCGGGTTGACGCCAGTGTGCGGTTCCTTCCCGAAATAGCTCTTCACCACTTCGCGGACGCGCGGCATGCGGGTCATCCCGCCGACCAGCACGACTTCGTCAATCTGGTCATTCTTGAGGCCCGCGTCAGCCATCGCCTTCTTGCACGGCTCGAGCGTGCGCTGGATGAGATCATCAACCAGCTTTTCGAGGTCGGCCCGGCTCAGCGTTTCGACGAGGTGGAGCGGCGTGGTCGCCCCGCCTTCCATGCGCGCGGTGATGAACGGCAGGTTGATTTCGGTGGTCTGCGCCGAAGACAGTTCGATCTTCGCCTTTTCCGCGGCTTCCTTGAGCCGCTGCAGCGCGAGCTTGTCCGAGCGCAGGTCGATGTTTTCCTTGCCCTTGAACTTGTCCGCCAGCCAGTCGACCAGTTTGGTGTCGAAATCCTCACCGCCGAGGAATGTGTCCCCGTTGGTCGACTTCACTTCGAACACGCCGTCACCCACCTCGAGGATCGAGATGTCGAAGGTGCCGCCGCCAAGGTCGTAGACGGCGATGGTCTTGTTATCGTTCTTGTCGAGGCCGTAGGCGAGCGCGGCAGCCGTCGGCTCGTTGATGATGCGCAGCACCTCAAGACCGGCGATTTGGCCGGCGTCCTTGGTCGCCTGACGCTGGGCGTCGTTGAAATAGGCAGGGACGGTGATGACCGCTTGGGTCACGGTTTCGCCCAGATAGGCTTCTGCCGTTTCCTTCATCTTTTGCAGGATGAAGGCGGAAATCTGCGACGGGCTGTAATCGGTGCCGCCGGCATGCACCCAGGCATCGCCATTCTTGCCCTTGGTGATGGTGTAGGGGACGAGTTCCATGTCCTTTTTGGTCATGGGATCGTCATGGCGGCGGCCGATCAGGCGCTTCACCGCGTAAATCGTATTGTCCGGATTGGTGACCGCCTGGCGCTTCGCCGGCTGGCCGATCAGACGTTCACCGTCCTTGGTGAACGCAACGACGGACGGCGTGGTCCGCGCGCCTTCTGCGTTTTCGATGACCTTGGGGCTGCCGCCTTCCATAACGGCGACGCAGCTGTTGGTTGTACCAAGATCGATACCGATGACTTTTGCCATTTTCTGCCCTCTGACACCTTGTCGGTTCATTGTTCCGTTCAAAGCGGGGGCGAGCCGTGCAGCGTGCCAAAAGGCACATAGCCGGCGCATCCCCCCGATGCTTGATGGCGCATATAGGAAGGCATTTCGGAGCGACAAGGCGTTGGCGCAAAGGTTGCGATCAGCTAATGCGCGGCACCGTCAATACCGACAGGAGTTACCCCCATATGCGTACCTTGCCGACCGTTGCTTTTGCTATCCCCCTGATGTTCCTTGCTGCTTGCGGCGGGGAGGTGAAGCAAACCGAGGCTGCGGATTCGCAGACAGAGGCCGCAGCGACCAGCGAAACCGGGCCGGCCGGTGGGGCATTGCGCCTGTCGGTAACGCCCGACCGGCCGAGCGCAGCCTATCTCACATTGGTGGGTGGCGAGGCGCCGAAGGTGCTGACCGGCGTGTCTTCACCCGATGCCGAGCGGGTCGAGTTGCATGAAACCAAGCGCGAGGGCGACATGACAATGATGGGCGCCGTCGAGCAGATCGAGGTGCCCGCGGGCGGTGAGGTGGCCATGCGGCCTGGCGGCCTGCACCTGATGCTGTTCGGCCTGAGCGAAGCGGCGCGCAGTGCGGGATCCGTGACGCTCAACCTGACCTACGCCGATGGCACGAGCGAGACGGTGATCGCCAACACCGCCAATCTCGCCGCTCTTGAAGGCGGTGCTGCCGGTGGGGCCGACCATGGCGGGGATCATGGCGGGGATCATAGCGGGCATTGATCAAGGGCCACAGACATCGCGGACTGACAGCGGGCGAGATTGCTCTCGCCCGCGCCGTGTTCGGTGACGCCATTGATTATGGCGCAGTGGAAATCCGTGCGCGCAAATGGGCCTTTTTTCAGCCGCGCCGGATAGTGATGGCGCCGATGGGCCATGTCCATTTCCACCCGCACGGGCAGCTATATTGCGAGGATTTCTATGACGAGCCGTTGGCTCGGCAGGCCCTGCTGATCCACGAGCTGGTCCATGTGTGGCAGGCGCAGACGCGCGGGCGCTGGTGGCTGGTGCTGATGCGGCACCCGTTCTGCCGCTATCACTATACGCTGAAACCCGGCTGGCCGCTCGACCGCTATGGCATCGAACAGCAGGCGGAGATTGTGCGGCATTATTTCCTGCTATCGAAAGGGCAGGTGGTGGCCGGCGCGCCCCCGATCGAAAGCTATCGCGCGATCCTGCCCTTTGTGCCGGACTAGGCGGGCACCAGCCCCAGCCGGTGGCGCATCATCCAGCGCGCGAGCATGAGCAGCGCGACGATGCCAAGGCCGATGGCGAGACCCGTCCAGATCCCGAAGCCGCGCCATCCGGCATGGAAAGCGAGCCAATAGCCGACGCCGATGCCAATGGCCCAATAGCCGAAGGCGGCGATCAGCATGGGCATGCGCGTGTCATGCAGGCCGCGCAGCATCCCTGCAGCCACCACCTGCGCGCCGTCCGCGATCTGGAAGGCTGCGGCGACCGCAAGGAAACCGCCAGCCAGCACGGCGACTTCGGCCGCGCCGGGACTGGCGGGATCGAGGAAGATGCCGATCAGCGCCTGTGGGGCGGCGATCATCACCAGCGCCATTGCGGACATGAAGGCGATGGCGATGGCAAAGCCAGTCCATCCGGCACGGCGCACCATTTCCGGATCGCGCGCGCCATGGCCGATGCCGACCCGCACCGTGGCGGCTTGTGCAAGACCCAGCGGCACCATGAAGGTGAGGCTGGCGATCTGGAGCGCGATGGCGTGTGCGGCGACTGAGGCGGTATCAATCCACCCCATCAGCAGCACCGCCACCGTAAACACGCCGCCTTCCAGCCCCATGGTGATGCCGATCGGCAGGCCGAGCCGCCATAATGCCCGGAAGCGCGGCCAATCACTCCGCCACCAGCGGCCGAGGATATGATAGCGGCGAAAGCGGGGGTGGAGATTGATCACTGTGATCATCGCGGCGAGCATGACGAGGTTGGCAAGCACGCTGCCGATCCCGGCGCCGACCAGGCCGAGCGCGGGCAGGCCGAGCTTTCCGAAGATCAGCACATAGTTGAACGCGGCGTTGGCAAAGACCCCGCCGATGGCGACGACCAGCGACCACATCGGCCGTTCCAGAACCGACAGGAAGTTGCGGGTGACGATCAGCCAGAGGAACGGCAGGATGGACCACATATAGGCGCGGACATAGCTTTCGGCCTCTGCCGCAAGCGCGGGCTGCTGGCCCAAAGCCAAAAGGGTGGTTTCCGCGTTCCACAAGAACGCCCAGCCGGGGATACAGATCGCCAGCGCCGTCCACAGGCCCTGACGGAAGGTGCGGCGGATATCGCGGACCGAATGCCGCATCCGCCCGCGCTCGCTCGCCATCATCGGTGCGGTGGCGGTGACCAGGCCCATGGCGAAGATGGCGAACGCCATGCACAGGTTGAAGCCGATCGAGGCTGCGGCCAATTGTTGCGGGCCGAGCCAGCCGACCATCACCACATCGGTCGCGCCGATCAGCGACATGGCGACATTGGTGAGGACCAGCGGCCACGCCAGCGCCAAAGTCGAGCGCGCCTCCGCCCGCCAGGGGTGACGCGCGGCGTGAGTCAGCGGAAGGGTGGCGGCAGTCATGGCCGGAGCGCCTTAGCGCCTGTGGGGCGCTGCGTCATGCCAAGGTTTGCCGAAGGGCTAAGCTTGGCGGTTACGGCGCCTTCGCGACGCCGACCAGTGCCGGACGCAGCAGCCGATCCTTGATCATATAGCCCGACTGGATCTGCTGGATGACGGTGCCCGGTTCGGCATCGCCGGTCGGGATTTCCATCATCGCCTGATGCAGATTGGGATCGAGCGGTTGGCCGACGGCGTCGATCTTGGTGATGCCGTTGCGTTCGAACACGGTCTCAAGTTCGCGCCCTGTGGCTTCGAGGCCGATGACCAGCGCCTTCCACTGCTCATCCTCGCGCGCGGCGGTGGGAATGGTATCGAGCGCGCGCGACAGATTGTCGGCGACCGAGAGGATATCGCGGGCAAAGCGCGTCGCGGCATAGGCGTGCGCATCCGCCACTTCTTTTTCGGCGCGGCGGCGGACATTCTGCACTTCGGCCTTGGCGTAGAGCGTTTCCTGCTGCGCGACCGCCAGCTGCTCCTCCAGCGCGGCGAGGCGCTCGTCATTCACGGACGCGTGCGCTTCCGCACTGGCTTCCGCTGCAGCTTCTTGTGCAATTTCATCAGCTTCGTTCATTTTCTTATCGTCATTCATCATCTTGCTCATCGCATGAGTCGGGAGAGGGTCTGCGCCGTAAAGTCCACCATGGGGACGATCCGGGCATAGTTCAATCGCGTCGGGCCGATCACGCCGACAACGCCGATCACCCGCCCGTCGCTCCCCCGCCATGGTGCGGCGATGACCGAAGAGCCCGACAGCGCGAACAGCTTGTTTTCGGATCCGATGAAGATGCGCGTTGCCGCCCCCTCCACCGCAGAGCCAAGCAATTGGGCAATATCCTGCTTGGTTTCAAGCTCGTCGAGCAATTGGCGCACCCGTTCGATATCTGACGTCATGGCCTCATCGATCAGGTTCGCTTGGCCGCGGACGATCAGAACGGGCCGGTCGCTGCCGTCCGCGCTCCACATCGCAAGGCCGCGTTCGACAAGGCGAGCGGCGGCACGGTCCATCGCGATGCGTTGCCCCGCGATGTCAGCGCGCAACCGCGCCTGTGCCTCGGCGAGGGTGAGGCCGGAAAGAGTGGCGGAGATGTAATTGCCGGCTTCGACCAGCGCGCCGGGGGAAAGGCCGCGCGGCAGATCAATCACCCGGTTTTCAACGCTGCCGTCGGCGGCGACGAGCACCACCAGCGCTTGCCGGTCGCTCAAGGGCACGAAGGCGACCTGTTTCAGCACCCGTTCCTGCCCCGGCACGAGCACCAGCCCAGCGCAGGCTGACAGGCCGGACAGCGCGGCGGTGGCGTTGGCAAGCGCGGCTTCGACATGGCCTTGCTGGGTGCCGGCCAGACTCGCCTCTATCTGCGCGCGATCCTCCACGCTCGGCTCGGCAACCTGCATCATCCCGTCAACGAACAGGCGCAGGCCTTGCTCAGTGGGGACACGGCCGGCCGAAGTGTGCGGCGCGGCGAGCAGGCCGGCTTCCTCCAGATCCTGCATGACGTTGCGGATCGAGGCAGGAGAGAGGTTGAGCGTGGATCGGCGCGCGATGGTGCGCGAGCCGACGGGGGCGCCATCATCGATATAGGCTTCGACGACGAGCTGGAACACGCTCCGCGCGCGATCGGTCAGATCGGTGATGGGGGGCAGGGTGCTCATAGGCCAATGATGTATCGCCTGTACGGATTTGCTCAAGGGGCGACTGGCGTCCGCCCCTTCTCGCCGCTATGGCCCCGCGCCAGACAGCCATAGGAGATCCAAGTCATGCGCCATTCCGGACGCGCCGCCGATGCGATGCGCAGCATCAGCATCGAAACCGCCTTTACCCGCCATGCCGAAGGAAGCGTGCTGATCGGCTTTGGTGATACCAAGGTGCTGGTGACCGCGAGCGTCGAGGAGCGGGTGCCGCCTTTCCTGCGCGGCAAGGGGCAGGGATGGGTGACGGCCGAATATGGCATGCTGCCCCGCGCCACGCATACGCGCGGCAGCCGTGAGGCGGCCAAGGGCAAACAGTCCGGCCGGACACAGGAAATCCAGCGCCTGATCGGGCGCAGCCTGCGCGCGGTAACCGACATGAAGCTGCTGGGGGAACGCCAGATCACACTCGATTGCGATGTCATCCAGGCCGATGGCGGCACGCGCACAGCCTCTATCTCCGGTGCATGGATCGCGCTGCGCCTCGCGGTCGACACGCTGATGAAGAGCGGGGCGATCACCGCCGATCCGATCACCGGGCAGATTGCAGGCATCAGCTGCGGCATCGTTGAAGGCGTGCCGGTGCTCGATCTTGATTATGAGGAAGACAGCAGCGCCGAAGCGGACGCCAATTTCGTCCTGCTCGGCGACGGGCGGCTGGCAGAGGTGCAGGCAACAGCCGAAGGCGCGCCGTTCGACGAGGAAGGCATGCTGCGCCTCCTCCGCCTCGCCCGGATCGGTTGCGCGGAAATCTTCGCCGCCCAGCGGGCCGCCACGGGGCGCTGAGCTGTGACCCGCAAGCTCACCCCGGGAAAACTGGTCATCGCGAGCCATAACAAGGGCAAGTTGCGCGAGATCGGGGCGTTGGTGGCGCCTTTTGGTATGGAGGCGATCTCCGCGGGCGAGCTGGGTTTGCCCGAGCCTGAGGAGACCGGCACGACCTTTGCCGACAATGCGCTGATCAAGGCGCGCAGCGCGGCGGCGAGCGGCCTGCCGGCGCTTGCCGATGACAGCGGGCTTGAGGTTGCGGCGCTGGGCGGGCGGCCGGGGGTCTATACCGCCGACTGGGCGGAACGGCAGTGGTTCGAAGGCGAACCGGGGCGCGACTGGTACATGGCGATGGGCAAGGTCGAAGGGATGCTGGCCGCAATGGGGCCGGACGTTGATCGATCCGCTTCGTTTGTTTGCACGCTGGCGCTGGTCTGGCCTGACGGCGAGGAGCTGGTGGTCGAAGGCAGAGCGCACGGATCGCTGACCTGGCCGCCGCGCGGGGCCCTCGGCTTCGGCTATGATCCGGTGTTCGTGGCCCAAGGCATGGATCAGACCTATGCCGAGATCGACCCCGAACATAAGCACGCCATCAGCCATCGCGCCGATGCCTTTGCGAAATTGGTGAAGGCGGTGTTCTGATCGTGAGTGGCGCGCTCGCCCTCTACATCCACTGGCCTTTCTGCGTCAGCAAATGCCCCTATTGCGACTTTAACAGCCATGTGCGCGAGAGTGTCGATCAGGCGGCATGGCGTGATGCTTTGCTGTCGGACATGGCGCATGAGGCCGAACTGACCGCTGGCGCGCGGGTCAGCTCCATCTTCTTTGGCGGGGGCACGCCGAGCCTGATGCCGCCGGAAACGGTTGCGGCGCTGATAGAGGCGGCGGAGCGGCATTGGGGCTTTGCCGACGCTGTCGAGATCACGTTGGAGGCCAATCCCAATTCGGTCGAAGTGGCGCGCTTTGCGGCGCTGTCGCAAGCTGGCGTCAATCGTATTTCACTTGGAATACAGGCACTTGATGATGAAACCTTGCAGTTTTTGGGACGTGCGCATGGCGCCGACGAGGGGCTGAGGGCGATTGCGGCAGCGCAGGCCAATTTCGCACGGGTGAGCTTTGACCTCATTACTGCGCGGCCGGGGCAATCGCTCGCCGGGTGGGAGGCGGAACTGGCGCGCGCGTTGGCGATCGGCACCACGCACCTCTCGCTCTACCAGCTCACCATCGAACCCGGCACGCGTTTCGAGACGCTGCACCGCAAGGGCGAGCTGGTGCTGCCAGACGAGGATCTGTCGGCGGACCTGTTCGCCGCAACTGCCGCCATTACGGCGGCGGCCGGGCTGCCAGCCTATGAGATCAGCAACCATGCGCGGCCGGGCGAAGAGAGCCGCCACAACCTGACCTACTGGCGATATGGCGATTATGTCGGGGTGGGGCCGGGGGCGCACGGCCGCCGCTCTAGCGGCAGGGCCGAAGACAATGGCAGGCGACGCGGCATCGCGACTGAGCGGCACCGCAAGCCGGAAAACTGGCTCGCGGCGGT
>ERZ1022756.441-NODE-441-length-11942-cov-4.772104_pt1 | contig 11942 bp, 13 predicted proteins | sample MGYA00520902_ERZ1022756 | MGnify/ENA primary metagenome ERZ1022756 (study PRJEB33162, sample SAMN09537601) | freshwater metagenome | isolation source: freshwater | place: Canada:Alberta | collected 2017-07 | study: EMG produced TPA metagenomics assembly of the... | reverse complement strand
AAGGTTGCTCAGATTCGTAAGGAACTGCAGGAAACCATGGACAAGAACGCCCAGGTGTTCCGCACCGAAGAGACTCTGAACGAAGCGTTGGAGAAGATCGCGGAACTTCGCGGTCGCTACGAGCACATCTCGATCCAAGACCAGGGCAAGCGATTCAACACTGACCTGCTTGAGGCAATCGAGCTGGGCTTTTTGCTTGACCTTGCCGAGGTGACCGTAATCACCTGCCGCGAGCGCCGCGAGTCACGTGGTGCCCACCTTCGCGAGGACTACCCAGACCGCGATGACAAGAAGTTCATGGTTCACTCCATGGCATACCTAACCGATAAGCAGGACAAGACCACCAAGACCAACATCAAGGTCGGTTGGAAGCCTGTAGTTATCACCAACTACCAGCCAATGGAGCGTAAGTACTAATGGCAGAGCAAGCAGTTCAGGCAATCACCTCCTTCAAGGTAACTCTTTTTGTTCGCAGGTTTGACCCTGAGGTTGACCAAGAGCCGAAGTGGGTTGACTACGAGGTTGAGATGTATGGCACCGACCGAGTGCTGGACGCGCTGCACAAGATCAAGTGGGAGATCGATGGCTCACTTACCTTCCGTCGCTCGTGTGCACACGGTGTGTGTGGTTCCGATGCAATGCGAATCAACGGTCGCAACCGCCTAGCCTGCAAGACCCTGATCAAGGATCTGGACATCACCCAGCCGATTTACATTGAGCCAATCAAGGGCCTACCGGTTGAAAAAGACCTGATCGTGGACATGAACCCTTTCTATCAGGCATACCGAGACATCAACCCGTTCTTGATTGCCTCAGACAAGCCAACCAAGGAGCGTCTGCAGTCCCCAGAGGACCGCGCGCGTTACGACGACACCACCAAGTGCATTTTGTGCGCGGCCTGCACCACCTCATGCCCAGTGTTCTGGACGGACGGTCAGTACTTCGGCCCGGCTGCCATCGTGAACGCCCACCGCTTCATCTTTGACTCTCGCGATGAGGGTGCGGAACTCCGCATCGACATCCTGAATGACAAAGAGGGTGTCTGGCGCTGCCGCACCACCTTCAACTGCACCGAGGCTTGCCCTCGAGGCATTGAGGTGACCAAGGCAATCGCCGAGGTAAAGCAGGCAATCTTGCGAGGAAGGGCTTAGCCCTAAACCGGGTTTAGCTTTCCCATGAAGCTAGCCAGAAGAGAAGTGCTAGGAATCGCAACCGCCGCAGCTGCCACAATCACCTTGACCGCCTGCGCTTCCGAACCCGAAACTGTTGAACCCTCCGCTCCAAGCGCAAGCGTCGATCAAGCCCCAGCTGAGCTATCGGGTGAAATCAGACTCGGTCTTGCGAGCGAGGTAATGGTCGGATCCGGAAGCAAGTTCATGGTCGACGAGATGTTGACCATTTTGGTCACCCAGCCCAAGGCCGGAGATTACCGAGGATTCAGCGCGACCTGCACCCACTCGGGCTGCATCGTCTCTGGAGTTCGAGACGGGGAGATCGCCTGCGGTTGCCACGGAGCAAGATTCGATGTTGAATCCGGTGCGGTTTTGGCCGGTCCAGCTAGAACTGCTTTGGGTCGAATCAATATTGAGCTGCGCGGGGAAGAGCTCTTCGCGATTCTCTAGGCTTTAGCCCATGCTCTCAATCGCAACTGTCAACGTAAACGGTGTTCGTGCTGCCGCTCGCAAGGGGATGGTTGACTGGTTCAACTCCTCCAAGCCCGAGATCCTTTGCCTTCAAGAGGTCAGGGCTCCAAGGGCAGACCTAGAGGCAATAGTCCGAGAGGACATGGGTCTGGACTGGCACGTCTATGACCACGAGGCATCAGCCAAGGGCAGAGCCGGGGTTGCGATCATTTCCAGGCAGAAAGCCAAGGCAGTTCGCACCGAGCTAGGGCCAGAGGAGTTTGACTCGGCAGGCCGCTGGATCGAGGCAGACTTTGATACTAAGGCTGGGCTGCTCACCGTAATTAGCTGCTACGTGCACTCGGGCGAAGCTGACACTCCCAAGCAGGTTGAGAAGTACAAGTTCCTCAAGGTCATGGAGGCTCGCATGGCCGAGCTAACCAAAAACAACGGTTTGGCTCTGGTGGTCGGAGATCTGAATGTTGGTCACACCGAGCTTGATATCAAGAACTGGAAGGGCAACCTAAAGAACGCAGGGTTCCTGCCGGACGAGCGAGCTCACTTCGATAACTTCGCCTCACAGGGCTGGGTCGACATGGGAAGAGCTGCTCATCCGGGTGTTCCTGGGCCCTACACCTGGTGGTCTTACCGCGGCCAAGCCTTTGACACCGATGCGGGCTGGAGAATTGACTATCAGCTGGCTACCCCAGCTCTTGCAAAGCTAGGGCAGAATTATCGAGTCGACCGTGCTGAAAGCTATGACGCCAGATGGACGGACCACACCCCGGTTCTAGTCGACTACAACCTCTAGGAAGAGCATGAAGCCAAATTTGCTTTCTGGCATGCAACCATCTGCATCCAGCCTTCACCTCGGCAACTACCTAGGTGCTCTCACTCAGTGGGTTGCGATGCAAGAGGATTACAACGCCTACTACGTAATCGTTGACCTGCATGCCATCACCGTTCCGCAGGACCCGAAGGAACTCAAGCAGAACACCCGAAGAACCGCTGCCCAGTACTTGGCTGCAGGGCTTGATCCGGCTAAGTCAGCGCTATTTGTCCAGTCTCATGTTCCCGCCCACGCCCAACTGGCATGGGTTTTGAACTGCATCACCGGCATGGGTGAGGCATCACGAATGACCCAGTTCAAGGACAAGGCCCAAAAGGGTGGAGTTGATAACTCTTCGGTTGGGCTCTTCACCTATCCAATCTTGCAGGCGGCCGACATCCTGCTTTATCAGCCAAAGGCTGTGCCAGTGGGAGAAGACCAGCGTCAGCACCTGGAGCTCACCCGCGATTTGGCATTGCGATTCAACTCCCGATTTGGTGACACCTTCACCATCCCGGAGGCTCAGATCCTGAAGGAAACCGCAAAGATTTACGACCTGCAGAACCCAACCGCAAAGATGTCAAAGTCCGCTGCCGACCCCAAGGGTCTAATCAACCTGATGGACGAGCCGAGCGCAGTGACCAAGAAGATCAAGAGCGCTGTCACTGACACCGATGGCGAGATTCGCTTCGACAAAGAAGCTAAACCTGGCGTTGCCAACCTATTGGGCATCTTCAGCGCGATTACCGGCGAGAGCATCCCAGCGCTTGAGGCTAGGTTCGCTGGTCAGGGCTATGGGGCACTCAAGGGCGATTTGGCCGAGGCAGTGGTGGCGCACCTAGATCCAATCCGCACCCGAGCAAACGAGTTGCTGACCGATGAGGCAGAACTTGACCGCCTTTTGGCACAGGGTGCTCAGAAGGCAAATGAGATTGCCGAGCGCACGTTGGCACTGGTTTATGACCGACTTGGATTTGTTCGGCCAGGAATTTCCTGAGCCACAAGAGTATTGTTCTAAGTAACACAGTTCTTCGGGGTCAGTGAAAATCTGAGCCGGCGGTTAGAGTCCGCGACCCGACTGGAAACTCTGCAGCCAGCAGAGCAGCTTCAGGCGGTTGATTCGGTGAAATTCCGAAACCGACGGTTAAAGTCCGGATGGGAGAAGAACAGGGTTGCTTTTGGCAACCCTTTTTTCGCTTGCCCGCGGTGCTGTGCTGACCACCGAAAGGGCATCTTGCTAGACCAAAGTCTTCTAGCCCCTGCAATGAGCAGGGCGCTTGAACTTGCCCTGCGCGGTCCATACACGGGTGTGAACCCACAGGTTGGCGCAGTGATTCTTGACTCCCACGGGCAGATCATTTCTGAAGGTTGGCATCTGGGTGCCGGCACCCCGCATGCCGAGGTCATGGCTATCGAGAACTTGAAGCAAAAACTTGAGTACCCATTCCCTGAGGGACTAACCGCGGTTGTCACGCTTGAGCCTTGCAACCACACCGGACGAACTGGTCCATGTGCGCAGGCTTTGATTGCTGCTGGCATATCAAGCGTTGTCTTCGCGGCAACTGATCCAGGGGATTCTTCCAGCAAGGGTTCTGAGACGCTGCAGGCCGCAGGAGTAGAGGTCTTGGCTGGCTTCATGGCTGCAGAGAGTGAGGCGCAGGGTCGCATCTGGCTAACTGCCAATCGCAACCAGAGACCTTTTGTCACGTTGAAGTGGGCCAGCAGTTTGGATGGCCGGGCGGCTGCCAATGACGGATCAAGCCAGTGGATAACTGGAGGCGAAGCCAGGGCAGATGTTCACCTTCGTCGCTCACAAGCAGATGCAATCTTGGCTGGCACCGGAACGGTGCAGACTGACAACGCTGAACTAACAGCAAGAACCGAAACCGGTGACTATTTCGAGAACCAACCGCTTCGGGTGGTTCTTGGGGAGCGCGAGCTGGATCTAAACCTTCGCGTCTTCAATGACAAGGCGGAGACTGTCCACCTACACACCCGCAACATTCACGGGGCTCTGGCCGAACTTTGGGCCAGAGGAATCAAGCACGTTTTTGTTGAGGGCGGGCCTGAGGTGGCCAGCCACTTTGAGCGGCTGAATCTAGTAGACGAATACCTGATCTATTTGGCACCGGTTTTGTTGGGTGGGGATCGAGTGTCACTCAAGGACATTGGGGTTGGGTCAATTGATTCAGCCCACCGACTAGAGATTTTGGAGCAGCGAATGCTGGGCCAAGACATTTTCATCAGAGCAAGGAGAAGCTAAATGTTCACAGGAATCATTGAAGAGCTGGGTCGAGTTCTAGCCATTGAGCAGCAGCCAGATGCCATTCGATTGACCATTGGAGCTACCAAGGTGCTGTCTGACCTGGGTCGAGGCGACTCAATCTCTTGCTCTGGAACTTGCCTCACCGCCATCGAGATTGATGACAAGGGCTTCACCGCCGATGTCATGCTCGAGACCCTGAAGCGCACCAGCCTCAGCGAGGTAAAGGTCGGAGACCCCGTCAACCTAGAGCGCGCCATGAATGCGACCACTAGATACGGTGGCCACGTGGTGCAGGGTCACGTTGATGGAGTTGGAGAGTTTGTATCTCGCGAGAAGAGCGATAACTGGGACTGGGTAAAGATCCGAGTTCCTCGCGAGCTGCTGAAGTACGTGGTTATGAAGGGATCCATCACCTTTGATGGCATCTCACTCACCGTGAACAGCATTGAGGACGATGTCATCGGACTCTCACTGATTCCAGAGACCCTGACGGTCACCACCCTTGGGTACAAGGGCCCGGGCGACAAGGTCAACGTGGAGGCCGACATCTTGGCCAAGCACATCGAAAGACTTATGGAGTTCAAATGAAGATAAGCAGCATCGATGAGGTTCTTGACGCCCTTCGAATCGGCAAGCCAGTTTTGGTTGCCGACGCCGAGGACCGCGAAAACGAGGGCGATGTAATCATCGCCGCCCAATTCGCCACAGAAGAGTGGTTGGCCTGGATGATTCGCTACACCTCCGGTTACATCTGCGCTCCGATGACTAATGAGCGGGCTAACCAGCTTGACCTGCCCCTGATGTGGGTTAGAAGCCAAGACCCACACCAGACTGCGTACACCGTGAGTGTGGACGCAGCTGGCCGATTCTCAACGGGAATTAGCGCTAAGGACCGAGCACTTACGGCTCAGGTGCTGTCCGATCCACATGGAAAACCAGAGTCTTTGATTCGTCCGGGGCACGTTTTGCCTCTCAGGGCAAGAGATGGTGGAGTCCTGGAACGCCCTGGCCACACCGAGGCTGCGGTTGATTTATTGAAGCTCGCGGGCCTTGAGCCAGTGGCAATGATGGCCGAGATGGTTAACGACGACGGAACAATGATGCGAATTGCGGAATTATTTGAGGTATCGCAGCGCTTTAACCTTCCTATGACAACTATTGCCCACCTCAAAGACCACTTGGCCAAGCGCAAAGCTACTGAGCCACAGGTTCAAAACCGCATTCGCTTTGAGGCAGAAGCCAAGCTTCCAACCACCCACGGCGACTTCGTCGTGCGCGGTTACTACGACGTAGAGACCACTGCCGACCACGTAGCAATCATCGCTGGCAAGCCAACCGGTGAGAACGTGCTAATCCGCATGCACTCCGAGTGCATCACCGGAGAGGCCTTCGGCTCTCTCAAATGTGAGTGTGGGCCACAGCTCGAGGGTGCCATGGATGCAATCCAGGCTGACCCAAACGGTGGAGTTGTAATTTACCTACGTGGCCAGGAAGGTCGCGGCATTGGACTACTCAACAAGCTGAAGGCCTACGCGCTTCAGGAGACCGGCCTTGACACTGTTGATGCCAACCTTGCCCTAGGACTGCCATCAGAAGCCCGTGAGTACGGTGCAGCCGTTGCGATCCTGAAGGACCTGGGAATCAAGAGCGTCCGACTACTGACCAACAACCCAGCAAAGATCAGCTTCCTCGAGGAGGCAGGTATTGCAGTTACTGAGACTGTCCCACTGATTGTTGGACTGGCAACTCAGAACGAGGGTTACCTCGAGGCCAAGCGTGCTCGCATGGGCCACAGGATTCCTACTAACCTAGGCTAATGAGCGGTTCTGGGGCCCCACACCTTGAGGTGTCGGGGGTTGGTAAGAAAATCTTCGTCATTGCTACCTCTTGGCACACCCAAATCATGGATGGCCTGGTTCAGGGAGCACTTGCAGAGCTTGAAAGAGCTGGCGCAGAAGACATCACCCTAGAGCAGGTTCCCGGAGCATTCGAGCTCCCACTTGCCGCCCAATTTGCGGTGGCCAAGGGCGCGGATGCCGTAATTGCTTTGGGTGTTGTCATCCGAGGCGAAACCCCACACTTTGACTTTGTCTGCGACTCTGCAACTGAAGGTCTAACCAGGGTTCAGCTGGATAGCTCTGTTCCTATTGGCTTTGGATTGCTGACGGTAGACACCGAAGCCCAGGCTCTATCGCGAGCTGGTCTTCCTGGTTCAAAAGAAGACAAGGGTGCTGAGGCGGTTCAGGCCGCCCTGCACATGCTTCAACTTCGTCCATAGCTATCCTTAGAGCTGATAGCTAAAGGAGAAACATTGGAACTTACAGCTGAACTTTTTAGAGATGCACTCGTTGTCCTTCACTTTCTAGGTCTGGCTTCGCTACTTGGTGGATTTATCACTCAGATGAAGGCCATGGCAGCCGGCACAGCAAAGATTGTCCCGGCCATGGTTCATGGTGCTTGGACAATGCTCATCACCGGTGTTGCTCTTGTCGGAGTTGCCGAATGGCGGGGTGCGATGGGTGCTGCCATCGAGATCGACCACATGAAGGTCGGAGTGAAGACGCTTGTACTGGCTGCAATCCTGTTCCTCGTTTTGTACTTTAAGAAGAAAGGCTCGGTCAAGGCTCCAGTCTTTGGAGTGATTGGCCTACTAACCATCCTGAACGTCGTGCTAGCGGTGTTCTGGTAATCAAAATTGACGAAAAACCCCGAGGTTTTGGCCTCGGGGTTTTTCTTTACCTCATGAAGAGCGCTCTAAGCCTTCTGGTTGTAAACAACAGTCCGGCAACGATCATCACCAAGAAGTAGACGATGTGGCCGATTAGCTCAGGGCCGATGTTTCCCAGGGTGAAAGCGCGGATCATCTCAACGCCCTGCCACAGTGGAAGCGACTTCACGATGACCTGAATCCAGTCTGGGAAAACACTCACTGGGAAGAAGGTTCCGGAGAAAAGAAACATTGGCAGCAGGAAGAAGCTAATCCACTGCATTTGCTGGAAGTTCGACATGTAGCTGGTTACAGCCATGCCAAGCGATGCAAAGCCAAAGGCAATCAGCGTTGCGGCGGGGATTGCAAGCAGTCCCCACCAGCTTGTTACCAAACCCAGCGGTGTGACTATCGCCATGAAGCCCAGCGAGTAGGTCAAGCCGCGAAGTAGTGCCCAGGAAATCTCACCCAGAGCGACATCCATGGGTCCCATCGAGGACGAGAGCATGACCTGGTAAACCTTGCCGAAGTGCATCTTGAAGAACACGTTCCAGGTGGAGTCATAAATCGCACCATTCATTGCACTGGTTGCAAGTAGTGCTGGGGCAATGAATGCCGCATACGGGACCAGAGAGCCGGTGCCGTCATCCACATTGCCAATCAGCTGGCCAATACCAAAACCAAAGGCCATCAGATAAAGCACTGGCTCAACAAATCCTGAAACGATCACGAGCCAGTTAGAGCTCTTTGCCGCATAGAGCGAACGCTCGATCAGCACCCTTGCACGGCCCGAGTAAATTCCTGATCCAGGTTTGCCGGCCCTGCGCTCCGCAAGTGCGACCGCACTGTTTATTGCCATTGCAGTGATCACTTTGAAAGCCTCTCTGCAAGCTTGGGGTAAACCAGCGCCATCCCGACCACGCCCATGATTGCGAGGTAACCGATGTGGACCCAGAGCATGATTGGTTCGACCGGCATGCCGTAGCTAAGGTTTCGACCAAGTTCAGTTGCGTGCCAAAGCGGAGAAATCCATCCGATGGGCTGCAAGAAGATTGGCATTTGCTCAAGTGGGTAGAAGGTTCCCGAGAACAAAAACATTGGTGCTACTACAAAGCGAGCAATGATCGCGAAGTAGCCCTCATCTCGCTCCAGACGAACCGTCACCGCAAGCATGATTGAAGCCCAACCCCAAGCAGCCAGCATCGAAGAAGCCAGTAGTCCCAAAACGCTCGAGAGCGGAACAGCTCCGAATGCAACCAGAATTGCCAAATAGATACCACTGGTGAAAAGGCCTCGGGACAAAGCCACAATCATCACGCCATCTGCAATCTGCCTTGAGGAAACAGAGGTTGAGTTGATGGCAAAGAACCCCTTGTCCCACACCAGGCCAGCCATGGTTGGGAAAGTTACCTCGTCCATCACTCCCTGGATGGCAGCAGCTGCCAGCAGAGCTGGTGCTACAAACATCAGGTAGCTGACCCCTCCAAGACCCTGTCCAGCGGTATTGGAGTCGACAAGTGCACCAATGCCAAGACCCACTGAAATCAGGTAAAGGATTGGATTGCCAAGGCTGTTCGCAATCACCGCGCTCATCCACTTACTCATCGAGTAGAAGCGATACTCTGCAACCCGCCAAGCGCCAAAGCGCACAGCGCGTTTGACATCAACCACGCTACCGGGAGTGAACTTTAGGTCTGTCATTATTCGATCAAGGTTCTTCCGGTTAGGCGCAGGAAAACATCCTCGAGTGAAGATCGCCTTACAAGTGAAGTGACAGGGTGCTTGCCGGCCTCAATGATCTTGGTTAATAGGTCTTCGCCCTTTTCGGTGTAGATCAGAATTCGGTCGGGCAAGATCTCCATGCGCTCACCCATACCGTCGAGTTCTTTGGCAACCTGCTCGTTCTTGTCGGTTCCAAATCGAAGCTCAACTACCTCTCTGGAGGAGTACTTCTTGATTAGTTCTGCCGGTGAACCCTCAGCCATGATCTGACCCTTGTCCATCACAATAAGGCGATCGCACAACTGCTCGGCTTCATCCATGTAGTGGGTGGTGATAACAAGGGTCACGCCCTGCTCCTTGAGCCTGAACAAGCGGTCCCAAAGAATGTGCCGGGCCTGAGGGTCCAGACCTGTGGTTGGTTCATCGAGAAGCAAAATCTCAGGCTCATTCACCAATCCGCGCGCGATTGCTAGCCTGCGCTGCATGCCTCCGGAGAGATCATCTGCCTTTGAGTTGCGCTTGTCCTGAAGCTGAGCAAAATCCAGCAGCTCTTCAATCTTTACCTTGAGCCACTTGCGGCTTAGGCCAAAGTAGCGACCGTAGACCATTAGGTTTTCCCAAACCTTCAGCTCTCGATCCAGCAGGTCCTTCTGTGGCACGACACCCAGGTGTGCTCGAATCTCAGGCCCTTGAGTGTTCGGCTCTTTACCCAAAATCACCAAGTCACCGCTGGTTCGCTGCGAGACCGATGAAATCATCTTCATTGTGGTGGACTTGCCAGCGCCATTTGGGCCCAACAAACCAAAGGACTCGCCTCGGTAGACATCAAAATTGATTCCGTCAACGGCGACAAAATCCTTGTAGGTCTTTCTCAAATCCTTGGCGTGAATTACAACTTCGCGCTTTTGCGACTTCGACAACTGTTCTCCATTTCGCATTGCCCCCAAGGGCAGCTCTTCAGGCTATCAAGCCATGAGCCACAAAACAGTGAGCGACCTAGCTTCACTTTTGTTACTGAGTCCGCAAAATGCCCAGGGTCATATATCGTTGTCCCGTGAGTGAAAAACTAGGCAATCGCCGGGTCACTGGGACTGAGCAGTACTACACCCCTGCAGACCTGGCCCTTGAGCTCACTCACGGCACTCTCAACCAAATTCCAAACTGGAAAGCGAAGACTTTCTTGGAGCCAGCCGGTGGCACCGGCAGCTTTATCGAAGCGCTAAATCAGCTAGGAGTCACTTCGGTGATCTCCTTTGACACCGAGCCAAAACACCCGAGCGTCCAGAAGCAAAACTTTCTGGAGCTAAAGCTCTCGGAGCGGGATTTGGTAACCATCTCGAATCCTCCCTTCGGCAGAAACAATGCTCTGTCAGTGCCGTTTTTCAACCATGCCGCAAAGCACTCAAGCCACATCGCTTTCCTAGTTCCCAGATCTTGGCGAAAGTGGTCGGTCATCAATCGACTAGACCCTCACTTTCACCTAATCTCCGACCAAGATGTTGCCGTTGTCTACCAAGATGAAGCGGGACACAACATCACCGGTCACGACCAACTACGCACTTGCTTTCAGATTTGGGAAAAGCGCGACTCCATCAGGCCCAAGATCAAGGTTCCGGACCACGGTTTTGTTGCAAGGGCTAACCATGAAACTGGCTCGGTTGCCATGCGGGTCTTTGGCTACGGCTGCGGGAAGCTCTACCGAGACTTTCCTAGAAAGCCCAACACCACGATGCTGTTTTTGGCTGTTAGTGAACCCAGTGTCATTGATGTCCTAGAAGGTTTAGATTATGAGAGGTTCGCATCCAGAACCGCCTACACGAAGGCACTCTCGCTCCAGGAAATCAACTTCCTGCTAAACGAGAAACTGCTCGGTGATGGTTTCAGCCCGAAAGGTAAAGATTGAGCGAGTACTACCAGGATCCAACGCAGAATCCACGCTCACGCGAGTACCAAGGGCCAAGAGCAAAGCTCAAAGACCTTCTCCCCTACCTAGCAGACCACAAGAAAGCTCTTTATCTGGCTGTGGGGCTGTCTCTTGTTGCTTCGCTGATGGCACTGGCTCAGCCGCTTCTGCTTGGTCAGCTAATCAGCGCGGTCGAAAAGAATCTCAGCATCACAAACCTGACGCTGGGTTTGGTGGCCCTGATTTTGGTGTCTGCTGTTGTGAATGCATTCCAGTACTACCTGCTCTACAAAACTGGTGAGGGAGTTGTCCTAACCACGCGCAAGCAGATGGTGGCGAGGATGCTCAGGCTTCCGATTCCAGAGTATGACCGTCGCCGAGTAGGGGATATGGTCTCCCGGGTTGGCTCGGACTCGACTCTGTTGAAATCAGTTTTGACCCAGGGACTAGTCGACGCACTCGGTGGCATGCTGCAGTTCTTCGGCGCAATCATCGTGATGGCCTTCATTGACCCGATCCTGCTTGGCTCAACCTTGCTGGTGGTGTTTGTGGCAGTTGCAACCATCGCCCTAACCGGACGCAAGATTCGTTCGGCCACAACTAAGGCCCAGCAAAGAGTTGGCGAGATGAGCTCGGCTGTTGAGCGCGCACTTAGTGCAATCAGAACCATCCGCGCAGCTCGAGCTGAGGCCAAGGAGACCGAGGTCATCTCCAGGGCTGCCAATGCCGCCTATGACCAAGGACTCGCAATTGCCCGCCTTTCGGCAGCGGTTGCTCCGATTGCCCAAATCGCTTTCAACACCGCGTTCATCGTCGTTTTGGGGCTCGGTGGGCTTCGAGTCGCCTCGGGAGAAACCACCATCTCGTCACTGGTTACCTTTGTGGTCTTGCTA
>ERZ1022756.440-NODE-440-length-11950-cov-11.473476_pt1 | contig 11950 bp, 12 predicted proteins | sample MGYA00520902_ERZ1022756 | MGnify/ENA primary metagenome ERZ1022756 (study PRJEB33162, sample SAMN09537601) | freshwater metagenome | isolation source: freshwater | place: Canada:Alberta | collected 2017-07 | study: EMG produced TPA metagenomics assembly of the... | reverse complement strand
ACGCCGCGAATCAGCGCCTTCATTAATGTTTGTGCCACCAATGGAACTACTGGAGCATGCCCTTACGGAAATGCCTTTTGGGTTCCTTGGGCAACACCGGAATGTAATTCTGGAGCTTGCAGTGGAATTTTCTTGGGACAAGGTTTTGATAGAGCAGACGATGTAATTGCACATGAACTCGCGCATGGCGTTACTTTTTCATTGGCCTTTAAGTCCGCAATGGCAGACAATTCTGAGACGGCCGCATTGAGCGAAGCAATCTCAGATATCTTTGGTGAGGCCATGGATCAACTAAGTGTTCTGCCAGGTGAGGCTGCAGATCCCGCTTGGACTATGGGTGAAGATGCCCAGGCAGGTGGATACCGAGATCTAAGAAATCCAGAGGTTTCAAGAATTGATAAGAAGTGGGCGCCAGGCGATAGCCATGACAACAGCGGCCCGGTAAATCGACTGGTATTCCTTTTAGCCAATGGCGGCAAAATTGGCAAAGTAAAAGTGAAAGCTTTGGGCTCAAACGCAAATTCAGTTACTAAAAATGATTTGTGCGAAGCACCAGGCGAATGCTTAGGAACTATTCGAATGTCACAATTGGTTTTCGCTGCTACAAGTAACTTGACTCCAACAGCGAACTATTTTGACTTTGGTAAGCAAATGATGAATGCCTGCAGCGCGTTTGTGGCAAACGGAACTGCTGGATTTAAGAAGTCGACTTGTAGAAACATCGGAGCTGCTTTGAAAGCGCAGGGCTTCACGAAACTACGAGTATCAGGCACCACAAAACTTGGAACCGTTGCCAAGGGCAGCGACACCGTGATTACTGCAAATGTTTCAAGTTCAACTGGATCACCAGTAGTTGGCCAGGAAATGCAACTTCAAATCAAGCGCGGTAGCAAATGGAGAACAGTTGCTAAAGCTAACTCTGACGGAACCGGCGTAGTCGGATTTGTTGCCGCTTGGAATAACTCAGCAACATATCGAATCATTACCAAAACCAACGGTGGCGTCTTTGCAACAAATGGAAAATCAGCGAGAGTAAAAGTTAGTTAGTTTTACCGTGCACGTTTTGCATTGCCCAGGCGTACATTGCAATCGCACCAGCAGCAGATGCATTCATAGATCTAGTTGAACCACTTTGGGTAATCCCAAGAATTTGGGAACAAGCAGCGATGCCTTCAGGTGAAAGTCCTGGACCTTCTTGCCCAAAGTAAAGAACGCAAGTTTCCGGCAAAACGGAATTCTCGATGTTCCCGCAGCCTGGCACATTATCAATGCCGACAATCGGAACATTGTTAGCTTGAGACCACTCAACAAACTCAGCAACAGTTGGATGATGCAGTAGATGCAAGTAGCGGTCGGTGACCATCGCACCTCGTCGATTCCAACCCTTCTTGCCAACGATGTGAACCGCAGTGACATTGAATGCATTAGCAGTTCTAACCACGGAGCCAATGTTTAAGTCGTGCTGCCAATTCTCAATTGCAATGTGAAGCTTTGCGCGTGAAGTATCGAGGTCGGCAACGATTGCTTCAACAGACCAATATCGATACTTGTCTACGACATTTCTGCGATCGCCAAGCTCTAAGAGCTCTTTATCGAAGTGTGCCTCGGTTGGCCAAGGTAATGGATGTGGTCCAACTCCGACGACCGGATAAAACTCGCCCGGGCCTAAGTCGCCACGATCAGGTGCTTCAGTCATTTAGGACTTGAGAGCTCCAGCGATTGCTGCAGTGTGTTCGTGTGTGGAACCACAGCAGGAACCAATTGCATTGATTCCAAGCGCCTTCATCTCCAATGCAAACTCACCCATTTCATCTGGTGTGCCTGTGTAAACAAAGTCCGCACCAACTAACTGTGGCAGTCCAGCATTGGACTGAATGAATACATGGACGTCAGCAGGCTTTGCATCTGCAAGCTCACTTGCGATAACGCGCATTTCATCAGTTCCACGACCGCAGTTTGCACCAATTAAACGAACACCCATTGCGGCAATTTCGGTAATTGCCTGGGCTGGCTTAACACCCATCATGGTGCGAAGGTTTGTATCAAAACTCAGAGTTGCAACGATTGGCATTCCTGGTGCAACTTCTTGCGCGGCAGCAACTGCTGCGGCAACTTCACCAAGATCGCTCATAGTTTCAATCAAGATTGCATCGCAGCCACCAGCTACGAGTCCTTTAATCTGTTCAGCGAAAAGTTCTTTGCCAGATTCTGGAGTTAAAGTTCCCATTGGTTCCATCAACTCACCAGATGGGCCGACGTCACCAAAAACAAACACGTTTTCATATTTATCTGCAACAGATCGAGCAACTTCAGAGCCTGCCTTGTTTAGTTCAAAAACTCGATCACCTAGGTCATGCATTTCTAGACGACCCTTAGTTCCACCAAAAGTATTTGTAGTAACTACGTTGGCACCTGCAGCTGCGTAGCCTTCGAGCACCGATGCAACCTTTGCTGGTTCATCAACGTTCCATAGCTCTGGAGCGCCACCATCGATTAAGCCAAGATCCTGCAGCGCAGTACCCATGGCACCATCACCAACAAGTGTGTTGCCGGCATCTAGCCATTCATAAACGTTTGCCATGTCTACCCCTTAATTAGGAAAGTTTGTCGAGCATTGCTTGAAGTGCTGCTTCATCAAGTGAATTTTCAAGATCAGCACTTATGCGTTCTGCAATCTCGGCGGGCTCGCCATCTGCAGGTGTCCAGTCACTACGGATCCAACCATCTAAATATGCATCGGCATCTGCAGCGTCTAACCGCATGGCTGCCTCATCAATTGCCTCTTGAAACCGACTTGCCAACGAAACCTTTACAGTCTCATCGCCACTTCGAGCCACAACCATTGAAGGAAAGTCGCGCCAATACGTAATTTGATACTCAGCCATTTCCTTATTCTACGGCGAAGACCTATTGCGGCGACCGCTAATGTTGCATACGTGAAGCGGGTATTGATTATTCATGGCTGGGGCAACGAACGTCCCGATGGCCACTGGCATCGGCTATTGGCCACTGCCCTTCGTAAAGAGGGCCATGTAGTTGCCTACCCGCAGTTGCCCGACACTGAATTGCCCAGTTTGGCTAAGTGGCTCGCAGTTTTGAGAGTTGAACTCGACATGCTCAACGAAGCAGGAGATGGCGAGTTAATCGTGTTTGGGCACTCACTTGGTTGCTTAACTTGGTTACACATTGCGCAGAGCGAAATTCTCAAAGAGCAAGCATCCAGAGTGATGTTAGTTGCGCCAGCAGATCCAGAGTTATGTGGAGAAGTTCCAGATTTTCAATTAGATCTTTCCGCGCCACAAGTTAAATCGGCAGCTCATAAAGCGGCTAAGGAAACTTTGCTAGTTGGCAGCGATTCCGATCCTTGGTTACCGAAGGGATTAGAACCAACGTACGCAGCGCCGCTAGATCTACCTTTTGTGTTGATCCAGGGTGCCGGACACTTCGCAGTTGAAGAAGGCTGGACTCCTTGGCAAGGCGTAATCAATTGGGTTAACGACAGCAATACTGACTTGTCGGTTCGATAAGCATGCTTGCTGACCTTAAACGTCTTTGGCGGGTGCCTGCGTTTAAAACATTGTTGATCGCTCGAGTCATTTCAAACTTTGGAAATGGTCTTGGGCCGATTGCATTGGCGTTTGGTGTGTTGAGCTTGGAAGAAGCAACCGCTTCCTCACTAAGTATTGTCATGGCTGCACAAATGGGACCCATGGTTTTATTCATGTTGTTTGGCGGAGTGGTAGCAGACAGATTCCCTCGCGCAATGGTGGTTGGAGTATCTGACGTATTGCTCAGCGCATTTGTAATCGCCAATGGAGTCATGCTGATCAATGGCACAGCAACTGTTTTTAGTTTGGCAGTGATCGCTTTCATTAGCGGTTCGCTGAATGCATTGTGGTGGCCAGCTTTTGCAGGATTGATGCCAGAAATTGTTGCGGAAGAGGACTTGCAGTCTGCCAATGCGGTAGTTGGATTGGGTGTCAACGGAGCAAACATCGCAGGCACTGTTACGGGTGGAATTCTTGTTGCTGGAATAGGTGCGGGCTGGGCACTGGTTGCAGATGGACTTACTTTCTTGATTGCCGGCTTGATGGTTTTCACACTACGTAAATATGGAAAAACTCGAGAGCAAACCGAACATTCACCAACAGTCTTTACAGATCTAGTCCACGGCTGGAGAGAATTCTCAAGTCGCAGCTGGGTAGTTGCTGTTGTCGCGGGCTACGCGATCCTCAACATGATTTTTGAAAGTGTTTTTGCCGTAGTTGGTCCAGTCCATGCGGAAGAAGAGCTTGGGGGACCAAAGCCTTGGTCATGGATTTTGGCAGCACTATCTGTCGGAATGCTGGCTGGAGTTTTGTTTTCATTAAAAATTCGGCCGAAGCATCCATTGGTGATTGCACTTAGCGCACAAGTTGCAGTTGCTGGCTGGATTCTGACTATGGGTGCCACTAACTGGATTCCACTAATCATGGTTAGTGCGTTCTTTGCTGGAATTGCTTTTGATTTCTTTTTTGTTCTGTGGCAAACCGCAATACAAACTCACATCCCACGAGAATCATTGTCAAGAGTTTCTTCATATGACGCGGTTGGCTCGCTGGCGCTAGCGCCACTGGGATTGATAGTGGCGGGGCCTTTAACTGAGAAGTTTGGAACTTCAACAACCTTGATCGCAATGGGGTTGTTGTTCATAGTTGTCTTGGGTGCGATCCTTACCGTTCCAGGGGTTCGCCACCTTGAGGGCAAGCCACCGGAACTTGCCGAAAATCTGCCAGAAACCCAGAATTCATAGATTTAACCGCTCCAAAACCCATTAAATACGGGTTTATGTCCCAACCTACGGTTGCGTAGGTTACGCTAGCGTAGGTTACGTTTTCGTAGCCAATTAGAGGTTTTGGAGACTTCATGAACAACCTGGGCTTGCCACCGATTATTCAAGGTGGCATGGGTGCGGCTGTATCTTCTTGGTACTTGGCTCGCACTGTGGCAAATGAGGGACAACTCGGTGTCGTCTCAGGTACTGCGTTAGAAACTGTCGTAACTCGTCGCTTACAAAATGGCGATGAGGGTGGGCACATGCAAGAAGCACTTGCGCACTTTCCATACCCAGAAGTTGCCGAAGAAATTTTGGCTAAGTTTTACAAACCAGAAGGTCGCCAAGGGAAACCATTTCGCCCAATGCGTCGCCTTAGCTTGGAAGCTCACAAGGAACACGACCAACTTGCAGTTGCTTCAAACTTCGTTGAAGTTTGGTTAGCCAAGCAATCCGGTAATGGAAAAGTTGGAATCAACTTTTTAGAAAAACTTCAGACCGCAACACCGGCTGCGCTTTATGGCGCAATGCTTGCGGGCGTAGACGCAATTTTGATGGGCGCCGGAATTCCGCGCGAAATCCCAAAACTTATGACGGACTTCTCGCAAGGTAAGCCAGGACAACTGAGTATTGATTCTGATCGCCCAGCTGGAATGGCTGCCCCAATTTTAGAATTCAATCCACTTGAGTCATTTGGCAAAGCACCAGAACTTCCACGTCCAGCATTCTTGGCAATCGTTACGGCTGAAGTTCTTGCGTCTTACTTGGCGCGCGATGAAGTAACTCGACCAGATGGTTTTGTTGTTGAGCACTTCATGGCTGGTGGACATAACGCGCCACCTCGCAAACTTCAAGACACTGAGACTGGTTACGGTCCAAAAGACGAAGCTAACATTCCAAAGGTCGCCGATGTCGGTTTGCCATTCTGGCTTGCTGGTGGACGCGCAACTCCGGATTCAGTTGCAGAAGCAGTTGCTCTTGGCGCCGAAGGTGTTCAAGTTGGTTCGCTGTTCGCATTAAGCAATGAGTCAGGATTGCTCCCTGAGTACCGCGAACAAATGTTGCAGGCTGCTCGCGAGGGTAACTTGCGAGTTCGTACCGATCATCGCGCCTCACCAACTGGATTCCCATTCAAGGTTGTAGACCTTCCGGGAACTGTTGGCAATGCAGAAACTTACGAAGCGCGTCCGCGTCTTTGCGATCTTGGTTACTTACGCTCTAGCCACATTGATGAAGCTGGCAAAGTCAGTTACCGATGTGCCGCCGAACCAGATAGTCCTTATCTAAAAAAGGGTGGCGAAGAAGAAGATCTTAAGGCGCGCATCTGTTTGTGTAATGGACTTGTTGCAGCCGTAGGTCTTGGTCAAGAACGTCCAGACGGTTACAAGGAAGCACCACTACTAACTTTGGGTGCAACCACAAGTGACGTTGAAGGAATGTTGAAAGAGTTCCCAACAGGTTGGAGCGCGGTCGACGTGATTAACCGACTTAAGTCCGGACTTCCAGTTGGAGCTAACGCTTAGTTCTAGTGAGCGTTTTTCGCGCGAGCGATGGAAGCAAGAATTTCTTCTTCAGCTTCTGCGGCGTTACCCCAAGAAGCACCTTCGACTGACTTACCTGGCTCAAGATCTTTGTAAGTTTCAAAGAAGTGCTGAATTTCAAGGCGTTCAAACTCTGGCATGTCACCAATGTCTTGCAAGCTCAGTTTGCGTGGATCATGAGCCGGAACACACATGATCTTGTCGTCTTCGCCAGATTCGTCGCTCATGCGGAACATAGCGATTGCGCGGCAACGAATCAATACGCCAGGAAAAGTTGGTTCCTCAATCAAAACAAGAGCATCTAACGGATCGCCATCTTGACCCAGAGTGCCTTCGATGTATCCATAGTCGCGCGGGTAACGAGTTGCTGTGAAAAGCATGCGGTCCAGACGTAGGCGACCTGTTTCATGATCAACTTCATACTTATTACGGCTACCACCAGGAATTTCAACTAGTACGTCAAACTCGAGTGCCATGATGCCCCGCCAATTCTTTGTTTCCACTTACCCTTGTTAGTAACGACCCAATCCTAGATGCAAACCATTAATACCCCTATTCAAGGAGGCATTTCATCTTTCGTCGCAGCCTGCTTGCTCTAGCGTTGCTCATTGGTGGCATTGGGATTTCGACAAACTCCAATGCAGAATCGGTTGGCATCGTTCCGCCGGCGCCACAACAAATTGGGATCTTGGCACCTGCTGTTACTGCCGGTGAAATTGATGCAACTCTTGCGTCACAGCTAGTTATCGAAGAACTTGCAGATCCTCGATTAGGCACAAATGTCACTGCATATGTCATTGATGCAAACTCAGGCAAGGTTTTGGTTGACATTGATAGTGCGCAGCCAATGATTCCGGCTTCCACATTGAAAATCTTTACCGGCATTGCGGCGATGGATGTTCTGGGATCACAAACGCGATTTGAAACGATAGTGAAGCGCGAAGGTAATCTGCTCACGATTGTCGGCGGCGGGGACCCAACTTTGGTTTCGCAAACTCCAGAGAACTGGCGAGGAAAACCACCTGGTTCGGAACAACCACCTTCGATTGATCAACTTGCAGATTTAGCTGCTGCCGCAATCGGTCAAACCACAGAATCATTTGTTGTGAATTTCGACGACTCGTTGTTCGCTGATCCGCAAGCGCATCCAACCTGGCCCGATTTATACATCCGCACTGGCGAGGTAGCTCCAGCCCAAGGCCTGACTATGGATTTTGGAATCAATGATTCAGAAGCGGTAATGAAAGACCCAGCGCAATCTGCCGCGCAATATTTTGCAGATGCGTTAACGGAACTTGGAATTCCAGCAACCTTGGGTGAAAGAAAATTAGCTGGTGAAACTGCAAGTGTTCTGACGAGCATTAAGTCCGCAACAGTGACCGACATTGTTGAGCGAATGATTACTACGAGCAACAACACTATGGCTGAGTTTTTAGCGCATCATGTTGGTGGTGCAAGTGGTGCCTTTACTTACGAAGGTGGCGCTAGTGCCACTACACAGGCGCTCAGCGCAGCGAAAGTTGATTTAACCGGTGTGACAATTCTTGATGGCTCAGGATTGAGTCGATCGAATTTAGCCAGCGCTAAGTCATTAGTTTCTGCTTTGGACTATGCGAATAGTTCGAAAGGCGCAGCGTGGTCTAACTTAAGCGGACTTCCGGTGGCTGGAATTTCTGGAACCTTGGTTGATCGTTATGAAGCAGGAGAGCCGGGTCGTGGCACAGTGCGCGCTAAGACTGGCACTCTTTCCAAAGTCGTTGCACTTTCCGGAACGCTTGTTGATGCCAGTGGTGATCTTTTGATTTTTACCTTCATTGCAAATGATGTTCCAAGTAGCGCTAAACAAGGTGCTGCCGCGTTAGATGAAGTTGTTAAAGTGCTAGCGCAATGTGGCTGTCGTACACCGTAGGTTCAAAGTTGCGTAGAGTCAGAACATGATCAACCTGGAACTTCGACAAGGCTTGATTGCCAATCTGGCAGATTTAGAAGCAGGCGATCTGATTTTTGTTGGCTGCAGTGGTGGCGCAGATAGCTTGGCGTTAGTTAAATGTGCGGTTCACGTTGGTAAAGAGAAAACCATTTCAGTTGGCGCCATCGTAATTGATCACCAGATTCAGGCTGACTCAGCTAAAACTGCTCAAGCGGCAGCTGATGCGGCAAGGGAACTTGGCGCTGATCCGGTCCTGATCGTAAACGTCGAAGTTGCTACTGGTGCAGGATCCGGTGGAATGGAAGCGGCAGCTCGAAATGCTCGGCGAACCGCATTTGGGAATGTTTTAAAGGAACACAACGCAAAGGCTGTTTTGCTTGGCCACACTTTGGAAGATCAAGCTGAAACCGTAATGCTCGGTCTAGCTCGAGGATCCGGTGCCCGTTCACTTTCGGGAATGCGCGCGATCGAGGGAATCTATCGCCGGCCGTTCTTGGGCATTGATCGCGCAATAGTTCGCGCCGAAGTCAGCGACCTGAAGGTCTTCGAAGATCCACATAACAGTGACAACAAATTCTCACGGGTTCGAGTGCGCAATACGATCTTGCCAATGCTGGAATCTGAACTGGGTCCTGGTGTTACCGAAGCCCTCGTGAGAAGTGCGGATTTATTGCGCGATGACGCCGATGCCCTGGACGCGCTGGCTCGCTTTGAAATCACGCGGGTTGGCGATGATGTGAATTTGATTGGCGCATTGCCCCGGGCAATTCGTACCAGAGTGATTCGGCAACTGGCAATCTCGAATGGTTGCTCAATCAATGACCTAACCAGGGAACACGTCTTGGCTATCGATGCCTTGATTACAAATTGGCACGGGCAAGGTGCGCTAAATCTGCCAGGCGGTGTCAACGCCGAAAGACGACATGACAGACTTACTTTTTATCGGCCTTAGACATCCAGGAGCAATGCGTGGACGCAGCACAAATTGGAAATGAATTAACGAGCATCGTTTTAACAACTGAGCAAATTGATTCTCGAATTCGTGAGATTGCTGCCGAGATTGATAAAGATTACGCAAGTGCCGAAAAACCAGTATTGATGGTTGGCGTGCTCAAGGGCGCAGTCATGGTCATGGCTGATTTAGCTCGCGCAGTTTCAATTCCTGTGGAATTCGATTTCATGGCTGTTTCTTCATACGGTTCAGGCACAAAGTCAAGTGGCGTAGTTCGTATCATCAAGGATCTAGACATTGATCTTGCGGGACGCGACGTACTTATAGTTGAAGACATTTTGGACTCAGGTCTAACTCTTTCTTGGTTAATCAAAAACTTAAAGTCACGCAATCCAAAGTCAGTTGAAGTAATGACGATGATGCGTAAGCCAGATGCAATCAAAGTTGAAGTTCCGGCAAAATACATTGGCTTTGATATTCCAAACGAGTTTGTAGTTGGCTTCGGACTTGATTACGCAGAGAAGTACCGCAACTTGCGTGAAGTTGGTGTGCTAGCACCGCACGTTTACGGCGGAGAATAAAAAAGACCCCTCGCGTACCCGAAAGAGCCTGCTTATCCTTGCTGCCTTCCGGCCCTGGGGAGGTTCACAGGATTACGCCACGCGAGGGGCTGTTTCATATTCTAGTTAGATAATTACTCGCTTGATTTCGCCTTTAAATTGGCATTTGAATATGTATCTTGCAGTCGAGCGTAAAGCGCATCGAACCAGCCATCTTGTTCTAGGCCAGTGCGGTTACGGAAATTCAATCCGCCAGGGGTCTCATGTTCAACTGGCAGATGAGCGACTTCTTCATCTGTTGCAGCTTGGCCTTCAATAGCTAAACCTTCAAGCAGCGATCGGAAGTATTTCGATGCAGTGTCATGGTCAATTCCATTATCTTCAGTCCATTTAATAACTGTGTTTTGAAATGTGAAGTAAGTGGACATCATTGCTGAGGCAACACTAAGAATTCGAATTTGGTTTTCGTCTTCAAGAATTACGATGTCACCAAGTCCAGCAAACTCGCGAACTACATCAGGATGAGATGGACAGATAACTAATGGACCTTTGTGATGCACAATCGGCGGAAGTGGAATCAATTGGCTTACTTGAGTTGCCGGCGCAGTTAACTTTGCGATGCCAGTTGGCGGAGTTCCTGCAACAAAGCTGGCAATGATCTGATCTTCCCTAAACGTTAAGTCTGCCAATGCATCGTCAACTTGATTCGGCAACATGCTGAGCACAACCATGTCACTTGCATCAATAACTGCTTGATTAGATTCCAAACGGATGCAGTGGTCGAACTTGGCAGCTAAATCGGTAGACCTTTTTTCGCCACGTGGAGATAGGTAGATGGTTTCTTGTTTTCCGCCGCGCGAAGCCATGGCCTCAATTACTGCAGCAGATACTGTTCCAACACCTAAGAAGCCAATTTTCATATTCGATTCTCTCGCATTTAGAGAGAATCAAGATTGGTCTTTAGAACTTTGCGTCGATTTCTTCGATTAAGGCTTCAACTTTGACTCTGATCTCATCGCGGATTGGGCGAACTTCTTCAACGCCTTTGCCGGCTGGATCGTTAAGGGGCCAATCTAAGTAAGTCTTACCTGGGAAAAACGGGCAGGCGTCGCCACAACCCATAGTGATGACGTAATCAGAATCTTTTACCGTCTCATCGCTAAGTACTTTAGGAACGTTATTTGCAATGTCGATGCCTTCTTCGGCCATGGCTTCAATAGCGGAAGGGTTAACTTGATCTTTCGGCTGGGTTCCAGCTGATAGAACTTGGATGCGATCTCCGGCTAGAGCTTGAAGATAACCAGCTGCCATTTGGGAGCGACCTGCGTTGTGAACGCAAACAAAAAGTACGGTGGCCTTTGCATTAGACACGAGTTATTCCTTTAACTAATGCAATGCCAAGCATTGCTCCAATAAGTTGCGCGATTATGAATGGAAGGACGGACACAGGGTTGATTCCCGCGAAGGTATCGGAGAATATGCGGCCAATTGTTACGGCTGGGTTTGCAAATGATGTTGATGAAGTAAAGAAGTAGGCAGATCCAATCCAGGCAGCAACTGCAACTGGAATTAGTTTTTCTTGGGCTCGAGCAACCAGAACAAAAATCACAGTTATTAATCCAGCAGTAGCGATGACTTCGCCAAGTAAGGTTCCAGTCGTTACTCGTTCATTTGTTGAAATCTGAATTGCTGAAAGATCAAACATCACGTTTGCGATGATCGCGCCAGTGATTGCTCCAGCAATTTGTGCCGAAACAAATGCTGAAAATTCCAAAGCATTCATTTCGCGGCGAATCACTTGGACTAGCGAGACGGCTGGATTGAAATGAGCGCCACTGATCGGGGCAATAATCAAGATAAGTAATGCCAGAGCGAAAATTGTCGAAAAGGTATTGACCAGCAGGGCAACAGCAGAGTCTTTAGAAAGATTCGTGCCCATAATCCCGGAACCGACAACAACACAAACTAAAGCGGCAGTCCCTATGTACTCGGCAAGCCATTTTCTAAGAATTTTAATCACTCCAATTTGTCGGTACCTCGTCACTCTATTTCGGTAAGGAACTGAGGCTCTAGCCGAAATGACGTTGTTTGCTAAATGTTCACTTGGAATGAGAAGGCGGATAAAGCAGAAAAGAACACCCAAAAGGATGTTCT
>ERZ1022756.439-NODE-439-length-11958-cov-5.423003_pt1 | contig 11958 bp, 8 predicted proteins | sample MGYA00520902_ERZ1022756 | MGnify/ENA primary metagenome ERZ1022756 (study PRJEB33162, sample SAMN09537601) | freshwater metagenome | isolation source: freshwater | place: Canada:Alberta | collected 2017-07 | study: EMG produced TPA metagenomics assembly of the... | reverse complement strand
TGATACATATCCGAGTACTTGTTGATGATTTTTTGCGCGATAAAGGATCCCCAGCTGTGTCCGAGAAGTACTATTGGTTTTCCTGGGTTTTCGTCTTTGATGAGTTTTGTGAAGTCAGCTACCTGCTTGTATGCGGCATCCATTCCCCCAGGACCTAGGTTTCCTAGTTTTTTGGTTTGTTTGCTCGCTACCTGTCGTAAGCCAGTTTGTCCGTGACCTCTGTGGTCGTCCGCGTAAACGCTAAAACCAGCCCTGTTCAGGACTGCTGCCATTTGATCGTACCTGCGAGCGTGCTCGCCTAAACCGTGTGCAATTTGAACAATTGCTCTCGGCGATGCCACTGGCCACTCATAAAAGACGATTTCAACACCAAAGTTGTCCTCGAAAGATCGCTGGATTGGAAGGGAAGTCATCGGGCTCCTGGAAAGGTCGGTTGCTTTAGGCTACTTCAACATCCTGCAAATGTGAATTCTTCATCTCTGATAGGGAGTCGCCTTTAGAGGGCTCTAATCATGGTAAACGGCAACCAAAAGCCCAATCCAGTGGGCCGGTTGGACATACGGCATCAATAACGGGGAGCGGGCTATAGAAGAAACTGATTATGTAGGTTGCAGTTGCAGCAGCGAAGATAAAAATGCGAAAGAATTTCTGAATCCGATCGTTAGCTAAACCAATCAAACCCAGGAGCACAATTGACAATCCATATCTTTCAGGAATAACAAATTGGAGTTGTAGAAATGCAAGGTTTGAGGCGACTGGTGCGGTTGCAACCAAAGCTATCGACATTCTGCTGAGCCAATGTGCGAGACCAAGTGTTGCGATAGACACAAAAATTAGAGTTGGCAATAGAAATATCCAAAAACTTTCGTTTACCACAGCTAGTGTCCCTTGAAGCCAGGGGTTCTGGAGCCCATTTGGCCAAAAATCTCCCCAAAGAGACAGGGCTTGTTGAAAGATGTCAGGGTAGGAACTCAGTGCATCCACGTCCGCCGCACCGGGGTTTACGTCAGATGGCCAATCTACTGCTCTCGATGACCTCTGCCAGGACCAGAAATCACGCGTGGTCATAAACGCAACCACTGCTAACGCAAAAAAGATACCTAAAGTCGTTAACTTCATAACTAGCCCAGGGATGTTATCTCGGTTGTGAAATAAAACTCCAATAGCAACAAAAATTGCCATTGCGATTAGGATTGGGAACGCGTGAGGCACCGAGAATGCGAGAACTGTTCCGTACCCAACTATCGCCGTTAGCCAAAGAAGTCCACGCTTGAGAAGTGGCCTCAGTTGAAGGTTTCGCAGTGAATGATCAGTGTCAATAGATTTCAGCTCCCTATCGAGCCAGACTGCAATTGACACACCCCCGAAGAGCAATAGTGGCACAAGGCTATGCGGCGAGACAAAAGATGCTGACTGCCCAAACAGAGAGAGTGCTGTGCTCAACATAGCGAATGTTGCACCGAGTATAAAGCTCTTAGATTTTCTATAGATGAAAAATGACAAGAGGGATGATCCGATGGCCCATATTAAAGCGGTTGCGTACCTAGCCGCAAGAAGATTGTCAGTGAGCCCAAAAAGCAGCTTTATTGGTGCCATCAGAATTGCAATGATTATGTAGTAGATGGGTGGCCAGACTGAAGCGCTATTAGTCCCCCCTGTCGGATAAAGGGCGCCTGCACCAACTTCACCACAAGGAACGAACGTCATTATTCCTAAAGAAGATACGGGGTAGCAAGAGAAAGCAATCTTCGCCCAATCGTTCATCGGGTACCCAATTGCTGGGATCACGCCCTCTGAAACGTATTGAACGTAAGAGAGGTGGTACATCTCGTCCCATTGGCTAGTAAACGGAACATCTGCCCGAGAAATGGAAAGAATTGCAGACAAAAGAAAGAAGCCCAACCAGGCAAAGATGAACTTTTTTCCGCCAACCCATGAATACAGAGGTGATAGCAAGCCAGATACATAAGTTTTGATTTTTGCCATTTTTCGCCCCCTTGTTCACCTTTATAGACAAGCGTTTTATGCTACATCTTGCTTAGGATACACATTACATCCGCGTAGGCTGCGTTAGTCTATTGAGAGAAGTAGGCCCTTCAAATAGGGGGTTTGTTGGATTTTGAGTTTATGAATAGAAAAAAGGTGAATTTTGGAACTAACCATTTTGATGCCATGCCTCAACGAAGCAGAAACAATTGAAGTTTGCGTGAGGAAAGCCAAGGCTTGGTTAGCCCAAGAAGGTGTTGATGGCGAAGTACTTATTGCCGACAACGGGAGCACTGATGGATCTCAGCAGCTTGCCAAGGATCTTGGAGCAAGAATTCTGGATGTGCCCACAAAGGGGTATGGGGCTGCTTTGGCTGCCGGTTCGATGGCAGCTAAGGGTAAGTACATCATCATGGGAGACTCCGATGATTCCTATGATTTTTCAAACCTGCATCCTTTTTTGATCGAACTTCGTAAAGGAACTGATTTGGTAATGGGAAATAGGTTTGCCGGTGGAATAGCTCCCGGTGCCATGCCTTGGAAAAATCGATATATAGGAAACCCCGCCATGAGTTTCCTGGGTAGGTTCTTGTTCAGTATTCCCGCCCGCGATTTCCACTGTGGGCTTAGAGGGTTTTCAAAGCAAGCGTTTATGAAGATGGGTCTACGAACTACCGGCATGGAATTTGCCTCAGAAATGGTTATAAAGACCAAGGTTTTGGGTATGAAAATCGCTGAAGTTCCTACCACCTTATCCGTAGACGGAAGAAGTCGTCCACCCCACTTGAAACCTTGGCGCGACGGTTGGCGTCACTTGCGCTTCATGCTCTCGTTGAGCCCCAAGTGGACGTTCTTCGTCCCAGGGCTAATTGTTCTTATTGTTGGATTAGGCCTTTACCTTCCTCTATTGTTTGGAAACATTCAGCTTGGTGGTTTAGTGCTTAGCACAAACGGGCTTTCGGTTGCCTCCACATTAATTGTTATTGGGTTTGTCCACATGATTCTCGGAGTCGCGGTGAGAATCTTTGCCACCAGAGAAGGCCTTCTTCCTACCACCAAGGTTGTCGACAGCATACTTAGGAGGCCTATTTTTGAGATTGGAACTTTGCTAGGAATTCTGATGTTGGGTTTAGGAATTTTTGGGATATTCCAGTCAATAGACACCTGGGGTCTATATGGTTTTGCAGAGCTTCCCGCTAACTTGCTGGCGAGACAAATCAGTCTTTCTGGAATGTTGGCGATTCTTGGCGGAATTACCGTGTCCAGCAGCCTTTTGTTCGGCTTCCTCTCACTTCCAATGGAAACTTCAGGGGTTTCAAGCTTGGAAAGCTCCAGCTCAAATTGATTCCGGTCCCTGAGATTCTTCAGTATTCTTAGGAAATGGTCGTAAATTAGTTTAGTTTGGGGAATACTGGTGAGTGAAAAAAAATTAGATGTCAACTTTAACTGGAGTGACTACCCAGACGCCGAAGCAAGGCTTGAGGCCCTGAGGGATCGTGACCTTGAAGTAGCTAGCATAGCCAAAGGTCTCCAAATGCGATCTAGGATCACGCATCTTGAGAGCGAAAATGCTCAACTGCGGTCGATGGAGTCGGTCTGGCTAACCAACAGGACCGGGCGCCTTTATTTCATGATTCCTAGATCTTTGCTTAAATTTTTTAGAAGACTAACCAGCCGCTAATGAGCCAATTGCGCTTTTCAGTTATAACCCCTGTCTACAATCCCGTGTTTAGCCAGCTCAGAGATTGTCTTCGAAGTGCAAGGGGTCCCGGTATTGAACACATATTGGTTTTGGACGGTGTTCATAATGTTAGGAGCCTCAAGCGCCTAAAGCGCTTGGTTGCGAGTTTTGGCGCAAGGCTTTTGGTCAATGAACAAGGGCAAGGGATTTCGGCCGCCAGCAACAAGGCGGTTGAGTCTGCATCGGGTGAATTTCTGGTTTTCCTCGACCAAGATGACTTTCTTGAAGAGTGTTGGTGGCAACCACTTTTAGTTTCGATAGAAAACTCCGACTTTGTGTACTCAGACTCTTTTCACGCAAACCTCGCAGGAAATCCACTAAGCATCCAACGCAAACCTGATTGGTCTCCAACTCGGCTTATCTTCAACATGTACGCCACGCATTTTATGGTTGTTCGAAAAACCATCTTCGAGCAGGTCGGGGGCTTTCGATCCAAATTTGACGGATCACAGGACCATGACTTAGCTCTAAGAGTGAGTCAGATAACAACCCGGTTCACACATATTCCAATCCCACTTTACTCCTGGAGGCGCAGTGCAGCCTCCGTATCTACAAACCCAGATAATAAAGATTGGGCATACGAGGCGGGTGTTGCTGCAGCCAAAGACCACTTAGAAAGTTTTGGGTTGAGTGCAGAAGTGGAGAGGGTAAAAGACGTTCATCCCGGAGCAATGCGTGCGCAATTCGCTGAAAGACAAAATGCTGTCTCTGTTGTCGTGCCAACTGCATTTGGGACTGATTTATCTGGTCTTCTCTGGGTAGAAAAGATGTTTCGGACGTTATCTCCGTTTTTAAGGCCCGAGCTTGGGGATGAGATTGTGTTTGTTCACGGGGGGGAATACGACAGCGGCTTCTTGGGAAGAGCTCGTTCTGCCTCGGCTCTAAGGATTAGGGCCGTCCAAGATGATAATCCGTTCTCGTTTTCACGTCGTTCGAATATTGGATTTACTGTAGCGGAGAATGAGCATGTGCTTTTGTTAAATGATGATGTTGAGTTTGGAGATTCAAACCCTTTCTCATCCTTATTTGCGCTACTGAATTTGCCGAATGTAGGTTTAGTGGGAGGTCTTCTCGCATTCGAAGACTTCTCAATCCAACATGGAGGTCACTTCTTCATGAATAGGCTTCCGAGTCACCTTGCATATGAAGCCAAAAGTATAGATCATGGTCTATTTGATCTAATTGTGGACAGGGAGGTAGTGGGTGTGACAGGAGCGCTGATGTTCCAATTAAAGTCAACCTGGCAAGCCGTAGGCGGCTTCTCGCTGTCCCTTCCTTTGAGCTACAACGATGTTGACTACTGTCAAAAAATTCGTACTTTAGGGTTCCAAATTGTTCAGGCTAATTCGGTCACCGCAATCCACCATGAATCCTTAACCCGTGAGCCAATAGCAGAAAAATGGGAGAAAGCACACATCACCATGAGGTGGTCGGACATGATGGCACACGATGGTTATTCCGCTCCCTATCGCCGATTGAGCAATTAGTTCGAGAGGAGCTCTTGCGCCGCAGGAGTAGCTGTTATTGGCGAAGTCATTTGGACAATCAACCATTTGACCCCCATGGGTTCCGGTAAATTATTTAGTCTCGGACGGATCTTTGACTGTTGTTGATTTGACGAGTTCGTTTGTTGGTTCTTTCAGAAGCACCTTGGGTTTCAAGAGCTCCACCAAGAGAATTGCCCCCAAGGGCACAGTGAGCACACCATATCTGCTTATCGATCCATCCATCACTAAGTAAGGTAAGGTGATCAAAAAAGCTGGTAAAACTATTGGTCGTAGGTGCGGCCTATATCCAAGGCTAAGAATAAACGTCACAAGTAACGCTAGTCCGGTCAGCGGGAAGAAAAACTTTGACACGGAATTCACCGAAGATACTATAGACAAAGTGGTTTGTGGAACGCACCTATCCCTGTAGGTTGTTTCAATTTTTCCCCAAAGCCAATCCGGATCAACTCCTGTTAGAAATCTCCCGCAGGCGTGATCAGGGGAGAAATCAGGCGTTCCAAATATTCTGTTCTCATTAGCTATTCCGAGTCCACTAATCGGCGGAAACTCTCCGCCTAAATTCAGAAGTGCTGCCTGAGTTTGAAATGCCTCATGAAATTCTTTGTCCAAGTTGAAATTTGATAACGTGTTTTCTGTGTTGAAAGCAGCCATAGAAACAGCGTCGTAGGAACCCACAGGCGCATTTGCAGTTTTGATTTGCGACCACGGAACCATAACCGAGGCAAAAGCAATAGCACCAATTAGAGAATAGGACACTAACAACTTTGGCTCAAAGACTCTAGAGATAACAATTGTTACGAAAAGTGTCATCCCAAAAGCCAATCCCATAAATACAGCAGTGGCTGTCGCAGAAAGCAACAATACGAATATGAGTGCGCCTGTCGCCCAGTCAAAGTGCCGCTTTACTACAATTCTCGAAATCACCAATAACAACAACCCAAAAAGCGCTATGAATACTGCCTGCTGGAGAATTGTTGAGGCGTAACCCACAACCAAAGCAACTGCCAGGGCTGAGGCCAGAAAAGTCCTCCAAGAAACCTGTCTGATGTCTAGGAGTCGGTATGTTGCATAAATTGTTGCCAATACGCCAAAGGTCACAAAGAGCCCTTGGATCATTACGACTAGGAGTAGTCCCCCCGTATCTTCAACTATCCTCAAGAACAATGGGTAGCCGGGTTCTCTCAACCAAGTATAAAAAGCAGCGAAATCTGAACTAAACAAGACCTCTGACGACTTTAGGTAGGAGAACCCGTCTACGGAGATTGAGTAAGGGGTAAGTGTTACAAAAAGGAAAACTAATGAAACGGTACTGATCACCACATACCTGAAGTTAGTTATTCTAAAGTCAAGGTATTGGATTACCTTCATTGCACACTCCAAAAAATTGTTTGTGCTCTAACTTTACCGATGAATACGACAAAGCACACACTAATGATGGTTTTCGTCGCCTCCAAGTGAACTCAGAATGAAGTTGTATTTCCGTAAGCTCATTTGAATGACTACGCACGGTGGCTAGCTAGACAATTCTAGTTACCTACCTCGATGACTTCCCAAGATTCGACGGTGTATTTTGCCCACCATGTATCCTTGACAGCCATTGGCGTGGAGGCGTCTGTGAATCGGATGAGAACCACTTCTTTGTCCGAATAGGCATCGAGAACCTCAGACATGTAAGACTCCTCGAGCCTTCCGAGAGGCACGAACCTCCAACCGTCACTCTCTGCGTCTCCCCCTACCAGCGACTGAGCCCACCTAGTGCATAAGTAGGATTCCATTCTTACCTCGGCGCCAGGCAACGGGAAGCCAAAATCTGAAACACAAAGGACGTGATCGGGTTTTCTCTCAAGGGCTACCTTAAGCGCATGAACCACTCCTGTGTCCGCCACTTTTACATCAACATTCTGTGGTGGAGATAAGAATCCTATTGCCGTGCTCCTGACATCAGGTTGCGCAATAAGAATTGCAAAAAGCAAGATGATCCCAAAGGCTGCATTATGCAGGACACTAATTCCTTTCCTACCATGTAAAGCAAGCATCCAAAACAAAGGGATGCTAAATGCTATTGATGTAATCAGGTACTTGGTGGCCCCATATCCTGCTGATCCTGCGTTAGTGGAGATTCCAGTAAGAAATAGATAGCCGTTTGAGGCAACAAGTGCGGCAACTGTTAGCGTAAAGAGGTTTTGGTTGGGTTGCGTCTCTGACGGACGTGAAATCTGCCAAATCGCAAAAGATGCAATTCCCAGCCAAATCAACACGAGAAGATCGCTTGCTGCTCGAGTTCCCCCTTGAAGCTGTAAGTAGTACGTATTGCTTCCTAGAAGATATGTAACTGTGGGCAGCTGACTAAGAGACATCACTACTATTGCAGCAATTAGAACCGCAAGAATCAGCTTGTTGCCTTTGCGATACTCCGCAAGAAGTATTGACCCCACAACCAAAGCGATCGTAAATACTACAAATGGCAACAAGGGAAACCAAGTACTCCCTATAACGGCTCCTAGTGAAGCTGCGAAGACCGTAAAGATTAGAGGGTGGCGGAGTGCCAAGTCTCGGTTTAGAGTTACTGCCACAAGGCAAAGAGCAAATAGGCCACTCGTTACTACTGACGTGTGTCCAAAACCAATAAATGGCCACATTAGAAGAACAAGTGAAACTGTCATCACGCCTAGAGTAAGGGGGGCTGTCCTACCCAGCTTCCTGCCTGATAATACAATTGCGCACAGGGCTGCAATTGGTGCCCAGGCCATGAAGAGTGTGGTCAGGTTGAAGTGGGTCAATGGTGAAATCAGGGCTAGGTCTTCTTGGTTGCCAAACGAAGCTATTTGACCTGCAGTAGCTAGATAAATTCCATTCATGAATTCACCAAATCTGGAGACGTGGGGTGCGTATCCTTCTTCGAGCGATCTTGTTAGGACATCAACAATCCCTGCATTATCTTCGCCGGCATACAAACTACTGAGGGCAAATGCGGCATCGGATGGGCGGGAAACCTTTAGAAACAAAACCAAAGCAAGAAAGGAAACTGAGCCAACTAGCTGAAGAATCAAAGATCCTTCGAGGCCTTTGAGAAACAACCTAACCCCTTTAAGAAATACAAGAGAAGGAGCTAAGAAGATGAGGGTCAGGTACAGCGCATGGAAGGTAGCTGCTTCGATTGAATACGATTGATCAACCCTGAATGTGATAAATGAAACAGATGCGAAAAGTGATAGCACGATGGTCTGTAAGACTAAGTAGCTGACCAACGAACCAGTAAGCAAAACTCCCAGACCTACAATCGCGGCAATTACTGATGAGGCCGCAACATCGAGTCCTATTCCCGACATAGTAGCAAAACCAAAAACAGTGCCTACGATAAAAAGAATTAGCCTATAAGAGATAACATTGACTTTTAGGGTTCTTTTCTCAGAGTCTCTGGTTGGTTCTGATTCCAAAATCAACTCTTTTAATTTACTGAGTTCTTTTCTCGAACGCATAGAGCCCCGCCCCCCACCATTATCTCGACTTTGAGCTTAAGTCGACATGAAGAGCCTATTACAGATCTTTTCTAAACGCACGAGAAGGAAGTCGGTTGGACATTTATGCTCTTTGAGAGACGTGAAGGGGTATTGAATTCGATGCCTTCTTTCCTGTGCATTTCTTCGACACATGGATTTCATGGTCTATTCTTTCATTAAGTAAAACATGGCCTAAAGGTTGGTGAAGGTAGATGAGTTGGGCAAGCAACTTTCTTTTTTTTAAAGTTCTGGCTTGGAAGTTACCAAGACAAATCAACCACGCAAGTTACGAGCAAGCGGTTGATTTGGGCTGTGGAGCAAACCCAAGAAATCCCTTGAGTGCCAGTCGCGTGATAGGAATTGACCTATCTAACGTCTCGCCATTCGCAGAAGAACGGGGTCTTGAGTATAGGCAGATTGGAGATAAAGGAAAGATTCCAGTACCCGATGAATCATTAGACTGTCTAACTGCATTTGACGTAATAGAGCATCTCCCCAGGCAGACTGAGCGAGGAGATGACAATCTCTTCATCGGTATGATGAATGAAATTCACAGAACTCTGAAGCCTGGTGGAATCTTTCTTGCTGTTACGCCCTGCTACCCGAGCCCTGCGGCCTTTTTGGACCCTACACACGTGAACATCATCACCCCAGACACTCACAAATACTTTTCTGATGAGGCGTATGCGAAGGGTCTAAATTATGGATTTACGGGTGGTTTCAAGACAATCGCGGTGGGTTGGTATCCCTTTGTCGGATCTTGGATTGACGATTCCAAAATAAAGACCTCCTTTGTGAGATCTAATCTATTGGTCTCTTTTGTTAAGAGGCTTTTGTCTTTATCCGTCTTCTACCTTTTTTTCCCTTGGACGAGGACTCATTTTGTTTGGGTTTTGGAGCGGGTGTAGTTTCTGTATTACCGTCTAAACACAACACCAAACCTAGTGCGTTTTTTTAATACTGTTTATAAAATCTAAGTCGACTGTAGTCAAATTTTGCATGAAAGAAATTTCTACTGAGTGCTAGTGCGCCTATAGTTCTTTCGACTGAGTGATGTAGGCACCCGTCTCGCTGGTTTACCTCTACAGGGAACATCTCATAGCTCCAATCAATATCCAAAAGAGGTTGGATCGCGTCTACCTTAACCCAAAACATCCCACCGACCGGGAATGACAGCCTTCCTTTCCACTTCACCTTCTCGAAGCCAGAAAGATATTGAAATGTCTTTCTTGCTAGTCTCTTAGATCTACCCCACCTAAGGTTAATTCCCCAGACTAAATCAGATGCGTCCACGCAGACAAGACCAATTTCTGGATTTGATTTTGTTAGAGATGAGATCCTTTGGATTCCCGCTCTGCTGAGAAATAGCTCTGTATTTCGCTTCAACCACTCTGTACCTAGTCCAGGGGTATGGGTTGATTTCTTTGAGTGCACATGAATAAAGCTTTTCTCTTTCGAAAGCTGTTTTGAGTACTCAACAAGTAATGGGCCAAAATTTCGCCCAAGGTTTGGTGTCAACCTAACCTGGTGTGGGTTACCGGCTACCTCAAGATAACTTTCTAAATCTTGTTTAATTTCTTGTGAGGGTGTAGTTGCAAATACCTTGGTTTCTTTAGGTAACTGCTTGAGAGCATCAATTAGTTGAGTAGCAAAGTCACGGTAGAAAACGTGTGCGGTGATAACTAAAGGTGACATGATTTTGTCTGATGGAGTCTCAACTATGAGATCCTCTTCTCTCCAAACAGCTTTCTTTCTAAAATCGGAAAGAGATTTCTCGCTATCTAGCAACCAATAGCCCAAGGAAACTAGTTTTCGAAAGACACTCATTGATTACCTTTTGCCGAACGCTTTGGGCCAAGCAAGTCAGTCGCGTTCATCATGATTTTGGCTAGCACGCTTGGCATAAAGGACTAATAGCTTTCAAGGGCATGGACTGCGGCCGAGATACCTGAATCTAGGTTTAGGTATCTAAACAAAGTATCTAGTTCATCGTGGTTTCTAATGGAATTCCTCTCTGCGTCGCTAATTAGTGCAGATAGGGCTTCCTGGGTAATGTAGGGGGATTCGAGCCAGACAATCCAATCCTTAGGTGGATTGACTGACTCAAGCCCTCCTTTTCTTGTGACTACTGGAATACAGTGACCTCGCAGGGCTTCTAATGGAGTTAGGCCAAGTCCTTCAAAGATGCTGGTGTCAATCAAGTACTTCGACTCGTTCATTAGCCGATTCATTTCATGTTGACTTATTTGCCCATGGTGCTTGATTCCCGGAACAAGCTTTAGGGCGTCTATTGTGGAGCCAAAAGTTTCAACCTGGTAGCCAAGTTTCAGGAATGAAATTGCCAGTGGGATAGATAGCACTGTGGCTTTATCGGCATTTCGCCTAGAGGAGATAAGCACTTTGTTTGATTTCTGAATCTTTTCATCTCTAAAGAATTGGTCTGTGTCCGGTCCGAGTGGCACAACAGTTGTATTCGTTACACCAAAAGTCTGGGCAAGCCGCTCTACATATGGTGAATTGCAGATTGCAAAATCTACCTTGGAAAGGTGAGTAAGTACTCTTTCAAAGTACCCGCCATTTTCAAAAAACATTTCTGGTCCTTGGAAAAAAAGAACCAGCTTGGAGTTAAATCTCTTGCTCTGATTGAAACCATTTTGAAATGTCCCAGCGCCAGTTGTTACGACAGTGGAGAAATTGGGCCGCTTTGAAAACCTTTCGCCAACCGCAGACCAAGCGCTATTTCGGTGGATATCTCTTATGTTTGAAAGTAACCTAGCTGTTCGACCAGCTCTCCAGAGTTGTTCAAACAATGCGACCACCATTTTGCTTCCGCCAGAATTATCGTCTAGCGATGGGATCAACATTAGAAAGTCAGCACTTAGCCGTGTCTTCATGTGTGTTCTTCGGATGAAACCTTCGATTTTGTGCAACGGGTTGCGAGCTTCCCACTTGCGAAGTCCTTTGAGGTGGGTTACACCCCACTTGTTTTTGAATGTTGCTACGTTTTTCTGTTTTGTCGCGCTTAGGTCTTCTTTGGTCCCGTAGCTAAGTCCGGAGTGATGCCTTACAAGAACATTGTCTGAAATTACAGAGCGGAAGCCCTTCTCAATGGCTCTGAAGTGCAAATCAGAGTCTTCGCCATAACCGTCAATAAAGTCATTGGAGAATAGCTCTGATTGATCCATGAGCTCAAGGTTTACAGCTAGCGCGTATCCGATTGCGG
>ERZ1022756.438-NODE-438-length-11958-cov-12.943460_pt1 | contig 11958 bp, 6 predicted proteins | sample MGYA00520902_ERZ1022756 | MGnify/ENA primary metagenome ERZ1022756 (study PRJEB33162, sample SAMN09537601) | freshwater metagenome | isolation source: freshwater | place: Canada:Alberta | collected 2017-07 | study: EMG produced TPA metagenomics assembly of the... | reverse complement strand
CGAGATTTCTGCCTGTCTCGTGGGCTCGGAGATGTGTATAAGAGACAGCGCCATCATCGTGAAGCGACACCCGTACCCTCAAAATGGCCGAATCGTCGGCGTCCTCGGCGAGTAGCAGGTCGAAACATTCCCGATGGGGCGCGGCATCCTCCACCCTGTTCGGCTGGATATACCTGGGCACACGCTCATCGCTCGGCGCATCCTCCATGCGGAAATTGCCGCGCACCATCGTGACGGTGGGATTGCCCTTGGCGATGCGGAATGCGGGGGCGTCGATGCGGTGGCGCAGGATGACCCGGTCACCCAGCAGCAGGTCGAACCCGCCGTCGCGTTCCTCGAATCGCGCGCTCACGCCGCCCTTCTCCCTCACTCTCTCGCCCAAGGCCGTGCTGGCTGCGGCGGCGCTGTTGCGCATTTGCCGCACTGTGACCGCGACGCACGTCGCAGCGTATGACACCGCTTGACATAAGCGGACATGCCTCGCAACTGTTTTGCCGATGCCGGTTAATCCGGCGCATGGCGCGCGCCTCCAACAGGCGCGCGGATTGGGAGGACAGACATGACTCTGAACGTTTCGCGCATCGGCCGCGGGCTGCTTGCCATCGGTGCATCGAGCCTCGCGCTCGCGGTTTCGACGCCAGCCTTTGCTCAGGATGCGGCGGCAGAAGAAAACAGCAGCGGCGACATCATCGTTACCGCCAACCGCGTCGAGCAGAATTTGCAGGACGTGCCGATCGCGGTCAGCGCCGTTTCGGGCGACCGCCTGGTCGACACCGGCACCAACAGCCTTGAAAACATCGGCGATCTCGTCCCCTCTGTCACCTTCCGCAAGGGCACGACCAGCGCCAACAGCGCCATTGTGATGCGCGGCGTCGGCACCATCAGCTTCTCGGTCGCTGCTGAACCCAGCGTTTCAACCGTTGTCGACGGCATCGTTCTCTCGCGCTCGGGTCAGTCGTTCATCGACCTCGTCGACATCGACCGCCTCGAAGTGCTGCGCGGGCCGCAGGGCACGCTGTTCGGCAAGAATGCATCGGCCGGTCTCGTCAACATCATCAGCCGCGGCGGCACCGATGAGTTCGAATTCGAAGGCAATGCCGAATATTTCGAAGGCGACGAATATCGCTTCCGCGGTTCGGTCTCCGGCCCGCTCGGCGGCAATTTCTCGGGCCGTTTGACTGGCTTCTACGGCACGTATGACGGCAACATCACCAACATCAATGCTGCCGCCAACGGCAACAAGGTGAACGGTTACGAGCGCATGGGCGCCCGCGCGATCGTCGATTATGACAGCGGCCCGACGAGCCTGCGTTTCATCGCCGACTATTTCGAAGCGGATGACGATTGCTGCGCCGAAGTGACCGGCGTTTCGCGCGGTGCCGCTATCGATGCCATCCTCGGCATTCCGGGCGGCAATGCCAATGGTGAGAACCAGCGCATCGTCAACCACAACCTCGTTACGCGCACGCAGGACAAGCAGTACAGCTTCACCCTGTCGGGCGACTTCGAGCTGACCGACACGCACACTCTCAGCCTGGTCAGCGGTTACCGCAACTGGCAGAATACCGAACTCCGCGAAGGCGACTTCCTGCCGTTCGCAGTGATCGGCACCGGCCAGCTGCATGACGAAGGTTTTGTCGAAACCAACCAGTACAGCTTTGAAGCACGGATCGCCTCCGACCAGTCGGCAGCCTTCTCTTATCAGGCCGGTGCATTCATCTGGTATTCGAACAACATCCAGAATTTCACGCGGCGCAACATTCAGTGCACCACGTCGACGCGTGCTGCACTGCCCGGCGGCGCCGTGCCTTGCAACATCATCGCGCCAAACACCACGACTGACGCCACCACCTTCCCGAGCGCAACCTCGGCAAGCGACGTGGATTCGACCAACTATGCCTTGTTCGCGCAGGGCACCTATCGCTTCAGCGACATGTTTAGCCTGACCGCAGGCCTGCGCTGGACCAAGGACGAGCTGAGCTATACCCACACCCGTGCGCCAGGCATCGACCTGCGCACCGGCCTCCCGGCCACTGGTGCGGGCGTTTCGGGCAACCCGGCCGGCGGCCTCACCACTGCCACTCCTCCGGGCAACGGCACCAACACCTCGACCGGCGATTCGAACAACAGCAACTGGTCGGGCCGCGTTTCCGCGCAGTTTGAGCCCAATGACGACCTGATGCTCTATGCAAGCTACACCCGTGGCTACAAGGGTCCGGCGTTCAACGTCTTCTTCAACCACACTGCGCCGACCAACGCCGTGCCGATCGACGAAGAAACGTCCGACAGCTTCGAAATCGGCGTGCGTTCGCAGTTTGCCGACTTTGTCACGCTGAACGCCACGGCATTCCAGGTGACCTATGACGGGTTCCAGGCGAACAACTTCATCCTGCTCAACGGTGCGGTTGTTTCCAACCTCACCAATGCGGGTAAGGTGCGTTCGACCGGCTTCGAAATCGACACCCGGATTGAGCCGGTTGACGGCCTGACCTTCTCGGGCAGTGTCGCTTATGCCGATGCCAAGGTCCGCCGGTTCAACCCGAACCCGGCAACCAACGCGCCGAGCGCGCTGAACGGCACCCGCCTGCCACTGGCACCGGAATGGAGCTGGAACATCGGTGCGGACTATGAGACCGCCATTGGTTCGAACCTGCGTTTCTATGCCAGCACGATCTACAGCTACACCGACGATCAATTCTCCGATCTCGGCAACGCCGGCCCGATCGACAGCTACGGCATCTGGAACGCCAGCATCGGCGTCAGCGACGCGGACGACACTTATCGTCTGTCGCTGTTCGCCCGCAACATCGGTGACACCAGCTATGTGCTGCTCAACACCAGCGCTGGCCAGCGTCTCCACATCCCGCGTGATGCGGACCGCTACTTCGGCGTCGGCTTGCGCGTGAAGCTGCGCTAATCGACGTGAAGAAGAACAGCACCGCCCCCGGTCGATCCGGCCGGGGGCGGTGTTGTGTTTGCGGCGTAGCACTGGCAGTCGGGAGCCGAACAGAGCGGTGATCAAGGGAAAGCGGCAATGACGACAATCTCGACGCGCCTGCGCTGGTCGCTGTTTGCCGTGCTCTGCCTTGCCGGCGTGTTCAACGCGATGGACCGGCCGATCATCGCAATCCTCAAACCCGACATGATGGCCGATTTCGGCTGGACGGAAAGTGACTTCGGCGATCTTGCTGCCGTCACCCAATTCTCCGCCGCCTTTGCCTTTCTGGTCACCGGCTGGCTGGTCGACAGACTTGGCGTCAACCGTTCGATGCATGTCGGCGCTGCAGCTTGGAGTTTCGCGGCCATCGCCCATGGCTGGGCAACCACTACCGTTCAGGTCGTCGCGGCTCGCGTAGGCCTGGGCGCGACCGAAGCGGTGCAAACGCCGCTCACCATCAAAACTGTTGCCTCAATCTTCGAACCCGACCGGCGCAGCTTCGCGCTTGGCATCGCCACCTTCCTCGCCAGCATCGGCACGATCGCCATGCCGTTCGTCATTCCCGGCCTTTCCGAAGCTTTCGGCTGGCGCGGAGCGCTGGTGTTCGGCGGGATCGGCGGTCTGCTCTCTCTCGTCGCCTGGATGGTCCTTGCGCGCGGGGTCAATTTCACAGTGGAAGCACCGGCTGACGCTGCACAACGCAGCGACGTAGATCATGGCGGCTATGGCCCCATTCTGGCCAACCGCCGCACCTGGGGCATCGTGATCGCCAAGGCGCTCTCGGACATGACCTGGTGGTTCATCAACTTCTGGCTGGCCGATTATTACCGCAAAGAATTCGGCCTTTCGACGCTGGAGCTCGCCATTCCGTTGGCAATCGCTTTTGCCGGATCGGGGCTCGGCGCGCTGCTCGCCGGTTGGGGATCAAGCAAGCTGCTCGGCATGGGGTGGAGCGTTAATCAGGTGCGCAAAACGGTGATGCTGACCTCTGCACTCATCGTCCTGCCCCTTCCGCTGGTGCTGCAACTCGACAGTTTCTGGCCAGTCGCTGTGATGATGGGCGTGGTGATGGCTGGGCATCAGGGCTTCTCGCTCTCCATCTTCTCAACCATCACGGATGTAGTGCCCAACGCCAAGGTCGCGCGGGTGACGGCGTTCGGTGCCTTCATGGGCAATATGGGCGGTGTCGCGATCAGCCTCGTCGTCGGGCGCGTGCTCGATGCCGGCTTCGGCTACATGCCGATCTTCCTGTTCGCAGCCATATCCTACCTTCTCGCCTTCAGTTGGTTCCAACTCATGCTGCCGCGCATCGAGCGGAACGAAGGCGCGTTGGGCAGCGTCGCGAGCTAGTCCAGCTATGGCATCGCCCTACGAAGACCCACGCGATCGCTATGCCGGTGATCTGTTCGGCGAAATGGCGCTGGCAGAAACGACTACCGCGCCACGCCCTGCGGCACCATTGTTCCCCGGCCTTGCCATCTGCGCCATCGCCAGCATCGCTGCAGCCTGGCTTTCCGAACATTATGGCATGCCTATCATCCTGATGGGACTATTGCTCGGGCTCGCGCTCAACTTCATCGCTGCCGATCCGCGCACCCACCGCGGGCTCGATTTTGCGAGCCGCACCTTCCTGCGCATCGGCATCGTCATCCTCGGCACACAGGTCACTTTTGCGCAGATTGGCACGCTCGGCCTGCTGCCATTCGTGGCGCTGCTGGCAGTGATGGCCTCGGCCTTTGCTGGCGGCCTCCTCGGTGCGCGGATGGCGGGACAAAGTCGTGAATCGGGCCTGCTTTCGGGCGGGGCTACAGCCATCTGTGGGGCATCGGCCGCGCTCGCGCTTTATGGCGTCATTGGCAAGGACCGGCTCAGCCAGGCGCAGTTTGCGCTCTCGCTGGTCGGCATCGCTCTCGCCTCCGCGCTCGCCATGTCCTTCTATCCCCTGCTGGCCGACGCGCTGGCCTTAAACGACCGGCAAGCAGGCTTCCTGATCGGCGCATCGATCCATGACGTGGCTCAGGCAATTGGCGGCGGCTATGCCTATTCAGACGCGGCAGGCAGCTATGCCACCATCGTCAAGCTGGCACGGGTCGCGATGCTTGCGCCGCTCGTCGCCCTTGTCAGCCTCTTCTTCCTGCGCGGCAGCGGTGGCGGAGAGGCCCAGCCAATCTGGCGGCGACTGGCGCTACCCTGGTTCATCACCGCCTTTCTCGCCGTCGTCATTCTGAACAGCCTGATCAGCGTGCCGCCGGTGCTGACGGAAAGCGCTCTCACGGTATCCAAAACGCTGTTGTTACTCGCCGTGACCGCTACCGCGATGCGCAGCCGCATGGACCTCATCATGCAGATGGGGTGGCGCGCTCTGATGCCGGTACTGGGAGCAACGATAGCGAGCCTCGTCGTCGCGCTGCTGTTCGCGCTGTTCGTCATCTAGCGCGCGGCGCGCTGTTTCCCGCGTAATAATATTACGCTATGCCTTCCGGCATGACTCACCCGCCCCGCAATGCCATCCGCGCGCTCCATCGTCAGAGCGAGGCGGCGATTACCACATCCAACCTCGCCGCACTCGCAGCCACCGGCCCCGATGTCGCGACGATCAAGGTGCTGGGTCGCAAGGTCATCGCCCGCGCCAAGGCGGATGGGGAACGGGACACGCTGGTCGGCGCGCTGATGAACAAATACCGGCTGTCGACCGAAGAGGGTGTGGTGCTGATGTGCCTCGCCGAAGCGTTACTGCGTGTGCCCGACAGCGATACCGCCAACGCCCTCATCCGCGACAAGATCGCCGGGCGGCACTGGGCCGAAACCGAAGGCGATTCCGGTAGCTTCCTCGTCGAGCTTTCCGCCTTCGGCCTCAGTCTGGGATCGGCAACACTGCTGCTCGACCAAATCGGCAGCCGTTCCACTCCGGCGAGCATCCTGAGGCGCATGGTCCGGAAATCGGGCGAGCCGGTGATCCGGCAGGCGGCCTATGCCGCGATGAAGCTGCTCGGCCAGCAATTCGTGATGGGCGAAACGATCGAGGCCGCGATCCGCCGGGCCAATCGCGACGGGGGCGAACTCGCGTCCTTCGACATGCTGGGGGAAGCCGCACGAACCGCCGAGGATGCGGAACGCTATGCCCGCGCCTATGCCGAGGCCATCGCCGCCCTGGGTAAGGGTGCGAAACCGGGTGATCCGCACGCCAACCACGGCATCTCCATCAAGCTCAGCGCGCTTCACCCGCGCTACGAATATCTGCAGCCGCGTCGCCGGGCGGAGGAACTGCTGCCAGTGGTCATCACCCTCGCCCGCGCAGCGCGCGAGGCCAATGTTCCGCTGATGATCGATGCGGAGGAGAGCGACCGGCTCGAACCCCATCTCGATGTGTTCGCCGGCCTCATTGACGCAGGGGTTGCGGACGGTTGGCCGGGCCTCGGCATCGTTGTCCAAGCCTATCAGAAACGCGCCGCCGCGGTCATCGAATGGGTTGGCACTCTTGCTCGCGCACGCGGCGTGCACGTCGCACTGCGGCTGGTGAAGGGCGCTTACTGGGACAGCGAGATCAAGCGCGCGCAGGTGATGGGCCTCACCGACTTTCCGGTGTTCACCGAAAAGAACCGGACCGACATCAACTATATGCGCTGTGCCCAACTGCTCCATGGGCTTGCTGACTGCATCTACCCTGCCTTTGCCACGCACAATGCGATGACCATCGCCTATATCGCTGCGCTGTTCGGCCGCGAAACCGACCATGAACTGCAGCGGCTCCACGGCATGGGCGAAGGCGCGCATGATGCACTGGCCGACATTGCCCCCCCGATGCGGCCTGTCCGGGTTTATGCCCCGGTCGGCACACACCGTGATCTCCTCGCCTATCTTGTCCGACGCCTGCTGGAAAATGGCGCCAATTCGAGCTTCGTCCACCAGTTCGCCGATCCCGACGTGACGGTGGAGGAACTGGCGGTCGACCCGCGCGAACCCGCCGCACAAACGGCGCTGCCGCCGCTGCCGACAGGCGAGACGCTGTACCTGCCCGAACGGCGCAACAGCCGCGGCCATGACCTGGGTGATCCAGGCGTTCCCGAAGCGTTGCTCTCTTCCATGGCGGAAGCGCGGAAGTCGTCTGGCGCGGCCGTGCCGCTGGTCGCCGGCAAGGCGCTTGGCGGTACCCCCGCAGCAGTCATCAATCCGGCCACCGGCGCAGTCGTCGGCAGTGTGACAGACGCACAGCTCGATGCCGTGGCCGCTGCCATTGCTGCGAGCCATGCCGCCCAGCCCGACTGGAGCCTGGCCGGCGGCGATTTCCGGGCGGACCGATTGGAGCGTGCTGCGGACATGCTCGAGGCCGAGGAAGCCCATTTCCTCGCACTGGCAATGGATGAAGCCGGCAAGACTCTCGCCGACGCGGTCGCAGAGGTGCGCGAGGCAGTCGATTTCCTGCGCTATTATGCGCGCGAGGCCCGCGCCCATTTCAGCCGCCCCGTAGCGTTGCCCGGACCGACCGGGGAGCGCAACGAACTCTGCCTTGAGGGCAAGGGCCTGTTCGTCGCGATCAGCCCCTGGAATTTCCCGCTGGCGATCTTCCTCGGGCAGGTCGGTGCCGCTCTCGTTGCGGGCAACGCCGTCATCGCCAAGCCCGCCGAACAGACACCATTGATCGCCGCCGCGGCAGTCGACCTGCTCCACCTTGCTGGGGTACCACCCGAGGTCCTGCACCTCCTCCCCGGAGCGGGCGAGAGCATCGGCGCGGCGCTGGTCGCCGATCCCCGCATCGACGGCGTTGTCTTCACTGGATCGACGGAGGTTGCCCGGATCATCAACCACACCCTTGCCGCGCGCGACGGACCCATCGCCACGCTGATTGCCGAAACCGGCGGGATCAACGCGATGATCGTCGATTCGACTGCGCTCCCCGAACAGGTCGCACGCGACGCTGTCGCCTCCGCTTTCCAGAGCGCAGGTCAGCGCTGTTCGGCGCTCCGGCTCCTCCTCGTACAAAGCGACGTCGCGGAAAATATGGTGGCGATGATCGCGGGCGCGATGGCCGAACTTCAGGTCGGCGACCCTGCCGACCCCGCCACCGATGTCGGCCCAATCATCGATGCCCAAGCCCGTTCAGCTATCGCAGCCTATGTCGCGGAGGCACGCGCCGCCGGCCGTGTTCTGGCGGAGGCAACGCGGTTTGATGGCAGTGCCGGCCATTTCGTCATGCCGGCGCTGATCCGCCTCGATTCCCCCAACGACCTCAAGCGCGAGATATTCGGCCCCGTGCTCCATGTCGCCACTTGGGAGGAAGGTGGGATCGATGCGCTGATCGATGCCATCAACGCCTCGGGCTATGGCCTGACGCTCGGCGTCCACAGCCGGATCGATGCGGTCGCAGCGCATGTCGCGGCGCGGGCACGGGTCGGCAACATCTATGTCAACCGCAACCAGATCGGCGCGGTAGTCGGTGTTCAGCCCTTTGGCGGGCGCGGCCTTTCCGGCACCGGCCCCAAGGCCGGCGGGCCGCATTATCTGATGCGCTTTGCCGACGAGAAGACCATCTCTACCGACATTACCGCCGCCGGGGGCGATGCTGCGCTGATGGCGCGATAGGGCCCCGTCAGGCCACGCCAAATTCGGTGAGGATGAAGACCATTTCCTCGGCATCCTCGCGCAAGCTCTCGAACCGCCCGGATTTGCCGCCATGGCCTGCGCCCATGTTGGTCTTCATCAGCAGCGTGTTCGCGTCAGTCTTGGTCGCGCGCAGCTTCGCCACCCACTTGGCAGGCTCCCAATAAGTGACGCGGGGGTCATTGAGGCCCGCCGTCACCATCAGCGGCGGATAGTCCTGCGCCCGCACATTATCATAGGGGCTGTAGCTGGCGATGAGGTCGAACGCCGCTGCATCCTCGATCGGATTGCCCCATTCGGGCCATTCGCCCGGAGTGAGCGGCAATGATGCATCAAGCATCGTGTTGAGGACATCAACAAAGGGCACATGCGCGACAGCCGCACCGAACAGCTGCGGAGCCATGTTGATCGCCGCGCCAACCAGTTCTCCGCCCGCGCTGCCCCCGGCGATGGAAATGCGCCCGGCCTTCGTCCAGCCCAGGTCCACCAGCCCCTGCGCCACATCGACGAAATCGTTGAAAGTGTTGGTCCGCGCCTCGCGCTTGCCCGCGAGATACCAGTGCCGTCCGAGGTCATCGCCGCCCCGGATATGCGCGATGGCAAAGACAAAGCCACGGTCGAGCAGACTCAAGCGGTTGGTCGAGAAACCGGGCGGAATGGCGATGCCATAGGCACCATAGCCGTAAAGATGCAGCGGATTGGATCCGTCCCCGCGCTTGGTGTCACGACGCCAGACGAGGCTGACCGGAACGTCCGTCCCGTCCCGAGCCGTGATCATCAGCCGCGCCGTATCATAGGCGGCAGCCTCATATCCCGAGGGGACTTCCTGCACTTTCCTGACGGTCAGCGCGCGCAGCTTGACGTCATAGTCATAGGCCGTGCCGGGCGTGACCATCGATTCATAGCCGAGGCGCAGCGTGGCCGTTCGATATTCGGGATTTTCACCGAGCGCCGCATCATAGCTCGCTTCGGGAAAGGCGATGCGCTCAACCTTCGCCGGATCGTCGTAGTAACGCACCTCGATCTGGTCGAGCCCGTCCTCGCGACCTTCCACTACATAGAAGTCGGCGAACGTGGTGACGCCGGTCATATAGAAACGGTCGGACCCCGCGATCAGTTCATGCCATTCGCCCGGCGTATCGAGGCGCGCGATCGCCAGCCGGAAATTGGGGTGGGTGTCGTTGGTGTGGATGTAGAGCGTGCCTTCCCGCTCCTCGACATCATACTCGACCCCCTTGCGCCGCGCGGCAACGACGATCGGTTCGGCGAGCGGATTGTCGGCGGGAATGAGGCGTACTTCGCTTGTCTCATGGTCGCCGGTGGCGATCATCAGGAAACGTTCGGACTGGGTGGTGCCGACATCGAGGCGGAAGCCCTCATCCTCCTCGTGGAACAGCTCGACATCCTTGGCCGGATCGTCCCCGAGCCAATGCAACCGCGCGCTGTCCGTCCGCCATTGCGCATTGGCGAGACCATAGAGGATACCGCGCGAATCCGCCGTCCAGGCAAGCGCGGACAATGTGCCGGGAATGGTATCCGCCAGCATCTCCCCGCTTGCCAGATCGCGGAAACGGACAGTGAAACGCTCCGATCCGTCGGTGTCTGTCGAGAAAGCGAGCAAGCGGCCGTCGGGGCTGACCGCGACGGCACCCAGCCGGAAATAGTCATGCCCCTCGGCGAGCGCGGGCTCGTCAATGATGCACTGATGCCCCACGCCCTCTGGCGCACCAGAGGGGCGGCGCCACCAGGTGCGATATTGCGCACCGACCGCAAATTCGCGCCAGTAGAGCCAGTCGCCTTCGCGCACCGGAACCGACTTGTCGTCTTCCTTGATGCGCCCCTTCATCTCCGCGAACAGCGTGTCGAGGAGGTCGCGGCGCGGCGCCATCCATGCCTCGAACCAAGCATTTTCTGCCTCGAGATAGGCGAGCACCTCGGCGTCCTTGACCTCGGGATAGCCGGGGTCGCGCAACCATGCATAATCGTCGCTGATGGTGCGGCCATGAAAGGACGTGCTGGACGGGCGGCGCGGCGCGCTGGGCGGTACGGGGGTCGATATTGCATCGGTCATGCACGCCCCTTAAGCCAAAGGCGGAGCAAGGGAAGGGGTGCGATGCGGCACATCGTGATGACGGCAGCGGCGCTGCTGGCCGGCGTGTCGGAAGCGCCTGCGCAGGAAGCATCGCCCCCGCCACCGACGGCGCCGGCGATCATCGAGGATCCGCGCGTGTCGCTGTGGGGCTATGGCTCGCCGCGCCCGCAAGGCGTTCCAAAGCCGTTGCGGTCGGCGATGGCGGCCAACGACATGGCGAGCTGGCTGCCTGCCAGCGATCCCGCGGTGGTCGCCTTCCTTGCCGACCCCGCGCCCCGCGCCCAGCTCAACCTGCGCCTGACCATCGACGCAGCGGGCCGCGTGATCGCCTGCACCGCCAGCCAGCGATGGCGCGACGATCCTCCCCCGGCCTTCACTGACGGGCTGTGCGATCGCGTGTCAACGCGGGCACGCTTCACACCGGCGATCGATGACGCAGGGGTCCGCGTGCCCGACACGCTGCAACTGGTCGTCATGTTCGAACGAATCCGGCGTCGCCCGGGTGCCGAGCCCCCGCCGCTGATCGTCGAGCGCGAACCCGATCCCATACCCATGGTAGATCGCGAACGCTGGCCACCCCCGTCGAGCGGCCCGGTCCCCGCATTCACCGCCCTGCCGCTGACCGAAGGCGGAGCCGCCGCCCATGCAGCAGACGCCGCGCCATGGGCGGGAATCGAATTGCGCGAAGGCCGCGACGGGCGGGCAGAGGCGCGTGTCGTCCGGTCGTCCGAAGACAGGGCATTCAACGGACTGGCCTATAGCCTTGCCCGACGGTCCGGTCCGACATGGCCGGCCGACCTGCCACCCAACCGCCGCCGCCTGATGATCCACTTCACATCGGTGAACGGCGCGCCGCAGGCAATCCTGCCGGTCAGCGAGCGGCCGACTGACCCGTCGATCAGCGCAGCCGACCGCGCCGTGCTGATCGACGCACTCAATTGGCCGCGCGCTACCGATGCCGCCAGAGCAAGGCTGCGCTTCGAGCTCGAACTCAACGCCGAAGGCCGCGTCACCCTGTGCCGCATCGCGCAATCGAGCGGCAACGACGCCGGCGATGCTGCGGCCTGCCGCCTGATTCGGGAGAATGGCCGCTTCGAACCGCGCCGCGACATCTTCGGCTGGCCGCACCCCGCCCATTTCCGGTCATGGCCGCTGGTCGAAGCGCCTTCGGGCTGAAGGGTGGCGGCCCGGGCCTGCCGACCCTATAAGGCAGGTCATGAGCACTGACACATTAACCCGCCCCGCCACCTCCGCTGCCGCACAGCGGCTAGCCGACCTGCGTGCCGAACTGGCGCGGCAGGGGATAGACGGCTTCATCATCCCGATCAGC
>ERZ1022756.437-NODE-437-length-12006-cov-9.788219_pt1 | contig 12006 bp, 15 predicted proteins | sample MGYA00520902_ERZ1022756 | MGnify/ENA primary metagenome ERZ1022756 (study PRJEB33162, sample SAMN09537601) | freshwater metagenome | isolation source: freshwater | place: Canada:Alberta | collected 2017-07 | study: EMG produced TPA metagenomics assembly of the... | reverse complement strand
TTCAGCCTTCGTCAGACTTGAAAACCAAGCCTTCAAGATCCGAGCGATATCGTTTCGAAAGTAGATAACAACTGCAAGTTCGGTGCCAACTTGGGTCACGGCCGTGAAGGCTGCACCTGGGTCTGGCCAACCCAACAACCTCGAAACAACTAAGGTGTGAGCCGTCGATGAGATGGGAAGAAATTCGGTGAGACCCTGGGATATGCCAAGGACAATTGCTTGGAGCCACGACAGTTGCTCGCCCACACAATCTCCTATAACAAAATCAAAGACACACACGAGTCTTGAAAACCAAACCCTTAATCAAACGCTAGCGTGAACCTATGGAACTAAGGTCTTTGGGTAACAGCGGCCTCCTTGTGTCGCAGTATTCCCTAGGCACGATGACCTGGGGTCGAGATACTGACATCCATGAAGCGCGTGACCAGTTCAACCTGTATTACGAGGCAGGTGGTCGCTTTATAGACACTGCTGATGTCTATAGCGATGGTGTTTCCGAAGAGATAGTCGGTGAATTCTGCAGAGAGCGGCCCGATGTTCTGATCTCAAGTAAGGCAGGCAGCGTTCGAACTAACCGTCGTCGGGATGCGAGCAGAAGTCATTTGCTAAATGCGCTGGATGCATCACTTCGGAGGCTTCGTAGAACTCATATTGATGTTTGGCACATCCACGCTTGGGATCCATACACGCCAATTGACGAAACTTTAAGCGCAGCTGAGCATGCAATTGATTCTGGCAAAGTTCGCTACCTAGGTATTTCAAACTATTCAGGCTGGCAATTGACGAGTGCGGCACTTGGTTCAAACTATCCAGTCGTCAGTGCCCAGATGGAGTATTCACTTTTACAGCGTGGCATCGAGCGAGAAGTAGTACCGGCGGCACAAGATCTCGGTGTTGGGATCATGGCGTGGTCTCCCCTAGGTCGTGGTGTTTTGACCGGTAAGTATCGTCATGGCACACCAGCTGATTCACGCGCTGCAACATCACACTTTGCTGCTTTCATTACCCCTTACTTGAATGAGCGATCCCGCGCGATTGTAGATGCGACCTGCACCGCAGCTGAAGGTTTAGGTTTGTCTCCAATTGATGTTGCGCTTGCATGGATCAGTGCGAGGCCGCAAGTTTCAAGTGCTGTTGTTGGAGCAAGAACCGCTGCTCAACTTCGAGTTGTGCTGAACGCAGTGAACGCCCAGTTACCTTCTGAGATTCATGATGCACTGGATGAAGTTTCTGCAATCGAACGTGGTTATCCAGACTTTGGATGGAATCAATGAGCGCGGTCTGGGAGTTTCGTGAGATCAACTTTCATCGCGGCACCAAACGTTCTGAAGTAAAGGCATATCTAACTTCGATGGCTGAGGTAGAACGCTGGGAACTTGAGCGAGTTCGGGTCTATCAGGACGGCAGTCGCTACGTAAGGTTGCGGCGCAAAATTTACCACTTGCAGCGGACTGCTTAATTCAATCTAAAGACTTCGTACGAAGCGGTCCATTACGCGAGCGCCAAACTCCAAGCCCGAAGTAGGAACGCGTTCATCCACGCCATGGAACATCGCGCTGAAATCCAATTCTGGCGGCAACAACAATGGCAAGAAGCCATAGCAAGTGATGCCAAGTGTGCTGAACGCCTTTGCATCTGTGCCACCACTAACTGTGTATGGCACTGGAGTTCCAAACGGATCTTCAGCACGAATAGCAGCGCCCATGGCGTCAATTAGTGGACCCTCAAATGGCGCTTCCAGTGCGATGCCGTTTACAACATCTTCAAGAACTACACCCGGTGGCAGCAGATTCTCGATGTCCTTAATCAGATCATCTTCATAACCAGGCAAGAATCTGCCATCGATCATTGCCTCTGCGGCGCCAGGAATTACATTGTGCTTATAGCCAGCGTTGAGCATAGTTGGATTCGCAGTATTCGAAAGTGTGGCACCGATGATTCGAGCTATCGGTCCAAGTTGAGCTAGCAACTCTTCTGGATCATCTGCGCTCAGTTCCATACCCAATGCATCTGAGACTGCTTTAATAAAGTCTCTTACTGTCGGAGTTAACGCAAGATCAAACTTATGATTTCCGACAGCTGCCACAGCCTCAGCCAACTTAGTTACTGCATTGTCATTATTGATGAACGAACCGTGTCCTGCTGTGCCTTCGGCTTTAAGTTTCATCCAACGAATACCTTTTTCGGCAGTCTGTACAAGATACAGACGCACATCATCACGCAGAGTTAACGAGAAACCGCCTACTTCGCCAACCGCTTGAGTTACTCCCCGATATAGGTCCGGGCGATTTTCAACCAACCAACCAGAGCCATGCTCACTTCCAGCTTCTTCATCCGGCAACCAATCGAAAACAATAGTTCGATCTGGCTGCACACCATTTCGTGCCCACGATCGCGCCATGGCAAGGATCATTCCGTCGCCATCTTTCATATCGACTGCGCCGCGACCCCAAATCATTCCATCGTGAACCTCAGCTGCGAACGGATGATAAGTCCAATCCTTGGCTTCAGCTGGGACAACATCTAGATGTCCATGAATAAGTAAGGCGGGTTTGCTCGGATCCTTACCCTCGATGCGAGCATTAACGCCTTGGCGCTTGCCGCTAGTGGTCTCGTATCGCTCGCACTCAATTCCAACTTCCTTGAGCTTTGCTTCCACATACTCGGCGGCAAGAGCTTCACCTGGGCCACTGCCATCGCCGTAGTTGGATGTGTCAATCTGAATTAAGTCGCGTACTATCTCAACAACTTCGGAATCGACATCTGCAAGTGGCTCAATTGGCATACCCATAGTCTGGCGCATGAAGTTAGTTATGTCGTGCATCCGTTGCGCCATTTGAGCCAGATACGGATAAGCAGGTATTCTTACGAGGCTGGCATCCAGCACACCAGTCCGAGTGGCGGAATAGGCAGACGCGCTAGCTTGAGGTGCTAGTCCCTTCACGGGGATGGGGGTTCAAGTCCCCCCTCGGACACAAATCTGCGATTCGGCGCAGCAAATTCAGTGAGGTGACTATGGCGATTCCAAAGGTCATCCTCTTTTATGGCTTCGCTCCAGTATCTGATCCCGAGGCTGTGCGCCTATGGCAATACGACTTATGTGAACTCCTCGACCTTAAGGGCAGGATCATCATTTCTGAACATGGCATAAACGGCACTTTAGGTGGCGATATCGATGCGCTTAAGCGATACATCCGCAAAACTAAGGCCTATCCAGGATTCAAGAAGATTGATTTCAAGTGGTCAGAAGGAACCGGGAAAGATTTTCCTAAGCTAACCGTTCGCGTTAGAGACGAAGTGGTCTCATTTGGCGCCCCAAATGAACTCAAGGTTGATGAAAACGGAATTATCGGAGGCGGTAAGCACCTCACTCCTACTGAAGTTCATGAACTAGTTGCGGCCCGTGGTGACGATGTTGTCTTCTTTGATGGCAGAAATGCTTACGAAGCAAGAGTCGGTAGGTTTCGCAATGCAATAGTTCCTGACGTGGAAACAACTCGCGATTTTGTCACAGAGTTTGAAAGCGGAAAGTACGACCATTTAAAGAGTAAACCTATTGTCACGTATTGCACCGGTGGCATTCGTTGCGAAGTTCTTTCATCAGTGATGAAGAGTCGTGGGTTCGAAGAGGTTTACCAGATTGAGGGTGGCATCGTTCGTTACGGCGAACAATACGGCGACGATGGCCTGTGGGACGGATCCCTTTACATTTTTGACAATCGCATGAGTATGGACTTCTCTGATCACACCAAGGTTCTCAGCACCTGTGATGACTGTGGTGGGGCCACAAAGGACTTATACAACCGACACGAATCACAAGGTCGCAAACTTGCTCTACTTTGCGCAAGTTGCGCCAGTCAGACTGGAGCAACAAAGCCCAATACTGGTGATGAAGATTTAATTGGTTAACTAACCAACTGATGCAATTACATCAATCTCAAGTAATAAACCCGGAATAGCCAGCGCAGTAACTTCAACAGTTGTGTCTGCCGGATAAGGCTTTGAGAAATACTTTTCGCGGCACTCAATGATTGTTGGAAATTGTGTCATGTCAGTCATGTAGATGTTTACCTTGAACACTTTAGACAAATCGCTACCCGCAGCAGCAAGTACAGTTTTGAGGTTTGCGAAAACTTGATGCGCTTGGGCTTCGAAGTCGTTCTCCCCAACGATAGAACCGTCAGATCCAAGAGCTGCTTGCCCAGAAACGTAGACGATGCCGTTATGAACAGTTGCCTGTGAATAATGAAATGGGCTGTCCCATGAGTATGGGCTGGCGATACCGGTGTGACTCATCAATCCTCCAAATGAATTTAGACAAGATTCGCACGAGATCGAGAGAATTTCAGGCTTTTCCAAAAACCTCAAGAAGATTCTGCGGCTGGACCTGTTTGCTCCAAGGCGCGCAGGTTGGCAATTCGCTCTTCAATAGCAGGATGAGTCGCGAAAAACTTGGATGTCATCTTGCTGTCAAGAGGTGATTCAATCCATAAGTGGGCTACGGCGTTTGATTTCTGGTGAACGACTGTACTGTCAATGGCCAATGTCTCTAGGGCTCGTCGCAACCCTGTTGGATTGCGAGTGAATGCAACTGCTGTCGCATCGGCCAGTGACTCACGCTTTCTAGAAATTGCTGCCTTTAATAGCACGGCTGCAATTGGAGCAAGTATTGCTGCAACCAGCGCGGCTATGAGTACAAATGGGTTGGCTCCCCCATTGCTATCGCGACGCCCTCCACCAAAGAGACTTATGCGGAGCAAGAAGTCACTCATCAAAGCAATCGCACCAGCAGTCGTAGCTGCAACTGCTGAAACCAAAGTATCTCGGTTAGCCACATGCGCTAGCTCGTGCGCTGCTACACCTTGCAGTTGCTCACGATCCATTACTCGCAGGATTCCCGTTGTAAAGGCAATTACTGCATGTTCTGGGTCTCGTCCAGTTGCAAAAGCGTTTGGCGCATCATCTTCAACGATCGCAACCTTGGGCATGGGTAAACCAGATGCGATCGTAATCTCATGAACTAAGTTAAAAAGCTGAGGTGCGGTTTCATGGTCAATAACTCTGGCGCCAGTCATACTCAAAACAATTTTGTCGGAGTTGTAAAACGACCCCCAAACTCCGATGACTGAAATTCCGATAGCAATTGGAATGATTCCAACACTTGTATACCCGAGGTAAAGCGCAAACGCATAGATGACAAAGGCTGTGAGACTTCCCATAACACCGAGTAGTAAGAAAGTCTTGCGTCTATTGCTTTGCTGTTGCACTCTGAAATTAGACAAGTGAATCCTTAGTAAGCAAAACGGATGCTAGTGATTAGTTGAATGAAACGTTTGGAACTTCACGCTTAGTTGGATCATCCACTACGTAGAACTCACGCTCAGTTACATTAGCTGGACCCGCAAAGTATTTTCCAGGAATCGAAACAAGTGATTCATTAAGAGCACGCACGGTGTCGTTGTAATACTGTCGAGCAAATCCGACCTTGTTTTCAGTTCCGGAAAGTTCCTCTTGAAGTGACAAGAAATTCGCAGATGCCTTTAGGTCTGGATAAGCCTCGGCTACCGCCAACAATCCGCGCAAAGCTTGCGTCAACATACCATCGGCCTCGGCTACTGCAGGTACACCTTGTGCAGCCGTGGCCTGAGCGCGAGCCTGGACGACCTTCTCAAAGGTTTCCTTTTCGTGTGCTGCGTAACCCTTAACAGTCTCTACCAAGTTAGGGATTAAGTCGGCTCTGCGTTGAAGCTGAACCTCAATCTGGGCAAAGCCTTCATCAACTGCCACATTGAGTCGAACCAATTTGTTGTATTGAACAATGCCGATCACTACGAGTAGTGCAACAATGCCAAGGATTACATAAAGACCAGTCATGCTTTTAGATTACCCTGCGGTTAGCCGAATTAAACCTTGCGAATCAGCAGCGTTTTAAGCGCAAAGCAGAAGTTTCTGCAATTAAACCAGGCTGGCTCGGTGCTCTTCATCATGAGTCAGGATCTGAATAATCAAGCCCGCTATGTCGATGTGACCAAACGCCTCATGCTCGGCAGTGGCTGTCCAAAGTTCGGGGGTTAATTCTTTAATGACTGACAGCAGCTGAGTGCGTACGGACATGGCAAGGGCTGCAGCTTCAGATAGTGACATGTCCTTAAATCGGTCATACGTGGCGGTGGCGTCAGGTTCCCACCAGTCAAAGCTCGGTGGCTCATCCCCTGCCGCAAACGCGGTGCACATCTTGGCAATTCTTGGCATCCAGACTTGTTCGTCAACTTGGGATACATGTCCCAAAACCACTTGAGCAGGCCACTCACCTGGGATTACCAAATGACTTTGCTTTTCTTGCGCGGTTTGGGCGGACTGAATCATCCGGTCAATAGACATGACCAGTTCAACCATCAGAACTGCAGGTGGATTAGCCATGATCTAAGTCTGCCCTATTCGTGCAACGAAAGACTAGTTAGGTAACTGTGTTTCCTGGCATTCAGGCTTGCTCAAGATGGAGATGAACACTTCCTTTTCGGAATCCGTTACGTAAAGATTCCACTTAGCTTTAACGGCAACTTGAGTAGCAATGAAGCCGCATCTGCCAAGTTTGTATGGCGGTAACCACGAAGCCGCATTTGAATCGCTCTTTTGCTGGTTTAGCGAAGCGATTGTCACACGCAGGTTTAGCGGATCATTGGCGAATTCAACGCGCATGTCATTACTCCACTGATCCGCACCCATCTGCCAAGCGTTCTTGAGTGACACCACATGGTCGATCTGCGCTCCACTTGGCGCCTCAGCAAATGTGTAACTTTCGTTTGAATAGGGATCCGTCCAAGTTCCGCCGATCACCTTGCAGTCCCCAGTTCCAGGTTTGAGAATCGTGCTCGAGAAATCTCGCTGCAATATGTCATTGCGAGTATCACAGCCATTTCGATCCACATCCTTCCAAGCTGATCCAAAAGCTTCTCGGCTGTAGTCAGTATCAGAACCTCTGCCTCTAACTAGAAGTCCTTGCGCAACCGAGAGTGCTTGAGTTGAAGCGATCTCTGCGCTAGGTGTCGAGGCTTCTGGCAATGGCGTCGGTAAATCTACAGTCGTGGACTCTTGTGGTGATGGTGTGGCAAGTGGCAGTTCCTGTGCAGGCGCACTAACAACAGTTGCACTTGGTGACTGTGGCTCCTGCGTCGTATCGCCACCACACGAACTAAAGAGCCAGGCTAGAACCAGAAGGCCAATTACTGGATATGACTTCTTCACCAGATGATCTCCGGCCTACTGTTAGATGCCAATATTTTGTTCACTCGCGTGAAGGGCTTTGATCCCAGGAAGCCTCTACTCGCACTTAGTGGACTTGGGTGTGCGGAGAACACAATTGAGTCAGGGTCAAAAAAATCAGCGAATTGTTTTGCGTGATTGCCAAGTAGCAAGCCCACTACTTTGGGATTCATCTGCACCACATGCTCAATCATCGCTCTTACTATCGGCTCCCAAGGCCAACTTGAATGCGCCGCTCTAACCCCGGAATCTGTCGTCAGTGAAGTATTCAACAACAGAACACCTTGTTGGACCCACTTGTCCAATGCGGCGCCAGTTGTTGATTCCAGACCGGTGTCTGTTGCGACTTCCTTAAAAATGTTCCGAAGCGATCCAGGCAATGGTTTGGTCTCGTTAGGAACTGCGAAAGCCAAGCCGATCGCGTGACTCGGAGTTGGGTATGGATCCTGACCAATCACTACAACCGAGACATCGCTTGGCGACATAGCAAGTGCTGCAAAAATCTTGCTAACTTCGGGAACAACCTTTGAACCGGCATGTTCATTCTGAATAAGTAATCGCTCTATTTGCTCTAATTCCGGCTTACAACTCGATAACGCGTCTTGCCATGCGACAGGTACCGAACTCCACAAGTTTGCCGTCATTAGTTAGACCAGGCTTGGAACCCAATCACCAGCTTGCGCAACAAGAGAACGTAGGGTGTCAACGCCAGCTGGCTCTAGCTCTGCGAGTGGTCCACGGGTTGACGAACAAGGAACTCCGAGAATTCCCATCAACGCTTTGGTCTTGGCGATGTATCGACCAGATTCGATGTGCTCAAGTAGCGGCAACACTGCAGTATGAGCAGTTGCTCTGGTAGCAGGATCGAGGATTCCAAAGTGTGCCTTTGGCAGGGCGTTAGCCATTCCACCGATCCAACTCGTCGCACCCGCATTAAAGAATGATGGGCTATCAGCATCGGCACCGCAGACGATTTCAATTCGTCCGGCATAACGCTGATTTAACATCGGAATTCGATCTAGATCCCCAGAGGCTTCCTTGATGCCAACCACGAATGGATTGTCAGCAAGCAAATCCAAAGTCTCTTGGTCAAATGGCACACCAGTGCGTGCCGGGTAATCGTAAAGAACTGTTGGCAACTTAGCTGCAGCAAGTACAACAGTTACGTGATGTGCAAGTTCAGTTGGCGTAGGCAAGACATAAGCAGGAGCTGCCACCATTAAGCCATCGCACTTTAGTTCTAGCGCGAGCTGTGCTTGTTTAATTGCTTCCTTTGTAGACATGCCACCAACTCCAGCAAGCACGGGAACGCGACCATGAACTTGTTTGATGATGGTGTCGATTACAGTTTGACGCTCTTCAAAATTCAAAGCGTAGGCCTCGCCGGTTGTACCAGCAGCAACAATTCCGGAAATGCCATTAGCAATCATCACTTCAGTGATGTGTGCAATTGACTTAGTGTCTACAACTCCATTGCTATCAAATGGTGTGACTAGCGGAACGTGAACGCCACTGAGATCCATGCTTTTTCTCCCTGCTTGTACTCTTAATTGTGCAGACTCCAATCTATCCGCTACCTGACCCGGTTTCGGAACACCCTCACATAAGAACTTTCCATGCCCGTCATGGTCGCATGTCTGCAAGCAGAGAGCAGTCTTTGAATCAGCTGCTGCCAAAATTCGAAATCGCTGATCTTGACCGGCCAATTGACCTTACGAAGGTACTAAATAAAGATTTCATTGTTATCGATTTTGGTTCAGGTATGGGGCTACATGCCTTAGGCCTTGCGCAAACAAATCCATCCGCAGGAGTTCTTGCAATTGATGTTCATACCGTTGGTTTGATAGCCGTTGTGGATGCGGCAACCGATCTGATGTTGTCTAACATTCGCACCCACCATGGTGACGGTTTGGATGTATTCAAAGATTGGTTACTTCCCGAATCCATAGCTGAAGTTCATGTCTTGTTTCCAGATCCTTGGCCGAAAGCTCGTCATCATAAGCGTCGCTTAATTACCCCACTCTTTCTTGACCTCACATTTCAAGTATTGAAACCTGGTGGACGCCTAGTTTTCGTGACAGATGATGAATCATATTTTGAATCTGCAACAACGAGCATTGCTGAGCATGCCAAGTTTGAAGTTAAGTTTGATGATTGGGAAATACCTGTAACGACTTACCACAAGCGAGCAATACGACTTGGTCACAAGATTTCACAACTAAGTGCGTATAAGAACTAAGGCTTAGCCAAAACACTTTCAATCGCATGCAGGATGTCATCCCAATTCGAAGCAAACCCAGGATGTAGATCTAATTCTGAAACTCTAGAGAACTCAATCCACTCAGCCAGTTCAGCCTCTTCGTTAACTTGATAGGAAATCTCTCGTGAGGTTATGGCAAAAACCGTGTGATAACTCCAGTCATCATGGTTAGCCCAAATGTCGTCATGAATAACTTCAACTAAGTCGGGGTGAATCGATAGTTCCTCGGACATCTCGCGAAGAGCTGACTCAATTGGTGTCTCGTGGGAATCTCTTGCTCCACCCGGAATCCCCCAAACCCGACCACCATGCGTCCATTCGGCACGAAGTTGCATAAGTATTGAACGCGAATGTGGATCGATCAGGACAACTCCGGCAGCGCCATACTTTCCCCAGTGTCGCGAACCGCACTGACAATCAACCCAGCCGTCACCATCACGTTCTGCCATGAGAAATCAATACCTTAAGAAAGTACGCCGGCGTGAGCCAAGGCAAGTTGCACTAGTAGGTCCTGACCGCCGGTCATCTCGGCGCGCACGTTTTGCGAAATGGCTTCTGCAGGAGTTAGCCAAACGAGATCTAACGCGTCCTGACTTGGCGCACAGTCCCCCTTAACTGGGACCACATAAACCAGTGAGACTGCGTGCTGTCTCGGATCGTGAAAACCTGACACCTCTGGATCAGGGAAATACTCAGCAACTGTGAACGGAGCAGGATTGGTTGGAATCTGTGGCAGAGCTACGCCACCAAGATCTTTCTCAATGTGACGCAATAACGCATCTCTAACTCGCTCACCGTACAGTACGCGACCAGAAATAACTGCTCTACTGATTGATCCATCTGGACGACCTCGAAGTAGTAAACCAATCTTGATTACTCGACCTGCATCGTCCACCCGTACCGGGATTGCGTCGACATAGACGATAGGTAATCGCTCGCGGATCTGCTCGAGATCCTCAGCCGTCAACCAAACAGATTGCACGTCAGTTATGTCAGTCACGATCTCATTATGCCAATGCTGATCAACTAATGCTTGGCATTGCTAATTAACCCTTAGCCCTGCGCCCACGACTTGGTCGCTTACCTTGGGCATGCCATCTTTCATCCCCAAACTCCACGTCCAGCGCCATGCCAAACGCCTCTGACATGGGTTCACTAGCGATTACCTCAGTCACTGCTCCTAGTGCCGAAACTTGTCCGGACTTCAGCAATAAGGCGTGCGAGAAATTTGGCGGAATCTCTTCCACGTGATGCGTAACCAAAACCAAACTTGGAGAAGATTCATCGCCTGCCAATTGGGCGAGACGGGCAACGAGGTCCTCCCGACCGCCAACGTCCAAACCAGCAGCTGGCTCATCCAAGATCAACAACTCGGGGTCACACATTAGAGCTCTGGCGATCTGAACGCGTTTGCGCTCACCTTCGGATAGATTTCCAATTCTCCTGCTGGCAAAATTCGTTAGGCCCCAGTCCGCCATCAATGCATGTGCTCGATCGCGATCGACCTGGTCGTAACGCTCACGCCAACGCCCCGAAATTCCATACGCGGATGTCAGAATGCTGTCGAGCACTGTTTCCTCTGGCGGAAGAAGCGCAACAACAGCAGCACTTGATATACCGACCAAGGTTCGCAACTCACGCACGTCGGTTCGACCTAATTCGTATCCAAGGATCTTTGCTTCACCAGTTGTTGGATGCATGAAGCCGGAGCAAATTTGCATCAGTGAAGTTTTACCTGCACCGTTCGAACCCATAACAACCCAGCGTTCGCCAGCTAGAACTTGCCAAGAGACGTGGCTTAAGATTTCTGTAGACCCACGGCGTACCGTGACATCTTGAAGGTCCAGAATCTCTAACACACGAGTAATCTACCTCTAGGGCAAAGCCCAGAATCCCGTAAGGTATCCAGATGTCCCGCACGTATGAGTTCCCCCCAGCCGTCGTGCTTGGGCTATGGCTCAATGCCGCTCGAACTGGTGCAGTATCAACTACTGACGCCGCCAATGCCTTGGAAACAATCAGCGGGCAGATCAATATCAAGGATTCGACTTGGGCTGAAATAGTCAATGTTGTTAAGCAGGTCAGCGAACCCGTAGCTGTAGCGCTACCAGTGGATGGTGACCCGGCAGGAGTAGCCATGGGCACCTTGAAGCAAATTGTGCGAGAGTCTGGCGTGGTTGCAATCGATACTCAGCTGCTTCTGTGCCAATCACCAGAGTTCGGCTGGACATTGATGTCAGAACCAAACCACGTGATGCACTATGACTTAAGCCAAACCAGGAGAAGCCTCACGGATCAAATTGCCATCGCTGCAAATCGACTAACAGCCAGCGAACTAGTTGGTGACGAAACCGCAATTATTGACGCTCTTGACTCTTTTCGCGCCCTGCATCTACCGCCACACCTATCGAAGCGAAGCACTGATGCGCTGGAGCTCGCTGCCCGCGTCATGATAATTGCTCGCGGTGCAATTCAAAGCACAA
>ERZ1022756.436-NODE-436-length-12012-cov-4.118006_pt1 | contig 12012 bp, 9 predicted proteins | sample MGYA00520902_ERZ1022756 | MGnify/ENA primary metagenome ERZ1022756 (study PRJEB33162, sample SAMN09537601) | freshwater metagenome | isolation source: freshwater | place: Canada:Alberta | collected 2017-07 | study: EMG produced TPA metagenomics assembly of the... | reverse complement strand
GTCTGCACCAGCGGCCTTGAATAGGTCCGCCATTAGTCGCGCTGAGATAGGCTCGCGCCCCTTGTGCTTCTTGTCCTGGCGGGCGTAGGGGAAAAAGGGAGCCACCACGGTGATGCGCTTCGCGCTCGCACGCTTCATGGCGTCCACCATCAGTAGCTGCTCCATGATCCAGTGGTTGATTGGCTGGGGGTGGGACTGAATGATAAAGGCGTCTACGCCGCGAACACTGCGCTCATAGCGCACAAAGGTTTCACCATTTGCGAAGTCGTAGGCGGTAGTTGGGACTACCTCGGTACCGAGAATCTCCGCCACTTCTTGAGCTAACTCTTGATGGGCGCGCCCACTCGCGATGACTAGTGTCTTGCTGGCGGACTTCTCGATTGCCATCGCTACTCCGTATCGGTTGCTGCTTGGGCGGATTTTGAACCTGGACGATTCTCAAGGACCCAGCCAGCAAGGTTCTTTTGTGGTGTTGGGTTCAATGCTAGCGCTCCTGGCTCGACGTCTCGACGGATAGTCGAACCTGCTGCCGTGTAGGCTCCGGAACCAATCTTTACCGGTGCAACAAACACGTTTCCGGAGCCAGTTTTGACATGCGCTCCAACCTCAGTGCGGTGTTTATTGACGCCGTCGTAGTTGGCAAAAATGGTTCCGGCACCAATGTTGCTGCCCTCGCCGATGCTTGCGTCCCCTACATAGCTCAGGTGAGGAACCTTGGCTCCCGGTCCGATGGAAGCGTTCTTGGTTTCTACAAACGCACCGATCTTGCCGTCTTCACCGAGTTCGGTTCCGGGGCGAATGAACGCGAACGGTCCGACACTCGCTCCAGAGTGGATCTTTGCAGCGGTCACATCAGAGCGAGAAAGCTTGACCCCTTCACCAACGACAGTGTCGGTCAGGGTCGAATCTGGACCAATTACGGAACCTTCGCCGACCTGGGTTAGCCCTTGAAGCCGCACGGAAGGAAGCAGGGTCACATCTCTGGCAAGTGAAACTGTCACATCAATCCAGGTGCTCTGCGGTTCAGTTACTGTTACGCCGGCAAGCTGCCAAGCCTTCACAATTCTTCTATTCAGCTCAGCGCCGACCTCGCCCAACTGCACCCTGTCGTTGATTCCGGCAACCAGCCAATGATCCGTGATCTGATGAGCTGAAACCGACTCCCCCGCTGCAATCAAAAGGCCAATCACATCGGTGAGGTACTTCTCACCCTGTGCATTTTGGGTAGTTACCTTGGTGAGTGCATTGGCAAGCTTTTGAGCCTCGAAGATGTAAACCCCGGCGTTCACCTCTTGGATTTCACGCTCTTCTTCAGAGGCATCCTTTTGCTCCACAATTCCGATCAGCTCGCCGCGGTCGCGAACAATTCGGCCGTAACCGGTGGGGTTACTTAGGTGGGTGGAAACCAAAGTTCCAGCGTTGCCCTTGGAGCGGTGCAGTTCAACAAGCTCGGTGATGCTTTGAACATCGAGCAGTGGCACATCTCCAGAGAGCACAACGACATCCCCATCGAAGCCCTGAATTTGCTGCAGTGCAGCTTCAACAGCGCGACCAGTTCCAGGGACCGCGTCCTGCTGAGCAATCTCAACATTCGGGTAAAACGCATTGACGTAGTTTGAAATCCGTTCGATCTCGTGGCGCAAAACGCAAACCACCTTTTGAGCCCCGAGGGAGTTGGCTGTGGAGAGGACATGGCCCAATAGCTCTAGGCCAGCGATCTTGTGGAGCACCTTTGGGGTTGCCGACTTCATTCGGGTGCCCTCACCCGCGGCCAGCACCACTGCAGCTAGATTGCTCATAGCCCCTCCTTGCTAGCTCCGCCCATAGGATTCGAACCTATACCGGACGCCTCCAAAGAGCGCCGTGCTGCCGTTACACCAGAGCGGAACAAGGCCCTGTTGGACCTCGGTACATAGTCTGCCAGAACCAAGTGGATTAGCCCTCAAGTTTTGTCGAAGTCTCTAACCAAAGGTCTTCATTGATTGCGATTTCGCCTGCAAGCTTGGACTGTTTAGAGCTCAGCTCCCCAAGCAGTTCGTAATTTGACTGATCGGCCTGAGCGAACTGGAGATTCAGGGCCTCCAGTTCTAGCTTTCCCTTCTTGATAGCTCGGTCTAGGCGACCGAGCTCCTTTTCCAAGTTTCTGCGCTCCGCGCCGCTAAGCCCAGAAACAGCAGCAACCTTCACTGACTCGGTGCTTGGCTTCATCGCTTTGCGCAGCTCCAGGAACTGGTCGATGCCACGGGTGAGGTGACGAACCTTGCCGTCTCCCAGGATCGCGTACTGCTGGTCGGTAACTCGCTCGAGCAGGTAGCGGTCGTGCGAGACCACGATCATGGTGCCTGGCCAGGTGTCTAGCAGGTCTTCCATTGCAGCCAACATGTCAGTGTCGAGGTCATTGGTTGGCTCGTCCAAAATCAAAACGTTGGGCTCGGTGAACAAAAGCCTGAGCAACTGGAATCGTCTGCGCTGACCACCGGAGAGATCAGAGATGGGCGTTTGAAGCTGAGCGGAGTCAAAGCCCAGCTGCTCAACGAGCTGTCCCGTTCCGATCTCCTTTTTGCCCACCAAGAAGGTTGTCTTTTCGCGCTTGATCATCTGGAAGATGCGCTCATCTGCAAACTCGTCGAGCTCCTTTATGTCCTGACTAAGGGTTGCAAACTTCACGGTCTGGCCAATCTTGATGCGGCCATGGCTTGGCTTGAGTGCTCCTGTAATCAGCCCAATCAAAGTGGTCTTTCCGGCACCGTTGGCCCCGACCAAGCCAATTCGATCTCCCGGACCGAGTCGCAGTGTGATGTCGTCAAAGATTTGATTGCCGTCCGGAGTTGAGTAGCTGACATCTTCAATGTCAACCACCTGCTTGCCCAGACGTGTGGTTGCAAGCTTGGACAGCTCGAGGGTGTCTCTAGGTGGGGGTTCGTTGGCAATCAGCTCAAGCGCTGCATCAATTCGAAACTTTGGCTTTGCAGTTCTTGCCGGAGCGCCGCGCCCCAGCCATGCCAGCTCTTTGCGAAGCACGTTTTGTCTTCTTGCTTCGCTTGAGGCAGCTTGGCGGTTTCGCTCTGCGCGCTGCTGCACGTAAGCGGCATAGCCACCCTCGAAGGGCTCAATCTTGCCGCCGTAAACCTCCCAGGTCAGGTTGCAAACTGCATCCAGAAACCATCGGTCGTGGGTGACAACCAGCAAACCACCACTGCCGCGGGTCCAGCGAACCCGAAGGTGCTCGGCCAACCATGCAACACCTTCGACGTCAAGGTGGTTGGTTGGCTCATCAAGCATTACAACGTCGTACTCGCCAGCCAACAGCGCTGCAAGGGCAACCCTTCGACGCTGCCCACCAGAGAGTGAGCCAACTAACTGCTCCCAGTCCAGGTCTCCGAGCAAACCCGTTAGAACATCTCGAATCTTTGAGTCCGAGGCCCACTCATACTCTGGGCGATCTCCGACTACTGCTTGAGCAATTGAGAGCTTGTCGTCGATTTTGTCGGTTTGAGTTAGGTAGCCGATTCGCAATCCCCCGCGCCAGGTGACTCGACCACTGTCTGGCTCTAGCTGCTTCGAGAGAATCTTGAGGAGCGTTGACTTACCGTCACCGTTTCTTCCTACGATTCCAACCCGGTCGCCCTCATTCAGGCCGATGGTTATGCCGGTGAAAACCTCTTTAGTTGGAAACTCCAGGACAATCTGCTCTGCTCCAAGTAGGTGAGCCACTAGCTAAGCCTCGCGCCCAGTGGGCTGGTTCTAGTGAGTATTGCCTTGTAGCCAAATGCCTTGACCATCTCAAAGGCACCCAGGGCCTTCGGGTATGACTCGGAGTAGAACCAAACGGTTGGGCCTGAGCCAGAGAGATATCCGCCCTGGAGTCCAAAGTTCAGTTCCAGCAGATGAGCCAACTCTGGTCTAAGGGCGAGTGCCGCCGGGAGAAGTGAGTTGTAGCCGATTAGGTCCTGGTAGTTATTCGCTAGCTCCAGGTCTACGTCGTCACCTTCAGGCCAAACCTGATCGAAGGACTCAAAGACAGTCTTCGTTGAGAGCCCAGCCTCAGAGAAAATCAAAATCACGTGAAGCTCTTTTTGATTCTCGAGCTTGGTGAGCTCAGTGCCGGTCCCCTGACCAAATGCGGTCCCTCCCAACAAGGCGAATGGCACATCCGCCCCGACCTTGGCTCCGACAACCGACAGCTCCTCGGCACTCAATCCAAGCTCCCAGGCCTGGTTCAAGGCAACTAGCGCGGCAGCTGCATCTGCGCTGCCTCCCGCCATGCCACCCGCCACCGGAATCTGCTTCAAGATGGTGAACTTCATAGGCTGCGGGTTGGATAGCCCAGCGTGTTCGGCCAACGCCTTGGCTGCAATCACAACAAGGTTGTCCTCGCCGGTTGGAATCAGTTCGATTCCTGGAACCCTTCCTGATGCCTCTACCAACCAGGAGTCGCTCGGCTCAACCGAAACGGTCTCCTCCAGCATCAGTGCCTGGTAGATGCTTGCGACGTCGTGGTAACCGTCGGGACGAAGTGGGCCAACCTGAAAAACCAGATTGATTTTGCCCTGGGCCTTTGCTGTAATCACTTGGCACTCGCAATCGCTATGAAGTCATCAACGTTGAGCTGCTCTCCCCTGGCCTGCGGACTCACACCGGCTCTGATCAGAAGTTCTTCAGCAGCCTGGGCAGACCCGGCATAGCCTGCTAGCGCTTGGCGAAGGGTCTTTCTTCTTTGCAAAAAGGCCTGGTCGATGGCATCAAACACATTCTTGCGAAGTGCTTGATCGCGGTTGGCACTGGTGTCAAAAAAGACCAGCGCGGAATCCACCCCAGGGATAGGCCAGAAGATGCTTCTTGCCACATTGCCTGCCATGCGGGCCTTGCCATACCAGGCAAGTTTCAAGCTTGGTACTCCATAGTCTTTCGAGCCTGGACCGGCAGCAAGTCGATGAGCAACTTCGGCCTGCACCATAACCAGGCCCTTTTGAATAGTGGGGAAGGTTTCAAGAAAGTGCAGTAGCACTGGGACAGAAATGTTGTAGGGGAGGTTGGCGACCAAAGCAGTTGGGGCTCCAGGTAGCTCGGTCACCTTGAGTGCATCGTCAACCACCAAATCTAGCTTCCCCTCGGGAGCATGCCGCTTCACGGTCACCGGCAACTCGGCTGCCAAATTGGCATCAACCTCAACCGCAATCACTCTCGGCACCTGGGCCAAGATTCCAAGCGTCAGTGAGCCTAGACCCGGTCCAATTTCAACCACCAGATCATCGGAGGTTAGATTGGCGGAGGCAACAATTCGGTGGATGGTGTTTGGATCAATTACAAAGTTTTGGCCCAACTTTTTTGTCGGGCGAACCTCTAGCTTTTCGGCAAGCTCTCGAATCTCTGCTGCTCCAAGCATCTAGCTCAACCCCTCAGACCAGAGCCCATAGACCCGCTCAGTGTTGGCATTGAACTGCTTGGCCAGTCGGGTTACATCCCACTGCATCAGATCGGCTATGAAGCGCAGGGTGTGAGGCACAAGATAAGGAGCGTTCGGGCGACCGCGCATCGGCTCTGGTGTCAGAAATGGTGCATCTGTCTCAACAAGCAGTAGCTCTGGAGAAACCGAGGTGAGTGCATCTCGCAGGTGTTGATTTTTCTTGAAGGTGATGTTGCCCGCAAAGGATAAATACCAGCCGTTCTCCTGACAGATTTCGGCAAGCTCAACATCGCCGGAGAAGCAGTGGAACACCACTCGCTCTGGAGCTCCAACCCGCTTTAGCGTTGCGACCACGTTCTCGTGAGCCTCGCGGTCATGAATCATCAGAGCAATGTCGCTCTGCTTGGCAATCTCGATGTGCTGCTCGAATGAGTGGGCCTGAGCCTCCAGGGCTGCTTGACCCTGGGTGCGGAAGAAATCGAGTCCGGTTTCTCCAATGGATCTAACCCTTGGAAGCTTTGCTAGCTCGGCAATCTTTGAGATTGCATCATCCAGCTCAGCTCGGGTTTCATAAAGCGGAGCCTCGTTTGGATGCAGGGCAACAGCAGCCAGCAGCATCGGCTCACTCTTTGCAACCTCAGCGCTCCAGATTGAACTCTCGAGAGTCACACCAACTTGAACTGCGCCGAGCATCCCAACCTCTCGCATTGCAGCAAGGTGATCCGAGACCGACATCGGGGTCTCGCCATCGGCAATCTCAAGGTGAGTGTGGTTGTCGTAGGTGCCTAGCTCTAGTGGCTCGGGAATATCTGGGTAGTGCGCGGGTTTGGAGCCGTCGTAACTGTTGCGAGTGCGAATCGGTTCGCTCATTGGTCCTCAACGCGAGGGAACAGTGGCTCCAGATCCGCAAACTTCGTGCCCACCTTTAGCTGACCCCAGGTAGCAGCAGAACTGATGCTCTGGTTGGCTAGTTCAACTCCTGGTGCAATTGCGGCGAAGAGCTTGTGGGTCGCTTTTGGCATCACGGGAGCAAGCAGCACAGACAGCACCCTCAGTCCCTCAGAGGAGGTGTTGAGCACTGTTGCCAGCCGCTCACGATTTACCTCTTCCTTGGCCAAAACCCAGGGCTCTTGCGAGGTGATGTAACCGTTTAGCTCATCGACCAATGTCCAGCTCTTGGCTATCGCCTCGTGAATTAGGACCTTGTCGATCGCAGCCTCTGCGCCAGAAACGGCTGATTTGGCAGTGGCAATAACTGCTTCATCTGCTGGTTCCAGCTTGCCGGCAGCAGGAAGAACTCCGTCGAAGTATCGATTCACCATCGCGATTGTTCTCGAGGCGAGATTGCCAAATCCATTAGCAAGTTCTGAGTGATATCTGGCGTTTAGGTCTTCCCAGCTAAATGAGCCGTCAGAACCAAAACCGATTGCCTTCAAGAAGTAATACCTAAAGGCGTCTGAACCAAAGCTGTCTGTTATCTGGTTCGGTGCAATGCCGGTGAGCTTGGACTTTGACATCTTCTCGCCACCGACCAAGAGCCAGCCGTGACCAAAGACCTGCTTTGGTGGCTTGAGGCCTGCAGCCATCAGCATCGCCGGCCAGATCACAGCGTGGAAGCGAAGGATGTCTTTGCCGACTACCTGAACATCCGCAGGCCAGAGGGATTCAAACTTTGCTGGATCGCTACCCCAGCCGATTGCTGTGATGTAGTTCAGCAATGCATCGAACCAGACGTAGGTGATGTGGGAGTCGTCCCAAGGGATGTCGATACCCCAGTCAAAGCGCTCCTTGGAGCGCGAAATTGATAGATCGCTCAGGCCAGAACGCACAAAGGAAACAACTTCGTTTCTTGCAGACTCGGGCTGAATAAAGGTTGGGTTTTCTTCGTAGTGAGCAAGTAGTCGGTCCTGAAACTGGCTGAGCTTGAAGAAGTAGTTGTTCTCGTTCAGCTGCTCAACGGGCTTGGAGTGAATAGCGCAGACCTTGATTCCAACAAAGTCACCAGCGCCGTCAATGAGGTCACCCTCGTTTTTGTACTCCTCGCAACCCACGCAGTAGTTTCCCTGGAAAGACCCCTGGTAGATGAAACCTGTGTCGTGCAGCTGCTGCAGAAACTTCTGAACCGCAACCTTGTGGCGCGCTTCTGTAGTGCGAATGAAGTCCTGGTTATCGATGTCGATGGTTTCCAGTAGCGGCAACCAAGCCTCGTTGACTAGCTTGTCAGTCCAGCTCTTCGGGTCTGTGTTGTTTCCAAGCGCAGTGCGCAATACCTTCTCGCCGTGTTCATCGGTTCCTGTGAGCAAAAAGGAGTTCTCGCCTCGTTGACGGTGCCAGCGGGTAAGCACATCCGAGGCGACTTCGGTGTAGGCGTGCCCGATGTGCGGCGCATCATTCACATAGAAGATGGGCGTAGTTACATAAAAAGACTTGGACACCTGAGATATCTTAGGCTTTCAGCTTCAGTGCAGCTGAGTAAATTGCACTTGAAGACGCGCCAAACTCCTTTGCGATATCTGAGCAGGCCTCTTTAAGCCTCACCCCAGACTTGGCAAGCTCAGCTGCCTTTCGGGCCAACTCATCCAGGTCATAGGTCGCTGGCTCTGCCCCCGCAATCACCAAAACCATCTCGCCCTTGGGCTCGGTCTTGGCCCACTGGACCAAATCCGCAAGGGTCCCGCGCTCAGTGTGTTCAAACTTCTTAGTGAGCTCGCGAGAGACGCTGGCTTTGCGATCAGCTCCCAGCACCTCAGCAGCATCCTGCAGGGAATCCAAAATCCGATGCGGGGCTTCAAAGAAAATCATGGTTCGAGGCTCGGTCTGCAGTGCTGAAAATACAGACTTGCGCTCTCCCGATTTTCTTGGAAGAAAACCCTCAAAGCAAAAGCGATCGGTCGGTAGTCCTGAGACCGCGAGCGCCGTGATCACAGCGCTCGGTCCGGGAATTGAAATGATCTCGACTTCTTGCTTTGCCGCTTCACGAACCAAAAGAAAACCAGGATCGGAGATTGTTGGCATACCTGCGTCACTGACAACTAAAACATCGGTTGCAACAGCCAGGTCGATCAGCTGCTGAATTCGATCCGACTCATTGTGCTCATGCAGGCTGTAGAGCTTGGCATGCAACTTGATGCCTAGAGCACCGCAGAGTTGCTTGAGAGTTCTAGTGTCCTCTGCCGCCACGTGTTCAGCCTTGGAAAGGGCTTCTCTGAGCCTCGGAGAGGCATCTGAGAGGTTTCCGATTGGGGTGGCAGCGAGAATCAACACGTTATGCAAACTAGCATCTATCTGTGATCTCAGCGCTCTCCCACCTCATCTCGAGGTTCACGCTGTCTAAACACTTTTTCTGGCTGGGCACCTTGCTCGCCACCGCACTAGGTGCGCTCTTGCGCTTTGGAAACCTAAGTAATCCAAAGACCCTAGTTTTTGATGAGACCTACTACGTCAAAGACGCCTGGACCTTGGGGCAAACCGGAAGCGAGCGGGAGTGGCCAGAGAGCTTCAACCCGAGTTTCGAAGCCGGTCAGGTCGAGGGGTATCTGGGTAACGGTGCCTATGTTGTGCATCCCCCAATTGGCAAGTGGATCATCTACCTGGGCATGCACCTCTTTGGAGGCGATTCATCATTCGGCTGGAGATTCTCAGTTGCCCTGCTCGGAACCTTGGCGATTCCGCTGCTGATTCTGATTGCACGACTCTTGCTGCGTTCAAATCGTTTCGCTGTGTTGGCTGGACTCTTCCTGGCAATCGAGGGTCAGTCGGTGGTGATGTCCCGCACCTCAGTGCTGGATGGAGTGTTGGCATTCCTTGTTTTGCTTGGATTCTTGTTCTTCGTGCTGGATCAGCAGAGTTGGCCCAAGCGTTTAGCAGCCGGAGTAAGTCTTGGGTTTAGGCCCTACTTGCTTCTCACGGCCATAGCGCTGGGTTTGGCTGCAGGAACCAAGTGGTCTGGTCTTTACTTTTTGGCAGCGTTTGGGCTCTTCACCGTGCTCAGCGATTCAATAGCTCGAGCCAGAAATGGGTTCAGCCCCTGGCTTTCGATTCCGCAAGGGCTCATCAACGCGGCAATCATGCTGCCAAGTGCCATTGCGGTTTATGTCTTGGGTTGGCTGGGTTGGATTCTGGGAAGTGATGGCTGGGGCCGCAATGCCAAGTCGAGTTGGTGGGAGTCGCTCTGGGAGTATCACCAAAACGCCTACCGCTTCCACACCGGGCTGACCACAGATCACCCCTACGCCTCAAACGCACTTGAGTGGCTGCTCTCACTTCGACCCACGGCCTTCTATTTCGATAGGCCAGAAGATTGCGGCGCAATCCCAGACTGCACCGTTGCGATAACCGCAATCCCCAACCCAGCTATTTGGGTGGCAGGACTATTGGCAATGGCCTGGGTGCTATACCGATTCGTCAGAAAGATTGATCTCACCGCTGGGCTAATAGCCATCGGATTCATTGCCGGCTGGGTGCCCTGGCTGATTTATCTTTCCAGAACCACCTTCCAGTTCTACTCGGTTGTCTTCACGCCTTTTTTGATTCTCGCCCTGGTCTATGCGTTGCAGCGATACCTGAAGCGCGGTTTTGTGCTCCGCAGAAGCGCTGAGCGAGAGCGCTCAATCGCGAGTTTGATCCTGCTGGCTATGCTTCTTGGGTTGTACTTCGCCAGCATCTGGATGGGCCTAACGGTTCCAAACTGGGTGTGGCAGATACAAATGTGGTTTCCGTTCTGGGTTTAGGTGGTTGAGTTGGCAACAGGTATTGGCGCACTCAAGGCAGCCCCCAAATCGGTAGTTCTGCTCCTAGCTCAACTGGTCGCACGCTTTCCATTTGGAATGCTCTCGCTGGCCTTCATCATCCACATTCAAGATGTCACCGGCTCCTACGCAATCGCGGGTATTGCCCTGGGTGCTGAAACAATTGGAGCTTCAATCTCTGGGCCGATTTTGGCCCGTTACATGGCAATCTTCGGTGTTCGCAGAGTTATCGCCATTGCAACTGTGGTCACAACCAGCTCATTTTTGGCCATCGGATTTGTTCCTCCAGAGCCCTTGCTATTGGTGTTCCTCTCCTTCCTGGTCGGGCTCTCCTCACCCCCGATCCAGCCGGCAGCAAGAACCATCTACCCGCTCATCACTCCAAAGCCACTGCTCCCTCAGCTTTACTCGCTGGATGCAGCCGCCCAAGAGATCATTTGGGTTATTGGGCCATTAGTGGCAACCCTGGTTGCCGCGCAGTTTGGCAACATGGCGATGATCTTTACCATCGCGTTTATTCAAGTGTTTGGTTCCATCTGGCTTCTGCTAAACAAGTCGGTCGCAAACGCCAAGATTCCGCTCTCCAAAACTGCTGTTGGCAGAGTGCTCAAAAACCCTGCTGTCACCGCGGTGACCTTCTTGGGCCTGCTCTTTGTTGGTTCATTTGCTGGCGTAGAGGTGGGGGCCGTTGCACTTTTTGACAAGACGACTGCGGGGCTGATGTTTGCGGTGTTCTCAGTGGGATCGCTACTGGGAGGGTTTTTACTCGCACCAAGAATCAAGAGCCGACTGGCTCTTCCCTGGTTCGTGGCTCTCACCCTGGTTGGTTACACATCAATTCTGTTTGACCCACAAAATGCCATCTGGGTAGGTGCTTGCCTTTTTGTTGCGGGCATTGGAGTTGCACCAACCCTGGGCATCTTGGCACTGTGGGTGGCCCAGGGCACCAGTGGTTCGGAGACCGCAGAAGCCTACGGCTGGACTACCACCGGTCAGTTGGTCGGCTTCTCAGCCGGCAGCGCGCTGGCAGGCATCTCAATCGAGGTTGTCGCCCCATCGGCAGCATTGCTGGTGTCGGTAGTGTTCGGAGCAGCTACGCTGCTCGCCTCGATCTACGCCGTAAGGACTAGTCGCTCTTAGCTTTTCTGGTTGCCATCAGTGACCAGACGGTGGTCACTACCAAGGTAACAAGGATCACTGTCAACGAAAGCTGGGTCGAGACCTCAGGAATTACCTTGATGGCCTCACCACCGTTGATGAACGGAAGCTCGTTCTTGTGCATGGCGTGGATAACCAGCTTCGCACCAATCCAGCCAAGAATGAACGCTAGACCTAGACCTAGGTACTTTAGGCGCTCCATCAGACCCGAGAGCAAGAAGTAGAGCTGACGCAAGCCAAGCAGTGCGAATGCGTTCGCAACGAAGACGATGTAGGGCTCTTTGGTCAGACCGTAGATGGCTGGAATTGAGTCAAGCGCAAACAGTAGGTCGGTGAGACCGATGGCAACCATAACTAGCATCAACGGGGTGAAGTAGCGCTTGCCGTTCTGGATAATGCTGAGCTTGGTGCCGTGGTACTCATCGGTAGTGCGAATGTGGCGCTTTAGGAAGTCGATTAGCTTCGAGCCCTCGTACTCCTCAATGTGATCATCCGGACGCAAGTCCTTGACGGTGTCCTTGAGGATCTTGATGGCGGTGAAGATAAGGAATGCACCGAATACGTAGAAGGCCCATGAGAAGTTCTCAATGAAAGCAGCGCCAAGGGCGATAAAGATTCCGCGCATCACAAGTGCGATGACGATTCCGACGAGCAGGGCTTCTGACTGAAGCTTCCTCGGAACCTTGAACTGAGTGAAGA
>ERZ1022756.435-NODE-435-length-12013-cov-59.269945_pt1 | contig 12013 bp, 14 predicted proteins | sample MGYA00520902_ERZ1022756 | MGnify/ENA primary metagenome ERZ1022756 (study PRJEB33162, sample SAMN09537601) | freshwater metagenome | isolation source: freshwater | place: Canada:Alberta | collected 2017-07 | study: EMG produced TPA metagenomics assembly of the... | reverse complement strand
TTGCCTGTGGCCCACTGCCGGGCCACAGCTAGAGCAAGTGGAAGGTTGATCGATTTGTAGGTGTCGATGCCCTCTTCGGTCTGAACCTTGAGGAGCTGTTGAACTTGTTCGTCGGATATGGTCATGGGTTTTCAATCTCTGATCTAAGTCTGCGGACTGTTTCACGAGCGTCTTGGTAAGCCTGACTACCCCCCTTCTTTGCCCCCCAGACTCGCATGATGATCTCGTCCTGGGGGCGGCCCTGGAGGATGAACGATCGGGCAAGGTTCAGGGGGGCGATTTCCTCGGGTTCGGGGCTGGGTTCAGGGTTCACGCGGGCTGGAACCACTGGAACCTCGTTGCTCTGAACGTTCAGGGACCCTGGCTGAACCCTGGCTGAACCCTGGCTGAACCCAGCAAGATTGGGAACCTGAACCTCTATTTGATGACCCCCTGGATAGCGTAATCGGCCCTGGCCTGAGGGGGTCGCCGCGCCTGTTTTGGGATCGACTTTGGCGATGAGTTCCAGTTCAAGTAGGGACGCATCGCGCGTCTTGGCTAGCCCCGTTGCCCCACCCAATCCGGTTAGGGTGCGGGCATGGCTGACGTAGATCACATGGCAGGCAATCTTGCGGATGTCGCTGACCGAGACCTCGAAGAACTCAGCAGCGGCGGAGCATTTTTTGCCCCACTGGGTGAACTCCTCAGCAAGGATTGTCAGCGGCGGCGGTTGGTAGTTTGGGGTGGTGGCCCGGAGCTGGTAGCGATCGGTGACGGTGCCCATGAACCCGATCAGACTGTCATTGATGGCGGGAAAATCGAGGCCATCGCCGGTTACCGTCAGCCCTGGCCATTGGCCAAACTCACGATGTGGATCGAGGATTTCGACTTCGTGGCCCAGCGCTAGGCGCTCGGTGATGAGCCACTGGGCAAAGGTCGATTTTCCGCTTCCCGGTGGTCCCCAGATAAGGACGCTTGGGTATCCGAGGATCTCGGTTAACCATGCCGATGGTGCCGATGCCATTGGTGCCGATGGTGCCGATGCCATTGGTGCCGATGGTGCCGATGCCATTGGTGCCGATGGTGCCGATGCCATTGACTGACGGCCCTGCATCCATGGCTGATTGAGGGATTCCCAGCCGGAAAGGTAGGCCCATCGATCGCGAGCTCTTAATCGGGTAACCTGCCCAGCGGCGACGCTGGCCAGGGAGCCGATCCCCATGGCTAACCGGATCGGCGGGCGGAGGGGCTGAAGTTGGGCAACGCCAAGAAAAAGCGCCAGGGCGATCCATGATGTCGCTCTGGCGCTTTCGGCGGCAGCCCACAGCCAGAGGCGAGGACTGCTGTGGATCATTGGCAGATGGCCCCCCGTGCTTGGTTGAGCCGATCGCGAGCTGCGATCGCGGCAGTGTTGACCGCCTCTACCCGTTCCTGGAGTTCGCGATGGGCGTTCCCCCCGTACCAGCTATCTATTAGAGTCCATGCGCCGATCGCTCCGGCTAGGGCTGAGCAGGCGATTAGGCCTAGGGCGATCTGGACTTGGGAGAGGTTGAAGGACGTTGGGACCAGTGGCGGTGGCTGGATTGTGCCGGTGGTGTGCAACTGGACGACGTTGCTTGATTGGGCTTTTGGTTTTGGGTTGGCCATTATCGCCGCCCTCCTAGCAGGGAGAACAGGCTGGAGACTCCGACTGCTATCGCCACCATTGGCCCATGACTGGGTTCCTGTGACGATTCTTGGCGAGGATTGAGGGCCTTGCGTTGTAGTCCCTCAATCTCGTCCGTGTGATTTGAGATCGCTGATTGCGCGTCTGCAAGATCAGATAGGGCTTGATCGATGCCCTCCATGTTTTGCTCGTTGAGAAGTTCGAGGGATGTAACCCTCGATTCGAGGTAGGCAACCCGATGGTGAGTTACCGGCGGGTCTGTCGGTGCAGATTCGCTATAGTTCCCCGGCACCGAAATCATGAAGACTTCGGGCAAATCGGACGCTTCATCGACGGATTTAGCTTTGCGTGGTGCCATGATTTAAAAAGCTCCTAGGGACTTTAAGCGGTTAGTAGGGGCAAAGGCCGGGATTCCATTCGCACTAGGGTTCCGGCCACTCTTGTCTAGGCGGGCTCAGGTTGTGCCGCCTTCCTCTATGTCAAAATTAGTCAGACACCATTTCACCTCCTAAGTAATCTCCACCAACCCCCTGGGCGATCGCCATCGCTCAGGGGGTTTCTGTTTGTTGGTTCGAAGGGGGGAAGCTATCAGGGAATGAATCCAAGGGGATTCCCGCCTTATTAAGTACCCCCACCAGCTTTTTGAACTGGGGAATGGACAGCCTTGGGTGTTGAGTCCTTCCCGTCGCCCAATCCCGAACCGTGCTTGTGTCTACGCCAATCTCCTTGGCGAAGGCAGTCATGTTCATGCCGCATTGCTCAAGGATTTCCATGAGAGGCGAGATGCCTTTGTTGACTTTGGACTCTTTCATACTATCATAAAAGCGTGCCTAGAGCACGTGCCCTAAGCACGCTTTTCTCCTAAACGACATCGAGCCTCAACTTGACTAGGGCGGGGCTCGATGTCATTTTCCCACCCCCCCCCCGCTGGGGTCTGCAAACAAAAAGCCCTCGGAGCGCGGGGCACCGAGGGCGAGGACTTGAATCTATGGAACCGATTGTATCAACCCTCCTGACCCAGCTAGCAGGGATGGCGATGTCTGAACTGCAACGCAACCCCCAAGGCAGCATCAAGGCCCTAACCGACCTCCTCAACTGCCGACACACCACCGCCGACGTAATCCAGGACATCTGGGACGCCGTCGCCGCCGGAAACCTCTCACCAGCAGCAGCCCTCACCGCCACCCAAGCCCTAGCCGCCGACATGCAACGACAACAGCAAAAACCAGCAGCCCCACCAACCCCCAGCTACAGCCAGGCCCTCGACGTAATCCGCCAAAGCCTCGAATACCAAACCTTCCGCTAACCATCCGGGTGCATCTCCCAAACAATCCATCGCCACTGGAGCACCATGAACACCCCAAGAATCCCAGCCGAGTACATATTCGAGAACCTCGAAGCCCGATACCAAGCCGCCCGAGTGGCTCAGGCTAACGGAACAATCAGCGAAGAAGCGTTGCAGACAGCCGCCTACCAGGCCACCGAAGCAGCGCAACTGCTAGCCCAGAAAAAGGGCTGGCAACTCCCCTTCTTCAAGCAATTCAAGTAATCAAAAAGGGCAATCCCGCCACAGGATTGCCCTTTATTTCGCCCCTAGATAGGCGTTCTTCCATTGCTTTCTGGTCTAATTATACCAAATTTAAATATCCCCAACAATAGGAGCTGGGGAAATACAATTAGCACCACGCCTGGCCGCAATAGGATTTACACAAACCGCCATATCTAGGGGCTTCCAGCAACTTAAGCCAACCCTAACCCCTAGGCATATATGTCTTCTTTTGATATCCGTAACCACGTAGATTTCGATGCCAAAGGCCGGGCTCAGTGTCCAGTCTGCCTACTCGACGGCAAAAAAACAAAGAACCTTTCACTCGTGCCCGGAACCGACGGGGCCTACAAGTGCCATCGCGGCCACACCCCAACCGAAATCCGCGACCAGCTAGGCCAGCCCAAGGATCGGCAAGCCCCACCCCCACAAATCGCCCCCAAAGGCAGCCTGACCCAAGCCCAGGTCCTGGAGAACCAGGAAAAACTAAAACTCGGTGACAATTGCCTCGCCTGGTTGCTCGATAGAGGGCTGGACGCCATGGCGATCGATTATTACCAAATCGGTGCATCCCGGTGCAAAACCACCAAGGGCTACTTGCCAGCGATAACAATCCCCATCCCCGACGGCCAGGGCACCTTCTATGCAAAAAAGCGGATCGCCCCATGGTTGGAGGATCCAGACCTGCCCAAATGGTCGCAATACGGGGTTTCTTCGACAATCTGGGTCACCCACGATGGAGGAAACAACATCGCCCAGTACTGGCTTTGCGAGGGGGAATGGGACGCGATCGCCCTAGGCTGGATGGTGAAAAACAGCAGCGTAGCTGGCTTAATCACCGTGGCCACCGCCACAACCGGAGCGGGCAACGTGCCCCCCGGCCAAGAAATCGATCTATGGATGCCAGATCAAAGCGCGCCGATCGTGACGTGGTTCGACCTGGACAAAGCGGGGAGAGAGGGCGCTGAAAAATGGCGGAAAAAGCTAGGTTCAAGAGTTGCGAACGCCGACCTCACCCTCACCCGCACCCGCACCCTCGAAGGCGACGCATTCGAGGGTGCGGGTGCGGTCGATGGCTTTGATATGTCGGACGCGATCGCCGGGGGAGTTGAACTGAAGGACTTGTTGGCCGAAGCCGCCAGGGCGATCGCGGCAATCCCAAAAGCCACCACAGACCAACCACCGACAGCGACAAAGGAAGTCAATCCACTCCGCAAACATCTATTCCGGAACGATGAGTACATTGCCCAGGCCCCCGATTACATTGATTGGCTGGTCCAGGACCTGCTCACCCCCAATGAACTATTTGTACTAGGGATGCCCCCGAGGGGAGGGAAATCACTACTGGGATTGACGCTGGCCAAGGCGATCGCCCAAGGAACCCCCTTCCTCGATAGGCCAACAACCCAGGGCAGCGTTATCTACGTCAATCTCGAAGACGGGCCGACGAAGGTCAAGATCCGTCAGGCGCGCCAAGACTGGGCAGAAGGCCTTCCCGTTTACTGGTTGGACCGATTCAAACTCTCAAACCTCCATTACCTAAAGGAAATCGCGCAAGAAATAGGAGATGTTCGCCTAGTCGTCCTAGACACGCTCAGCCGGGTAAGAGATGACGGACTCGACGAGTCATCGTCAAAACTAAGCGGCGTCCTCGAACCCCTCCAGGAATGGTGCGCAGACGCCGGGATTTGCTGCCTATTGGTCCACCACACCGGCAAAATCAGCTCAGAATCCAGTCCCGACGCTGACCCCTTCGACAAACTGCTGAGAGGGTCCAGCGCCATCCGGAGCACCTGCCGGGGCGCGATCGTAATCACAGCAGGGACAGAGGCCTACCGACTCATCGCCGAGAACGGATATACCGACCGTCTCGATCTAGCCGTCAGACTGAACCCAGACACACTCGAATGGAGGCTGGTTGGCAACTGGCAGCCACGAATCGACGGCGACATGAAAACCCAAATCCTCGACATGCTCAGCCACTGCGGAGAATCAACCGTCGCCGACATCGCCCGCCAGCTCAACTTCAACGCGTCAAGCGTCTCAACCGTAATGTCTCGCCTGCACCGAGACGAGATGGTTAGCAAGCGAGGCGGGTCAGGCCGAGTCGCAGCGACCTACACGCGTAGCTCAAACTCGCTCAAACAAGCGTCACTACAGTTTGAGCATCCAAACCCAGACACAGCAAGCGATACAGGCTTGCTCAAACAAAAAAATATTCCCCCTGTTATTACCGCAAAAAGTGATCAACCACCCAAAAGTGATCACCCAGCGCCACAACCTGACTCGGAACAGCCGGTGATCACTTTTGCCGCTGCTGACACTTTTTCGCCTAGTCCTATATATGTGTTTGAGCAAGGCTGTAATCCAGGCGTGGTAAGCGTTCCATGCTCAAACAGTGAATTAGCGAGTTTGAGCAAGTTGGAGGTAGGTACGAAGATCGACGCGAAACGAGTCGGTGCCGCGTCTGTTCTGGGGGCTACCGTCCTTGCCCTCGGGCTGCCCCCCGTCCTCGGCACTGATGGCAAGCTGTCCCCAGGGGTCAAGGTCCGGCGCTATCGCCAAGAATTGGTCGTAGCCCTGAGCGATTGTGTTGAGTTCTCCTCAAAATAGCGAGGCAGAATAGAGGGAGTAGCGATGTTCGTCTGGGTTACCCTAGGCACAAAAAAGCCCCGATCGACCCCATGGCCGATCGGGGCTTCTCTAAAGAGCCGCCCCCCAACAAAGAGGACCCCTCATGAAACGACAATGGATTGAAAACACGAAGGCGCGAACCCGAGATTCGGTGTGGATCGACGTCGCCTTACCTGGCGGTCGGTATGCAACCCTGATACTTCCCCCCGCGCTAACAGAGGCCGACAAAAGGAGGATCGAGGCCTTTATATCTATTCAGCTCCCAGACTTGCCGCCGCACCTTCAGACAGCTCCAGCTGATCGAGCCGCTCCACAACCTGATCCAAACGCGAATTCAGCCCCGCCGCGCAAGATTGTCTCGTTTGAATCTCAGTATTCAGGCTCTCCCACAGGTCGGCCAAAGAATCCAGCGGATCCTTAAGGTCCTCAATGCCCAGCCCTAGATCACTATCGAGCGCGTTCTCGGCCTCGGTGATCAGCTGTACCAAGCCCTTGCGGGATAACAGGTAGGCCGTTCCCCATTGCGTGACGATCGCCCAATCCCCATCCCTGGGCTCCAGGCGCAAGACACCGCCGATCGGCCAATCAGGCGTAGAATAATCGCCCTCGGAAGCCCGAAATAATTGCTGTTCGTTCGATTCAGTAGCCATGGGGTGTTACCTCCGCTTGTATTGATAAATTTCTCCATTCCCTGCCAGTAGCGCCCCTGGGTAAAACAGGGCAGCCGATGGCACAAACGCCCCCTCCTCCACCTGGAGCGGGTAGTGAGCCGCACGGGAAGCCGGGGCAGACCTGCGCACCTGGTAGCTAGTCGATCCGTCCCGATACTTCGTGAAAACGCCGAATTGCCTGAGCCCACGGGGGCGGGCCTGCCAGTGTTGCAGTACAAAATCCTCGCAGGGACAGCACCCCAGCGCAGCGGCTGCCAGCGGGGCAAAATCCAGTAGCAAAGGATCGTGGCCCTCGTAAACCACTGAAAACCGGTAGGGGCTGAGTTGCCTAATCGTGGGGCTGGTCATGGTCCAGGCTCCTCAGCTTGTCAATGTGCTGCTGTAACTGCGCAATATCGGTCCTAATGGCGTGGATGTCCTGCTGTGACTGGTGGATATAGTCATTGAGTTGCAGGGATATCGAGGCCATTGACCGATCGCAGCCCCTGATATAGCTGATACCCTTGCCAGCGATCGCAGTCGTGAGACTCAGCAGGCCAATCCCGATCGATATCAACTCCATAAAACCTCGCAAAAACAGGGCGATGTAGATGCCCCTGGCCGATCTAACTTCTGAATGGCTCCAGCCCCGATCGGCTAGGGCTGGGGCCTCTACAGCCGCACGGGGACAAACGTAAACGAGAGGTTTCCCTCAGCAGTCCGCCCGGCTGCCCCAGCTCCAACGGATACTAAAATCTGGGTGGATCGCTCATCCAGGATGGCAGTAGATATAACCTCCTCCACCGTCGTAGGTTTGCCCTGATTTGCGGCGACCGCCCACGCGGTCAGGCCCGGAAACGTCGTAGTGGTTGGGGGTTCAGCCCCGCTGGCGCTGACGCCCTCGAATAGCGGGGAGATCCCCCATGTCGAGGCGTTGGCCCCCGAGGTTGCATAGTAATTTGCCTGCTGGCTTACCAGCCTCCAGGCCACTCCGCCCCAACGCCTCCAGGGATAGGCGAGCTGCAATAACTGAGACGTATTTGTTGCTGTGACCCAGATCGTCGCCGTCGCGGGGAGAGACCCCCGCCACTCCCAGATCGGGCTCTGAGCCGTGCCCCGGTTATGGGCGACCCACTCCCAAGGGTATCGATCGGCCCCCGTAGCCGGATCGATTTGGATCCATCGGGCGTTTGCGGCAAAGGCTACGGGGGTTGCCGTGCGGGTGGCTCCGCCAGCAGGGCCAGCAGGGCCAACAGCCCCGGCAGCCCCGGCAGGCCCAACAGGCCCAACAGGGCCAGCAGGACCAACAGGCCCAACAGGCCCAACAGGCCCAACAGCCCCAACAGCCCCGGCAGGCCCAGCAGCCCCGGCAGCCCCAACAGGGCCAGCAGGCCCAGGAGTCAGGGCGATCGCGCTGATTTGCCCCTGCAACGAGCTCACGGCCTGGGCAAGCTGCACGTCCGTTGCGTACGTGCTATCAAGCCCCGAGATCGATGTTTGAATCGCGGAGATCGCCATCGCCGTCGTCGAGTCCTGGCTGGTTAGACCTGCCACCGCTGATTGGATCGGAGCTAGAGCCGCTGACAGCTCCGAGTCAGTCGCTCCGCTTGCAATCACAGCATCGATCGCGTCCTGGAGGTCAGCCACTTCAGCGGCTAAATCCTCATCCGTCGCCGAGATATCCCGCAGCGCCTGGAGGTCGTCGGCAAGCTGCTGGAGCGCCTCCGCCGTCGCAGGTGGCGGCCCGTACCCCTCCGGCAAATAGCGCCAGGCCGGGCCCGAAGCCGCGCCAATAGACAGGATGCCGGTAGTCGAATCGATCGCCGCTTCACGGTGGATCGGTGACTCTCCCCCCAACTCCCTGAGGAGCAGTTGATAAACGATCGCAGCCACAGACGCTTCAGACACTGCATACGCCTCCAAAACTACCGAAACAGATGCTTGCAGCATGATCCGCATTCGAGCGCCTGAACGGGCCAACTCGATCGGAATAACGATCGGCTCACGGGTCGAAACCTGCCCTAGAGGTAGGGGTACTTGCCTCAGAATCCCGCCCGGCACCTCTAGCAGTAGCGCTGCGTCCACCTCGGTGAAATTGCCGTCCACGGACCAATCGGGCCGATCGGGGGCAGCGAAAAACAAATAATTAGCGCCACTGAACCACTCGGTCAGGTTCGTCTCGTTTGGCGTCAACGGGCCATCAAAAATAGTCGAAACCGGCATCAGTAGCCCTCACCAAAGTAAGTGATCGTCGCAACCTCGAATGCCCCTGAGGAATAGTTCAAAATCTCTCTAAGATGCTCGGCTAGACGGCTGTCAGTTGGGCGGTAGGGACTGACAGCGGTCATCTGGCTAATGCCGGAGGCATTCCCCGGATTTAGGATGCAGGCGACGCAGTGGCGGGGCGATCGTCTGCCCAGGACGATCGGCGTCCCCGTGGTAACCCGATCAAGAAACAACTGAGTGATGGGCGTCAGTCTCGCCCCAGATACCGAGTCCTCATAGGTGCGTTGCACCGCACTGTAGGCCCCGCCGTCGTCGGCATCGTAGTCAACCCTAAAATCCCGTCCGCGCCGAGTAGCCATAGTTACTTAAGTTGCAGCAAGCATTGAGCGGGGCCTATCCGCTCTGGCACTATCTCCCAGCGCTCTATCCCTGCAATTTGGTCCAGCTCTGCCAACAGCGCGAGGAACTGCGCAGTTCCGCCACGCCAGGGAATTGGAAACTCAAATTGCAGGAAGTCCGATAGCCACAACCGGGCAGACCGAGGCCTTAGCCGCAGTGGGCAAGCCCCTGGAGCAGGCTCAACCCAGGCCAGGAACGACGGGGGCAGTAAGCCTGCTTCAGGCGGGAATGAAATAGGCTCATCCCCCGACGTGACAAAGCGCGTATTGAGGCTCGTTGCCCAGAAGGTGTGGACCAAGTCGGACTGATAATCCCCTCGGTAAATTGCCATCTAGGGCAGAAGCAGATGGAACCGCTTGTTTTTCTCGCCCTTGTATTTCAGGCAAACGATCGATTCGAGGTCAGCGAGAGCCCCACCGCAGGCGAGAATGTCCGCAGGATCGCCATTAACAACCGGAATTTCAGATGTCTGATACCCTCCTGTCGTCAGGAGCGTAGCCAAATAGTGCCGAGGCGTGATCTTGGCCTTCTTCGACGAACAAGGGTTGTTCTCTTCGAAATCGCCAACGCAATCAACCCAGGCTGTATCCAAGATGGTTGGCGGAGATGTAACGCCAGCAACTGACACAACATCGGTGTCAATTTTCGCGTTCATCATCCGAGTGTTTCCGCCTCCAGCGTCAAATCCATAAAGGACCTTCCCCGAGTGGGCATATTGCTTCCCGCCCTGATTAGAGCGGCTAGGAGTGCCAGCCACAGGAGCCCCCGTTGCGGTCCGGAGCTCTAACAGCAAATCGCTCCATTTTTCGCCAACGAGTTGAACACACTGGACCGGATTTCCGCTCGCGTTAATCGCAGTGCGAACCGCTGTCGCCACCGTTACCGCATCGTCTTTATCCGCTAAGACAACAGATAGGGAGTTCCCGTCTCGGCGAGTAAATTCGAGCTTCCGTGGTTTGAAATCACTGGCGACAGGGCAGCCCGTTCGATCCGCTGCTGTTTTCCGTCGGGCTCCAGCCGCAGCCAGCAGCGTATCGACTTCTGCATCAGTGAAGTCTGTTGGCACACCAAAACGGTAGCTAACATTCTCGATATCGGTACCGCGATCGGCGGTGTAATCACCGAGCAAAATTGCTGAAACAATCTGACGTGCCATAAACAATACCAGTCAAGTTCTGTCCGAATTCTAATCGGCTAAAATTAGAAATACTAAACGATTGAGTGGTGGGTACTAAGACCCCACCCGGAGAACTAGATGGGCCTATCCCCCTGCCTGTATACGCCAGCCACTCCCTATGGATATAGCGGCTATTGCCTGCCAGTTGATCACGCAACAGGCAACCCACTCGGCCCATCAATACGATCGACCGAGTGGGCTCAAAAATACAATTACTCAAAGGCACAACTCAGAACGCTGCTACGCGATCGGAAAATTACCGCAGTGCGGCATAGGGGGATCCTGTACGTATTTGACTCAGCGCCAGCCCTCGACTAACAACCAGAACTAGGCCGTGCATAGGTAACGCAGCTAACAACAACGCCATCTACAATTGTTGTTTTGGTCGCCCGATAGACCCGAATAGAGCCCTGATACAGTGAGCGGCGCGGCGTGTTTACCTCAGAGAATCTGCGGCGTAATGGCGTCGCCTTTGATAGAGATTCAATACGCGACAACAGGGCCTCGCCTGCGGCCTTGTTTGCGCAATAGGCCCCCGATCGAATCCCGCTATCTGTCCAGTAGGTTCTAGAAAAGTGGCTTCCTTTCTGATATACAAAATTCTCAAAGTGCTGGCACCAATCAAGGTCGTCAATAGGGTTAGGGATTTCGATTGACCATCGACTACTATTCGCCGTTCTCTTTGGCCAATCTTCCACCTTAGTAAAATGCAGCGTCAAGCGCCCTTCTATATTGAATTCCGAGTAGACATCAGACGGCATGATCGCAACATATTCAGGCGGCTTGTCGTTACGAGACTTACATTCGGCCTCGGTAAGGATTGCAACTTCCTTGAGTTGCTCGACAAATCCCTCGGCGACATTACTAAAGACCCTGAATTCCCGTTGCTCGACAGTGTGAGCCCAGACGAGTGCATTGTTAACCGTAACCTGAGCGCAAGTGACGACAGGCGCAGAAACAGTTACTTGCGCTAGGTCAGCTTGAATGGCATCAACTTTGTCGTCAATGGCATCAACTTTGTCGTCAATGGCATCAACTTTGTCGTCAATGGCGTCAACCTTGTCATCAATGACATCAACTTTGTCATCGACGACATCAACTTTCGCTTCAATGCTGACAGTATTGGCCTTGATGATGGCCAGCTCGTCACAAATATCGCAATCGAGGGGTTCAGGTTCAGGAAAGTCGGGGATGTCGTTGCGGGCATTGCAGGCAACCTTGGCTAGTTCTGCCGTTTCGGTTAGCTGCCTTGTAAAGGCTTCTGCCGCTGACTTCAGCACTGGAATCGAAACAGAACTAGCGACAGGAACCCACTGTATTTGTCCAGAAACCAACTGTTGTTGACAGCGAATTACAGGCACTGAAATTAACTCGGTTTCCAGTGCTGTTTTTATTTCGTCGGCTTTGTCGTCAATGATTTCTGTCTTATCCCGAACCCCATCAATTTTTTCTTTTATTACCTCCAACTCAGCACAAACATCGCAATCGAGTGGGTCGGGTCCTGGGGGCTGCTCCAATAGGTCTCGAATAGTGCCCAGCCCGTCCAGGATGTCGCCGATACAGGGCTCTGAGCAAATATCTGTCTCTGGGGGCGCTGGAGGCTGTGGCGGCTGTGGTTGCTGCTGGGGCTGAGTCTTTGGAGTCTGCCGAGGCTGAGGAGCCGGAGCCGGGCGAGTCGCAGGGGGTGCCCCCGGATTAGGGGCCGGGCGTGTGGGGGCGGGCCGCTCCGCCGGGAC
>ERZ1022756.434-NODE-434-length-12083-cov-40.389674_pt1 | contig 12083 bp, 17 predicted proteins | sample MGYA00520902_ERZ1022756 | MGnify/ENA primary metagenome ERZ1022756 (study PRJEB33162, sample SAMN09537601) | freshwater metagenome | isolation source: freshwater | place: Canada:Alberta | collected 2017-07 | study: EMG produced TPA metagenomics assembly of the... | reverse complement strand
TACAGTAATTTTTAACTAGTAAAAATCTTTTAAATAAAATTATATATTTGTAAAAACTTAAAATAAATTAAAAATGGCAAATCTTTGGAATACCATCCACATTTTTGGTTTCGGAACAGTGCAAGTAATTTCTGACACACAGAACGTACAGGCTCCTTTTCAGGCTGTCGAAACTGAAGCTCAATTAGTCGTAGATGATGTGTGGGCTAACAAACCTGCGGATTATCAGGGTGAGAAAACTTACCATGCAATAAATAACTTTTATGAGTTATTTTCTGACTGGCTACCTAATGAACCTAATGCAAAATCTTTCAGAGTGAATGTATCAGATTTAGATCAATCTCTGCTAGATGATTTGGCATCAGCGGTGCTTTCTTACACCCCATCAACTACCACAACAACCACAACTACAGAGTCTGTAGAAGAGGAATAATTAATTTGGTTATTCTACGGATGAGGTTTACATTTGTAAAAACCTCAAACTATGAATATTATATTCCAAATTAACGGTGGGATAGGCAAGTGCATACTAGCCACTCCTGTATGTGAGGCTATCAAGTCTCAACATCCTAATAGTCAATTAATTGTAATGAGCGGTTATCCAGAGGTGTTTTTAAACAACCCCTTTGTAGACCGCTCATTTGCATTTGGACAAGCTCAATATTTCTATCAAGATTTTATTGAGGGTAAAGACTTCAAAGTGTTTGCACATGATCCATATCTGCAAACAGAATACCTAATGCAGAATGAACACTTAGTTCAGACATGGACAAAGATGTTCGACATTAATACTCCTGAAGACATATTGCCAAAACTTTACATCACAGAAAGGGAACGCATATTCTTTTCTCAGAAGTTTTATTCTGATAGACCCATTCTTTTATTACAAACAAACGGAGGTGCACAAGGACAAGATCTTAAATATTCTTGGGCTAGAGACATTCCTTCAAATGTTGTACAATCTGTCATTGAAGAATTTAAAAATCAATACAACATTGTTCACATGAGAAGAGAAGATCAGATTGGTTACGAAGGAACTCTGACTATTTCTGACAACTTCAGAGCACTGGCTATATTGATTGAGCTTAGTAACAAGAGACTATTAATGGATAGCTTTGGGCACCACGCAGCAGCAGCTCTTAACAAGCCTTCTACAGTGCTATGGGTGGCCAACACTCCTGTAGTATTTGGCCATGACATTCATGATAACATTGTGGCTAATCTATTTACTAAGAAGCCTGAACTTAAACATGCTTACATTCAAAAGTTTGATATCACTGGTAATCTGATAGAGTTCCCTTACAACTCTGAGTCTGAAATCTTTGATGTAGATAAAGTGATTGCTTCTATTAAAAACCAAAACTAACATGGAAAAAATATTTTATCAGAGCTCTTTACCAAGAGCTGGGTCTACGCTTTTGCAAAATATATTTGCTCAAAACCCAGACATATATGCTACACCTACATCTGGTGTGTTAGAGCTTGTGTTTGCAGCTAGAGCTAATTACACAGACTCTCCTGAGTTCAAAGCTCAGGACCCAGAGTTAATGAAGTCTGGCTTCCAAGCTTTTTGTAAGGGTGGTATGGATGCGTATTACAATGCTATTACAGATAAGAAGTATGTCATAGATAAGTCACGTGGATGGGGAATACATTATGACTTCCTAAATTTCATTCAAGCTGAGCCAAAGGTTATATGCATGGTGAGAGATCTTAGAGACATCTTCTCTTCTATGGAGAAGAACTATAGAAAGAATCCTGACAAAGCAAATCCTATTCTTAACTGGGCACAAATGAGTGGAACAACAGTTCCTAAACGTATAGACATTTGGGCACAATCTCAACCTGTAGGTTTAGCAATTGAAAGACTCAGTGAGTTATTCAGACTTGGATATTCAGATAAAATTCTATTTGTTAAGTTCGAAGACTTGTGTCTCTATCCTGAACTAGAGATGAAGAAGATATACCAATATCTTGACATACCACATTACAAGCATGACTTTGACAATATTGAACAAGTCACCAAAGAAGATGATGAAGTGTATGGTCAGTTTGGAGATCACGTTATAAGAAAGAAACTTGAACCTGTTCCTTCTAGAGCTAAACATCTTCTAGGTAAAGATGTATCAGATTGGATTTACAATAACTACAAGTGGTTCTACGATCAATTCAGATATAGCAAATGATAATTGTACTATTTGGACAACCACACAGTGGTAAGACAACAATAGCAAAAGAGTTTCTATCATACAGAAACATTGATGGAGACAAGCTAAGAGAGTTATTTGCTAACAAAGATTACAGCAGAGAAGGACGTATTAGAAACTTGAACAGGGCTAGCGACATTGCTCATTATATGAATACTGAGGGTGATGACGTAACGCTATCTCTTGTCTATCCTTACAAAGAAGCCAGAGACTATCTCAATGGTCTTACAAAGGATGTAGCATGGATATATTTAACTTACACGGATCAAAGAGGTAGAGAAAATTTCCATGTCCAAGACTTTGAACTTCCTACAGATGAGAATATATTGCATATAAATACATCAGCTACATCTTTAAATGATTGCCTTAAACTAATTGATAACTATGTCAGAAATCACAAGAGTTGAGAAAGGTTGGGGACACGAGCTGTGGATCTATAATTCATCTCTATATTGTGGTAAGCTATTAGTTTTTAATGCTGGTAAGAAGTTCAGCATGCACTACCATAAAGTGAAGCAAGAAACCTGGTATGTGAATAGTGGTAACTTTATTTACAGCTGGATAGATCTTGAGAATGGTAGTTTACACAAGCAGTTTTTGAAAAAGGGTGAGGTGATTACCATTATGCCATTTCATCCACATCAACTAGAAGCACTAGAAGATGGTGAGATATTCGAAGTGAGCACAGAACACTTTGACTCAGACAGCTATAGAATATGGAAGGGAGACTAACAATATACGTAGACATAGATGGAACAATCTGTCATACAAATGGTAGTGACTACGTTAACTCAACTCCTCTATATGATAACATTGACAAAGTGAACAAGCTCTATGACGAGGGCCATTGCATTATTTATTGGACAGCACGTGGCAGGAAGTCAAACATAGACCACACAAAACTAACACGTGAACAACTCATGCGCTGGGGATGTAAGTATGAAGATGTTATAATGAATGACAAACCTTCTTATGATCTTTTGATTTGTGACAAGACAAAAAGAATAGAAGAGGTATGAGAGTATGGGTTAATGGAGCCTTTGACGTGTTACACATTGGTCATTTGAATCTTCTAAAGCATGCATCAACAATAGGAAGTGTTAGAGTGGGGATAGATACAGATGATAGAATAAAAGAATTGAAGGGTTCCAATAGACCCTTTAATTGTTTTAAAAATAGAATGGAGTTCTTGAAATCATTAAGATTTGTAGATGATGTTGTAGGATTTGGTAGTGAAGAAGAACTAATAAATCAAATAAAAGAATACCAACCAGATGTAATGGTTATAGGGTCTGACTACAAAGACAAAAGAATTATAGGCATTGAGTACGTTAAAGAAGTTTCTTTCTTTGATAGAATACCAAATGTCTCAACTACATCAATCCTTGAATATGAAAAAGATAGTAGTAATAGGAGAACTCTGCCATGATGTTTTTGTGTATGGAGAGTGCAAGAGGCTTAGTCCAGAAGCCCCTGTTCCTGTATTCAATCCTTTACACACTGTAGAAAACCAAGGCATGGCTGGTAATGTTGTTGCTAATATCAATGCCATCACTCCTAGCTTTAAAATATCTTTCTATCACAGCAAGGAGAAGATGACTAAAACCAGATATGTGGATAAGAAAACCAATCATTTATTCCTTAGAGTGGATGATGACTTACATTTAACTAGAATACACATATCAAAAGAACTACTTTCTGACATAGAAGATGCTGACGCTCTAGTGATCAGTGACTACAACAAAGGATTTATAGCTGAAGATGATTTAGTTGAACTATCAAAACTTGCAAAGTTTTCAATAATTGATACTAAGAAAAAACTAGACGTTGAACACCTATCCATGTTTGATTTCATCAAGGTTAATGAATCTGAATACATGGCTAACAAAGAAGCATTAGATCCGCTCAAAGGTAAAGCAATAATTACACTTGGGTCTAATGGAGCTAGATACATTAATAACTTATATCATTCCCCAAGTCCAAAAGAAACGATAGATGTGTCAGGAGCTGGTGATACTTTTTTAGCAGCATTTGTAACAAAGTATTTAGAAACACAAGACGCTAGCATATCCATAACATTTGCTAATCAGATGAGTGCTGTTGTTGTATCAAAACGAGGCGTAGCTACACCATGAGAGTGCTAATTACAGGAACCAATGGATTCATAGCTGGACAGTTAAAGAAATGTTTTAACAATCCACTAGAACTTAATGAAAATTTTCATGTTAGTCTTGAGTGGTTAGATGAAAAAAACCCAGATGTTGTATTCCATGTAGGAGCTTGCTCTAACACTCTTGAGACAAATGTAAACTACATCATGAAAGTTAATTTTGAGTCTACAAAGATTTTAACTGATTGGTGTAAGGTAAACAACAAACCCATCATATATTCATCTTCAGCAGCTTCGTATGGTACGAACGGTGTACATCCATCTAATCTATATGGATGGAGCAAGTATGTAGCTGAGCAATACGTCATCAGCAATGGTGGAGTGGCTCTTAGATACTTTAATGTCTATGGTCCTGGAGAAGAACACAAGGGTAGAATGGCATCTATGGCATACCAGATGTTCAAAGCAGGTGATGCTAAACTTTTTCCTGGCCATCCTAAGCGCGACTTCATATATGTAGAAGATGTAATAGAAGCTAACCTACACGCATTTGTCAACTACGAAAGCTTTACTGGAAACAAATATGATGTAGGACTTGGAATAGCGCACACATTTGAGCATGTTGCAGATGTGTTGGGCATCCCATATATTTACCATGATGAGTCAGCAATACCAGATGGTTATCAGATGCAGACATGTAGCAATCAAACAAACTGGATGCCTAGATGGTCTCCTAAATATTCACTAAACGAAGGATTATTATTATGCAAAACGTATTGGCAAAAGCTGAACACAAATCAGGAGAGTGGGCAATGTTCATCGGAAGATGGCAACCTTGGCACAAAGGTCATAGATGGTTGATTGACCAAGCTCTCGAGGAGGGAAAGAAAGTATTACTATGTGTTCGTGATGTCCCTGTAGATGAAAAAAATCCTTGGACAGCTCAAGAAATCTTGATGAATCTTAGCAAAGAACTACAAGACTTAGTGGAGGCTGGTAAACTTCAAATAATTAAAATCCCTAACATTGAATCCATCAACATTGGTAGAGGTGTTGGATATGATGTTATAGAACATGTTCCTCCTACAGAAATACATTACATTTCTGCTACAAAGATTAGAGAGCAAATGAAGGCTGAGGGTAAACTATGATTGTAGAAAAGAAAAGACACATAGCTAAAACCATTAGCTATCGACTAATTAGTACACTCATTGGTATGGTGACAATGTTTGTAGTGACAGGATCTATAAAAGCAGGAGCTGCATTTGGTGTAGCTGAGCTTTTATGGAAACCTGTACAATATTACATGCATGAGCGTATATGGTATAGATGGGTTAAATATGGTATAAGAGGGCAGAAACAACCTGACTAGCATCTATTTTCTGATGACATTCAAACTGTCTATCTGTCCCTTTGTGTAAAGGACACCAGTCCCAATCTCCTGCATCGAATCTGTTCTCAGCTTTGTTCCAACATCCATTACACACATCCTTTTTGTCAATCCTAATGCATTGAAATTCGTGGTCTGATTCTGTAAAGTTTGATATCATCACCACCTTTTTATTCAGTGCCCAAGCTAACCAACTAAGACCACTAGATAGTCCTATGAATAAATGGCTATGATGAATGACATTCATAGTGTTTTCCATAGACGTATCATCTATCTGTTCACAGTTATCAAAAGGATTCTTTTCCTTTGACACGTTGATAACCTTATATCCATTGTCGTGCAAAAAGTTAATTACTAACTGCCAACCTTCTTTAGTCCAGAACTTGCAACCAGCTGTAGAGTTGGTGGCTATTGTAACATATTTACCGTACAAATTGTCACCAGGCTTGAAGTCAATTCTTGGTTTAATCTCTTGATAGTCAAGACCTAATATATTCGTAGCAGCTTTTTGAAGTGGTATGGTATTACATAAAGCTGGTTCTTTATCAGGATTGTAAAACCACCCTACGGTGTACATTCCAAGTATATCACCTACACCTGATCCTGGTTCTACAAACTCAATCTCTGGATAGACATCTTTGAATAAAAAGTTCTTGAATGTGCTGACAACAACATCGCAGTTGTGTTTCTTCTTGAACTCAAGTACGTACGGCATCCAAGCTATTGTATCTCCTAAAGACTTACTATCAAAAGCTATGTACACACGCTTTCCTGCGTAGTCTAGTGTATAGTTGTAATACAAATCGTTGTCTTTCCATATCTTAATGTTCCATTTAGTGTACCATCTTCTGTTGAGCTTCACCCAGTTTTGTACACCTATTACACTGTTGAAGTGACAAACACCTTCTTCATCATAATACTTTACGGTGAATTTACTTTTTGATCTTCCTTTAATTTCAAGGAATGGTTCATTGATAAAATAATGGGAAATTGAAATGTTCTCACTGGAACGAGTAGGTTGTTCACACGCTTCTTTGTATAGTTCTACATGTGCAGTGGCAAATTCAAACTCTTGATTTTCAGGAATGGTATATGTCTTTGGGTTTTCCAATTGCTCATACACCTGTTGCTTTAGCCTAGAAACATCTAAATCAGTGATGTAGGGAGTAAACATATCTCCATACTGAGGAAGGTTACGAGCTATGATGGGAAGCCCATATCCTATAGCTTCTCTAATAACTAGTGGGTTGCATTCAAATGTGCTGTTGAATAAGAACAAGTCAGCTGCTTGCATGAATGCACCTACATCATTTCTTTCTCCCCACACGTGTACATTTGTAGGAACATCTTTCATTATAGGTTCCCAATAGTCTTGGAAGTTTCCAGCTTGATTTCCTATAAAGTGGAAGTTTACATCTGGCATTTGTTTGGCTAGCTCCACTGCCTCCTTTTGATTCTTACCAGGAGTCCATAGTCCCACGTTCACTACATGTTTACCTTCTCCTAAATCAACAGATTCACTTTGTCTTTTTTCTATTGGAAACTCAATCACCCTCTTTGTAGAAGGCATGTTCTTAAATGTCTTTAGGTGATGAGTGGTACAAAATGCATAAGCATCTGGGTGGAATCTTTTTTCAATGTCTGGCTTGAATATGATGTTGTGACATGTCTCAACCATTCTCCAACTTCTATCCTCTGAATATAAAGATTCTCTTAGTTCTTCTGGCCAGTTGTTCCAACCATCCTCCACCATTTCTTCTACATGGACAACATCAATTCTGTTATTCTTAATGATGTCTATCAACTCCATCTTGTTCTGATCTAACGTCCAGAAGTGTTTCACTAGTTGCTTTATCTGATTTTTTTGAACAACATAGTCATTGCTGTGATTAGCATATTCTACAACATAGATGTCTATGTTTGTATGTGCTTGCAAAGCTTGAATTCTTCTTAGCAAGAAGGCAGGCATCCCTCCTGTAGATAAGTGAGGAGCTACAAACAAAACTCTAGGACGCTTCTTCTGAAGATGTATCATTTGACGCATTACATCAGCATCCTTCTCTCCATGATAAAAGAATAATTGGTCCTCATGTGCAGGTGTAGCAACAAAGTGTTTGACATGTTTCTTTGTCCCAACGAATGTAATGTTGTTTATTACATCTAAAGAACCATTGATGTACATGTATGGGAGTCCTTTGAAGGCTTTCCATTTCCACAACAGTACATTGGCTATAGTTTCTTCGTGATAGGGTGCATACCATTGAGGATTTTTTAAAATTTTAGGATGGTTACACATCCAAGTCCACTCATCTAAAAATTCAATACACCACTTACCAGCTACAAAATATCCTGTCTGTCTGTAAGTTTTTCTAATGTATTGATTTACACCAAACAATTCACATGCTGGATGCTCTAGTGTTGTAGAAAGATCTTCTCTACTTTCTGTAGCACCTCTTCCATTTATAATCATCCAATCGTATATCCCTTCTGTAAAGTATGGATGTGTTGATTTGATTGGGAAATAGTCAAATATGTTATCAACATATCTAGTGGCAACACTATCGCTATCTACGTAAGCTACAACATTGGCATATTTCAAAGCATCCTTCACAATTAGTGGACGCTGTATAAGAATATTGTAAATATGTGAGCTAGATCTATCAATGTATTTTTGTTGACCCAGTTCTTTTATGTTACAATCCCATTGTAAAGTTAGGGCCCCGTCAATCTTTGCATTTGAATTCATCATGTAGACAATGACATTCAAATTGCTAAATGCTCTAATAGAATCTACACAGGCTTGCACAGTTTCTTTATAGCTGTCTGTAGCATACAGAACATAAGCCTTGTCCCAAACATTGTTTTTATTTACGTAGTAGCCATACCACTGATTGTCATAGAGCTTTTCCAAGTTTGGATATCTCTCTAGCATTACATCTGGTGTAAGATCTTCTTGATGATGTGTTTCGTATGTATTCCCATACTCATCCCCATCTTGAGGCATCATGTATGGAACTGCAACCATGAATTTCTTATTCAGGATGCTAAACTTTTCAAGAAGTTCTTTGGCTTGATCTATATGGATGTGCTCTAATACATCTCCCAGAATAATAAAATCATACGGTTCAACATCAAATTCTAAAATGTCTCCCACATAAACATTGTCATATTTCTGTCGCAAGTTAAACTGTTCTACATAAGGAGCCCATATCTCAACAGCATCCATTCTGTATCCTAAGTTTCTTATGAGCTCTGAGTAAGTTCCATTTCCAGGACCCACATCCAATATGCGTAAACTTGTAGGAATGTTGTCAATAAACCATTCTTTTACTTGTGGTTTGAAGTAGGTGTAGCTGTTAGGCATTTTTGAATTTTATTACGTAGTTGACGGATTCACGAATTAAATGTATGAATTTTTGGTAGTTATACAATCACTTGCTAAATTTACTAGCATTCGCCAGAATTGAATAACCCGTCCAACTAAAAGCTTCACAGCACACCTCTCAAGGGGTGTGCTTTGTTGTTTCAAACCATTTTAAATGAATCTAATATGGCAACTGAGTCGTATCAGCAGCAAATTAACAACGAATTAAAAAGTATGGATCAGCGTCTGTATGATTTAGAAGAAAAAATGTCTTCTATTGATGGGAAACTTACACAAGTTGTGGATGCAATTCTAGGCAATCCCCTAACAAAGTCTGGTGGATTTGTGGATAAGATCGAAATGTTAGAGGAGAAGATCACTTTGATGGAGAAAAAAATAGAGAAGCAAGAAGAATTTAGAAGAAGAATTACTTGGACAATTGGAATAGTGGTAGCTATAGCAGCAGTGCTGCAATATGTATCTGGCTTATTGTCCAACATCAATCAGTAGAATGAAGAACTTATCAAAGGAGGAATTGCTAAGTAGGATGGAAGCAATTAATCGTAGTAATGCGATTATTTACTTTGATCTAAATGGCTTTATTCTTGGAATGAATTCGATATTCTTGAAGGCAATGGGGTTTCAAGAAAAGGAGCATGATAAGTTAATAGGTAAGCATCACAGCATTTTTGTGTCCTACGAGTACTCAAAGTCTGATGACTATAAAAAGTTTTGGGAAACCTTAGCGAGTGGTCAATTTTATGAGGGTGAATTTGAAAGGAAAAAAGTAGATGGTAGCCCAATTTATTTGCAAGCGACCTACAACCCAATCTTTGACGATAGCGGTACAATTACAAAAGTAATGAAGATAGCAACTGACATTACTGAAACTATTCTCAGCAAGAATAAAATTAATGAGCTATCAAAGACCTTGCAGATTGAGTTAGATAACACTAACAAGTTGAAACTAGCTATTGAAATTGAAAAGGACGCAGCCGTTAATGACCTAGATGCAACAATAAAGAAGAGTCAGAACGAATTGATCAAGGTGATTGTAAAATCTGCATTGTTCGTTATTATGAGCGTTGGATTTATTACAACCATTATGTACTCATTTGCTATTCTCTCAAACAAGGACACACAGATTATTGGCTCAACATGGAGCAACATGTTCTCAGTATTGTTAACCAATGCCTTCTCTATAGTGGGAACCATCATGGGTATTAAATATGCAACTTCGGACGATAAAAAAGATAAAACTTAAGATTAAACAATGAACATTGAAAAACTAAAAGGGCATGTTCCTGATGCTGTAATAGCACAGCTGCCTGACACGATCTCTAAATTTGGAATTGATACACCTGTTAAACTTGCTCATTTCTTAGCCCAAGCAGGACATGAATCTGCAAGCTTCAAGGCTGTCACTGAGAACTTGAACTATGGAGCTAAAGGTCTATTGACAATTTTCAAAAAATACTTTCCTACAGAAGCTAAGGCTAAGGAATACGAAAGAAAACCAGAGAAGATTGCTAACCTAGTTTATGGAAACAGAATGGGTAATGGTGATGAAGCTTCTGGTGAAGGCTTTAGATTTCGTGGAAGAGGTTACATTCAATTGACAGGTAAGAATAACTACAGAGCATTCGATGCTGTAGTGGAAGATGACATTATAGCTAACCCAGATCTTGTGGCTACTAAGTATCCACTTCTTTCAGCTGCTTGGTTCTTCCACAAAAACTGCCTAGGCAAATGTGTAGATGCTACTGACGCTACAGTTACATCTGTAACTAAGTGTGTAAACGGTGGTACAATTGGTTTAGCAGATAGATTAAAACATTTCAAACAATATCATAGCCTACTAGTATGAAACAGTTCATCAAAGATTTATTCAACGATCAAAACAGCATCAATGAAAAGTCCCTAGTGGGTTTCATTGCTTTTGTAATGATGATCGCTACACTAATTACAGATGTTGTAACAGGTGTATTAGGAAAAGAAATGCCTATACATGAATTCATATTTGATGGATTCATGGTGATTGTGCTAGGATCATTTGGCATAGCTTCTGTAGATAAATGGATTAATAAAACAAAAAATAATAGTGTTGATGAATAATAAATAATTATTTATAAATTCACACTATTGAAAATGAATAAGTTATGGCTAAGGCAAAGGTTGCAACAGCAGAAAAGAAGATCTCCTTTGGAAAAAGAAGACTTGGTAAGGCCAAGAATTTGAATACTCCAAAGGGTAAGAAGGTCAGTAAATATAGAGGACAAGGAAGATAATCATGGGTATACCTAACAGACAAATTGGTTGGAGTCAAGAATCTAACCTGCTTTGGCAAATATCCAAGCAGTTAGATTATGCTTCTTGTCAGCTATGCACCATCTCTGGTACTAGTGGAACATCTGGCACCTCTGGATATGATGGTGATAGATTTAGAACTACCTCCACCACAACATTTACGTTAGGTGTAACTACAACAATTGTTGTAGAACCTGGACTAGCTTATACGCCTGCTCAAGATATTATCATAACATACAATGTTGGTAATCACCAAACTTGTACTGTTGTAACTTATGACATCAACACTGGTGTAATGGTGATAGGCGGTCCTGTTAGTGTTACAGGAAGTGGCACATACTCTTCATGGACTGTTAACTTAGATGGGGCAGCTGGTGGAGATGGATCAAGTGGTACATCTGGTACTAGTGGTTTAAGTGGGTCTTCTGGAACAACAGGTACATCAGGATCAAGTGGAGTATCAGGCAGTAGTGGTACTTCAGGGACTACTGGAACGTCTGGTAGCTCTGGAATCAATGGTGCTACTGGTTCAAGCGGCACATCTGGTTCAAGTGGAAGTTCAGGTTCAGCTGGAACAAGTGGATCGTCAGGAACATCTCCAACACTTCCAGGAACAGCAAATTATGGACTATTTGCTCAGACAGCAAACAGTACTATAATCACCAACACCACTGTAGAAACTAGTTTAATAAATGGTGGTGTAGG
>ERZ1022756.433-NODE-433-length-12153-cov-10.628120_pt1 | contig 12153 bp, 10 predicted proteins | sample MGYA00520902_ERZ1022756 | MGnify/ENA primary metagenome ERZ1022756 (study PRJEB33162, sample SAMN09537601) | freshwater metagenome | isolation source: freshwater | place: Canada:Alberta | collected 2017-07 | study: EMG produced TPA metagenomics assembly of the... | reverse complement strand
AGTTCTGGCGCAGTTAAGGTGCCAATCTATTCAAGGTTGAGTTACCAATAGGCTAAGGATGTGACTGACGCCCGCCCGGTACTCGTAGTTGATTTCGGTGCGCAGTATGCCCAGTTAATCGCTCGAAGAGTTCGGGAAGCGAGAATCTACTCTGAAGTAGTTCCCAGCACAATGTCTGCCAAAGAAATGTTGGCGAAGAACCCGTTAGCAATTGTTCTTTCTGGTGGACCTTCCAGCGTTTATGCCGATGGGGCACCGCAAGTAGATGCAGCGTTATTCGATGCAAACCTTCCGGTTTTTGGAATCTGTTACGGCTTCCAAGCCATGGCAGCAACCCTTGGTGGCACAGTTGCCCAAACTGGCTTATCAGAATTCGGTGCTACTGAGTTAACAGTTAATGCAGGCAGCTGTTTATTTGATGGGCTACCTCAAGTTCAAAATGTTTGGATGAGTCACGGGGATTCCGTGCAAGAAGCACCAGCTGGATTTACCGTCACGGCATCTAGTGCTGGAGCTGCAGTGGCAGCTTTTGAAGATCTATCTCGCGGTTTAGCCGGCGTGCAATTTCATCCTGAAGTTATGCATTCTGAACATGGCCAAAAAGTTCTAGAGCATTTCTTATATGACATCGCCAAAATTGAACCAACATGGACACCTGCAGGCATTGTTGATGAGCAAGTTGCTCGCATCAAAGCACAAATCGGTGACTCGAAAGTTATTTGTGGTTTATCCGGTGGCGTTGATTCCGCAGTTGCTGCAGCGCTGGTTCATAAAGCGGTTGGCGACAACTTAACTTGCGTATTTGTTGATCATGGATTGTTACGGGCTGGAGAGCGGGAACAAGTTGAACGCGATTACGTTGCCGCAACTGGAATCAGATTGGTTGTTGTTGATGCAGCAGATCGTTTCTTAAGTGAACTTGCTGATGTGACAGATCCAGAAACTAAGCGCAAGATAATTGGTCGAATCTTCATTCGAGTTTTTGAAGATGCGCAAAAGCAGTTAATTGCTGAAGCTGGAGAAGCTGGTGCAACTATCGACTTCTTGGTCCAGGGAACGCTCTACCCAGATGTTGTTGAAAGTGGTGGCGGAACCGGCGCTGCAACAATTAAGAGCCATCACAATGTTGGTGGCCTACCGGATGACATTGAATTCCAACTTTGCGAACCACTTCGAGAACTATTCAAAGATGAAGTGCGGGCAGTTGGTCGCGAACTAGGTCTACCCGATGCGATGGTTATGCGCCATCCATTCCCAGGACCTGGTCTTGGAATTCGAATTGTGGGAGCAGTTAGCAAAGAACGTCTGGACATCCTGCGTGCTGCCGATGCAATCGTGCGCGAAGAAACCACACTTGCTGGACTGGATTCTTCAATTTGGCAATTCCCAGTGGTGCTTTTGGCAGATGTGCGAAGTGTTGGCGTGCAAGGAGATGGCAGAACATACGGCCATCCAGTCGTATTGCGCCCAGTATCGAGCGAAGACGCCATGACAGCTGACTGGACCCGATTGCCTTATGAAGTATTGGCAAAAATTTCTAATCGCATCACCAACGAAGTTCGGGAAATTAATCGCGTAGTGTTGGATGTAACGTCAAAGCCTCCGGGCACTATCGAATGGGAATAAGGCAAAGCCGACATTCCCATTCAAAATAAACACAGATGGATATAGGCACGATTAGTGCCGGTAAGGAATAATCATGGAATTTCTCTACACCGCTCTAGTAGTCCTTCACTTTGTCGGAATTGCTGCAATTGGTTATGGCTTCTTCAAAGAGCTTGCTAAGAAAACCTTTGGCGTTAACGTTGCGATGCTTCATGGTGCCAGTACACAACTTTTAACTGGCGTATTGCTTGTTGGCCTACACGAGTCGGGCTCACTAGATAGCGATTACGTAGTTGATCACACCAAGATCGCAATCAAGTTGATTATTGCAATCGCGATTATCGCAATGTACTCAATTGGCAAGCGCAAGTCTGAGCAAAAGATTTACTGGGCTCTAATTGGCGCACTCACGCTAACAAATATTGTTATCGCGTACGCACTTTAATCTTTAGTCAGGAAGTTTGATCTGGCGGAATGCTTCAGCAAGCCGTCCAGATTCAAACCCGGCCGCTTGAGCTTGCATCTCACCCCAGCTACGCAGCATGCCTTCTAAATCTTCCATGTGTGAAGTTTGGCTGGCGTGAGCTTCCAAGGCCGTTACCTTGCGACTGAAGAATTCGGTTGTATCAACCCAGTGGTTAGGCTCTGTGTGACCTTGCAGCCAGAGCCAATTTACGGTCCAAGCCTCTAAGCCTTCTTTGTCGCGCAACTCCGGATAAGCGTAGGGATTTCGAACTGCTGGATAAAGCGCTCGTGAAGTTGCTTCGCCGGCAGCCATGTGGTCTGGATGACTTGCTGGAAGTCGTTCCCAGTTTCGCTCTGGAGATTGAGTTAAAACAAGTTGTGGTTTAACTTGGCGCATAACTCGAACAATGTCTCGCTGCACATCGTGACTTGGCTCTAAGTAGCCATCTTTGTAACCAAGAAAGCGCACATCGGTTACGCCATAAACCAAGGCTGCAGATACTTGCTCCGCACGGCGAATAGACGGAATCTCGGAGCGATCCGTTGAGTCATCAAATCCGCCCGCATCACCATCTGTGCAGATACAGAAAGTTACTTCTACGCCAGCTTTAACCAGAGCCATCACAGTTCCACCGGCACCAAAGTCCACATCATCTGGATGCGCCGTCACAACGAGCGCTCGAGTTACGCCTTCGGGGATTTCAATTCGCTCATTTGATTCGTTACTCACGACGACCACTCTATTTCTTTAATGCCACAACGGCACCTGTCAGGGTGCATACGTAGACTGTCGGTGTGCCTTCACAACTTCTGGATGATCTGAACGAACCGCAGCGCCAAGCTGTAGTTCATTCGGGAACTCCGTTACTCGTCGTTGCAGGCGCTGGCTCTGGAAAAACTCGGGTACTCACTCGCCGCATTGCCTATCTAATGGCAGAGAGAAACGCAGCACCTACTGAAATCCTGGCAATTACATTTACCAATAAAGCAGCGAATGAAATGAAAGAACGCGTTGCTCACATGGTTGGCCCAAAAGCCAGAAGTATGTGGGTATCCACGTTTCACTCCGCGTGCGTTCGAATCCTACGAAATGAAGCAAAGCGACTAAATCTAAAGCCTTCATTCACGATTTATGACACTCAAGATTCGGTTCGAATGCTCTCCTTGGTTTCTAAGGATCTCGGAATTGATCCAAAGTCTTACAGTCCAAAATATTTACTTGGCCAAATTAGTAATTTGAAGAACGAACTGATTGATTATGAAGACGCAATAAGCAAAGCAGTAACAGCGCAAGAGCAGACTGTTGCTCAGGCCTATGGCGAGTATCAACGGCGATTGATGTTAGCCAGTGCCGTTGACTTCGATGATCTAATCGGCCACACAGTTGCTCTTCTTCAGGCATTTCCAGATGTAGCTGAGCATTACCATCGTCGCTTCCGACATGTACTCGTTGATGAGTATCAAGATACAAACCATGCGCAATATGTTTTGATTCGTGAACTGGTTGGTAATGGCAAAGACGGAATAGCTCCCGCTGAACTTTGCGTAGTTGGTGATGCCGACCAAAGCATCTATGCCTTCCGCGGTGCCAACATCCGAAACATTGTTGAGTTCGAGCGAGATTATTCTGATGCGCAAACCGTAGTTTTAGAACAGAACTATCGATCCACCCAAAACATTCTGACAAGTGCTAATTCGGTTATCGAAAAGAATTCCGGAAGGCCAGCCAAGCGTCTTTGGACTGCTGAAGGCAGCGGCGAAAAGATTGTTATCTACACCGCCAACGACGAACATCACGAAGCTGACTTCATCGTCACCAATGTCGCAGACCTAATTGATAACCATGGCTTTGAATATAAAGATGTTGCCGTTTTTTATCGCACTAACAATCAATCACGAAGCGTTGAAGAAGTTTTCATACGTCGTGGCGTGCCTTACAAAGTCGTTGGTGGCACTAGGTTCTACGAGCGCAAAGAAATCAAGGACGCCCTTGCTTACTTGCGCGCCGTATCTAACCCTGAAGATGATGTGTCGGTACGAAGAATTCTCAATACTCCGCGCCGTGGCATTGGGGATAAGGCCGAAGAGGCCGTAGAAGGATTTGCGCGCCGCGAGAAAATAACTTTTAGTGCAGCCCTGAATAGATTGTCAGAAATTCATACCCTGCCAACGAGGTCAGCAACTGCTCTTGCTGAATTCAACAGATTGCTTGGAAACTTGCGAACCCTTGATGAATCTGGCGCCGGACCCAGTGCAATTCTGGAAGCAGCAATGGAAGCCTCTGGCTACCTAAAGGAACTAACTGCCAGTAAAGATCCACAAGACGAAGTTCGAGTAGAAAACATTGCTGAACTCGAGAACGTGACGCGGGAATACGAAGAACAGTTTGCTGAAGATAATGACTCGGATGAAGTTGCCACACTTTCTAACTTCCTGGAACGAGTTTCATTAGTTGCGGACTCTGATCAAATTCCAACCGGCGAAGAACACGGCGGCGTTGTAACTCTTATGACTTTGCACACTGCAAAAGGTCTTGAGTTCCCAGTTGTGTTCTTAACTGGAATGGAAGATGGCGTATTTCCGCACCAGCGCGCATTAGGTTCGGCGACGGAACTCGAAGAAGAACGTCGCTTAGCTTACGTAGGTATGACTCGTGCAATGAAGCGTTTGTATTTGTCGCGAGCAGTAGCGCGCTCTACTTGGGGTCAACCGAATTACAACCCTGAATCTCGATTCCTTTCTGAAATTCCTGCAGAGCTGGTGGATCGACAAGGTGAAGAGCCAGGTCCACTTGGGCTTTCTGGTTCTGGATATTCAAAACCAGCAAAGCGTGATGAACCAGTTATGGTGCTTGTGGTCGGCGATCGTGTGCTGCATGACAAATTTGGAATGGGAACGGTTACTGCAGTTGTTGGCCAAAACGAAAAAGCAGAGGCAACGATTGATTTCAAGAGTGCGGGAGAGAAGCGCTTACTGTTGCGTTACGCACCAGTTGAAAAACTTTAGAACTAATTGCCCCAGAGCCAAGAAGATGGGTTCATAAACTCGCCATCTTTAGTTACTTCAAAGTGCAAGTGTGGCCCAGTCGTGTTTCCAGATGATCCAGACTTTCCGATCTCTTGGCCGGCAGCAACTTTGCCTCCGGTTATTCCAATCTTGGATAAATGGTTGTAAGCAGTTACGTAACCATTGCCATGATCAACTTCGATTCGATACCCATAGGCACCGCCCCAACCGGAAGCAATAACAGTTCCATTAGCGGCAGCTACAACTGGAGTTCCACTCTTGACTCGGAAGTCCAATCCAGTGTGCCAACCTGCTGACCAGATTCCACCGCGCTGACCATAACGAGCACTCAAGGTGTAATTCGCCTGAATTGGAACAGCGATAACGCCAATCTGACGAAGACGCTCTGCTTCAATCAAGGCTGCTTGCTGAGCAGCTTCAGCCTGGGCTTTTGCGTTGGCAGCAGCTTGCTGTTCACTTAACAAAATTTGGGCTTGCTGATTCTTTTGATCCTGTGCCTGCGCCACCAAGGTATCGAGCTGATCAGTGGTCGCAGCAAGGGCCTGAAGTGACTTTCTTTCAGTGCTTGAAACAGTTGGAGTTGTGTCAATGACTGCATTCGGATCGGCGGTTGGGTCATCAACTGTGGCAGCAGCCGCAACTACTTCAGCTTCAGCTAGGGTCTGACGATCGTCAGAACGACTGGCTGCTTGGGCTCGCGAAGCGCTGGTTTGAATTGAAGCGCTGACGGCCTGTGGCCCAGCGGCAGTAACTGTCGCTGCAGGATATTCCAAGACGCTGGTGTCTCCAGTTTGAACTACACCAGCAACGGTTGAGCCTGAAGTGGCAACTACCGAACTCATTCCGGCAACACTGACCAGTGCGCCAAGGTGCTTGCCAGAAACTACCTTCTTTTTTGGGGCAGCATGGCGGGCAGCGCGATGTCGACCGCGTGGTGCTGTGCTCATACTTAGACCCTATCGGAGGCAAAAATGCTTAAGTTATAAGTCTTTTCTACCTGACTTCTGGCACTTTGGGAAATGAAAATGTGGTGTCAGTGGCAAAAGTGACATAACCCACGCGGCAAACCAAGGGATATCCGCGGTTTATTGCAATTTTGGGAATATTTAGGGGAATCGTGGCAAATTGCAGGCATCTGCAATTTGCCTGTATTAATAAGGGGTGAGCCCAATTCGAATCGTAATCGCAAAGCCTGGTCTAGATGGCCATGATCGCGGCGCCAAAGTGATTGCCCGCGCGCTTCGTGATGCTGGATTCGAAGTTATCTACACCGGACTTCATCAAACTCCAGAACAAATTGTGCAAACTGCTATCCAAGAAGATGCTGACGCAATTGGAATGTCAATTCTCTCTGGCGCACATCTAACTTTGTTCCCTGCTGTAATCGAACTGCTGGCAGCAAAGGGAGCTTCCGACATTGTGGTCTTTGGTGGCGGAGTAATTCCAACTGATGACGTAACTCAGTTGCAGGATTCGGGCGTTGCTCATGTGTTCACCCCAGGCACTCCGATTGGAGATGTCGTTGAATGGGTTCGCGCCAACGTAGGTGTCGCAAGCGTTCGCTAAGGTTGTCTCACAAGCTAGCGAGAAAGTGACCCGCCAACCGTGGATCTATACGAATACCAAGCCAAAGAATTATTCGCCAAACATGGCGTAGCTGTTGTGCCAGGCAAAGTTTGCTTCACACCGGAAGAAGCCGAAGCCGTAGCAACAGACATTGGAACCACCGTTGTAGTTAAGGCCCAAGTTAAGACCGGTGGTCGCGGTAAAGCAGGTGGCGTAAAGCTAGCCGACAATCCAAGTGATGCGAAGGATCGCGCAAAAGATATTCTTGGACTTGATATCAAGGGACATGTTGTCCATAAAGTTTTGGTTGCCGAGGCTGCAGACATTGCTGCTGAGTACTACGTTTCATTCTTGCTAGATCGAACTAACCGCACATTCCTTGCGATGGCCAGCGTTGAAGGTGGCGTTGAAATCGAAGAGGTTGCAGTAAACAATCCGGATGCCTTAGCAATGATTCGCGTTGATGCAATTGTTGGTTGCACGCTAGAAAAGGCTACTGAGATTGCAGATGCCGCAAAGTTCCCAGCGGAAGTTCGGGATCAAGTAATTGAAATGCTGCAGAGCCTTTGGAAAGTATTGGTTGAAGAAGATGCAACTCTGGTTGAAGTTAACCCACTGGCAAAGATCACAGATGGTCGTGTACTTGCCCTCGATGGCAAAGTTTCACTCGATGACAATGCGCAGTACCGCCATGAGTCACATCTAGCACTTATCGACAATGCGCAAACCGATCCAATTGAACTTCGTGCAAAAGAATTCGATCTGAACTACGTAAAACTCCAAGGTGAAGTCGGAATCATTGGAAATGGTGCTGGCTTAGTTATGTCGACATTGGACGTTGTTGCATATGCAGGTGAAGAGTTTGGTGGAGTTAAGCCAGCAAACTTCCTAGACATTGGCGGCGGTGCAAGTGCGCAGGTTATGGCTAATGGCTTGGACATCGTTTTAGGCGATCCTGAAGTCAAGGCAGTTTTCGTAAACGTATTCGGCGGCATCACTGCTTGTGATGCAGTCGCAAACGGAATCGTGCAGGCAGTTGGAATGCTTGCCGAACGTGGCGAACCAATTACTAAACCAATCGTCTGTCGAATTGATGGCAACAATGCAGTAGAAGGTCGTCGCATTCTTGACGAATCTGGAATTGCATTAATTGAACGTGTTGAAACCATGGATGACGCTGCACGACGCGTTGCCCAACTAGCTGCAGGTAAGTAGGACTTCTGATGGCAATTTTTCTTAATGCAGATAGCAAAGTTTTAGTTCAGGGCATGACTGGTGCTGAAGGCACCAAGCACACCCGTCGCATGGTTGCAAGCGGCACAAATGTTGTCGCAGGCGTGACTCCAGGCAAAGGTGGCCAAGAAGTAGATGGCATTCCAGTGTTCAACAACGTTGGTGAAGCCATGGCAGCAACCGGTGCCAATGTCTCAGTTGTTTTTGTGCCACCTAAGTTTGCAAAAGCTGCGGTAATCGAAGCGGTAGATGCAGCAATTCCACTTTGCGTTGTAATCACTGAAGGCATTCCAGTTCATGACACAGCGGCTTTCTTCCAGTACGCCGAAAATTCTGGCAAGACTCGACTGGTCGGTCCAAACTGCCCAGGCTTGATTAGCCCAGGACTTTCAAACGCTGGAATCATTCCAGGAGACATTACCCAAAAGGGACGCATCGGATTAGTGAGCAAGTCTGGAACTTTGACATACCAAATGATGTTTGAGTTAAGAGATCTTGGTTTTTCAAGTTGCGTGGGAATTGGTGGCGATCCAATTATTGGAACCACACACATTGACTGCCTAGCCGCATTCGAAGCAGATCCTGAAACAGATGTAATCGTGATGATTGGTGAAATCGGTGGTGACGCCGAAGAGCGCGCAGCTGCGTTCATTAAAGACAACGTGACCAAGCCAGTTATTGGTTATGTTGCAGGTTTCACGGCTCCTGAAGGTAAGACCATGGGTCACGCTGGCGCAATTGTTTCTGGCTCATCTGGAACTGCTGCTGCGAAAAAGGATGCACTTGAAGCAGTAGGTGTTCGCGTTGGAAAAACTCCAAGTGAAGCAGCCAGACTTGTTCGGGAAGTCCTAGCCAGTCGTTAATTCGTGTCGAATCAGCTTTTCTTAGGCTGAACTGGGACGATTTTAAGTGTGAGTAACGATCTTCCTCGGGGTGTGCCGCAACGTCAGTGGCGTCGCCCGGTTCCAGAAGATCACATAAATCGCTATCCACCACTGATAGCTGGAACGATTGCAGCGACCGTCGCAGTTGTCATCGGTTACATATTGACCCTGGGCTTCATTATGGCCACTTGGCTATTTGCAGCCCACGGCACTGAATCAACTGTGCAGGTTATGCGAGCTGCCGGAATCGCATGGCAAGTCTTACATTTAGTTCCCTTAGTCATTGGGACAACCACAATTGGTGTTCTGCCGTGGGGATTTTTGGTTGTGCCTGTTTTTGTGCTTTGGCGAGCAACGCAGTGGGCACTGAAAAGTTCGCAACCTAAAACTGCTTTTGAATTCAGTCGCGTGGCAATTTCAATAATTGCTATCTATTCACTTTGTGCTGGGCTTGTTGGATTGATTTCGGCAACTAATGAGCTCTATACCAGCGTGACATCTGCACTACTTCATGCATTTCTTGTTGCACTTTCAGTTACAACCGCTTGTGTTGTCACTTATGCACCTTCGAGAACAATTTTGACAGATACATTGCCGAAGTTATTTGTAGATGGCATCAGACCAGCGGTGATTTCATTCGGACTGTTATTCATAGCAGGATCTTTGTTAACTTCAGTTTCGTTAATTCTTAATTGGGCTCAGGTTCGTGCCGTAACAACACTCATGGCACCCGGTGTCGTTGATGGATTCTTTATTACCTTGTTAGGAATCGGATATCTGCCAACTGTAAATGTTTGGGCAATGTCATATTTGTTAGGTCCCGGAATCATGCTTGGCGGCGGAGTTGTCACTCCCGAGAATGCCAGCCCTGGTGCGTTACCAGCATTTCCATTGTTATCAATTTTGCCAAGTGAGTCTGCGGCGCTCGCTTCTTATTTCATTTTGATCCCAATTCTTGTAGGCATCGGAATCTATTTCTTGATGCCGCGTGAAAGATGGTCAGCGCAGGGCGACTCGATTGCCATCGCACTTTCTTTTGTAGTGCGATGGCGCGAAGTTGTTACTTTGCTAGTTTCGGTTGGATTACTTTCAATTTTTGTTTGGATCGCGGCCGCCGCTTCAAGTGGGCCGCTTGGTACTGGATTTCTAAGGTTCATTGGTCCAGTTCCTGCTGACGTTGCATTTGCAGCGATCTCTGTTTGTGGGGTTTCTGCGCTACTTACGCTTGTGATACCCCGAACAGTTATGTCACTTCTGCATTGCTGGTCTAACCGAGAAGCAAATACAAAATAGACTTAACTAGTGCCGATTTTTCGCGTAGTTGTACTAGCTTCAGGCACGGGCACACTCTTTACTGCGCTAGCAAACCAAGCTGAACAAATCGGAATTCAAATTGTTGGCCTGATCTCTGAGGCAGAAGTTCCAGCTTGTGAACGTGCTCGCGAATTAGGTATTCCAGTAACGGTAGTGCCATTTCTCGAAGATCGAATTAAGTGGGATCAGAATCTAGCCACAGAACTGAGTCGACTAAAGCCGTCACTAATTGTTTCCGCTGGCTTTATGAAAATTCTTGGACCTGTTGTGTTGAGATTCCATCAAGGAAAAATAATTAATACCCACCCAGCCTTATTGCCTGCTTTTCCAGGTGCACATGCGGTTCGTGATGCACTGGCTGCTGGTGTTTCAGAAACTGGCGCGACTATTCACTTCGTCGACCACGGAGTTGATACAGGTGAAGTCATCGCTCAGGCCAGAGTTAAGGTTGAGCCAGGTGACACGCAAGATTCACTTCACGAACGCATTAAGCAAGCTGAGCGTGAATTATTGGTTGTAACTGTTAGTGACATTGCAAATGGGAAGGTGAAGTTGAAATGACCCAAACCCGCAAAGTTACGCGTGCACTTATCAGCGTCTATGACAAAACGGGATTGACCGAACTTGCCCAAGGTTTGCATGAGGCTGGGGTAAAAATAGTTTCCACTGGCAGCACAGCAGCAAACATTGCTGCACTTGGCATTCCAGTTACCGAAGTTAAAGATGTAACAGGGTTTCCTGAATCACTTGATGGCAGAGTCAAAACTTTGCATCCAAAAATTCACGGGGGACTGTTGGCGGACGTGCGTAAGCCAGATCATGTAGCTCAACTTTCTGAACTTGGAATTGAAGCTTTTGAGTTAGTTGTTGTAAACCTTTATCCATTTGCTCAGACCGTTGCCTCAGGTGCCAGCATCGATGAATGCATTGAGCAAATTGATATCGGTGGACCAGCAATGGTTCGGGCCAGTGCAAAAAATCATGCCAACGTTGCAGTCGTCGTAGATCCTGCTTCTTATGGATCTGTTCTTGATGCAGTTAAGAGTGATGGATTCACAAAGACCCAACGGATTGCTCTTGCAACCTTGGCCTTCCAGCATGTAGCTCAATATGATGTTGCAGTTTCGAGTTGGTTGGCATCAGTCGTTTTACCTGACGCAGATCCTTCACAGGCAGGATTCCCAGCCTGGTTTGGCGGCGTTTGGGAACGTGCCCAAACTTTGCGTTACGGCGAGAACCCGCATCAGGATGCAGCTCTTTACGTAGCGAAGTTTGGTAATTCTGGAATCGCCCAGGCCGAACAACTTCATGGCAAAGAGATGTCGTACAACAATTTCATTGATGCAGATGCTGCATATCGCGCTGCTTACGATCACGCGTCACCAACAGTTGCGATTATCAAGCACGCAAATCCTTGTGGGGTTGCAAGCGACAGAGACATTGCCAAGGCTTACCAAAAAGCAAATGCGACTGATCCAGTGTCGGCCTTTGGTGGTGTGATCGCGTCAAATCAACCAGTAACTAAAGAAATGGCATTAGCAGTATCCGAAGTGTTTACCGAAGTTATTGTGGCTCCAGATTTCGCCGCCGACGCACTCGAAGTACTTAAGGAAAAGGCAAACATTCGAATCTTAAAAGCCGTTGCTCCTAGCGAAAAGATTCATTCGGAAATGCGACCGATTTCTGGCGGCATGCTGTTGCAGTCGCAAGATCGATTCCAAAGTTCGGGCGACCAGGTTTCAAGCTGGCAGTTGGTTTCAGGAAGCGCAGCAGACGTTAAGACTTTGGCAGATTTAGAGTTTGCTTGGCGAGCCTCACGCTGTGTTAAGTCGAATGGAATCCTTCTTGCAAAAGATCTAGCTGCAGTTGGAATTGGAATGGGGCAGGTCAATCGCGTGGACTCGGCACGACTTGCGGTTTCCAGAGCGGGTTCAGATCGGGCAATGAATAGTGTTGCTGCCAGCGATGCCTTCTTCCCATTTGCAGATGGCTTAGAGGTTTTGTTGAATGCGGGAATTACTGCAGTAGTTCAACCAGGTGGTTCAGTGCGCGATGAAGA
>ERZ1022756.432-NODE-432-length-12170-cov-25.813950_pt1 | contig 12170 bp, 15 predicted proteins | sample MGYA00520902_ERZ1022756 | MGnify/ENA primary metagenome ERZ1022756 (study PRJEB33162, sample SAMN09537601) | freshwater metagenome | isolation source: freshwater | place: Canada:Alberta | collected 2017-07 | study: EMG produced TPA metagenomics assembly of the... | reverse complement strand
AGAGGCAGACGACTTAAAATCGTCACAGTATGGGTTCGAGTCCCATCGGGGGCACCTTCGGATTAGCTGGGAAGCGTCCCGCAGATTGAACTTTTCTCGAGATATTGGCTTACCCTTTTCAATAAGATAAAAAAACCTGTGAGGGGTAAACGTGGAAATCGCACTACTTGTAGTTTTGGGCCTGGCTCTTCTAATTGGTCTTTGGCTTTGGTCTACCTACAACTCTCTAGTAGCTCTAAACGTTCGAGTTGATGAGGCTTGGAGCGATATCACAGTTCAGCTGAAGCGTCGCGCTGATCTGATCCCCAATCTGATTGAGACAGTCAAGGGATACGCTTCCCACGAGCGTCAAGTCTTTGAAGCCGTGACGGAAGCACGTGCTGCCACCGTTTCCCCAGATGCGCTTGCCCACCCTGAGCAAGCCGGTCAGGCCGAGAACATGCTCCAGGGAGCATTGAAGTCGCTGTTCGCAGTTGCAGAAGCATATCCTGTGCTTCAGGCAAGCCAGAACTTTCTGCAGCTTCAGGCAGAGCTCAGCGATACCGAAGACAAGATCATGGCTTCGAGACGCTTTTACAACGGTGGAGTCCGCGAACTAAACACCAAGGTGTTGCAGTTCCCACAGAATCTATTTGTGAAATCTCTTGGTTTCCCTCAGCGTGAATTCTTCGAGGTGGCAGATAGCGCAAGCATCGCCGAACCACCTAAAGCCAGCTTCTAGTTTTATAGACTGAATCTATGTACTCAGCGATAGCTGCCAACAAGCGCAACACGATAATCATCGTGGTGCTTTTTGTTGCCTTGCTTAGTGGACTATCAATCTGGTGGGGAACCGCATCCGGCAACGGATCATCAGCACTGTTTATCGTTGGCTTTGTTTTGGTTTACACAATCTTCCAGTACTACATGGCAGGCAAGATAGCCATCGGAATGACCGGTGCCGTCGAGATACAAAAATCTGACAACCCAAGATTGTGGCGAATCGTAGAGAACCTATCTATTGCCGAGGGAATCCCAATGCCTAAGGTCTATATCATCAACGACCCGGCCCCTAATGCTTTTGCTTCGGGACGTGATCCAGAGCACGCTATTGTTGCCGCCACCACGGGTCTTCTAGTGATCATGGACGATAACGAGCTGGAGGGAGTTATGGCCCACGAGCTAGCTCACATCCGCAACTATGACATTCGCGTTTCAACCATTGTCTTTGGGCTAGTTAGTGCTGTTGGAATTCTTGCGGACTTTGCTATCCGTGCTGCTTTCTTTGCAGGAGGAAGCAAATCACGCGATGGAGCCGGCGCAATCTTTTTGATTATTGGAGTGGTGGCCAGCGTGATTGCATGGCTAATCGGACCTATCGTGAGTGCTGCAGTTTCCAGGCAGCGCGAGTACCTTGCCGATGCCACTGGCGTGGAGATCACAAGGTATCCCGAGGGGTTAGCAAGTGCACTAAACAAGCTGGGCGAGTATGGCAAACCCATGCAGAAAGTCAGCGCCTCCATGGCTCACATGTTCCTAAACGACCCAATTAGGCCTGGGTTCACAGAACGCCTGTTCTCGACCCACCCGCCTATCCCAAAGCGCGTTGAGAGAATTCGCACCATGGGCACTAAGTTCTAGCTCGCAAATCAAACTAAACTTGGGGGCTAGGTAGTTTTCTCGAAAGGCCCCAAATGACCAGCCAGCCTCCGGTAGTTGTTCCTGCCTTGAGCGAGTTCGAAAGAGCTCTGGCTAACGTTAGGCAAGTGGCCATTGAGACGCCAGTTCTTCACTCCCACTACCTCTCGGAACTAGTTGGCCAAGAAGTTTGGCTAAAGTGCGAAAATCTTCAGCGAACCGGGGCCTATAAAGTTCGCGGTGCTTTCAATCGCATGAGCAAACTCACCAAAGAAGAAAAGAAAATGGGAGTGATTGCAGCTTCGGCTGGAAATCACGCTCAGGGGGTAGCCCTAGCTGCCAAGAAGCTTGGAATCAAAGCAACCGTTTACATGCCCTTTGGTGCATCACTTCCAAAAGTTGCCGCGACTCGCAACTACGGTGCCAAAGTAGTTTTGTTTGGAGCAACTTTTGCCGAAGCCTTGAAGGCAGCTCAAGAGCAGGCTAAAGAAACTGGAGCAATTTTCATTCCACCGTTTGATCACATTGATGTGGTGCTGGGTCAGGGAACTGTTGGTGTTGAAATCATGGAGCAGCACCCCGATGTCTCAACAATCGTTGTAGCCATCGGAGGCGGAGGACTAGCTGCTGGAGTTGCTGTGGCCGCCAAGCTAACCGCACAGGCAAGAGGTAAGAAGATTCGCGTTATCGGCGTTCAGGCTGAAAACGTCGCTCCGTACCCGGGTTCGATAAAAGCCGGAAAACCCACAGAGGTAGTCGCCACCGCGACAATTGCTGATGGAATTGCTGTTGCAAAACCTGGTCGAGTGCCTTTTGAGTTAATCAAGCAACACATCGATAAAGTCGTGACTGTTTCAGAAGACGAAATCGCTAAGGCTATCTTGGTTCTTCTAGAGCGTTCTAAGCAGGTCGTTGAGCCTGCAGGTGCAGTCGCAGTTGCTGCACTTATGAGCGGCAAGGCAAAAGCTAAGGGGAAAACGGTTGCTATCTTGTCGGGCGGAAACATGGACCCACTGCTGCTGCAGCGGGTAATTCGCCACGGTCTATCCGCCTCGGATCGGTACACCAATTTCTCGGTCATGCTTCCGGACCGTCCGGGACAGTTGGCCCTAACCGCTGAGGTAATTGCGGGAGCTCACGCAAACGTTGTAGAGGTGCTGCACACCAGACACGGCAATGGCCTGCAGATTAGTGAAGTTGAGCTGAACCTTTCGGTTGAAACCAGTGGTCACGAGCACAGAATGGAAGTTGTGAAGGCCTTGGAAAAAGCTGGTCTTCGACCAAGACTTGAAAAGCGTCGCGAAGACTAAGCGTTAGCGACTTCCAGAATCTTCACTGAGATAGCTTTGCCATTTGGCAAAAACACTTCAAGTTCCTCGCCAACTTTCTTGCCAAGAATCGCACTTCCAATTGGTGAATCAGGGCTGTAGACCTCGACGCTGTCATCGTTGATCTCGGCACTACCAAGTAGGAACTTCTTCTCTGAACCATTTAGATTAACGGTGACTACTAGACCCTGCTCGACAACACCATGAGCTTTAGGCGCTGCTCCAACTTGAGCGGTCGCGAGAATCTCTTCAATGCGATTGATTCGAGACTCAATCTTGCCCTGCTCTTCTTTGGCCGCGTGGTAGCCGCCGTTTTCCTTGAGGTCGCCTTCCTCACGTGCTTCCTGAATTCGCTTAGCGATATCGCCGCGTGCAACTGAGATCAGGTACTCAAGTTCATCGGCTAGGCGGTCGTAGGCTTCCTGAGTTAGCCAGGTGGCTTCGTTTGATTCAGACATAATCCTTACAGCTTACTTTCAACGGCAGGTGTCAACCAAGCCCGTGGTGCCAAGTTCTGTAGTGTTCACGACGGTGGAAATCACAGTTGAACGGTTGGCCGAGGCCGCGACGGCTACCGTCTTGAACCCAACCACCGCATAGCTTTGGCTCAGTACCTGCACATCGCAGACAACTTCTCTGCCTGGGTCTCTGGTGACCTCAAAAACTACTTCGGTGGAAAACTCGTCATTTACCGTAAATCCGACGTCTCTGGTGGTGATCTTCTGAGCATCGTCAATAGTGAAGATTATTGCCCAAACCAGAAAGGCAACTAGTGAAAAAACCCCTACCGAAATTGCAAAAACTCGGTCCCTTTTGCGCTTTGCCCCAAGGCCATAGCGCTGCTCCAGCAGATTTTCACTCACCGGTTAAGGTTAACCGAGTTTCTTGGTTCATACTTGAAGTATGAACCTTCTCAAGATTTACTCAGAAACTTCCACCCCTGGCGAAGTAATCATTGATGACACCTGGTACAGCCCAGGCGTTGTTGGCTTCTTGGCTACCTTTGGGTTAGCCGCGGTGTCCCTGCTGATCATTTGGGATCTGGTTAGAAGGATTCGAAGAGTTCGCTACCGAGCGGAGATTTCTGCACTTCTGGATCAGGAGCAGGCAACTGGAGATCTCAGCAGCAACTCCGAGCGTCCGACACCACCCGAAAAGCCAGTTAGCTAGTTCCTAAGCGAACGATCCAGCAACTGGGTCAAGAGAAATCAAAAGCACCGCTGTCCAGTGGCACATGAAAGCTAACACCGTGAAGGTGTGAAAGATCTCGTGGAAACCAAAGTGTCCGGGAAAAGGATTTGGACGCTTCATCGCATAGAACACGGCACCCAGAGTGTAGAGCAGACCACCAATCAAAATCAGTAGCATCATGGCTAAGTTTGCCGCTAGAAGTTCTGGAAGGTAAACAACTGCAGCCCAACCCATGGCGATGTAAATCACAACGTAGAGCCAACGCGGTGCTCCAATCCAAAAAACCCTGAAACCTATCCCCAGAAGCGCAACCGTCCAGATTGCCACAATCAGAATCAAACCCTTATCTTGCGGCAAGGCAAGCAGGGTAATCGGCGTGTAGCTACCGGCAATCAGCAAAAAGATGTTGGCGTGGTCAAAGCGCTTTAGTGCGAGCTTGACATTCGGGCTCCAGTTGAAGCGGTGATAAATCGCGCTGATTCCAAAAAGTAACACAGAACCCGCGAAGAAAACAGCCGCAGCAACTTTGGCAACCAAGCCATCGGCAAGCACGATAAGCACAATGCCTCCAGCCACCGCCAGCGGCAAAATGCCAGTGTGAATCCAGCCGCGCCAGGTTGGCTTAGTCTCAGGCTCCACCTGACCCGAAATCTGGGACAGGGGTAGGTGAAGCGGAGTATCGTTCTGGGGGCTATTGGTCATGATTCAACCCTAGTTTGCTTTTGCAGCGGTAACCTTAACAAGTGCGAAATTTGATTTATCGACTTTACGAGAACCGTCTTGAGCGTCAACTCGATAAATCCAACATCCCCCAACACATTGCCGTAATGCTCGATGGCAATCGCCGTTGGGCCGATAAGAAAAATGGCTCTAAAGCCAAAACCGGTCACGTAGCCGGAGCCCAGAAGATATTCGATTTTCTCTCATGGTGCGATGGTCTTGAAGTTCCAGTTGTCACTCTTTATCTACTCTCGACTGAGAATCTTAAGAAGCGAGATTCCGAAGAGCTTAAGGACCTACTTGTTATCCTGACCGAACTTGCCCAGGAAATGGTTAGACGGGGAAACTGGAAACTTCGCCTGGTTGGCGATCGCAGTTCGCTGCCTCCTAGTTTTCTTGAGGTTTTGGAGCAAAGCGAAATCGCAAGTCGTGAAACCAACGGCGCACAGGTGAATTTGGCAATTGGATATGGCGGACGTCAGGAAATTACAGATGCCATGCGCTCGATAGTGAAGGGCTCAATCAGTGAAGGCGCAGACCTTGAGAAACTCGCTGACTCGCTTACCCCAGAACTTATTGCCAAACACCTTTACACCTCTGACCAGCCTGATCCAGATCTGATCATCAGGACATCTGGGGAACAAAGGCTAAGTGGTTTCTTGTTGTGGCAATCCAGCAACTCCGAGCTTTACTTCGAAGAAGCCCTCTGGCCGGATTTTCGAAGGGTGGACTTTCTTCGGGCTATCAGGGCATTTGCCCGTCGCCACCGCCGCTTCGGCGCCTAAGCGCGTCCCTTGATTCGGGCGTGTTGCTAGCAGCCCCAAGCCTCTAAAGGATTTACCTTAAAGCTAAGCCTGAATCTATGGAGGACTAGTTGCCTAAAGCCGAAGCCAATTCCCCCGCCAAGAACCAAAACAAGAACGACCAGGCGGTGAGAACCTTCGTACTAGATACCTCGGTATTGCTTTCGGACCCCAAGGCCATGTTCCGCTTCGCAGAACATGAGGTTGTCATTCCAATCGTTGTGATCAACGAGCTTGAGAAAAAACGTCATGATCCAGAAATTGGTTACTTTGCTCGAGTAGCCCTTCGGCACTTAGATGATCTTCGTCAGAAGCACCAGCGGTTGGATTTCCCAATTGAGGTTGGGGATAAAGGAACTCTTCGGGTCGAACTAAACCACAGCGACCAGACAGTATTGCCAACTGGATTCCAGCTGGGCGACAACGATTCAAGAATTTTATCCGTGGCCATGAATCTTTCCAACGAGGGATTCAACGTCACAGTTGTTTCCAAAGATCTTCCCATGCGAGTAAAGGCTGCAAGCCTTGGAATGCTTGCTGAGGAGTATCTCAATGAACTTGCCACCGACTCGGGTTGGAGCGGAATCAGTGAACTTGCCCTAAGTGCTGATCAAATGGCCGATCTCTATGACAACGAGGAGATATCCCATCCCGAGGTGGCAAATCTTCCAGTCAACAGTGGCCTTGTAATCTCATCCGAACGAGGCCACGCCCTAGGTCGAGTCACCGCAGGCAAGACAGTGAAACTAGTTAGAGGCGATCGCGGGGTGTTCGGTGTTCAGGGTCGATCCGCGGAGCAGCGCTTGGCCATTGATTACCTGTTGGATCAGGAAATTGGCATTGTTTCTATGGGCGGTCGTGCTGGTACCGGTAAGTCTGCTCTGGCGCTGTGTGCGGCTTTGGAAGCGGTAGTTGAAAGGCGCCAGCACAAAAAGATCATGGTTTTTAGACCCCTTTATGCAGTTGGGGGACAGGAGCTTGGCTACCTGCCAGGCACTGAGGCTGAGAAGATGAACCCCTGGGGTCAAGCAATCTTTGACACTCTAAGCGCACTGGTATCAAAAGAAGTCATTGAGCACATCCAAGACCGAGGCCTGCTAGAAGTTCTTCCACTTACCCACATTCGTGGCCGCTCTCTTCACGACAGCTTTGTAATTGTTGACGAGGCTCAGTCTCTCGAGCGAAACGTCTTGCTAACTGTTTTATCTCGGATCGGACAAAACTCCAGAGTTATCCTCACTCACGATGTTGCTCAGCGGGATAACTTAAGAGTTGGTAGGCACGATGGAATTGCTTCAGTGATTGAGACATTAAAGGGCCAGTCACTGTTTGCTCACATCACATTGACTCGTTCCGAAAGAAGTGCAATAGCCGCTCTAGTCACGGAGCTATTGGACCGGTAAGTTCCTGGGGATAACTTTCTCGCCTTCGAGAAAGTGTCAATACCCTGATCCGGTGTTTGAAAATCTCTCCTCGTTGTTTTCGGCACTCGGTCTTGGCTATCTGGTCCTTACGGCTTGGCCCTTAGCCAAGACCGATATTCTTGAACGTCGGTTGCCAAACAAATATGTTCTTCCTGCGTTCCCCATCACGTGGTTCGGGCAAATAGTGGCAGGGGTTTTAGGCGCTGGCTTCTGGAACATGCTCTGGGCTTTTTTGGCGGCGGCAACCACATTCGCAATTTCACTTGTGATTAACCGGTTGGGTCTTTTAGGTATGGGGGATGTGAAGCTAATGGCGGTGATGGCGCTTGCTCTTGGCTGGTATTCGCCGCTACTGCCAATCATTGCGCTCGGTTTAAGTTTTCTTATCGCTGGGATAGTCGCAGTGGTGCTTTTGGCAATCAAGCGAATAAAACTTGGCAGTTCAATGCCGCTGGGGCCTTATTTGATAGCGGGTTTTTTAGGTGCGATTACTTTGGCGCTCTGGTCATAGAAAGCACATCGAGCGAAGCATCGAGTTGCTCAAGGGTGAGCTCGCCGCGCTCCACAAATCCTAAGTCGATTACTGCCTCACGAATGGTCATCGACTTCTCGACTGAGTGCTTGGCTATCTTGGCAGCTGCTTCGTAGCCAATCACCTTGTTCAATGGAGTCACAATAGAGGGGCTGGACTCAGCAAGAGCCCTGGCGCGGTCAACGTTGACTTCGAGTCCTTCGACTGTCTTGTCAGCCAATACCTTTGAGGAATTAGAAAGTAAACGAATGGATTCTAGAAGGGCGTTGCCCATAACTGGAATTGCGACATTTAGTTCGAAGTTTCCTGAGGCTCCCGCCCAAGCAACGGTCTGATCATTTCCAATTACCCGTGCGCAGACCATCAGGACAGCTTCTGGAATAACTGGGTTTACCTTCCCAGGCATGATTGAAGATCCTGGCTGCAGGTCTGGAATTGCAAGCTCGCCAAGACCGGCATTTGGTCCTGATCCCATCCAGCGCAAATCGTTGTTGATCTTGGTAAGCGATACTGCCAAAACTCGCAGCGCACCGGAAGCTTCAACGAGTGCATCTCTAGCGCCTTGAGCTTCAAAGTGATCGCGTGCCTCGGTAATTGGAAGCTTGGTCTGCTCCGCCAAAAGCTTGATTACGGTCTGTGGGAAACCCTTCGGGGTGTTGATACCAGTTCCAACAGCGGTTCCACCCAGTGGCACCTCGGCAACGCGGGCAATTGAAGACTGAATTCTTTCGATGCCGTAGCGAATCTGCGCGGCATAGCCTCCGAATTCTTGACCAAGGGTCACGGGGGTGGCATCCATCAAGTGAGTGCGTCCTGCTTTAACAATTTCTGCCCAAGCTTTGGCCTTGACTTCTAGTTTCTTGGCGAGGTAGTCCAGGGATGGAATGAGGTCATTGATAAGCGCTGAAGTCACTGCCAAGTGGACTGAGGTTGGAAATACGTCGTTCGAGGACTGAGAAGCGTTAACGTGATCGTTTGGATGAACAGCCTTGCCTAGGTGCTTAGTTGCAAGGCTTGCAAGCACTTCATTCATGTTCATGTTTGAAGAGGTTCCAGATCCTGTCTGGTAAACATCCACCGGGAAATGATCATCTAGAGAGCCGGAAATAACCTCATCGGCACTTTTCGCAATTGCGTTAGCAAGGTCTTTATCCAAAACTCCAAGTTGAGCATTGGCTAATGCAGCTGCTTTTTTGATTTCTGCCAGAGCGGCGATGTGTGCTCGCTCGAGAGTTGAGCCAGAGATAGGGAAGTTCTCAACTGCTCTTTGTGTCTGTGCCGCATATAGAGCGTCTTTTGGGACCTTAACTTCGCCCATGGTGTCATGTTCAATTCGGTATTCCACGAAAATCGAGCCTTTCTTAGGGCTAAAGATCAATTGCTACGGGTACTAATTTACCGCTTCGGACGGCTGTTTTTCATCGATTAGGGCGCCCAGCTGCGAGGCCAAATCCTCGAGCAAAGCCTGTGGGGCTACGCCATAGACAAATACCGCATTGTTTTCGTATTCCAAAACCATCATGTAGTCCTTGGACTTTGGTGGATTGTTTTCTCGAACGCTTTCATAAATGCTCCAGCTCTTGCCTTGAATCTCAACTTGCCCAGAAGGCTTGTTGGACTCGAGCATGAACTGCATCCAAGTTTGGTTGACATCGATACCCTGCGTCATGGCAAGAAACTCACTGTTTGGTCCTACAAACCCGACGTACCAATTTGCAACGCCATCTTGAGCTGAGGATCGATAGCGTGCGGCGTTGGAGTACCAATCAACTGGGATAGTTGGAACCAATAGTTTTCCTGGGGCTTCTGAAGAAGCCTGATTAGCGAGAGCCACATAGTCGACCGGTTGAATTCGGTTCGAGTCATCGCGAGGAACAGCCAAAACCAGAAGCACCATTACGCCAACGGTTGCAGCAAGGGATAAAAGAAGATTTATAAGAGTTTGTCTAGCTCTTCGCTGCGCAGCGGCATCGCTCATTCAGCAGAGCTTTTCTTGGCCTTTGAAGCCTTTTCAAGAGTGGCACGCGCTCCAGATAGCCACTGTTCGCACTTATCTGCCAAAGCCTCCCCACGCTCCCAAAGCTGCATTGAAGATTCCAGGGTGGCAGAACCGGTCTCGAGTTCAGCTACGACCTTAACCAGTTCATCTCGGGCCTGCTCGTAGCTCATAGACGCTACGTCTTTATTGTTTTCAGTCATTATGTATCAAGCCTACTTTCAATCTGCTGTGGCCCCAAGATCGCCCCCGGCAAGGGTGATTCTTAGCTTCTGACCTGAGGCAGCCTGCTTAGGTTCAGTTAGGACATGGCCGTTGTTATCCCGAACAACCGCGTAGCCCCTATCGAGGGTCAGCTTGGGGGAAAGGGCTCTTACTTGTCCGCGCAGTCCAGTCACCAGCAGCTGCTGTTTTTCTAAAGTGTTTCGAAGCTGGCTAGTAAGGCTTAGTTCGAGCTGGGCTATCTGCAGAGCCCTTTCGTCAACCAATGTGAATGGATTGGCAAGAATTGGACGTGTGCGAATTCCAGAGATCAACTCAATCTGGTTCTGTACAAACCCAACAACCCTAAGTCCAATTCGCTCAAGTGCCTGAGAAATTTTCTTTCGCTCCTCGATCACATCCGGAACTATTAGCTTGGCTGCATCGGTCGGCGTTGAGGCGCGAACGTCCGCTACCTCGTCAGTAAGTGGTCGATCGTTTTCGTGACCTATCGCGCTAACGATGGGCGTCTTACAGTTTGCTACAGCTCTAACTACTTTCTCGTCAGAGAACACCAGTAGGTCCTGGAAGCTTCCGCCTCCTCGGGCCAAGACAATTACATCGACTTCTGGATCGGCATCAAGAAGTTCGATGGCTTTGATGATTTCTGGAGCAGCTTTGTCTCCTTGGACCGGAGTGTGCTGCACCTTGAAGCGCACCTGTGGCCACCGCGCCTTAGTGTTTTGCAGAACATCTTTTTCGGCATCACTGTTTGCTCCAGTGATAAGACCAATCAGGTTTGGCAGAAACGGAAGTGGTTGTTTGCGCTCGGGAAGAGTAAGACCTTCCTTGATGAGCTGTTGACGCAGCCGTTCAATTCTTTCGAGCAGTTCACCAAGACCAACTTTTCGAATTGCCAGAACGTCCATGCTGGTTTTTCCAGAGCGCTCCCAAAAATCTGGATGAACCAGCGCAACCACTCGATCGCCAGCAGTTAGCTCGCTTACAGCAGCTAACACATCGGGTCTGCGGGAGTGAATTGAAAAGCCTTTGTCGGCAACTAGGTCTCTGAGCTCTCCAAAGAACACGTCCTTCTTAGGGCTAATTTGTGAGATCTGTCCTTCTACCCATACATTGCCAAGTCGAGTAATCCACTCCTTTAGAGTGTTTGTGAAATTCGCAACGGACCAGGGGGTTTGCTCGCTGGATACTCGGGATTCGGAGGATTCACCTGATTGGTTCTCCGACATGGCTATTCCTTAGGGAGGGCTGATTATCTCTCGTAGACTTGGTGTGTGACCGAAATCAACAATACCGCGACCCGTCGCGTCCTTCTGGCCGCCCCTAGGGGATACTGTGCCGGCGTGGACCGAGCCGTGATTGCGGTTGAAAAGGCGCTTGACCACTACGGTGCTCCGGTTTATGTCCGCAAGGAAATTGTTCACAACAAGCATGTTGTGACTGGTCTTGAAAAGCGCGGAGCTATTTTTGTCAACGAGGTCGATGAGGTTCCAGAAGGCTCGGTTCTAGTTTTCTCAGCCCACGGAGTTTCCCCAGCTGTGGTCAAAGCTTCAGAGGCGCGTGGTCTAAACACCATTGATGCAACCTGCCCACTTGTGACAAAAGTTCACCGCGAGGTCCAGCGTTTTGCTCAAGAAGAGTATGACATTCTGTTGATTGGTCACGAGGGCCATGAAGAAGTAGAAGGAACCGCTGGCGAAGCCCCAGATCACGTTCAGCTAATTGATGGAAAAGACGGGGTAGCGAACGCGAAGGTAAAAGACCCGAAGAAAGTTATCTGGTTATCTCAGACAACTCTTTCAGTCGATGAAACCATGGAGACAGTTTTGAAACTTCGTGAGAAGTTCCCGACTTTGCAGAATCCTCCAAGCGATGACATTTGCTATGCCACCCAGAACCGTCAGGTAGCTATCAAAAAAGTCGGTGCCGATTCTGATCTGGTTTTGGTTGTTGGATCTGCTAACTCTTCCAATACAGTGCGACTTGTTGAAGTTGCCCTAGAGGCCGGTGCCAAAGCTGCCTACCGAATCGATTACGCGAGTGAGATTCAAGAGTCCTGGTTCGAGGGTGTCGAGACTGTGGGCGTCTCGTCCGGAGCATCTGCCCCGGAAGAGCTAGTTGATGAAGTTCTTGAGTACTTGGCTAATCGAGGCTACGGAGCCCCAACAGAGATCACCACTGCCGAAGAAGACGTTCAGTTCTCGCTTCCAAAGGAGCTTCGCAAGGACTTAAAGAGTGCTGGTCAGGACACCAGCAACAAGGTCAAGCGCTCCTAAATAGTTTTAGGCTGTCGCAGACTTTCCAGCAGATCCCAACTGCGCTGCAGCCTCAACAACG
>ERZ1022756.430-NODE-430-length-12196-cov-8.622848_pt1 | contig 12196 bp, 13 predicted proteins | sample MGYA00520902_ERZ1022756 | MGnify/ENA primary metagenome ERZ1022756 (study PRJEB33162, sample SAMN09537601) | freshwater metagenome | isolation source: freshwater | place: Canada:Alberta | collected 2017-07 | study: EMG produced TPA metagenomics assembly of the... | reverse complement strand
AAGGCAGTGGCGAAGAAAGCTGCCAAGAAGGTTGCGCCAAAGAAGGCAGCAAAGAAGTCCGTGAAAAAGTCCGTAGCAAAGAAGAAGAAGTAGTCACATGCCTGGTCCACTGATCATCGTTGTCATCCTTTTGGCTTTTCCAATCATTGTTGGTTTGTCCTCAGCTGCTCTTGCAGGTGTGATCGGATATTTCCTGAATCGTGACGCAGAGATTCGCCACGAAGGTAGCGAACTTCTCGACACGAATATCTGAGTTCGCTCAGTCGTTAGGTCACTTCCATGTCTGCTGACCTTCTTGTTCACAATGCGTTATTGGTTGCCACAGTTGATGCAACGCGTCGCGAGATCCCTGGTGGCTGGGTTGCAATCACCAATGGTTTGATTTCTGGCGTCGGTGCGTCGACCGACCCAATGCCAGACGCTCGTGAACGCATTGATGCATCTGGTTGTTTAGTAACGCCAGGCCTCATCAATACACACCATCACCTGTATCAAAACCTCACGCGTGCGTATCCGCCGATGACATCGTCGCCATTGTTTGGATGGTTGCAAACGTTGTATCCGTTGTGGCGTGCACTGAATGAAGAAAGTGCTCATGTTTCTGCATGGATTGGATTGGCAGAACTTGCATTGTCGGGTTGCACAACTTCAACGGACCACCTGTATTTGCATCCGCGTAATGGCGGTGATTTGCTGAGCGCAGAGATTGCTGCAGCAAAAGATCTGGGTATTCGTTTTCACCCAACACGTGGCTCAATGTCATTGTCACAAAAAGACGGCGGCTTGCCACCCGATGATGTCGTGCAAGAAGACGATGAGATTCTTGCCTTGTCACAAGTTGCAGTGGAGCGACATCATGATCGTTCATTCGGTGCAATGACACGTGTTGCTCTTGCACCGTGTTCCCCATTCAGTGTCACTAAGGACTTGATGATCCGCTCTGCAGAACTTGCAGAGAAACTTGATGTTCGCCTTCACACTCACTTCGCAGAAAATGCTGAAGATGATGACTTCTCTATTGCAACGTTTGGCTGCCGTCCGTTTGAATACTTGAAAGAAGTTGGCTGGCTGAGCGACCGCACATGGGTGGCGCACTGCGTGATGCCAAACGATGAAGAGATTGTGCAGTTGGGCGCCGCAGGTATTGGTGCAGCGCATTGTCCTTCTTCAAACATGATTCTTTCGTCGGGTATTTCACCTGTCGTTGATCTTCGCAAGGCGGGCGTACATGTTGGCCTCGGTGTTGATGGTTCTTCAAGTGCCGACTCTGCATCACTGTGGTTGGAAGCGCGCACTGCAATGTTGTTGGGCAAGTTGAAGAGCGGTGCCGATGCTGCCGATGCGCGCATGGCATTGGAAGTCGCGACGATTGGCGGAGCCGGTTGCTTAGGCCGACTTGGCGAAATTGGTCAAGTAGTTGTTGGCCAAGTGGGTGACCTTGCGATTTGGGATCTCACTGGTATTCAGTTTGCTGGTGCGATTGCAGACCCTGTTGAAGGGTGGTTGCGTTGTGGCCCAACCGGTGCACGCGACACGATTGTGCATGGCAAGCCTGTGGTGCGTAATGGTCAGTTGGTCAGCACCAAGGTGGAAGAGATGATGAAGTCTCACACCAAACTTTCAGCTGAGATGCAGAGACTCACATCATGAACTTGTTCGGAGAAGTTGTCATCACGATGTTGGTCATTATGGACCCTCCGGGCAACACACCTATTTTTCTCTCGGTCACAAAGAACCTCACTGAGAAGGAACGCCATCGCGCCGCGTACCTTGCCGTTGCAACTGCGTTCTTTGTTATCTCTTTGTTTGCCATCGGTGGTCAGAGCATTCTGAACTATCTCAATGTCTCTGTGCCAGCAATGGAGGGAGCAGGTGGACTCTTGCTACTTCTTGTGGCCCTGCAGTTGTTGTATGGAAAAGGTCAGGAAGATGCTTTCGAAGTAGCGACACCGGAGCAGCGAACCTCTATCGCAATGGTTCCTCTCGGAACTCCGTTGCTGGCTGGGCCAGGTGCCATCGTTGCCACAATTGTTTTCTTCAAGCGCACAGACAATGCAGCCGAATGGTTCAGCGTGCTTGGTGGCATGGGAGTTGCATTGTCTATTTCACTCTTTGCCTTGCGATTCAGCGGACTAGTCGTGAAAGTAGTGCGCCCGGCAGGAGTTGTACTGCTCGCTCGTGTTGCAGGCATGTTGCTCGCTGCAATTGCAGTTCAGATGATTGCGAACTCAGTCACCGCGTTTGTGCAAGCGGCGTAAGGCAGTTAGCTACCCCAGCGGCCTTGGCCAAAGCGATAACCCACAGAGCGCACTGTCTGAATCAGGTTGGCGTGCTCCTCGCCCAGCTTTGCTCGCAAACGACGCACGTGAACGTCCACTGTGCGAGCACCGCCGTAGTACTCATAGCCCCAGACGCGCGATAACAGCATTTCTCGTGTGAACACCTTGCCGGGGTTCTGTGCAAGGAACTTCAGTAATTCATATTCCATGAATGTGAGATCAAGGGAAGCGCCGTTGAAGCTTGCTTGGTATGTCTCGAGATTGAGAACAAGACCAGAGTGTTCAACAAGTTCTGGTCGTGCAGCTGCACCTTCGGAACTGCCGGAGAACAAGTGACGTAAGCGTGCCTCTAACTCACGTGGATGAAATGGAGTGAGGCAGAAGTCGTCGAACAAGTCATCGCGTAATTCAAGGTCAGACAACTGCGCGCCCGAAACCAAGAGCAACACTGCGCTCACTGGGTTATCGCGCTTGCGAAGTGCGCGTGCAAATGCCCATGCGGCTTCCGACTCTTCGTCGCACGCAATGATGGCGCCCATCCAGCCGTTCTTTGGCTCGGTCTTGATCGCTTCATCTGCACCAGACACGGCCTTCCACCTGTACCCACCCATGTCGAGGGTGCGTGCCAAATCAGGTGACGGTGTGCCTGGAAAGACAACGATCAGGTCGGATGATGCCATGGTGTGATTACAGCGACTTTAAGTAACGGTTGAGTTCGAACGGAGTGACTTGAGTTTTGTATTCCATCCACTCACGGCGCTTGTTACGAAGGAACCAGTCGAACATGTGCTCGCCGAGTGTCTCTCGCACAAGTTCTGATTGCTCCATCACCTTCAACGCATCGTTGAGTGACTGTGGCAACTGATGAATGCCCAACTTGGCCAGTTCTGCATCATCCATCTGGAAGAGGTTTGCACCAGCTTCTGCTGGCAATTCGTACCCTTCGCGGATGCCCTTCATGCCTGCGGCAAGGATGACGGAGAATGCGAGATACGGGTTACATGCTGGGTCTGGTGACCGGTATTCAATGCGTGTGGCGCTGGGGTTTCCGCGCTTCGGAATAGGCACACGAATGAGTCCGCTGCGATTGTTGCGCGCCCAACTGATGTGCACAGGTGCTTCGAAACCAGGGACCAAGCGCTTGTAGCTATTCACTGTTTGGTTAGTGACCGCAGTGATCTCTGCAGCGTGACGTAACAGGCCGGCCATAAATGCTTTTGCATCAGCTGACAAGTTGTTCGCATCATCAGCAGAGTAGAACGCGTTCTCATCACCCTTGAAAAGTGAAAGGTGAAGGTGCATACCTGAACCCTGCACACCTTCGAGTGGCTTTGGCATGAATGTTGCGTGCACATTGTGCATCGCTGCAATTTCTTTCACGATCATGCGGAATGTCATGACAGAGTCGGCCATCGATAGTGCATCGGTATGACGCAAGTCGATCTCTTGCTGACTTGGCGCATCTTCATGGAATGAGTACTCAACAGGGATGCCCATCACTTCAAGGGTGCGAATTGTTTCTTTGCGCAGTGATGATGCAACGTCTGTTGTGGTGAGGTCGAAGAAGCCACCTTCATCCAAAGGCACTGGCAACTCGCCACGCTTCGGTGTCTCGAAATAGAAGTACTCCATGTCAGGAGCAATGAGGAATTCATAACCTTGCGCGCGAGCAGCATCAAGTGTGCGACGCAGAATCTGACGAGGGTCGCCGCCAAAGATGGAACCATCAAGATTGTGAATGTCGCAAAAGACTCGAGCCTCTGCTGACTTCGGATCCACCCAAGGCAACACTTCGAAAGTATTTGGGTCGGGAATTGCAAGCACGTCAGATTCTTCAGTGCGCGAATAGCCATCGATGGAAGAGCCGTCAAACGACATGCCGTCATTGAGTGCGTTCTCAAGCTCTGCAGGACTAATGGCAAAACTCTTTAAGGTGCCGAGCACATCAGTGAACCAGAGGCGCACTAAACGCACTCCTCGTTCTTCTACTGTGCGCAATACATAGTCGCGGTGTTGATCAAGCATGTCGCTCATTCCTTCAGTCTGCCCCGAAGTGGAGCAATGGGCTACTGAGAAAGCAAAACGGGGGACCTTTCGGCCCCCCGTCTCACAAAGTATGTGTTTCTGGGCTTAGCCGCAGACAGTCTCAAGGATGAGACGGGTGACTGTGTAGGGGTCAACGTTTGCGTTCGGACGACGGTCCTCTGCATAACCCTTCTGGTCACGCTCAACCTGCCATGGGATACGTACTGATGCGCCGCGGTTGGACACACCGTAGGAGTACTTGTTCCATGGTGCTGTTTCGTGCTTACCGGTGAGACGGCTCTGAATGTCATCGCCGTAGTTCTCAACGTGCTCGAGAACGCGAGTACCGAGCTTCTCGCACGCTGCGATGATTGCTGGGTAGCTCTCGCGCATTGCCTTTGTTGAGAAGTTGGTGTGCGCGCCTGCGCCGTTCCAGTCGCCCTTCATTGGCTTTGCATCGAACGAGATGACCACGTCGTAGTCCTCGGAGATGCGGTGGAGCAACCAACGAGCAACATGCATGTGATCGGAAACGGTGAGTGCATCGCCAGGTCCGATTTGGAATTCCCACTGACCAGGCATCACTTCGGCGTTGGTGCCGGAGATGAGAAGACCTGCATCGATGCAAGCCTGTGTGTGCTCTTCGATGATGTCACGACCAACAACGCGGCCTGTGCCAACGCCGCAGTAGTACGGACCCTGTGGCTTTGGGTAACCGCCAACGGGGAAACCGTATGGTGAACCGTCGGTACGAAGCATGGTGTATTCCTGCTCAATGCCGTACCACATCTCTTCTGATGCGTACTTGGCTGCAGCTGCTGCACATGCTGCGCGAGTGTTTGTTGGGTGTGGTTCACCGGTCTTTGCGATGTACACATCGCACAACACAAGAACGTTCTTGCCACCGCGGATTGGGTCTGGGCACTGGAAGACTGGCTTTAACACGCAGTCAGATGCATCGCCGCTTGCCTGCTCGGTGGAGGAGCCATCAAAGCCCCACTCATCCATTGGGATGTCAACGATCGCACCAGCGAAGTCAGGAATGACCTTTGTCTTTGAACGGAGCAATGGTGTCGGCGATGTTCCGTCGATCCAGATGTATTCGGCCTGAATTGGCATTGAGGATTCCTTTGCCTCTGGGGGATAATTCCCGATTTCTGAGTGCCTTAATGATGGCACCTTGGGATTTCTTTCCCTTTTCCCAATTGTGAACGCTGTGTAAAGAGGTGAGGGCTTGAGAGCCCTCGGGGCGGGAATCCTTATGGGGACAGGGTTCTAGGGGGCGGGTGGTTAGCCTCAAGGCGTGAGCAAAATGACCGCACCAGCCCCAAAAATGGGTCTTCGGGTGGCTTTGTCGCAGCTGAACCCAATTGTGGGGGACCTGAGGGGCAATGTCGGCCTGATGTCGGCTGATTATGCACGTGCCGTAGAGGCCGGCGCCCAGGTCGTGGTTTTTCCTGAATTGAGTGTCACCGGATACCCGCCCGAGGACTTGTTGTTGAAGGGTTCCTTCATCGCGGACAACCGCCGAGCGCTGGAAGATTTTGCTGCGACGACTGGCGAGTGTGCTGCGGTTGTCGGATTTGTTCTCTCAGAAGCCGGACAACTGTTTAACGCTGCTGCAGTGTGCATCAATGGCGCAGTGCACACCGTGTACCGCAAACAGTTACTTCCGAACTATTCGGTGTTCGACGAAGAGCGATATTTCGAGCCAGGTGTTGCGACAAATAGTGATGGTTCCATTGCTGGAGTCACAATGTTGAACGGCGTCTCTGTTGGCATTTCCATTTGTGAAGACATTTGGTTCGCAGATGGACCAGTCAAAGCACAAGCTGCTGCTGGAGCACGCATTTTGTTGAACCTCAATGGCTCACCGTTTCACCAAGGCAAGCACACAGAGCGCGAAGAGATGTTGGCGCAACGTGCGAAAGAAACGAAGACAACCATCGTGTATGTCAACCAAGTGGGTGGACAAGACGAGTTGGTATTTGAAGGCTCGAGTGTTGTGATGACAAGCGATGCACACGTTGCAACTCGCTTGAAGTCATTCGATAGTGATTTCGCAGTGATTGATATTGCCGCAGATGGAACTGTGTCCACCGGAGAAGTCGTCCCGTTTGAATCTGATTTAGATCGTGTGTATGCAGCGCTTGTTGTTGGCACTCGTGATTACGTTCGCAAGAATGGCTTCTCCAGCGTTGTCATTGGTTTGTCCGGTGGCATTGATTCATCCATCGTTGCTGCTGTCGCTGTTGATGCGTTGGGCGCAGAGAATGTGCACGGCATTGCAATGCCGTCTCGATATTCCAGTCAGGGTTCTCTTGATGATGCTGACCGTTTAGCGAAGGCGTTAGGAATTGATCATCGAGTGATCTCCATTGAGCCAGCGTTTACTGCTTATTTGGAGATGTTGTCGCCGTCGTTCGAAGGTCGCGACCCTGATCTCACAGAAGAAAACTTGCAGAGCCGTTGTCGCGGAATGACTCTGATGGCAATGAGTAACAAGTTTGGCTGGATGGTTCTCACCACTGGTAACAAGAGCGAGATGGCTGTTGGTTACTTCACAATCTATGGTGACTCCGCTGGTGGCTATGCAGTCATCAAGGACGTGTTCAAAACTCAAGTGTTTGATCTCTGTCGTCATATCAACGAACGTGCTGGCCGCGAAATCATCCCGGAGACTGTTATCAGCAAGCCGCCATCAGCCGAGCTTCGTCCCGATCAACGCGACGATCAAAGCCTTCCGCCATATGAAGAACTCGACCCCATTCTTCGTCATTACGTTGACAATGATCTTTCGGTCAGTGAAATCGTGAAATTGGGTTTCAACGAAGCAGTTGTCGCACGTATTGCTCGACTCGTTGATATCAACGAATACAAGCGTCGCCAATGTGCGCCGGGTGTGCGGGTTTCAACGAAGGCATTTGGCAAAGATCGCCGCGTACCGATTACGAATGGTTATCGCGCAGACCGCGCGTAAGCAGTAATCGCCAACACGGTGAGTACTGCAAGTGCAGTAGCCGCAATCGTTGGTCCGATGGGGCCAACAGAGTCATACAACGATGTTGCCACTGTGCTGAACACTGCACGACCGCACGTTCCGGCTCCGACAGTGAGGCCCAGGCCGATGCCACCAGCAGTAGGCACGAGGTTCGCTGCAAGGGGCAACATACTCACAAGTGCGAACTCGAATCCGGCAATAAACACGACCAACATGGGAATTGCAATCACACTGATGTGACTACCAGTGCTCATTGCTATTCCGGAAATAACCATGAGCAAGACACCGCGTCGCACGCTTATCTCTTTGCCCCATGTATCTGTGACACGACTACTTCCGATGCTGGACACAAGTTCAAAGACACCTAGCACGATGACAATTGCAATCAATCCGCCACTTGTGAAGTTGAATTCGTCCTCAAACCACGGGCCAAACGTGATGCCGACACACTGGCTGGCCCCCATCAGCATGAATGAACAAGCAAACACCAACCAGGCATTGGCAGGGACTTTCCCCCGCGCATGTTCAGTCACGGGGGCATGTGCGTCATCGCGAGGTAAACCGGCAGCCAACAATGCGCCGGTCAACATCATCGCGATTGCACCAACCATGAATCCAGCGCGCCATGAGATGAGTGCTGTTGCAATTCCCATAACTGCAACGCCAATGAACAGCGATAAGGCCCACGATGTTTCGATTACTCCGACAATGCGTCCACGTCTGTCGTACGGCACATTGTCATTTACCCAAACAATGAGTGCAGTATCAAAAAGAACTTTTGAAGCACTCAATAAGAACATTGCAGCGGCGAAGACAACAAGGTTCTGGGCTGTTGCTGCTACGACAATTGCGACAGAGATGAGTGAGATGCCAACAAGCATTGAAACAAGTCGGTTGCTTCTGTCAATGAACCGTCCGATGATGGGTGAGAGCAGTCCAGCGAATTCGCCGACCATGAATGCAACACCCATTTGTCCAACCGATACGTCAAGACCTCGTGCAATAACTGCAATGAATGGTGGTGCGAATCGATAGCACGAGTTTGAAACGAGACGAGCCCATACAAGACGGTCGATGTTTGACCGAACGACGGGTGCGTATGTTGTATCGACGAATCGAGCGAACATTTACAGCTCTTCGCCAAGTTCACCGTGCTCGAACAGGTCAACAACTTCGCCCACTTCGATAGGTGAAGAATGACCGGGACGCACAATGAAATGGCAGCCACCGAGATTTGCAATACGCGGATCTGAAACGCCGTGTGCACGACGCATCACGCGAATAATGCCAGCGTGTGCAATGCACAGCACTTCCGATGCAGGAAACTCTGTCGCGAGATCAACGAGAGCATTCGTGACGCGTTCAACAATGGAATCATCGGTTTCAAAATTTGGTGGCCGCTTGTGTTCTTTGAGATAGCCCGGCCAGTCGCGCTCGATCTGGTCATGGGTGAGGCCTTGCCACTCACCCACATGAGTTTCGCGAAGACGAACATCAGGAGGCATTAGGCCGATACCCAGACCATTCGAAATGATGGTGGCGGTCATGTACGCACGACGAAGGTCACTAGAGATAACGGCATCGAACATGCCCAGTTTCTCGGTGGCGCGACGGGCTTGTTCGTATCCGAGGTCCGTTAACTCAATATCGGCTTGCCCCTGCCAGCGACCCATGGCATTCCATTCGCTTTGGCCGTGCCGAAGCATGAGGATGCGGGTGGCTGAATTCACTGCGACAGTGTAGGAGACGCTGCCCCTATTGAGTTGATGTGATGCCAGCGAGGATTTCGGGAAAAAACTGATCCGCCAAGTCGCGCATTTCTTGATCAGTGCGATCTTGAATGGGATGCGATGTGAAGACGCGCTTCATATCGGGGAAGCCGAGTGCCTCTGACTGAGCGGTGGCAGCTGTCACGAATTCAGCCGATGCCACAAACACGCCGGGAAGGCCGCGAAGTTCTAAGTCTGCGATGTCATGCACACTGCACGACGTACAACTGCCTCAATCAGCGAGAGCTTCGATAACGAGTGTGCATTGGGTTGCAATTTCGTGTCGAAGATCAACTGGTGCTGGCTTGGTGAATGTTGGCTTGGCAAAACGCTTGACGTGCGCGCCGCGCTCGGTGAGCAGTTCTTCAATGCGGTCAAGGAAGACATTGCCGCGCGGCTTAGAAATGTCGAGCAGTGCGATGGTGTGGCCCTTGATGTCTGCGGGGCGTGCAAGCAGTTGTCTCGTGGACGGATTCGACTCGCTGGTCGGATCAAGAATGGTGAGTCCAGTTGCCATGTGTTCAGTATGTCACGAGCCGACGATGCGGGTGACGGGATCACTGCCGATGGCGCCATTTGCCCAACCAGCAACGATGGATGAGAACAAGCCTGCACCACCTCCGGCATATGTCAGCAGTAGTCCACCTGCGCGGAATTTGGGAAGGGTGCTGTCGCGCAGATGCAATGGCGCTCCTTCGGCCATGCCGTGTGCTCCGCGGACAAGGTCCGCACCTGGCCGCAATGTGCGCTCGGCAATTTCGGCAAGCAATCTCTCGCGAGTCCATCCGGCCTCGGCATACACGCGACCGTGATCGGGACTGAGCGTCAAAATTGCATCAAACCCAATGACCAGTTTCGGATGATTCACCGTGAGTAGACACGCAGCAAGTGAGGCAGTGAGTTCTTCAGGGGTACGCGCTAGTTGATCAACAACGCATCGCGGTCCTTCGCCAGCAAAAACTGTGACGGCATTTTGGCCCGCTGGCACGCCGCGTTCTGTTGCGAGCGATGTGAATGGTGAGTTCTCTTCGTCTTCAGCAAAACAAAATGAAATCTTGCCGGGGTTGCCATGTGTTGCTCTGTCTACTTCACCAGGGCGGCCTCCACCAACATTGCGGATAGTGAGTTGTACTGCACGCCCGATGGTGTTGTTCGCGCGATTGCCTTGACCAAAGGTGTTGATACCTGAGTTCATGCCAATGGCGCGAGTACCAGGACCATTGCAGATGATGACGGGACCAACAGGCATTGTTGTGGCGAGCACACCGTGCATATTGAACTGGTCGTTGCACACTGCCTCGAGAGCAGCAATCACCCACGGCATGTATTCAGGTAAACAACCAGCCATCACCGCATTGATTGCAATCTTTTCAACAGTGAGTTCCACGAGGTCAGGCGGAGCAATCGCAACAATGTCTTGTGGATGACGTGTGGTGCCAGTGAGCATGCGCAGCACTCGTTCACGTGTTGGCGGAATCACGGGGAGTCCGTCGGTCCATCCGCGCGCGTACATGGCTTCGAACTCATCTTCGGCTGAAGAGAATTCGATATGGCGAGAGATAACAGGAGAGTCAGTGAATGCGGCACGTAATGCATCAACGCGATCGGGGTCAACACTCATTGACCCGCAACCGGGACGTGTTGCGGGAAGATCAGCACCTAATGAAGAAATGCCGGTGATGCGTTGCCATTCTGCTTGAGACCAGCCAAAGGTTCGCTCAGTTTCAACGCCATCTTTGATGACCAAAAGAGTGGGCACTGTTTCGATGTCGTTGTGCCATGACACTGCCAGTGTGGTGTCGAGGATGTGGGGGACCGATGCAGGAAAATCTGGGTTGTCTTGCGTGTAGACGGTGAGAGGTGCACCACTGGCAGCAATGGCTGCAAGGACAGGTTCCACCATCTGGCAGGTGGCGCATTCGTGCTTGACAATGACGACGAAACCATCGGGCAAGAGTGGAGCGGTGGTGCTCATGTCCGAACGCTATACCCTCGGACACGGAGGCGTATAAGTACCTGGTGGGCTTCGCTGTCTTCAACACAGTCGAGACGGGCGATCCCCGTCTGGCGGGTTCGATTCCCGTCCGCCTCCGCCATCACCAGGAAGATCCCGGCAGTCGAGAATCTCCGACCCGCTTCGTGAGTGCCGCTTTGTCGAGGCATGTTGCGAGAGGCACCGCATGTTTGCGAGTGATGCCCAGCTCTTCACGTAAGTGGCTAACCGTAAAGCCCTCTGGATTCTTGTTCCACAGCTGATGCAATGCGGGGCGAAGCCCGTGCAAGGTGTCGGAGTGAAACGCAATGTTGTCGTGTTCAAATAGAACGCCAGCCTGAATGAGTCGACGAATGACATCTCGATCGAGAGTCTTGGTCTCAGGCGTAACAATGCCGGATGTGAGAAATAGTTGAACATACGGATGAGAGAGCAATGGATTGGCTTTGCCCACTGTTGCAATGCCATGCGTAATGGTGACATTGGGAAGGGTGGCAACCAATGCACGTTCCCATGGTTGCAACTGAGCGGTGTCAACACCGCCAGTGTCTGCGAGGAGACGAAGCAGTGCATCAGTTGTTGAGTGAACAACTTCGGGTGTTGCGACCCAATCGTCAACAACAGGCGAAACAACTGAGCCGACGAGTTGCGTTGCTTCGGCGACAGTTAACCATCCGTGGTGTTCAAGAATTGATGACACGGTGCCTGATGGTGTTGCACGAGTCGTGCGAGTCACTGGTTTGACGTCGAGAATGGAACCACCCGCAACAGTGGTGTCGTCTCCGGTTCGTCGCAGAAGAAATCTGTCTCCAGGGATGAGTGGCAGCGCCCCAGTAAAACGAATACGCATCTCACTATTTCCATTGCGAAGAAAACGAATGGATGCAGCGCGACGTGCAGTGCCAATGTGCAATGTGTATCCACCACCATTTCGCAAAGGTTGTGTTGCAAGTCCTTGTGAACTGAAGGCCATCTCAACCGTTCCATCAAACACTTCTGTGTAGTACCAGGAATCCTTAACGACGAGAACATCGCCGCGATGAATGTCTTCTGTGCTGAGGTTGGTCACATTCAGCGCACAGCGAGTACGCGGAAGTGCAGCGTCACTTACAGCGCCGTGTTGTTGAAT
>ERZ1022756.428-NODE-428-length-12244-cov-25.468783_pt1 | contig 12244 bp, 12 predicted proteins | sample MGYA00520902_ERZ1022756 | MGnify/ENA primary metagenome ERZ1022756 (study PRJEB33162, sample SAMN09537601) | freshwater metagenome | isolation source: freshwater | place: Canada:Alberta | collected 2017-07 | study: EMG produced TPA metagenomics assembly of the... | reverse complement strand
CAACTGCGCGAGGAACACCAACGCCAAGCTTGGCCTTGATCTTCTTCTCGATTTCGTTTGCTACCTCTGCGTTTTCAATCAGGTAGTTTCTGGAGTTTTCCTTACCCTGACCCAGCTGCTCGCCTTCGTAGGTGTACCAGGCGCCAGATTTCTTGACTACCTCGTGCTCAACACCGAAGTCCAGCAAGCTTCCCTCGCGAGAGATACCGGTTCCGTAAATAATGTCGAACTCGGCTTGCTTGAATGGCGCAGCCATCTTGTTCTTGACAACCTTGACACGGGTACGGTTTCCAACAGCTTCGGTACCGTCTTTTAGGGTTTCGATTCTTCGAATGTCTAGTCGAACCGATGCGTAGAACTTCAGAGCCTTACCACCGGAGGTGGTCTCTGGGCTTCCGAAGAACACACCGATCTTTTCGCGTAGCTGGTTGATAAAGATCATGGTGGTGTTGGTGTTGCTTAGGGCTCCGGTTAGCTTGCGAAGTGCCTGAGACATCAGCCTGGCCTGCAAACCAACGTGGGTGTCACCCATCTCGCCTTCGATTTCAGCGCGTGGTACCAAAGCAGCAACTGAGTCGATAACGATGATGTCGACAGATCCTGAGCGAACTAGCATGTCCGCGATCTCAAGAGCTTGCTCACCGGTGTCTGGCTGGCTCACTAGCAGGGCGTCAGTGTCGACCCCGAGCGCCTTGGCATATTCCGGGTCCAAGGCGTGCTCGGCGTCAATGAACGCAGCAATTCCTCCAGCGCGCTGGGCGTTGGCAATAGCGTGTAGGGCAACAGTTGTCTTACCTGAAGACTCTGGCCCGTAAACTTCAACAATTCTTCCTCTTGGTAAACCACCGGTACCAAGGGCTGCATCTAGTGCGATTGAACCGGTTGGGATGACCTCAACAGGAGCCCGCTCGTCAGAACCGAGTCTCATTACGGAACCCTTACCAAACTGACGTTCGATCTGGGCTAGAGCAGTGTCGAGAGCTTTCTCGCGATCTGATGCTGATGGCATTTGGGTCCTCTTTCGATTTGATGTGGTTCTGAGAATACTTTTTGCTTCCGACATCTTTTGGGTCAAAACACCAATTTGTGTATAACTTTGACCCTCAAACTGCCTTGCTAAGACCCTAGCAGGATTCGAACAAAATTTCGAGTATTTTTTACTCGGCGTGTTGTTTTTTAGATTTTTTGTCCAAACCAGCCCAGCGCTCCTTGGGCACCTGCTGAACCCGGCAAATAGCAAGCCAGATCTGCTTCGGATCTTCCCCAGCGGCCAGTAGTGAGGCGGCAGTGCGGTCCCCCAGCTCCATAAGGGCTAGGTCGCGGATAAGTACATCAGATTGGGCTTTGCCGAACTCATCGGTCATTAGCTCTTGAAACTGGCTTAGACGCAAGGGTCTAGATGCGACCGCCGAGCAGGTCCTTCTCGAGCTGCTCGTTGAAGTCCTGGACGAAGCCAATTGGGACAATCAAATCGGACACTTCCTTGCCAGAAAGGCTTGTTGCCATGAATTCCTCTGGCAATACGCCTTCAACAAGGGCAATTCGGTCGGAAACCTCGCGTAAAACAACAGATAGCGGGACCTCTAGGGCCTCGGCTACCGAAGCCAAAATCTCGGAAGAAGCCTCTTTTTGGCCTCGTTCGAGCTCGCTTAGATACCCCAGCGCAACACTGGCGCGAGATGCGACCTGACGCAGGGTCTGGCCCTTCTGCAGCCTAAAGTCCCGCAGTACATCTCCGATTTCAGTTCTTACTAGTGCCACGCGACCCTCCTTTTGCTTGTCTGGCTAAATCTACCTGTTGGCTCTGACATGGATAACTAGATTATCCCGTAATTTCATCCCACAAGTGTCCCACTCCCAGCAAAACCGCAGAATTCTGGATTTGACTCCGCTCCCCAGATAGCTGGTGGGCAAATACCTTGGTTTCTTTGGCCTGAGACACCGCAATGTAGAGCTCCCCGACTGGCTTCTCGCCCTGTGTGCTTGGTCCAGCAACCCCGGTTGTGGATATTGCAACAATTTGATCAGCATCAATGCCGGTTTTGCTAGCAATCTTTGATCGCAATCCTTCAGCCATTTGGGCCGCAACTTCTGGATCAACTGGTCCTTGATTTTCCAGCAGCTGATTCGAGACACCAAGTAGTTCGTGCTTCAATTTCGTATCGTAAGCAACGATTCCAGTAAGCAATACATCCGATGCGCCAGCAATTGCCGCAAACTGAGCGGTTAGCAAACCCCCGGTAAGAGATTCTGCAATAACCAGAAACTTTTTCTGGCTCCTTAGTTGGTCGAGGATCTTTTCTGCCGTGGTCATTTTTTTCTAACGGCCATAAAAAATGAAATGCCTGAAACAACAGTTGCAGCAACCGCGAGATAAATAGTGAATTGCTCGAACAAGCTCCATAGCGGAAACCAAACCTCAAACGGTGCCAAAACAACACCAATGGCAACACCCTGCAAAATAGTTTTCAGCTTCCCAGCCAAGCTTGCAGGAAGCACTACCTTCTTGGCTACCAAAGCGCGATAAGCAGTCACGGCAACTTCGCGCAAAAGAATAACTACCGTTACCCACCAGTCAATCTCACCAATAATTGAAAGAGTTACCAACGCACCGCCGATCAGAACCTTGTCGGCAACCGGATCAAGAAACTTTCCAAGATCAGTTACCTTGTCGGTTCTGCGGGCAATCATGCCATCGATGCCATCTGTCGAGATAGCCAAGACAAACAGGAAAAGAGCGAGGACTCTCTGCCAAGAAGCCGGTTCTGGGAAAGTCAATAGCAAGAAAACAAAGATCGGAGCCATCAGGATGCGAAGCATCGTGATGCTGTTTGGCAGGTTCAAGGCCTACCCGTTAGCTGCCAGGCGTCTTCGTCGCCTTCATCATCGTCATTAGACACTGTGAGGGTCTGAGGCTTATCACCGCGCAGCTGTGCCAAGACGGTGGCGAGCTCTTCTGGCTTGACCAACACGTCCCTGGCTTTGGAACCTTCCGAAGGTCCAACGATGTTTCTGGATTCCAGTAGGTCCATTAGCCTGCCCGCTTTTGCAAAGCCAACTCGGAGCTTTCGCTGCAGCATAGAAGTAGAACCAAACTGTGAGTTCACAATCAACTCGGTTGCCTGCAACAAAACATCTAGGTCATCACCGATGTCAGAATCAACAACCCGCGCTGTTGCGGTGACTGCAACATCTGATCGGTACTCAGGTTCCATCTGAGCTTTCACGTGAGCAACGACCTGGTGCAACTCGGCTTCGCCAACCCATGCGCCCTGCACGCGAATTGGCTTGTTGGTTCCCATTGGTGAAAACAGAGCGTCACCTTGACCAACAAGTTTCTCAGCACCGGTTTGATCCAAGATAACCCTGGAGTCAGTAATTGAAGACACCGAGAACGCAAGCCTGGAAGGTACGTTGGCTTTAATCAAACCGGTTACAACATCAACCGATGGCCTCTGGGTTGCCAGGACCAGATGAATTCCAGAGGCACGTGCTAGCTGTGTGATTCGAACGATTGAGTCTTCAACATCGCGCGGTGCAACAATCATCAGATCCGCTAGCTCGTCAACTACTACCAAGAGGTACGGGTAAGGCTGCAGTTTTCTAGTGGAACCTTCTGGAACACTGAGTTCGCCCGCTACTACCGCTCTGTTGAAATCATCGATGTGCTTGAAACCAAAGGACGCCAGATCGTCGTAGCGCATGTCCATTTCTTTGACTACCCACTGCAAAGCCTCAGCAGCTTTTTTGGGGTTAGTAATAATCGGAGTGATTAGATGCGGAACACCCTGGTAGGCAGCAAGCTCCACTCGCTTCGGGTCAATCAAGACAAGCCTTACCTCGGCGGGCTTGGCTCGCATCAAGATCGAAGTAATCATCGCGTTTACGAAACTGGACTTACCGGCACCGGTAGCACCAGCTACCAAAAGGTGTGGCATCTTGGCTAGGTTTGCCACCACAAAGCCACCCTCGACATCTTTACCGATACCGATAGTTAGCGGATGAGCGGACAGCTTGGCATTTTGAGAGCGCAGCACATCGCCCAAAGAAACTGTTTCTCGATCAGTGTTTGGAATCTCAATACCAATTGCACTCTTGCCAGGAATCGGCGCCAAGATTCGAACCTCGTTGGAGGCGACGGCATAAGAAATATTGCTCGCAAGCCTTGTTACAGCCTCCACCTTCACACCGGCCGCCAACTCCACTTCGTAGCGAGTAACTGTTGGGCCTCTGGAAAAACCAGTAACGGTGGCGTCGATATCGAATTCTTGGAACACAGAGCTAATCGATGCAACTACCTCGTCAGTAACCTCAGATTTGAGTTTTGGAACTGTGCCGGGGCCAAGAAGAGATTGGTCTGGAAGCTTATATGCGCGTTGGGTCTTGCCAACTGGAGCTACCGGCTCGGAATCCTGCTCTGGATCATCAAATAAAACTTCTGGGTCTAAAGGTTCGTCATCGAGTGCATAATCTTCTAAGTCTTCAGGTTCAGATTCTTCGAGCATGCCCTGAACCAGATCGGTGTCTTCTACCAGGGCAGAGTCATAGGCGTTGTCGTCTTTTTTGGACCTTCTCCACCAGGGAGCCTTGGTGCCATCAAATGCATCGTGGACCTCTAATTCGTCATCGTCCTGGCTCTTTCGCTCCAGTGCTGAACCAAATAGGTACTCGTAAAGTTCACCAAGGCGTGCACCAATCTTGTTCGGGGCAGTTCGGGTCATGATCAAAATCGAACCCAAGCCAAACAACACCAAGACTGGAACTGCACCCCAGATCGAGATAGTAGATAAGAAAGGTATGGCAATTAGCCACCCGAGCAATCCGCCAGCTTGGCTAAGAGCCACCACCCCATCGGTTGGTTGCGGCTGAGCGCTAAATAGGTGAAAAAACCCTGAGGCCACCATCAGGAGCAAGAACAACCCAATTCCAATGCGGGAATTGTCACGGGTTGTTGAGGGGTGCCTAGCCAAATAGACAGCAAAGACAATCATGATTACCGGCAGCACGAACGCTACTGGCCCAAACAGCATTCCGAAGGTCCAAGAGTGCAGTGTCTGAGCCCAGGGCTCCTGGATCAAGAACCAGCTAAAGACAACCCCAAGAACACCAAGCACCGCCATGAAAAATGGCGGTCCGTCTCTACGGTCCTCTTTGGCTAACTTCTCATGGGAAAAAGCTCTGGCTGTAGCGCCAAAACCGTGGGCTAAAGCAAGATAGAACCTCGCAAAACCAGAAACTTCAGGCTTCGCCGACTTCACGGAGCCAAGAACTTGAGTTTTGGCCGTGGCGCGCTTAGACGCAGGAGTCGATTTTCGAGTTGCCATGACTTTTAAACTACTAGCGGCCTAGCCAAAACCCGCGTAACCTAGGCGGCTAGCCGTGGATAACTACCGGAATGATCATCGGGCGTCTGCGGTGAGCTTTGGAAACCCAGCCTCCGACGCTTCGACGAATCACCTGCTGCAACTGATGGGTATCTTTGATTCCCTCTCTTGCAGCCAGCAGCAGAGCCTTTTCAATCTGAGGCTTCACATCATCAAAGACGTGATCTTCTTCAGCGAATGCCCGAGCTCTAATCTCAGGACCTGCGGTAATCAAACCTGTTCTTGGGTCGATAACCACAAACACCGAAATAAATCCTTCTTCAGCAAGAATGCGACGATCTTTCAAATCCTCCTCAGTGATGGTCCCAACTGTCTTGCCATCAACAAATAGCAATCCGCATTCAACCTCGCCAACCACTTTGGCCACCCCATTGGCTAAATCAATAACAAAGCCGTCCTCGGCCAAGATGATGTTCTCTGGCTTTACCCCGGTTTGCTCAGCCAGCTTGGCGTTCGCCATTAGGTGTCGATACTCGCCGTGAACTGGCATAACGTTCTTGGGCTTCAAGATGTTGTAAACATAAAGTAACTCTCCAGCTGCAGCGTGACCCGAGACGTGGACCTTGGCGTTGCCTTTGTGAATTACATTGGCACCGAGTTTGGTAAGTCCGTCAATGATGCGATAAACCGCGTTCTCGTTTCCAGGAATCAAGGAGCTTGCCAAAATGACAGTGTCGCCCTCATTGATTTCGATATCGTGCTCCAGATTCACCATGCGAGAAAGTACCGCCATTGGTTCCCCCTGGCTACCGGTGGACATGAACACAACCTGGCTTGGATCAAGACTCAGTGCGTCTTTTAGCTCAATGAGAGCACCGTCTGGAACATCGAGGTAGCCAAGCTCACTGGCGATGTGCATATTGCGCACCATGGATCTCCCAACAAGCGCAACTTTGCGATCGTTATGAACCGCAGCATCGATGACCTGCTGAACTCTGTGAACGTGAGAAGAAAAGGATGCAACAATTACTCTTTTTTTGGCCCGACCTATGACATCTTCTAAAACCGGTCCGATGTCTTTTTCCAAGGGAGTAAAGCCAGGAACATCAGCGTTGGTCGAATCACACAAGAACAGGTCAAGGCCAGCTTCGCCGATTCTAGAAAAAGCTCTCAAGTCGGTTAGCCTGCCATCAAGTGGAATCTGATCCATCTTGAAATCTCCGGTGTGCAAGATAGTTCCGGCCTTGGAGCGAATTACAACCGCAAGCGCATCAGGAATCGAATGATTCACGGCAACGAATTCGAGTTCGAAATCCCCCATCTTCTCAACGTCTCCCTCGGAGACGGTGTGGGTGAAAAGGCTCATCTTGTGCTCTTTGGCCTTGGCTTCAATAAATGCCAAAGTTAGCGCAGAGCCGATGATTGGAATGTCGCCTTTGAGGCGAAGTAGATATGGCACTCCCCCGATGTGATCTTCGTGGCCGTGGGTCAAAACCAGACCGATGATGTCATCTAATCGGTCACGAAGATATCCAAAGTCAGGCAGGATGACATCCACTCCGGGCTGATTTTCTTCCGGGAACAAAACACCGCAATCAACGATGAGGATCTTGCCATTGATTTCAAATACGGTCATGTTGCGACCGATTTCGCCAATTCCACCTAGTGGAATGATTCTCATTACATCTTTTTGAAGCTTTGCCGGTAACGGCAGGGTCTGAACCACAGGTTCTACTTTCTTGCTTTAGCGGGTTGTGCCTGCCACCTTGGGCAATGCACCGCCAGCGGCAGCGTTTCTATCTGGTCTAAAGTTCTCAAAGGAAAGTCCTGGCACGGTGCCAACTTTCTCAATTCCATCCTCGATGCGAGCAGCCTCGTCATCTTCTGGTCCAACTAATGGCAATCTAACACGGGCAGAAGAAATAAACCCAAGGCCATCCAATACATACTTAGCCGCAACTGTTCCAGGAACGTGCGTCATGATGGCACGCTGGAGTGGCTCGAGTGCGTTGTGAACAGAAAGCGCATGGTTGAAATCATTGCGATTGGTGGCATCCACCAATTCGCGATAGGCGGCAGGGGCAACGTTTGCCGTAACCCCAATCAAACCGGTAGCACCAATAGAAAGGTGCGGCAATACGTTGGAATCGTCACCTGAGAAATACATCAAATCTGTTTCATTCATCAATCTCGAAGCCTGAGCTAAATCTCCCACGGCGTCTTTGACAGCAATGATGTTGGGGTGCTTGGCTGCCCTGTGAAAAGTTTGCTGAGAAATAGCAACGCCGGTTCTACCTGGAATGTCATAAAGAATCACCGGCAAATCAGTTGAATCTGCAATCAGTCGGAAGTGCGTCAAGATACCAGCCTGGGTTGGCTTGTTGTAATACGGGGTCACAATCATTACGCCATCTGCCCCAGCTTTTTCACTGGCTTTGTATAGCTGCATTGCGTGAGCGGTTTCGTTTGAACCACCGCCGGTAATAATCTTGGCTCTTCCCGCAGCTACAGATTTTCCAACCTCAACGAGCTTGATTTTCTCTGGGTCGGTAAGTGTGCTGGTTTCACCGGTTGTTCCGGTAACCACAATTCCATCGGCGCCGTTTGAGATCACATAGTCCATGTGCTTTTCGACAGAAGCCCAGTCGACTTCACCCTCAGGGGTCATAGGCGTCACCAGAGCCACGAGCACTTGCCCGAAGATACCTTGGTTTGTTTTAGCCATGGATAAACCATAGCCCAGAGCTAAGTTAAGGTGCTACTCGACCGTTTTGGTTAAAGGTTTCGTAGGTGTAAGGCATCAGCTTGGCCCAGAAATCTTCCATCTTCTCAGCGCACATTTCGATCTCACGCTGTGGGAAAGATGGGAAGTGGGTACCCTCACGTTTGGTGCGAAGGCTTAGAAAGTTCATCAGGGCACGTGAGTTCATAGTCACGTACATGCTGGAGTAAATATTCAGCGGCAGCACAATTCTTGCTACCTCTCTTGCTACTCCCGCCTCAAGCATTCTCTTGTAGGACTCATAAGCGCTAATCGAAGCTGTTCTAGATTCTTGCTCGACTAGAGCAATCTGCTCCGCAGATCCTGGCAAGAACTCGTAGTGACCGGTTTTTCCTGTTTGAACCAAGTTACGATCTGGTCCTGGAATGTAAAACACAGGAGAAAGCTCTTTGTAGCGACCAGATTCCTCGTTGTAGCTCGCGATTCGGTGACGCATGAATTCTCTAAATACAAAAATGGGTGCCTGCACATAGAAAGTCATCGAGTTGTGCTCAAAAGGAGAACCATGACGATCACGCATCAAGTAGTTGATTAGTCCTCGGTCTCGAGAGTCGGCCTCAGCGTCTTTATTGGCGGTTGCCGCCTCCAGGGACTGCTCACCCTGGGTTGAAACCCTGGCGGCAAACAGCACATCTTGGTCACTGGCGTTGGATCGCACCAATTCGACCGTGACATCGGATCTAAAAACTACTTCGGACATCTGACCAGCTTATCTAGAACCCAGCCAGGGGTTAGCAAGGCCCCTAGTGAGCCTCAAAAAATTCTTCAAAATCGGGCATAATCCAAGAGCAACCCAAGTTGACTAATTGGGTATCGCTAATGAGCCGAATTGAGGAAGCCTTGGATTTTCGAATCACCATCATCGCTGCACTGGTGCTGGTTGCTCTCTCAGCCGGATTCTGGTGGCGAGCTAGAACGGGCCGCGCCAAGCTGGTTCGCTCTGGGGAGCTAGTGGATCTTGGCAAACTCAAGGCCACGCGCTCTGGTAAGCCCGTAACGAGCTTTGGTAAAAAAGCAACCCTGTTGCAGTTTTCCACGGAGGTTTGTTCAATCTGCGTCCAGACCGCAAAATACTTCAAAGAGCTGGAGTCAAAGAACCCAGATCTAGCTCATATAGAAGTTGACCTGACAGACCGAATGGATCTGGCAGCTCACTTCAACGTCATGCAAACCCCAACAACCTTGATTCTGGACCCGAACGGCAAGGTCCAGGCTCGAATTGGCGGGGCACCAAAACTAAACGTCATCCAACAAGAACTAGAGAAACTGGAGATCAAATGAGCACAACAAATAAACCTGAAGCACCAAAGGGTATCGACCCAAGGGGTCCAAGATTCGGTGCCGCAATCACGGCAGTACTAATGGTCTTGGTGATTTACTTCAGCCTGGCCGCAGAAACCATCAACCTTGCTTTGGGGATCATGATTTTTTCGGTCACCATGTTTGTTTTTGGAACCGCCCTGGGGCCAGCCAAGCATCCTTACTCTTACATCTATAAGTACCTAGTTAGACCTAGACTCAAGCCACCAACCGCACTTGAGAACGCAACACCTGTTCACTTTGCACAGTTTGTTGGGCTAATTGTTACCGGTACCGGTTTGGTTTTGCACCTACTAGGTGTTGCCTACGCGTTGCCAGTTGCAGCAGCAGCGGCTTTCACCGCAGCGTTTCTAAATGCGGTCTTTGCATACTGCCTCGGCTGCCAGATGTACCTAGGGCTAAAGCGAATAGGCGTTATTCCTTCAAAAAGTTAGCTAGTTCGTCCGAGGGCGATTGCTTGTCGCATCGCCTTTCGGGCTCTAGCTCTATCCCCCGCGGCGTCATAGGCAAGGCCTAGCGCGAACCAGGTTCTCCAGTTGGTTTCATCGCGCTCGACCGCTTCGCGGTACTTGCCAAAAATTGCTTCAGCGGAATCTTTTGTTGGACGCCCGCTTGGACGAAGTTCAAACTCAAAGCGAGGCCAGGCATTTTCTTTTTTCAGAATCTCGCCAAGTTTTTCGATTCTCAAGCCAAATCTCAGCTCCAGAAAAATTCCCCAAGCTGCAACTACTGGTAGAAGGAGCATCAAAGACCCAATAGCCACCGCAACTGGCTCAGTTGAGTTCACAAGTGCGAGGGATCTCTCCCCAACTAAAGTCAGATACACACCCAGTAGCCCGGTCATGACAATGGCGCCAAATTTTGCCGAGGTCAATTTAGTTCTCTTCCATAAGAGAAAGCATGCCAACGCTTAGGCCGGAAAGTTTCATAACTTGATGAATAGATAGCAAAATGCCCTTGGCATACACCTCATGAGAGGTGACCTCGTGGCGCACATAAAGAAATTCATCGGGAGCAGTAAGCGTCACTTCCTGCTCGGCGTGCTTATCAGGAAGTCGAAGACTCTTGATTGGAATGCCATTAAACAATGGATCCTTTTCCGGTCCCGATTGCTCGTTCGCAGGCTTTCCGCCTCTTGCGTCCGAAATTGCAAGGGATGTGTATAGGGCTGTGCCCGAAGGAGCATCAACCTTGCTCACGTTGTGAGTCTCGATGATTTCTATTCCATCAAAGTACTTAGAGGCATCGGCTGCAAACTTGGTGGCAAGGACCGAGCCGATAGAGAAGTTTGGAACAATTGCAACCACCGCTTTCGTTCCAGACATCTTGGCTCTTACAAGGTCAATCTTTTCCTTACTCCAACCGCTGGTTCCAACAAGCAGCCTTAGGTTGTTCTCAATTGCAAAATCAACCACTCGCTCGGAAACATCAGGGTTTGTAAAGTCAATAACCAGATCCGCGCCAATAGCTTCATTCAAAGAATTTCCGGAGCCCAGAGCGCTATGGAGAGTAAGTGAGGGGTCTTTTTCGATCAAGCCAAGCGTGAGCTGCCCCATGCGACCGGAGGCGCCAATCAGGCTTACGCTTGTGCTCACAGTTTCAAACTTACCTTGAGCTAACTTACAAATTGATCAAACATGGCTTGATCGACATCGCCAACAGCAACCAAGGATCTTGGCCGAGAAACCAAATCTGCAGCTAAGGATTGAACGTCACCTAGGCTCACCTGCTCGAAACGAGCTAGCGATTCATCTAGATCCATAAACTCCCCAGAGACTATCTCAGCGGTAGCTAAGCGAGACATTCTTGCCTGGTTGGTTTCAAACTTGAGAGCCAAGCTGCCCGAGATGTTTCCTTGAGCAAGCTCAAGTTCTGCTTTGGTGATTCCATGGCTTGCAACCTTGTCTAACTCCTCGAGCATCAAGGAGGTTACTTCAATCGCCTTAGCCGCTGAGCAACCCGCATACAAACCAAATGTTGCAGCATCTGAGTAGCCCTGGTTGAAAGAGTAAACAGAATAAGCAAGGCCGCGCTTTTCACGAATTTCTTGAAACAGCCTAGAGCTCATCCCCCCACCCAAGACAGTGTTTAGTATTCCCATCGCGTGACGCCTCGGGTCATCTACCGATAAACCTTCGGAGCCAACCAATATGTTCACTTGCGAGATTGGTCGGTTGATTACTTTCACTTTCACGCCGCGTGAAATCTTGGCCGGGTGAAGGAGTCTTCTCGCTACTGGCTCGGCAGAAATCGATAGATCCCAGCCCGCTGCAATGAGTCCTTGCTCAACTAGCTTCACAAGATCTTGGTGATCCACACTTCCGGCTGCCGCTACCACTAGATCTTGTGGGCGATAGTTTTGCTGGTAATGCTCCCAGACCGCATCGCGTGTAACGGCGGTGATGGTCTCTTGAGTTCCCCCAATTGGCCGACCCAGTGGGTGATCTCCCAAAACAGCGGTAGAAAATTCTTCGTGCACCACATCGTGTGGGTCATCATCGTTCATGGCGAGCTCTTCCAGAATTACTGGACGCTCGTTTTCAAATTCTGTTGGATCAATAAGGCTTGAGGTGAGCATGTCGGCGATGACATCTACCGCAATGGGTAGCGCCTTGTCCTGCACTCTGGCGTAGTAAGAAGTGTGCTCTTTACCGGTCGAGGCATTCGAAGAGCCACCTACCGAGTCAAAAGCGACTGCTATATCTAGCGCGGTTCTTTTCTTGGTGCCTTTGAACAACAGGTGCTCCAGAAAATGCGTGCTGCCAAAGTGGTTATTGGTTTCGTCCCTAGAGCCCACCGCTACCGAAAAGGACACCGA
>ERZ1022756.427-NODE-427-length-12244-cov-27.833949_pt1 | contig 12244 bp, 12 predicted proteins | sample MGYA00520902_ERZ1022756 | MGnify/ENA primary metagenome ERZ1022756 (study PRJEB33162, sample SAMN09537601) | freshwater metagenome | isolation source: freshwater | place: Canada:Alberta | collected 2017-07 | study: EMG produced TPA metagenomics assembly of the... | reverse complement strand
CAACCGTTCACAAAACGCTTGCAGGACCTAGATCAGGTTTGATTCTTTCCAAGGCCGAGCTTGCCAAGAAAGTTGACTCGGGTGTGTTCCCAGGTCAGCAGGGCGGCCCCCTAATGCATGTGATTGCTGCTAAAGCTGTTGCCTTCAAGGCGGCAATGACTGATGAATTCAAGGAGCGCCAGCAGCGCACCATCGAAGGCGCAAGAATCATCGCCGATCGTTTGGTTGGAGCGGACCTGAAAGCAAATGGAGTTTCAATTTTGACCGGTGGCACCGATGTTCACTTGGTGCTAGTTGATCTAAGAAACGCTCCAATTGATGGAATCACGACAGAAAACTTGCTTCACGAGGTTGGAATCACCGTCAACCGGAACTCAGTGCCCAATGATCCTCGTCCACCGCTAGTTACCTCAGGTGTCCGAATTGGCACGCCAGCACTGGCAACCAGAGGCTTTGGGGCAACTGAATTCACCGAGGTGGCCGAGATTATCGCCCAGGTGCTGCTTCCAAACCCAGATGTTCCTGCCCTGCAGGCCCGAGTGCGCAAACTAACCGACCAGTTCCCGCTTTACTCGGGCCTGGAGAATTGGTAATCCTTGAACGCGATCATTCTTGATGGGCGGGCTACCGCAAAAACCATCAAGTTGGAACTAACTGAGCGGGTAGTAAAGCTCAAGCAATCAGGAGTAAGTCCTGGTCTTGGAACTTTACTAGTTGGCGATGACCCAGGATCTCACTCCTACGTATCTGGAAAGCACCGTGATTGTGCTGAGGTGGGAGTGAACTCCATCCGGATTGATTTGCCAGCAAGCGCATCAAAATCAGATATCTTCAAGGCAATTTCAGAGCTCAACCAGGCGCCAGAGGTTACTGGCTACATCGTTCAGCTACCACTGCCGGTAGGTATCAATACCAATGAACTTCTCGAAGCTATCGACCCAGACAAAGATGCCGATGGACTACATCCGATAAACCTGGGAAAGCTAGTGCTTAATGTTTCGGGTGAAATCACTTCGCCACTTCCATGCACGCCGATGGGAATTGTTGAACTGCTTCGTCGCTACGACATTGATCTAGCCGGCAAGGAAGTTGCAGTGATTGGACGAGGAATAACTGTTGGCAGGCCTCTTGGACTTCTGCTTTCTCGAAAGAATATTGATGCGACTGTGACTTTGCTTCACTCGGGAAGCAAGAACATTCCAGAGGCAGTGAAGCGAGCGGATATCGTTGTGGCTGCAGTTGGAGTTGCGCATTTTGTAAAGGCTGACTGGATCAAATCTGGAGCTGCAGTTTTGGACGTTGGAATTACAAGAACTGAATCAAATGGCGTTGCCAGCTTGGTTGGAGATGTTGATCCAGCAGTTGCAGATGTTGCAGGTTATCTATCTCCAAACCCTGGGGGAGTGGGTCCAATGACCCGCGCCATGTTGGTCAAAAATGTAGTTGACCGAGCCGCTTCTAGAATCTAGAGCGAATAGCCCAAAGGTCAGCAAATACCGGGCGGAACAGGGTGCTCGATAGGTAGCCAGCCCCAGCGGATCCACCAGAGCCCATCTTGGCCCCAATGGTTCGCTCCACCATCTTTACGTGACGGTAGCGCCACTCCTGCAAACCTTCATCCAGATCAACCAGGGCTTCGCCAACCATGTTGGATTCAGGGTCGTTGCGGTGAGCATCCAGCAGTGCATCTTGAACCTTCTCGTTGGGCTCATAACCTTTGGTTACATCACGATTCAAGACCTCAGAGGGAATTGCATGGCCGCGAAGTGAAAAGTACTTCAAGGCAGAGTCATACAGGCTCGCTCTGTTCATCGCATTCTCGACTCGGAGTCTTGGAGCAGAACCTGGAACTAGGTGAGCGGCCATTGCCATTCCAGTGCCAGGGGTGGCATCGGCTCCGGCTTGGTCACGTCTTCCAAGAACTGCCTCTAGTTCCCTAAACTGCGCAGACTGAAAACCGGAAGCCGAACTCAATCTTCCGCGGAAGGAGTTGAACTGCAACGGCGTCATGGTTTCTAAAATGTCCAACTGAGCAACACAAGTTTTCATGATTGTTCTGATTCGTCCAAGCAGGGCAAGGGAGCGATGCGTGTTGCCTACCTCTAGAGTTTGCTGAAGCGCTGCACACTCATGAAGAATCTGCTTGAACCAAAGTTCATATACCTGATGGATGGTTATGAATAAAAGCTCATCATGCTCAGGACCGTCAGATAGCGGCTGCTGGAGCTCGAGTAGGTCGTCAACCTTTAGGTAGCTCGTGTAAGTTATGGCTTTGTCGTGTTCTTGACTCATTTAGGTAACCCTGTTTCCGCTGTCTTGGATTTTTTCGTAGTCTTTACGCTCAACCGATTCTTTGATTCTCTGGAAGCCGTCGTAGACCTCAATGAAACTAGTTGGTAGTGGTGAAATTGCCAGACGAATCGAGTTTGGCATTCGATAATCCGGAATCACCTGAGCGTACTTTCTTAGTGCAGCTGCAATCCTCTTGGCTTCAGGGTGACCGATTGTGATGTGGCCACCGCGCAAGGTGGAATCCCTTGGAGTCAATAAAGTAAAGCCAAGCGGCGCTAGCCAGGCATCAAAGAGCGCGATCATCAGCTCGGTACCCAGCGCAGCTTTTCTTGCAATCTTTGCTATTCCAGCGCGCTCAATCATTTCGTAGCTCACCTGGACAGCTCGGATACCAACGATGGAAGGGCTTGCGATCTGGAAGCCACGAATGGCGGTGTTTCTATCAAACACCGGACCCATAGCGAACTGATCATCCTGGGCAAACCAGCCCTGGATTGGAACTCGAAGGCTGGACTGAAGCTCTTTACGAACATAGAGCCAAGCGGGGGAACCTGGACCTGAGTTTCCGTACTTATAGGTACATCCCACAGCTAGATCGACACCGTTGGCATCAAAATCAAGTTCAACGGATCCGCCCGCGTGCGAAGCATCCCATACAACTAGCGCACCAAAGGAACGAACTAGGTCTGTGATTGCTTTGATATTTGGTCTAGCTCCCGAACGGTAGTTCACCGCCTGCAAAGTGACAAATGCAACATCTTCACTAAGCAGCGGGGCCAATAGCTCAGCTGTAATCAGCTCATTTTCAGAAGCAACCGGCACAGCACCTGGCCCACCGGAACCGTCATTGTCAATCGTGATCAGCTTCAGGCCAAACTGTTCTGCAATTCCCTGAACCACGAATCGGTCGGTTGGAAAATTTGCAGAATCAACAATTATTGTTTTGCGATTAGGTCTTGCTTTTACGGCAGCAACACAAAGCTGATACAAGTTAACACTTGTTGTGTCACAGACCAGAACTTGCCCTGCTGCAGCACCTAAGGTTGCACGGCCTAGTAAATCTCCAGCCGGTTGGGCTTCGTCAATCCAATGACTCCAGCCATCCACTAGCTCGGTTCCCCACTCATCAGTTAGGAAACTGTTTACTCGCTCAATGGTCTTTTTCGGAAGACGGCCTAAAGAGTTTCCATCTAGGTAGCAGATGTTTTCATCTTTGATGAAAAACTCTTCGCGGAATGAGGCAAGCTCATCTGCCTTATCTAGTGCCAGGGCGGTGTCTCGGCTAAGTGGATCGCCCAGACCTTCAAGAAGTGGATAAATCATAAAAATCAGCCTAACTCTTTGCTACCGGTGCCAATTAGACCAGCAACTGCTGCTTGGCTAGTTGCTTGTATAGAGGCGTGGATTTAACCAGTTGGCTGTGAGTTCCAATGCCAACTACCTTCCCTTGGTCGAGAACAATGATCTGATCGCTATCGACCACGGTGGAAAGCCTGTGGGCAATAACGATCATGGTTCTACCTTCAGCGACAGCATCAATGGCTTCTCGCATTCGCTGTTCATTTAGTCCATCAAGGGCTGAAGTTGACTCATCCAGTAGCAGGATCGGGGGAGCTTCTAGCAGAGCCCTGGCAATAGCTAATCTCTGCCTTTCTCCACCCGAGAGCATGATGCCCGCCTCGCCAACCTCAGCGTCGAGTCCGCGTTTGTCTCGCTTCAAGACAGAAGTTAGGTTTACTTGACCCAAAACTTTCTTGAGCTGGGCGTCGGTTGCATCGGGAGAACCGATAAGCAAGTTATCTCTGATAGTTCCGGCTAGCACTGGAGCTTCCTGCTCGACGTAGCCAATTTGGGAACGGAGAGTATCTCTTGCTAGCTCACGAACCGGGACACCTTCCAGCAAAATCTCTCCTGAGTCGGGTTCATAGAATCTTTCGATCAGGGACAAGATGGTGGACTTACCTGATCCAGATGGGCCAACCAGTGCAACGCGGTCACCTTTTTTGATCTTGAAGCTGACGGCATTTAGAACTGGCTTGCCATCTCTAAAGTCTTCAGTCGAGGGATAACTAAAGTTCACTTTCTTGAACTCCAGAGCGTTCTGAGTTTTCTTAGGCTTTGCAGTTAGGGCAGACTCTTTTGCAGTTTCTTCCAAAGGAAGCTGAAGAATTTCTTCAATACGAGCAAGGGCACCCAGAGCGCTCATCACTGAGCTGTAAGCGCCAAAAGCCTGGCCAAGTGGTCTGATCATTAAAAACATCAGAAGGATAAATGTCACTAGGTCTGCGACATCAGTTTCGCCAGCGGCAACTCGGAAACCGCCAACTCCGATTACAACGATGAATGCAGCGTTTGATGCAACTCCTGCAATGGGGGAGATCAGCGCATTGATTTTGGCAATCTTCACACCCTGAACGTAGGCTTCGCTTGCGTCCTTGCTGATGTTTTCTGTCTCACGTGATTCTGCACGGGCTGCGCGGATAGTTCTAACCGCAGAAAGAGCGCGCTCAACCGCGGCAGCCATCTCGCCAACTCGCTGCTGGGCCTTGGTAGTAGCCGATCGAATTTGCCTGGCTGAGATCACAATTGAAATCACCGCAACTGAAATCATTCCAAGGGTTAGAAGCAGTAGAAACGGATCAATAAAGGCCATCGCGATAATGGCGCCAACAAAGATAAGCACGCCACCGGCTGCATCGATTAGTCCTTGAGTCAAAACTGCCCGTAGCAAGGTGGTATCTGAGCCAACCCGGGAAACCAAGTCACCAGTTCTTCTAAGGTCGTATTCCAAAATAGGAAGCTTCAGCAATCTCACGGCCAGCTTGTTTCGGGCAGAGAGAACCACTCCTTCGCCAGCTTTAGCTAGGACGTAGTACATCAAGCCCGAGGCCACACCGGCGGCGAAGATGATTACAACCAGAAATGCTGCCAATTGTCCAACGTCTTGGCCGTCCTGAACGGCTGTGATCACCTGTCCAACAACCAGTGGCTGGGCCAGGCTCACTACCGCTCCAATCAGGGAAAGGATTACCGCAATCACAAGTGCTGGTTTGTGCTCAAGCAGGTAGGGCGTGAGTTGACTGAATTTTGCTTTCGGTCCGGTGTCTTTTGGGCTCAAGGTTCTGCCTCTGCCTACCATGCTCATTTAGAACTACCTTCAATCATTGGATCGCCGAATATCTTTTCGTTCAAGAGATAGTTAATCTCCTGAATCGAAAGTGCTTCTGTGTAGGCGGTGCTTTTGTAGAACTTTGAGAACTCAACGCTCTTGAGTGCATCAAGAGCTTTCGGGTGATTTAGTTTCAAGAAAAGCTGTGTTGTGTTGGGCACTGGATCAAACTCCTGCTTCACGCTGCCACAGCCGTAACCAAAGATTGTCAAAGACACATCAGCTTGCTCAGGGCCGACTTTCTCGATTACGCCCATGTCCTTTATCTTGACCGGCACTCGGCTGTGAGTAGTCCTTTTCCAAATCTGGAAACAGGTTGCCAGTCTGGACTTATCCGAGATTAGCTCCCCGGTTGAATCCACATAGTCAGTATCAAGATCCTGATCGAATACCAATTCAAAATTCAAGTCAAGTCGATTAGTCACCGACCACTTACGCCAAGATCTCGGGACAATAAAGCAAATGGCATCACTAACGGTTGCGGCGTGATTGAAAAACGGGATACTCAGTGAGTTGTTGCGCCCAAAGGGAGGATTGGAAATAGTGATTAAGTTGTTTTCGCTTAATTCTTGATCTAAGAAACTTCCTTGCGCAACTTGATTATGCAGTGGCTCAATGTCAAAGCTGATTACTCGTTTCGCACCTTTTGCTAGAGCTGCCTCGACAAATGAGCCAGTTCCACCAGCCGGTTCCAAGACAGTCTTGCCCTTGAGGGGTCCAAGAACTTGCTCAACAGATTCAACGAGAGTGTGTGCCAGGAGAAGTGGGGTGTAGAACTGCTCTTTACCCGTGACCCTGGTGTTGCCAAGCTTTGCCGACAACACACTTTCAAGAGCCATAGAACAAGGCTAACAACCAAACCCGAAGGTTGGAATTTGAGGTGATTTTGCCCTAGAACTACCAGAAAACAGCAAGCACTACGTTCAGGAAGGTTAGAGCTCCAATGCTTCCTAGAACGCTTCCTGAGACTGGCTTTTTCTTACGGTTAATCATCACTAGCGTGAGAACGATTAGCACCACTACTGTCTTGATGGCAATCTTGGCGTGATCAAGGTCCTCGCCGCCGCCCATTGCAAGTTCCCACTCGCGAACTCCAACAAGTAGTAGACCGGTGATAAATGAAGTCCATGCTCCATGGACCATGGCTGGAAGTATCTCTGCAGTTTTTGCCCTAAGCGCCTTTATCTGGACTAAGAATCCACCCAACAGGGCGGCCATTCCAACCAGGTGAAGCACAACTAAAAACATCTTTACGATTCCGGCAAGTTCAAGCATTAGATTTCCCCTTCGTTTAGTTAAAGGATAACCGCTTCATCAAGATTGCGGCCTCAACCGCCTCGGCACCTTTATCTTCCTTTGAGCCTTCAAGACCGGCGCGATCCAATGCCTGTTTCTCGTTGGCAACTGTTAGAAGCCCGAAGCCAATCGGTACTGAGGTATCCAGTTGGACGCGTGTCAGGCCTGAAGTTGCTGCATCACAGACGTAATCAAAGTGAGGTGTCTCTCCCTGGATTACTACCCCCAAAGCAATAACTACTTCAGCACCATTTTGAATCGCAAGTGATGCCGCCAGCGGCAACTCGAATGCTCCTGGAACGCGGACAACTTTGTAGTTGCTGTTTCCTGCTGCCTTTAGTGCGCGCTCGGCTCCGGCAAGTAACCCATCGGTGATGATGGTGTGCCAGCTGGTGGCGACAATTGTCACCTTTATACCGGTTGCATCAATTGTTAGTTTCGGTGCACCATTACCGCTCATTGGTTTCTCCTTCAGGAAGAATGTGGCCCATTTTCTCTCGCTTGGTCTCTAGGTAACCAGCGTTCTCGTTTTCTTGGCCAACGATGATCGGAACATATTCAGTAACTGAAATGCCAGCCATCTCGAGTGCGTCAATCTTGGCTGGGTTGTTGCTCATCAAACGAACGCTCTTGATTCCAAGATCGCGCAGGATTGAAACGGCAGCACCGTATTCACGCGCTTCGCTTGGAAGACCAAGTGCCAAGTTGGCTTCAACGGTGTCCATTCCTTGGTCCTGCAAAGCGTAGGCCTTCAGTTTGTTCAGAAGTCCAATACCTCGACCTTCCTGTCCTCGAAGGTAAATCACTACACCTCCGGCAGGGTCGGCCGCGATGCGATCAAGTGCATACTCCAGCTGCGGACCACACTCACACTTTTTTGATCCGAACGCTTCACCGGTGATGCACTCACTGTGCATTCTCACAAGTACGTTTTCTCCGGTTGGGTTGCCGGCAATAATCGCCACGTGGTCAGCGGTAGTTCTGGTGTCGTAGTAACCGCGGAGCTTGAAGTTTCCATGGGTTGAGGGCATCATCGCTTCAGCTTCAAAGCGGATGCGCTCAACTGTTGTGTCACTTGGAATTGCTTCCGCGATTTCGCGGTAGTCAAAAATCTGCTCAATGCTAATCACGGGCAGATTCTCCTTTTCTCCAACTGTTAGTAGCTCAGGAAGGCGCATCATTTCGCCGTTTTCTGAGACCATCTCGGCAATAACTCCAACCGGGACAAGCCCTGCGAGCTTTAGTAGGTCGACGGTAGCTTCGGTGTGGCCAGGTCTTCCAAAAACTCCGTCTGGATGAGCGCGCAGCGGAATTACGTGACCGGGTCTAATCAAGTGCTCCGGCTGAGAATCTGGGTTTGCCAGAATCTGCAGTGTTGTAGCTCGATCGGCAGCACTAATTCCAGTTGTAACTCCAGCTGCGGCATCAACCGAAACTGTGTACTGGGTGCGGTAGCGGTCTTGGTTGTTGTTTGTCATTAGAGGAAGCTCGAGTCTGTTGGCAAGAGATTCAGCCATCGGCGCACACAAGAATCCAGAGGTGTGCTTAACCATCCAGGCAATCCACTCGGGCGAAGCAAACTGAGCGGCCATAATGGCATCACCTTCGTTCTCGCGGTTGCGGTGATCAACCACCAGTACCGGTTTGCCAGCTTTGAGAGTTTCTAGTGCTTGTTCTACGGTTGCCAGTTCCATTACTGACTCCTTGCTTCTATTAGTTTCTCGATGTGCTTGGCCAGGATGTCGGCTTCCACGTTTAGTTTGTCGCCTGCTTGCTTTGTCCCCAAAGTGGTAAGTCTTAGTGTTTCTGGAATCAAGCTCAGAGACACAACATCCCCTGAAATGTCATTGACGGTCAGTGAAACACCATCAAAAGTGATTGAACCCTTTTCAACGACATACTTCGACAGCTCGGACGGAATCCTTACCTTTACTACCTCCCAGTTAGCACTGGGTTCGCGAGAGATGATTTCCGCCACGCCATCGACGTGACCCTGGACTACGTGCCCACCAAATCTTCCAGCACCCGACATCGCTCTTTCAAGATTTACTCGTTCACCTTCGGCGATACCCCTCAAACTTGAGCGGTTTAGGGTTTCAAGCATGACATCAGCAATAAAGCCCTCTGGCGTGACTTGCGCAGCGGTTAGGCAAACTCCGTTTACAGAAACCGACTCACCCTGGGCTAGATCTTCTCTCACTAGGGTTCCCTTTATCCCTAAGCGAATGCTGTCATCAAGCACCTCTACCGTTGCTACGGTTCCAAGCTCTTCAATGATTCCGGTAAACATTTAGTTCTCCCTTACTGGCTGTGCCACGATCAAAATGTCATCGCCAAGCTTGGTGACTTCATTGAATACAAGGCCCTTGGCTTTATCAATTGATGGAACATCAATTGATCCAATTGCTAGCTTGTCGCCACCGATGATCTTGGGTGCCAGGTAAATTACAAACTCATCAACTAGATCCATTTGCACGAACCGGCTGGCAAGGGTTGGGCCACCTTCGACCAAGACATGCTTTATGCCTCGCTCATACAGCTCACTAAGAGCCCCATGAATAGATTGAGTCTTGATTGTCACCGTCTCTGCGTCGGAGTTGAAAACCCGAAGATTAGAAGGTAGCTCCCTGGTTCCAAGAACTACTCTTAGCGGCTGACTTTCCTGCAATGTCCCGTCAGTGTTTCTTGCGGTTAGTTCAGGGTCATCAATCAGCGCGGTTCCGGTTCCAACCAGGATTGCATCCACTTCAGATCTTCTGCGATGAGCATCGGCCCTAGATTCAGCGCCGCTAATCCATTTGCTGCTTCCATCTTCCGCAGCTGCTCTTCCATCTACGCTGCTTGCCCACTTCAGAGTGACATACGGCCTTTGGTTCTTTGTTGAGCTAAGCCAAACTCGCAATTGCTCATCAGCTTTGTCAATCATCATTCCGGATTCAACTTCAATGCCCGCAGCACGAAGAGTATTTGCACCGCCACTTGAATTCTCACCTGGGTCGCTGGATGCAAAGACAACCTTTGAAACACCAGCTTCGATTAGGGCCTGGGCGCACGGACCAGTTTTGCCAGTGTGATTGCAAGGCTCGAGAGTCACCACAGCAACTGATCCAGCAGGAAGTTTTTGTGAACCAGATAGGGCAGCACCTAGAGCAACAACTTCAGCGTGCGGTGTGCCGGATCCTTTGTGGAATCCTTCGCCCAGTACTACTCCAGTGGAATCAAGAATCACTGCACCAACTTGTGGGTTTACTCCCTTGGCTGGTCCATTTAGGGCAAGCTCAAGCGCGCGAATCATCGCGTCTTCAATGCTGAGCTTTGACAAATTGCCCCATCTAGGTAGTTCGGTGGACGAACTTGCGGGGCACAGATAACGGGAGCTAGGGCTAACCCAGTTGGCAAAAATTGCCAAGGACTAGCCCTGTGGTTCTTCTCCCATCCGGACTTTAACCGTCGGCTCTGGAATTTCACCAAATCAACCGAAAAAAGTATCTAGGACACTTGATTCGGGTCGCGGGCTATACCGCCGGCTCAGATTTTCACTGACCCCGAAGAACGTTGTTGCGTTTCTATCCTTACAGAAAACCAGAAAGGGTGCCTTATTATTTCCCAGGCTCCCAGCTATTTCCTAGGAATAAACCCGATTTTGTCGTAAACATCAGCCAATGTTTGCTCGGCTTGAGCGTTGGCGCGGTCTGCACCAAGGCCAAGAAGTCGATCCAGCTCAGCAGAATCGGCAAGTAGTTCATTGGCGCGGTCGCGAATTGGTTCAATAACTGCAAGCACCGCGTCGGCAACCTCAGTCTTTAAATCGCCATAGCCCTTGCCGGCAAGCTCAGTTTCCAGCTGACCTACTGTTTTTCCAGAGACGGCAGAGTAGATGCCGAGCAAATTGGATACCCCAGGCTTTGAATCAACATCAAATCTAATTTCATTACCGAGATCCGTAACTGCACCCTTAATCTTTTTGAGTGTGGTGGCCGAGTCGTCCATGATGTTGATGGTGCCCTTTGGCTCGTTGGATTTGGACATCTTTGCTTCGGGGTTCTGAAGATCGTAGATCTTTGCAGTTTCCTTAAGAATGTGCGCCTCGGGAACTGTGAAAGTTTTTCCAAATCTAGAATTAAATCTCTCGGCTAGGTCTCTGGTTAGTTCAAGATGTTGCCTTTGGTCTTCTCCGACTGGAACCTTCTTTGGTTGATACAACAAGATATCTGCTGCCTGAAGAATGGGGTAAGTAAAGAGTCCAACAGAGGCAGTGTCTGAACCGGCTTTTTGTGATTTGTCTTTGAACTGAGTCATACGAGATGCCTCACCGAAACCAGTGATGCAATTCATTACCCATGCCAGTTGAGCGTGAGCTGGTACTTGGGATTGCATAAACAAGGCTGATTTTTCCGGATCGATTCCAGCAGCCAGATATTGGGCAGCAGTTCTTCTGGTGTTGTCACGAAGCTGCTTCGGATCTTGGGGCACTGTGATGGCGTGCAAATCAGCAAGCATGTAAAAAGCATTGAAATCGTCTTGCATCTTGACCCAGTTGGTCAATGCGCCAAGGTAGTTGCCCAAATGGAGCGAATCAGCCGAAGGCTGCATACCGCTTAGAAGATGGGGCTTTGGTGTGCTCACCCTAGATAGCGTAAACCACTGTCACTGGAGAATGGTCGCTCCAACGCGAGTCATAGCTTTTTGCTCGATGAACGGTGTAGTTTTTCGCACCCGCTGCCAGCTTGGGAGTAGCCAGGTGGTAATCAATCCGCCAACCGGTGTCGGTATCAAATGCTTGGCCTCTAAATGACCACCAGGTATAAGGACCTGGAACATCTGGGTGAGCTGCTCGTCCGATATCAACCCAACCGTGCTTGCCTAGAAGATCGTCGAAATAAGCTCGCTCCTGCGGAAGGAAGCCAGCGTTTTTGAGATTGCCTTTCCAGTTTTTGATATCCAGCTCGGTATGGCCAACGTTTAAATCTCCAACCACGACTGCAAAGTCCTCAGACTTTTGAAGTTTTGTCATTCGCGATTGCATCGCATCAAGGAACTTGTATTTCTCAACTTGCTTTGGAGTTTCTGCTTCTCCCGCATGAACGTAGGTGCTGACCACCGTTAGCGTCTTACCGCCAACTTGGTAGGTACCTTCTAGCCACCTTCCGGCCGAATCAAAATCACTTGAGCCAAGCTTCACGCTAGATGAGACAAAAGGAATGGTGCTAACCAGCGCAACGCCGGCACGACCTTTTGCAGATGCTTCGTCGTGCAGAATGTGCCACTTGCCACCAGACTCAGCCAAGCCACCGTTAGCTTCAAATTGTTCTGCAAGATCCTGGTAGCTGGCACGAACTTCTTGTAGAGCCAGGATCTGCGAAGAAGAAGTTTTTAGCCAATCTCCCATGCCGTTTCTGAATGCAGCACGGATACCGTTTACGTTGATTGAAGCAATTTCAATACCGGATTTAGCCGGCACTAAAAGCTCACCAGAACGTCGTCACC
>ERZ1022756.426-NODE-426-length-12251-cov-23.225976_pt1 | contig 12251 bp, 11 predicted proteins | sample MGYA00520902_ERZ1022756 | MGnify/ENA primary metagenome ERZ1022756 (study PRJEB33162, sample SAMN09537601) | freshwater metagenome | isolation source: freshwater | place: Canada:Alberta | collected 2017-07 | study: EMG produced TPA metagenomics assembly of the... | reverse complement strand
GCTGGTAGGGAGTGTAAGCGGTGTACCAGGAAGGGTTTTCCAAAACGTTGCGCTTAATAACAGAAGGAGTCAGGGTTCCGTAGTAGCCCTGACCTATCAAGCTAGTTGTTACCTTGTTGCTGTTAGCGTGGGCGCGAAGAGCTTTTAGGGTGTCAGCTTCGGTAAGTGGGTCTGGCAGCTTGCCATCACCTTTGAACTGAATTGCTTGCGGCAGTGCCGTTGCCATCAGCTCGTCTAGGGATGAGTACCCAAGCTGCTTGAGCATGTCAGATTGTTCTTGTGGGGTAGGACCGATGTGACGGTACTTGAAATCTTTGTGCTCAGGAAGCATTTGTTGGTAGTTACCCCTCGTTGGTTAGTTGAGCGTATTCTTCATGGGTTAGCAAAGCAGGTAGTTCTGTGAATTTGATCTTGATCAACCATCCGGCACCCATAGGGTCCTGGTTTACTAGTTCTGGTGTTGCGGTGACGCTGTCATTTACTGCCACTATTTCACCATCTACCGGTGCGTAAAGCTCTCCGACACTCTTGGTGGATTCAATTTCGCCACAAATTTTCATATAAGTAGTCGAGCTACCAAGCTTGGGCAGGTCAACAAAGACGATGTCACCTAGCTTCTCGGCAGCATATTCGGTGATTCCAACGGTCGCCACATCGCCATCGATGGACAGCCACTCGTGCTCTTTGGTGTAGTGCAGGCTTGCGGGATTAGTCATGACTTGTGTCCTAGCTTTTCTAACTGACTGGGTATCTCAAAGCTAATCTAGGCGCCACCAGAGTCAAAATCGGCCGTAAGGCCGCCACGAGTCAGCTAGGGCTTGCTGGTTGGGTACTGGGCCGGCTTGTATGTTGCACCCGGTGGAATGTACATGGGCCTTGGCTCCGAAGACTTGGCCTCGATGGCTTTTGGAGCAGGTGCAGCTGTTGATGCCACTGGCTCAGGAGTGTTGCCTGAAGCTCCGCGAAGCCTTCTTTTGAGTCCCTTCCACGCGCTTTGAATTCCAAGCCCGATCAGGGTTGCAGTCTCCTGTCGTTGACGAGGTGAAAGGTTCTTTCGCCAAGCCCATCGAACTAAGAAATAAAGCCCGACAATTCCAACCAACGGTTCTTTCCATTGCAAAACCAAGAAACTACCGTCGTATACCTGAACCGGCAGTTCAGTTCCACCGAGGGAGCTTGTAAGGGTTATTTTGTTGGAGACAAAACCAAAACCTGGCAATACGTTGACTAAAACCTCAGATCGTTCAACTTCAGACTGAGTAGTAACCTGCTGAGTCTTACTCTCCCCGGGGACCATAAGGGCTGGTGGCACCGATCTGGTGGCAATTCCTTCCCCTCCAGAGCTGAAATCCCACTTCAATTTCGTAAACACGGGGTATGTCCCCTTGTTCTCATAAGTGACCCGGGACTCCACTGGACCGTAATTTATTACTCCAGGTAAGTCAGGGAGGATGGAGTCGATAAAACTGGACCGCTCAATTGCCCTCAAATCATGCCGAGTAATGGCGGCTGCCACTAGGTCACCCTCAGCTAATGTCGCTGCCAATCCATATGGAGTAACGGTAAGAGTCCTGACAATTCCACCGCTTCGAGAGGCTCCCGAGGTTGCCTGATCGGTTCCGACTGGAACCATGCTCACACTGATTCCACCCTGGTATAAAGATGAAATCTTTTCCGTCTTTGCATCTAGGTGGATTTCAAAAGTCTGCTGCTGGCCCTTTCCTCGATAAACGTCATCAAATTCCCGAACCTCTAGAACGTTTGCCAATGAGTATGGAGTAGAGCCGCCAGGCAACTCAACAGGCTGCCCCTCCTCGGAAGTGTAGAAGTCAACGAACTCAACAACTATTTGCATGTCCCTAGGGCTTTCAGCCCTAGCCTCAATCATCAGGCTAGAAAGGGGGATGCTTGGATCTCCAATCACCAGTTCCGGAGCAAATCCAGAAACGCTGATCTTGGTTTCTGCAGCCTGAGCTGATTGGATTCCCGAGATAAAGACCAAGCCAATAATTGACAGTAGGGCAATCAGGCGGAGCTTATGGTTCGGCATCGTTTGCTGTGTTCTCTAGGGAAGATCATTGCAATAGCCAGTGAGAAAAACCCAGTCACAAATCAAGTAGCCATACGGATTGTTCAAGTCCGAAAAAACATAAAGACTGTGGCCGACCTCAACTCCGTAGGTTCCAGCGGGTGCCGAACCAAAGATGCTTATCAAGACTGAAAAATCGTGGCTACCGTAAAAACCCGCCTGAACGGGTTGAGGTGAGAAGGCACTTTCCCAGCCGTAATACAAAGGAATGCCCGTAGATGAGCCATACAAGTCAAGTGGTGTCACAATATTGGCAATCGCCTTACCTTCAAAACTGTCAGTGGTCCATTCACTTTCCCAGTCAAAATCTAGAATGGCGATGTCTTCTACTCCAGTTACCTCATGCCAAATTGGAGATCTCTCTACAGTCAACACACCGTAACTTGTCGACTCTTCACAGTCGCTCGCGTCATACTGCACATTGTAAATAGGCGTTTGAATCTGCTGCCTAGGCATCGACAGCAGTACAGCGTTATCGTCCACCTCCTCTGAATCTAAAAGGCCTGGAACACCAATGTCCCAATCGACTTTGCCGCCTTGAGTGGAGGGGTTATAAGAGACGCTAACAAGCACATCGTTTTCGTCATCAGTGAGTTGATATTGAGGAAGGAGCGTGTAGTCAAGGTCGTAATAGTTGAAAAGATCTTGCAGGGTTGGATTCTCTGAACCTGCGTAGGTTAGGTAAGAGTCAGTTCTTAAATCTATATTTGCGTTTGTTGCGGTGTTCACATCTTGTTGCTCTGGATCAGAATAGAGCAACAAAGCTGTGTCAGTGCAACCAAATGCTTCGAGATCTGCATAAACCTCAACTGTGAAGTCACCACTAGGAAGATCTTCTTCTGTGGCAAGCGAAGCAGAAGGCATAACGGTAGCGGCCAAAAACGATACGGCAAATAAACCCGCAAATTTCTTCGATTTGGAAACAAAACTCATACTTGTAATCTAAATCCAAAACTGAACCAAATAAAGGCGGGGGCGCTTATTGGGGACAGCTTGAGGGGGTAGCCCCTCAAGCTAAATGGCACAAATCAACTAACCCTCGCAAATCTCAATGCCATAGAGGCAGATGAGGTAATCAATTTGAACCGGATCAACAAATAGTTTGTGAAAGATATTCACTGAGTAAGTACCAGCAGGATAATCACCAAAGATGTGCATAAGTGCAGAAATAGGTTGCGTCCCAGATTGGCCGATAAGGGTTGGCCAGTGCCCACCGAATAAGTCCCCTGAATCAACGGGTGAAAAAGCCTCAAATTTCGGAACGGGGGTTGACTCGCCGATAATGTTTGTTCCTACCCGTAAATGAGCAGTGCCACCATCCCAGTCCATGGTCTCTGGATCCCCAGTAAAATCAAGCTCAATCGAGTATGGAAAATCTGCCTCTGTTGCTTGGTACAAAACCTCAGAACGAGCGCTTGTGAGAACACCATAAATTGATGAAAAGTCGCAGTCATCAGCATCAAACGCGACATCATAGTCAGGGGCATATATCGTCAAGCGCGGTTGAGAGAGCACTTCTGCGGCAGGCATGAGCTCTGAAGAGTCAATGACTCCAAAAGGAGGAGCGTCAAACACAAGAAGGTTTTCTCCTCCACTCGTGTCGTAGGTGACCGATGCAATTTCGGGACCTTCACCCACATAAGTAAATGCGTTTGCCACAAGGGGTATGTCAGTAAACATACTCAAGTTATAGAAGGCGAATAAATCTCCAAGCCCAGGTTCTGTGGTCTCAGAGAATTCAGTAGTGCCAGTCCTTTCCAAGGAAACGACCCCGGTGCCATCTTCTTCAAGTGACCAGTCTCGCTCATACTCATCTTGAATCGCTAGAGAAGACGCCCCACCGAAACCTTCACAAGGATCGAGGGTTCCAAATTCATCTAAATCAGCGTAGACATTTACAGTGAAGTCACCAGAGGCTGGGTCTAGCTCTCCCTCAGCTAGGGAAGCAGTTGGCATGACCGTTGCCGCGAAAGCGGAAATCGCAACAAGCCAAGCGGCTCTTTTAATTCTGGAGATAAAAATCACCCTCTAAGAGTAGCTCCGTTCTGAATTTGACTCTAGTCCGCAGATGGCACATTGAAACCTTGAGGGGTTGGCCCATCAAGCTTTGATCCAGGACAATCAATCGCTCAGGAATTCCAGAATCCACGTAGAGTATTGAACGGAGTCCACATAGAGCCTGTGATTGACTTCCATGTAGTAACCTCCGGCAGGCGAAGCACCGAAAACATCAACCTTGGTTCCATAACCTTGCTGACCCTGAAATCCAACGGAAGTTACTTGCTGCCCTTCACCAGGCAAGTTAGCGGGGTATAAAGGCATCACGGAGGGAGATCCGTACAAATCTGTAAAGCTAATTAACTTACCGGTTCCGAAAAACCCTGTCTCGTTGTGCGAAGTATCTAGCACAAACCCTAGTTCCCAGTCAGCCTCAACTGAGATTGGCTGCTGGCTGGGAGCTTCGTACATCACATCAGATCGGGAGACAGTTAAGACACCGACTAAATCCGAGCCCTCGCAAGAATCCGCATCGTAATGCACGTTATGCCAAGGGGCGTAAATTGTTTGCCGAGGTAAAGACAATTCGTATCCGTACGCATTTATTTCTACGTCGTTAATGTCGCCATAAATTGGCGGTCCATCGGCTGGCAAAGGCAAGTCCCACGATAGGTCCTGAAACTGATTGTCGTAACTTGCGGTTCCGTCGCCGTATGATTGCCAATCTGGAATGCTGCTTGTGTCCTCAATAAAGTGAAGTGCGAGGAGGTTTTCAAGGTTTATTGCTTGCTCTCCTCCTGGATAAGTTTCTATTTGCACGCCACCCTGATTTTGGTCCAGAGTGATTTCAGTTGGTTCACCAGGCGAGGCCTCGGAGAAGTTCGCACTACTAACCGAAATTGCTAATGAAGAGCCTCCACCAAATCCACCCTCACAAGGATCACCAAATTCCTCTAAGTCGGCATACACATTTACAGTGAAATCACCACTAGGTGCATCATCTTCTGCAAAGGATGCTGTTGGCATTACGGTTGCGGCAAAGCTCGTCACAAGCACAAGGGCCGAAAGCTTTTTCATCTTGTCAAGAAGACTCATTAAATTAGGTTAAGCCAAAACCCCTACCCAGGCATAACTAAGTACTCCACAAAACATGGATTTGAGGGGCTAGCCCTTCAAGCAAAGGATATGGCTACATGCAGCTCGAGCTCGAAAGAGATGGCCCCCGCAAAGTCAGCAATCAGGCTTGCTTAATCTTGGTATTGAATAGCGTTCACGTAAAGCCGATGCTCAAATTCAACAGACACACGGCCTTGAGGCGTGTTTCCAAAAATGTGAATAAATGCCTCGTAAGTCTGTTCACCTGTATCCCCAATAAGCCTCGGGTAGTAGCCACCCCAGGGTTCATTCTCCTGCGGAGGTGAATTCGCGGCAAAAATTGGGATCTGGTAGTCAGTACCAGTTGTATCGGTAGTGGTTTTCAGGAAAGCCATTGAGAAGATTGGCGCCTGTTGCATATTTGCCCAATCAATTTCAATGGACATGGGAGTTTCCCCGATTGGCTCAAACATAACTTCGGATCTAGTAGTGGTCAAAACTCCTGTTGCATCACTGCAGGTATCGGCGTCATAAGAGACGTTATACGGGGGAGAGATAATCGTCTGACGGGACAGCTGCAGCAGCATGCTATTCGCAACTAAATCAGCGCTGTCAAGTACTCCAATTTCCCTACTAGTGTCAAAAGGCAAATTCCCTACTGGAGTTTCATAGTTGTAGGTTACAGATTGCAAAACCGAGTCGTCGTAAGCTGGGCTTGAATTGTTTAGCGTTTCATGATTGACACCAAAAAAATCCAACAAGTCTTCTAGAACCAGATCCTCTGATGCGATTCCAGAGCTACGCGTTAAAATCCAGTCCTCGCTTTCGTCATAGTCAAGCGTGGCTGATGTCAAATCTGGTGAACTGTAATTGCTGGGTCCGTAGGTGATTTGAATTATTGACTCACCGGGCCCAACATCACACGGATCGCCAAATGCCTCTAGGTCTGCATAAACATTGACCGTAAAGTCTCCACTCGGAGCGTCTTCACCGTCAGCCAGCGAAGCGGTCGGCATGACTGTTGCCGCAAGTACCGATACAGCCAGCAAACCCAGTGACTTCCTTAGCACGGATAGCCCGCGGACCCTCACAACCATCATGGACCAACGTTCGCGTACTGAATAGCATCAACATATAGCCTGTGGTCAAAGGTTACAGAGAATCGTCCAGCAGGAGTGTCGCCAAAAATATTAATCAAAGGTTCGTAGGTTTGCTCACCAAAGTGCCCAATATACTCAGGGTAGTAGCCACCAAACTCGTACTCGATCTGTGGCGGTGCTTGAGCCAAGAACACAGGAAAGCTCGTGGGGTCTTCCAGCCAGTCAAGATCATTAGTCCTCAGCATCGCATGCCCAAAGAATTCTCCCTGATTCAGGGGCCCCCCGTCGTCTCCGAGATCCAATTCAATAGGCCCAGTGCCTTCTTGAGGGCTAGTAAACTCAACATCTGACCTTGTTGCAGTTAAGATCCCCAATGTTCCTTCTTCGGTGCAGCTATCCGCATCAAACATCACGGTGTATGGGTTTGCCGAAATGCTTTGTCGGGGCATTTGAAGTAGTGCGCTGAAGTAGGAAACTTCCACGGAATCAATAACTCCAATTGTAGACCTATCAAATGGCAGAATCTCGTGCCAATTCATGCTCTCAGCATCTGGGTGGTATGTGAACGAAGATAAATTCATAACATCGAGGCTAAATGTGTAGGACGCTCCCGCCACGAAGGAAGCCCCAGCTGCCGTAACAATCGAGTAGTCGCCATCGATGGGGTCAAGTTCAAATGAAGAGACTAGGTATTGTGTGCCGCCAACACCAACAGATATGCCCTCAGAAATGTTTGCTGAAGACGGGACCCGCATTTCCACGCCATCAGATCCATTGGAATTTGTGTAAGTGACAGGTTCGAATCCAGGAATCTGCGATGGATCAATGTCATACAAGTCGAATACATCCGAAACGGACAATTCATCCAAGCTTTGGGCTGAGTACTCCACAACTACTTCTGGTTCCACTTCAGAAAACCTTGCGTTATCCGGAGACTCTTCAGAGGTTGTCAGTGTGCCAGAGACAGGTTCTATCCAAATTGACGCGTCCCCAGGCCCAACTTCACATGGATCCCCAAACGCTTCCAAATCTGCATAAACATTGACCGTGAAGTCTCCGCTGGGAGCGTCTTCACCTTCAGCCAGCGAGGCTGTAGGCATTACCGTGGCGGCAAGCACAGAAACGGCAAGCAGCGACAACGACTGTTTTAGACCACCCAAGAATCTCATGTCTCCAAGGTATTACCTCAGAAGTGACGAGCGTAAGGGTTGGGGTAAAGACGGAGGTATTTGAGGGGCTAACCCTACTGAATGTTTTTATTTGACGAACTAGTCGCCTGGACAAAGTCCTAACCCACAGGCCCATTCAAAGAATTCCGGATTGTCTACATACAGATTGTGGTAGTACATGACCGAGTACTCTCCCGCGGGGCTGTCACCGAATATGTTGATGGTCGTGGCGTACTCTTGGGTACCAGCGTTTCCCACAAATACAGGCCGGTTGTTGTACTCAACATTCGCACCTAGAGGGAAAAGAGCTGAGAGATTCTCACTTTGGAATATCACCGGCTCTTGATTCTCATCATTACCAAGGTTTAAATCATAGAAAACCTTAATCCAAGCATTACCGGAATAATCAAGGTCTGTTGATTCCGAAATCTCTAAAACCTCTATGTCTACCCCCGATTGGGATCCGTCCTCATAATGCAAAACCGGTGAGCGCGCTACCGTCATGACTCCAAGTATTTGGCTATCGCAAGAGTCTGCTTCGAAGCTAACAGCATAGGGAAATGAGTGAATTGATCTGTGATCCTCAGCCAATATCACACTGTGTAAATCGACTTCAGTTTGGTCAAGAATACCCATAGGAGCTGCGTCCCAATGCAGCGCGCCGAGTGAGGTTTCCCAGTCATACGAGACACTCAAAAAATCTCCATCACCGTCCGGAATAAATTGTGAGTGGGGCAGGTGCTCTGGATTGAGGGAGTAGTAGTCAATCAAATCAACGAGAGAAGGTGAGTCCGTACCGTTGTAGACATCAACGTTTCCAAGGACAACCGCAGAATCGTTGACAATTTGCGAATCCCAATTCTCTTGCATGTCTAAGGTCATAGACATACTCCCAGGCCCAACTTCACATGGATCCCCAAACGCTTCCAAATCTGCATAAACATTGACCGTGAAGTCTCCGCTGGGAGCGTCTTCACCTTCAGCCAGCGAGGCTGTAGGCATTACCGTGGCGGCAAGCACAGAAACGGCAAGCAGTGAAATTACTCTCTTCAACTAAGTACCTTTCTAATCTTTACCATGACTAGGGCACCACGCTGGCGTACTGAATTGCGTCAACATATAGCCTGTGGTCAAAGCTCACAGCAAAACGCCCCGCAGGGGCATTGCCGAATAAGTGAATCAAAGCTGTGTAGGACTGCTGTCCAAAAGCCCCTACCATTTCTGGACCATAGCCCCCAAAATCGTCGCCTTGGTTGGGCGGACTTGTTGCCAGAAAATATGGAATCCCGTATTCCTGACCCCAAGGTGTTATGTCAGTGATTAGCATCGCGGTTCCAAAGAACGTATTTGGATCCTGGTCCGAAGGGTCTCCTGCTACCTCAATTGAAGCAGCTTGTTCATTTTCAGCTTGGTAGGTGACCTCAGACCTGGTGGCCGTTAAGACACCGAAAGCTTCTGAATTGCAACTGTCGGCCTCAAAGCTCACAACATATTCTGGAGAGGTTATGGTCTGCCTCGCTAGGACTATTTGATCAGCAAACGCTTCAACCTCTGTAGAGTTAATTACTCCGTATGGGTACAAGTCGAATTCGATTGCGCCGCCCTCGGATTCTGAATCATACCTAACCGCCAGTATGCGAGAGTTTTCCACAAATTCATTTTCAAGTTCGGGCCATGACTCTCTAAGTAATTCGGGGTCAACACCAAAAAATTCAAAAACGTCCAGGACCTCTACTTCAGATGAACTTGCACTAGTGTCCGGCTTTGAGAAGTAATTTCCCACCACCATTTCCTGACTCAACTGACCAAGTTCGATGTTGAAGCTATCAGGGGAAAGAGCAGAAACAAATGGCTGGGTCTCTATCTCAACGCTGGCTGTCCCAGCTCCAACTTCACACTGATCCCCAAACGCATCTAGATCTGCATAAACATTTACCGTAAAGTCTCCGCTGGGAGCGTCTTCGCCTTCGGCGAGCGAGGCAGTAGGCATGACTGTGGCGGCGAGCAAGGAAACTGTAAGCAGCGAAAGTGACTGCTTTGCGCCACCAAGGAATCTCATGACTCAAGGCTATTGCCTCAGAATTACCGACTATAAGGGTTGAGGTAAGGACCGAGGTATTTGAGGGGCTAGCCCCTCACGGAGACAGTTGTTTGGAAAAACCTGAGATAGGTCAGGTTTAGGTTGATACTTATTTATATGAATCTAAGCGCTTTGGTTGTAGAGGATGATGATTTCACCAGGCTTATGATTGCCACAGCTTTGCAGTCTCAAGGGGTCAACATTATCGGGCAAGTAGCCGACGCTCCAAGTGCCCTTTCGTTGGCCAGTGCGCTGAAGCCAGAGGTAGCCATCCTCGATCTCCACCTTGGATCCGGCCCTACTGGTCTAGACCTAGCCGTTGAACTGCGAAGAATTCTTCCCAAAATAGGAATTGTTATTTTAACCAGCTTCGAAGACCCACGCCTTCTCAACCCAAACCTGCCAGACCCACCAAGAGGTTCTATTTACCTAAACAAGAAGTCGGTTAATGACACCCAAGTTCTAATCACGGCTCTCAATAGTGCCGCCGATTCAAGCACATGGAATAATCCAAACTCTTCAAAGAATAGCCTCCCCGGAGCTATCGGAGATCTCACGGATGTTCAACTTGAAACTCTGCGCCTAATGGCCCAGGGGCTGTCAAATGCTGAGATTGCAAAAAGACGGTTTGTGACAGAAAAGTCAGTCGAGACTGCTATCGCGAGACTTGCCAAGATCATGGGTGTTGAGTCTGACCCTTCGAGAAATCAGAGAGTCCATATGGCGAAGGTTTACTTTAGGGCACTTGGAATTGACCCGGGAGGAGAGCATTAACTGGTCAAAGCTCACAGCTGACATTGGCGGAAAGTCTCTCTTAGATCGAATCGGATTGATTTACACCGTTCCATTCCTGATTGCAATCTCCGTTCTTTCGTTAGGAACGCGCTTGACTGACCCAGCTTTAGTGTCAGAGGATCCCACTTACCGATACTTGACGCTGATTTTGGCTAACTTGGTTTCAATTTTTATTTGCTGGATGTACCTGGAACTAATTGATCGGACTTTGTTTCGCAACAAAGCAAAACAACCTGTAAACATACTCTTGGTCTTGCTCTTTGGAGCCACCATAGGTTGGCTCAAGGGCTGGACTACCGGATACTTTAGCTGGCTGTTTGGCTCCGAAACCTCCCTTGAGCTAGCCATTTCAACACGAGTTGTGCAAACGACAATTCTTGGGATTACTTATGTTCCGCTCTTGGCTGTCGTGACGGCAACCCTCGCAAATTACCAGCTAGAACGACAGATGCTATTGGCCGAGCGAATTGAGGAATCCTTGAGGGGGCCGGTCGATCCGATTTCCGAAAAAGCCGGTAGGGATTTACGGGCTTTCATTGAAAAATCAAAGTTGGAACTCGCGACCCTGAGGTCTCAAGCGCCTGAGGCGTCTAATAGTGACCAGATTGCAAAGAAGCTAAGGGTGCTTGTCGACGAAGGGTTGCGCCCTTTGAGTCAGAGGATCTGGGATAGCAGTGACGCCAAAAGATCTAATGGTTCCATTCTTGAAACCGCTCAAGTTGCCCTAATTGGAAAACCTTTTCCAATTGTGATGATTGCCGTTGGGTTCCTCGTGGGGCTTTTGCCAATAAACCTTGGTGCCTACGACCCGAGTGAAGCGTTGGTTCGGACCACACTGAATGTCCTCGTATCCGTCTTCATTTACGCGTTAGCGAACTTGATTCCCAGGACATCCTTGACTCTTGTCTTGTTCGTTTATCTGGGCACAAACGCAATTGTTGCGGTTCTTGGACCCTTGATCACACAGGTAATCCTTGGCGACCCTTTTGGTATCTCTCAGATCGCGAACTTGGTCTCGACGTTTCTATGGCTGTCACAACTTACACTTTTTGCGTCAATCGCAAGAGAAGTTGTCACTGGCAGAGCCGAGATACGAAAGCAGCTGGTTTCGCTAATCGGTGATTCCAAAATTGACGCGGAAGCCAGGGCTGCAATTAGCCTTCTCAATAATCGGGAACTAGCGCAGTACGTTCACGGAAACATTCAAAACAAACTCCTGTCTTCCGCATTGGCTATTGAGAGTAAGGGAATAACGAGCACCGAGTTGCTCGAGAGGCTTAGTGAAGTAGAGGCAATACTGGATGGAGCTTTGGGGGGATACTCCGGAATTTCAAACCAAACCCTCGTGGACCAACTAGAGGAGATTCGTAACCGCTGGAAAGGGTTTGTTCGGATTGACTTTGATGTGCAGAAAAAGCTCCTGGAGATTACCGAGGCCAGCAGGAAGCTAGTGGTACAGCTCGTATCGGAGGGGGTCTCAAACGCAATCCGGCACGGGCTCGCCAAGAGCATACAAGTGTCGCTGCTTGAAGGCTCCGACTCTGAGGGAAGCTTTATGCTCTTGTCAATTCGAGATGACGGACTTGGCCCAAGGGCAGGTAAACCAGGCCTTGGCACAGAACTCTATAAAGCAATTTCAAAAGATCGTTGGTCTATAGACTCCAGCCCCAATGGAGGAAGCGTACTTCAGGTCCGTATTCCTAGCTGATGCGGTGCGTAAGGAACCTGTCGACTATCTTTTGTAAAACGGAAGGCTAACAACTTCAAACGCAAGTCTTGTGCCTCGCACATCAACCGATACTTTAGAACCAGCTTCGGCTAGATTTGCATCCAAATACCCCATAGCTATAGGAAACCCAAGTGTTGGGGCCAGCGCCCCAGAGGTAATGACACCAACAGCGGCCTCTGAATCTGAAGAAAAGATC
>ERZ1022756.425-NODE-425-length-12279-cov-28.106266_pt1 | contig 12279 bp, 11 predicted proteins | sample MGYA00520902_ERZ1022756 | MGnify/ENA primary metagenome ERZ1022756 (study PRJEB33162, sample SAMN09537601) | freshwater metagenome | isolation source: freshwater | place: Canada:Alberta | collected 2017-07 | study: EMG produced TPA metagenomics assembly of the... | reverse complement strand
TCTATAACGCTTACCGAGCAAGTTTTGATAGAAACCAAGCTGCTGCTCTGGCACTCGTTTTGGTTTTAGTTACGGTCTTGGTTCTCTACTTTGAGTCCAAAGCAAGAGGTCAAACATTTGCCACTGGAAAAATTGCGAGCAGGCTAGGTTTAGTTGAACTTGGAGCTTGGAAAATTCCAATGTTCCTTCTTTTGGTTGGACTTGCAACAGTTAGTTTGCTGGTGCCGTTTGGTAGCTTGCTTAATTGGAGCATCCAGGGCTTTGGATCTGTAGATTGGTCGGCGGTTCTTGGAGCACTTGCAAACTCAGTTGGCTTGGCAGTTTCTGGAGGATTGCTGACTTCTTTTGCGGCTCTTGCAATTGCCGTTTTGACCATCAGGCATCGCCGAAAGTTAACCAGCGTTTTGGAGCGCTCGGTTTGGCTCACGCACGCTACCCCTGGAATTGTTGTTGCACTCTCGCTGGTGTTTTTCTCGAACCAGATTGTTCCGTGGATCTACCAAACGACTTTGTTGGTGCTCATCGCGTATTTGGCTTTGTTCTTGCCAAACGCGTTAGCTGCGGTTTCAACTCCAATTCGGCAGTCTCCAAGAGCACTAGACGAGGTTTCTTCATCTCTTGGTTTATCCACAATGCAAACACTTCGTAAGGTTGTGTTGCCAATTGCAGGTCCTGGTATTTTTGCGGCAACAACTCTTGTGATTCTTACGGTATTGAAAGAGCTTCCAGCGACTTTGCTGTTACGTCCAACCGGCATGGAAACGCTAGCCACCAGGCTCTGGACCGAAACTTCGGTAGCTGCCTTTTCCGCTGCCGCACCTTATGCATTACTTTTGGTAGTGCTGGCTGGCTTTCCAGCTTGGCTACTCAATCGAGCCATCAGAAAAGACTTAGAACCTATGGAGATGGAGCGTTACCAGTGAGCTCGACTCTAAAGATTTCTAACCTGACTAAGTCATTTGGGTCTCAGCCAGTCCTTAGCAATCTTTCTATCGAGATTGCTCCAAAGGAGTTTGTATCTGTTCTTGGCTCATCCGGATCGGGAAAAACTACTCTGCTTAGGTTGATTGCGGGCTTTGATTCTCCGGATGTTGGTGAGATTTCAATCGCCGGAAAGAAAGTGGCAGCAGAGGGAATTTTTGTTGCCGCCCAGGCTAGAAGAGTTGGTTACGTTCCTCAGGATGCGGCGCTTTTTCCTCACCTCAACGTTTTTGAAAACATCGCTTTTGGGCTCAAGGGTTTATCGAAAGAAGCAAAAGTCTCAAGAGTTAGAGCTCTGTTGGATTTAGTTCAGATGAGCGCTTTTGAAGCTTCAGATAGTGCTTCACTATCGGGTGGTCAAAAGCATCGGGTGGCACTAGCTAGAGCACTCGCGCCCGAGCCTGAACTTGTTTTGTTGGATGAACCATTTTCTGCTCTTGATGCAGAACTGCGCGGCCGGATTCGCGATGATGTTCGTGAGGTGTTAGACAAGACAGGTTCCACCACTATTTTGGTCACACATGATCAAGAAGAGGCCTTGTCGATTGCAGACCGAGTTGCACTTCTTCGTGATGGAAACTTTGCACAAATTGGAAACCCAAGAGAGATTTATTCTTCTCCGGTTGATCTAGGGGTAGCAACCTTCTTGGGTGATTCGGTTATTGTTGCGGGCGTCATCGAATCGGGCAAAGTTGTAACGTCACTTGGAAATCTGACGCCACTCAACTCATCTGCTGAAGGTAGCCGCGGAAAAGTTGCAATTCGGCCGGAGAACTTTTATTTGCAGCCAGATCTAAACGGTGACTCAACGGTTGTCGGACGTCAGTTTTTTGGTCACGATGCGGTTGTTGATGTTCAGACTCCAAAGCAACTTATCCGCGCCAGGTCCTCAGGGCCCTTCGCTCCAGAGATCGGAATGAAGGTTACGGTCTGGGTTAGAGGTGCTGTTAACTTCTACCCAGAGGCCTAGTGTCGGCCTTGTTGCTGTGTTTTGTCGGTAACTTACAGTTCATTTGACGCAGTCAATATTCAGGCGTAGTGTCCAATTAGTCGCAGAGCAACGAGGCTCTTTGACGGAAGGAAACTAAATGACCATTTATGCTCCTCCGGGACAACCCGGTTCAGTTGCGGAATACAAGCCGCGCTATGACCACTGGATTGGTGGCCAATACGTAAAACCATCATCAGGCCAATACTTCGAGAATGCATCTCCAGTAAATGGAAAAACATTCTGTGAAGTTGCACGTGGAAACGCAGAAGATGTCGAGAAGGCTCTTGATGCAGCCCACAAAGCAGCAGTGACTTGGAACAAGTCTTCTGTTACAGAACGCTCCAACATGCTTCTAAAGATTGCCGACATCATGGAGGCAAACCTAGAGAAGATTGCTGTTGCTGAAACTTGGGAAAACGGTAAAGCCGTTCGCGAGACCATGGCAGCAGACATTCCGCTAGCAATCGATCACTTCCGTTACTTCGCTGGAGCAATCCGTGCGCAAGAAGGATCAATCGGTGAGCTAGATGTTGACACCGTCGCTTATCATTTCCACGAGCCACTTGGTGTTGTTGCGCAGATCATCCCTTGGAACTTCCCTATCTTGATGGCTACCTGGAAGCTTGCTCCAGCTCTAGCTGCAGGTAACTGTGTAGTTCTAAAGCCTGCAGAGCAGACTCCAGTATCGATTCACTTCTTGATGGATCTGATCAAGGATGTAATCCCTGCTGGTGTTGTAAACATTGTCAACGGGTTCGGTGTTGAGGCTGGAAAGCCACTTGCATCATCGAAGCGAGTTGCCAAGGTTGCATTCACCGGTGAAACCACAACTGGCCGTTTGATCATGCAGTACGCATCGGAAAACATCATCCCAGTAACACTGGAACTTGGTGGAAAGAGCCCGAACGTATTCTTCCGCGACATCGCAGATGAAAACGACGCGTTCTACGACAAATGCATCGAGGGATTCAACATGTTCGCCCTAAACCAGGGTGAAGTATGTACCTGTCCTTCACGTGCACTTATTGATGCACCGATCTACGACAAGTTCCTAAAGGATGCAATGGTTCGTACCAAGGCAATCATTCAGGGCAACCCACTAGACACCAACACCATGATGGGTGCTCAGGCATCTAACGATCAGCTCGAGAAGATCATGAGCTACATCGAAATTGGTAAGCAAGAAGGTGCCAAGTTGCTTATGGGAGGAAACCGAGTTGACCTCGGCGGAGACCTATCGGATGGTTTCTATGTTGAGCCAACCATCTTCGAAGGTAAGAACTCAATGCGTATTTTCCAGGAAGAGATCTTTGGTCCGGTTCTAGCCGTTACCAAGTTCGATGGCTGGGATGAAGCAATGAAGATCTCCAACGACACCCTGTATGGACTAGGTGCTGGTGTTTGGACCAGAAGCATGAACACCGCTTACCGTTCAGGTCGCGAGATCAAAGCCGGTCGAGTCTGGACCAACTGCTACCACGCTTACCCAGCTCACGCTGCGTTTGGTGGTTACAAGTCCTCCGGTATCGGAAGAGAAAACCACAAGATGATGTTGGATCACTACCAGCAGACTAAGAACCTACTTGTTAGCTACAGCGAGAGCAAGCTAGGTTTCTTCTAAAAAGCGTCCTGCCCGCGGAAGATTACTTTCGCGGGCAGGACTTTTTACTCTAAGGAATAGAACATGGAAGTAACCAGAGTTAACTTCACGGACACAGCCCGTGAACTTATGGTGAAGCTTTCCAAGATTCACAACACTGGCTTAATGTTTCACCAGTCCGGTGGTTGCTGTGATGGCTCTTCACCGATGTGTTATCCGGCAGGAGAATTCCGTGTTGGCGGTAGCGATGTCCTGCTAGCCGACATCGAAGTTGAAGGTGTTCCTGGAACGATTAAGTTCTGGATGTCACAAGAGCAATTTGAATACTGGAAGCACACCCATTTGACCATCGATGCGATTCCTGGTCGCGGTGGTGGATTCTCTCTTGAAGTTCCTGAAGGAATGAGATTTCTTACGCGCTCAAGAATTTACACGGACCAAGAATGGGAAATTCTAAAGGACCAAGCTGTACCAACCGGCAGGGTTTAGTTTTTACGAGTAGCTACCACTCAAGCGAACTGCTCCGCCCTGGACTCCCTTGGCGGAAGTTACAAAACCCGTGACATCGTTTGCTTTTTCCAAAACACCCAATTGCCAAGTTTTGATACCAAGCTGATTTAGCTTTGCCGAAATTGCACTTGCTGCAGTTGAGTCAACAACAGCCGCAAAACCCAAACCTAGGTTCCAAGTTCCCTCGAGTGATTCGAGCTGGTAAGCACCCCACTCAGCCAGCACCTTGAACACATCAGCCGGAGCCCAACTTGCTCTAGAGACTTCTAGTGAGACTCCAACTGGTAACACTCTCGAGAGGTTTACTGCTATTCCACCACCGGTGATGTGACTTAGGGCATGCACCGAGTCACCAAGCTCTGACGCAAGTAGTTGGTTCAAAACTCCCGTGTAAAGCATGGTTGGCTCTAGCAATACTTCTCCAAGAGATTTGGATCCAAACTCGGAAACGGACTGGGTGTAATCCAATTTGCTATCTTCAACGATTTTTCGAACCAAGGAATAGCCATTGGAGTGCAGGCCAGATGAAGCAAGTCCTAAAACAACATCGCCAATTTCTACCTTCTCGGGTCCCAGTACTTTAGCTGCCTCAACAGCGCCGACGGCAGCACCTGCAACGTCATACTCGTTTTCTGCAAGAAGTCCTGGGTGCTCCGCAGTTTCGCCTCCCAAAAGTGCGACGTCAACTTCGCTGCAAGCCTTGGCAATTCCAGTAACAATTTCAGCAATTCGACTTGGAACTAGTTTGCCGCAGGCAATGTAGTCGGTCATAAACAATGACTTTGCGCCCATGACAACGATGTCGTCAACAACCATGCCAACCAGGTCCTGCCCAATGGTGTCGTGCTTGTCGATGGCTTGAGCAATAGCAACTTTGGTCCCAACTCCATCGGTTGAGGTTGCGAGGATTGGTTGCTGGAAGTTTTTCAAAAACGAAACATCCATGGCTCCTGCAAAGCCGCCAAGAGAACCAAAGACGTTCTTGCCGTGTGTTGAGCTGACAGCTTTTTTCATCAAGGAAACTGCTAGGTCGCCAGCTTCGGTGTCTACCCCGCTGCCGGCATAAGGATTAGTCATTCGAGACCTTTTTTAGTGATCCTTCTTGGTGAATTGTTGCAACACCTTTTTCCAGAAGGTTCTTTCCCAAGCGATCTGCTGTTGGAAGCTCAATTGGATAGGTTCCAGTAAAGCAAGCGGTGCATAGCTCACTTTCTTTTTGTTCAGAAGATTTGATCATTCCTTCTTTAGAAAGGTAGCCAAGGCTGTCAGCTCCGATAGACATACGAACTTCATCCGGAGCAAGGCCGGTTGCAATAAGTTCGGCGCGGGTAGCAAAATCTACTCCGTAGAAACATGGCCAAGTAATCGGCGGTGAGGAGATGCGAACGTGGATTTCTTTGGCTCCGGCTTCACGGAGCATTTGAACCAATGCTCGCTGGGTGTTTCCTCGAACGATTGAATCGTCCACGACGATGATTCTTTTGCCCTTTATAACTTCTTTTAGCGGATTCAACTTCAACCGAATCCCAAGCTGCCTGATTGTTTGGCTGGGTTCGATAAAAGTTCTGCCTACGTAAGCGTTTTTTACCAGTCCGTGACCGAATGGAATTCCAGACTCTTGGCTAAACCCGATCGCTGCTGGTGTTCCAGATTCCGGAGTTGGAATAACCAGGTCTGCTTCCACTGGATATTCCTTAGCTAAAGTTCGACCCATTTCCACCCTGGCATCGTAGACATTTCGGCCATTGATAGAAGTATCCGGACGAGCAAGGTAAACATACTCAAAGACGCAACCTGCTCTTTTCGGTTCAGCAAACTGTTTCGTTCGCAAACCGTTCTCGTCAATTGCAATGAGCTCACCTGGTTCAACTTCCCGCACAAATGACGCACCAACAATGTCTAACGCCGCAGTTTCTGAAGCAACAACCCAACCGCGCTCTAGTCTTCCAAGAACCAGCGGTCTGACTCCTTGTGGATCTCTAGCTGCGTAAAGTGTTTGCTCATCCATGAAAACTAAAGAAAAAGCACCCTTTACTTTTGGGAGAAGTTCTAGCGCGGTGTTTTCCAAAGAGTTGTCTGGGTTACCAGCGAGCAGCGCTGTCAATACAGCGGTGTCTGTGGTATTACCGCCGGTGATCTCATTATCTGACTGGTCTGGATAGCTTGCTCGCAAGATTTCTAGAAGTTCTGAGGTGTTGGTGAGATTTCCGTTGTGTCCAAGTGCAACCGTGCCTGAGGCAGTTTTTCCAAGAGTTGGTTGTGCGTTTCGCCAAGATGAAGAACCAGTTGTTGAGTATCTTGTGTGGCCAATTGCTACGTGACCAACCAGTGACTCAAGGGCTGATTCAGAAAATACTTGGGAGACTAACCCCATGTCTTTGTAGACCAGAAGTTTTTTTCCATTTGAAGTTGCAATGCCAGCGGATTCTTGTCCGCGGTGCTGTAAAGCGTAAAGACCAAAGTAGGTAAGTTTAGAAACTTCTTCACCTGGGGCCCAGACACCAAAAACGCCACACTGATCTTGCGGACCCTTTTCTCCAGGGAGCAGATCGTGATTTAGTCTGCCGTCTCCGCGAATCACTCGTTTACTTTCGTTGCAGTAAGTTTTTTGCTGCTGGATCTATAAATCAGATCAAAAAGCAGTGCAAGGATTATGCCTGTTCCACCGCCTGCAATTCCGCCAAAGACAATTAGCAAGCCAACGATTTCTGGTGAGCTAAGTCCAAAAAATAGTGCTGCCACAATTCCTAGGACGAAACCAGTCAAGGCAAAATGTAAGTATTTGGGAGCGCGGCGGATGTTTACTTCTGTACTTGAAACTATGGGAGTTTGGCTCACGATTTAAATATAGGGAACAAATCAGCCAGGTCTGACCTATTGCCAGAGGCAGTTAACAAGCCTCGCGAAATCAAATTGTCGAAGCTCTCGTGACCTAGGGCAAGGGAAAGCCAGGCTTCTGGACCAAGCTCGACAACATTGGAAGGGGTGCCTCGGGTGTGAGAAGGTCCAGCTACGCACTGAATAGCTCCAAGAGGTGGCACCCTAACTTCTACAGCAGATCCGGGGTGCCTAGTTGCCAGCTCTTCAAGTAGGAACCTGACCGCGGTGGCAAGTTCTTGGCTGGTTGCCGATCCAGCTTGAAAGCTAGTAACGGCAGCCTGGCCATCTGAGGGAGAGATTTTTCTTCTGAGCACAGCTATAGCCTACAAACCTCCAAATGGCGCATTGTTCTAGATAACTAAACTAAGGAAGATGAAGGTTCTGATTTTGGGTCAAGGTGCCAGAGAGCACGCAATTGTGAAATCCCTAATCAGAACAGGTACCGATCCAAAAGATATTCTGGTGGCTCCGGGAAACAAGGGTATCTCCCAAGAGGTTGAATGTGAATCAGGTATCGACATAACTGATCGTCTAGCTGTTGACAAGTTAGCCCTCGAACAAGGAATTGAGCTTGCAATCATTGGGCCAGAAGCCCCACTTGTTGCTGGCGTTTCAGACTCGTTGCGAGCTCAAGGTGTTGCGGTATTCGGGCCGAGCCAAGTTGCTGCGCAACTCGAAGGTAGTAAATCTTTTGCTAAGCAGGTTATGTCAGCAGCGGGTGTACCAACAGGAATGGCCAGGGCCTGCAAAACGATCGAAGATGTTGAACAAGCCATGGAGGACTTCGGTGCTCCTTATGTCATCAAGGCGGATGGTTTAGCAGCCGGTAAGGGAGTGATAGTTACCGATGATTCCAAAGCTGCGTTAGAACACGCGAAAGAGTATTTGCACATGGGCATCTTGGTGGAAGAGTTTCTCGCGGGCCAAGAGGTAAGTTTGTTTTTCATTTCTGATGGAAAATCCGTTATGCCACTAAGCCCTGCGCAGGATTTCAAGCGGGCTTTTGATAACGACCAGGGCCCTAACACCGGTGGCATGGGTGCATACAGCCCGCTGCCTTGGTTGCCAGAAAACTTTATTCAACAGGTAGAAGATACTGTTGCGATTCCGACAATCAATGAGCTAACAAGACTCGGGGCCCCTTTCGTTGGGCTTTTATACTGCGGGCTAATTGTCACCGACAGGGGAATTCGAGTCATCGAGTTTAATGCCAGATTCGGTGACCCCGAGACCCAGGTGGTACTTCAAAGGCTAATTACCCCGCTGGAGTCTCTGCTTTATAAAGCAGCAACCGGTCACCTGGAAAGCGCATCGGACGCGCAGTTCACCCAAGATGTTGCGGTCACCGTTGTGCTCGCTACCGAAGGATACCCAGCAATCCAAGCCCCAGAGAGAAAGATCAAGGGCATAAAGAAAGCACAGCGGGTTTCAGGAGTTGAGGTGTGCTTTGGATCAAGCGTTGGAAGAGTGTTGTCTGTTGTTGCAACTGGAAAGAATTTCAAGAAAGCACGCAAGCGTGCCTATAAAGCAATTGCCAAGATAACTCTTGATGGCTCGCATTACCGCACTGACATCGCTGAAAAAGTAGCGCAGTAGCGTGCCAGAATCACTGTCTGGCTGGAGACATGTTTACAGCGGTAAGGTTAGGGATCTTTATGAATCAGAAGACCGATATCAATCAGATTTGGTTCTAATTGTTGCGTCTAATCGCATCAGCGCTTTTGACAACATCCTCTCGCCCGAAATTCCTGGAAAAGGAGAGAACCTAACTGCAGTAACTAACTTCTGGTTTGAAAAACTAGACATCCCAAATCATCGTGTGATAACTGTTACCGCGCCAAGCCAAGTTGCTGAAAGAGCAACGGTGGCTAGAAAGCTTGAGATGTATCCGGTCGAATGCGTGGTGCGCGGTTACATTGCTGGCTCTGGATACAAAGAGTATTTGGCTACCGGTGAAATTTGTGGCATAAAACTTCCCGCAGGTCTCAAAGATGGCGACAAATTGCCTGAACCAATATTTACGCCAGCGTACAAAGCCCAACTTGGCGAACATGATCAAAACATCGACTTTGCAAAGGTTGTTGAACTTTTGGGTGAAGAAGTGGCTCATCAATTGCGCAGCGCTTCTATTGCAATTTACAACCAAGCTAGCAAGATCGCCCTGGAGGCCGGTTTGGTCATTGCCGATACCAAGTTCGAGTTCGGCAAAGATCCAAATGGCGAAACAATCGTCTTGGCCGATGAAGTTCTCACCCCTGACTCAAGTAGGTACTGGGACAAAGCAGCCTACGATAAAGGCGATACTGTCGAAAGCTTTGACAAGCAGATTGTTAGAAACTGGTTGCTCGAGACTTGGGATCCAGAGGGGTCGAACCCTCCGACGATATTGAGTCCAGAGCTTGTTGCAAAAGTTAGTTCCAGGTATGCGGAGTTGCGTAAAAAGCTCACTGGTACAAACCAGTAAACTCGAGATATTCCCAAGTTGTTTTAGCCACCATAGGGGGCCACTAGTTGCCAAAAATTGTCGTTCAGGTAATGCCAAAGCAGGATCTACTAGACCCGCAGGGAAAGGCCGTGGCTAAAGCACTAGAGCGTTCTGGACACAAGGGCATAAAGTCAGTTCGAATCGGAAAACGCATCGAGCTTCACTACGCATCGAAGCCAACCGCGGCTCAGCTAGCAGAGGCTCAGAAAATTGCAGAGAATTTTCTAACTAACGGCGTTATTGAAGATGTTGTCTCGGTAACTGTGGAGCAAGACTAAGCAATGAAGATTGGCGTCGTCACTTTTCCAGGGTCATTAGATGACCGCGACGCGGCAAGAGCAATCCGACTTGCAGGCGGTGAGCCAGTTTCCTTGTGGCACGCAGACTCCACCATCAAAAAAGTAGACGCGGTAGTACTCCCTGGTGGCTTTAGCTACGGCGACTACCTGCGTTGCGGTGCAATCGCGGCACAAGCTCCAGTTATGCGCACCATCATAAAGCGAGCGGGTCAGGGGCTTCCGGTTCTAGGGATCTGCAATGGCTTCCAGATCTTGGTTGAGTCTCACCTACTACCTGGCGGATTGATTCGAAACGAGAAACAGCATTTTGTTTGCAGAGATCAAAAGCTTCGAGTTGAAAATGTTGACAGTGCCTGGACTAACGAATTTCAAGTCGGTGACGAGATCACTATTCCGCTCAAAAATGGCGAGGGTGGATACATCGCAACGAAAGAAACTCTGTCCATGTTGGAAGGTGAGGGACTAATCACCTTTAGGTACGTTGACGTAAATCCAAACGGATCCATGAACGACATCGCTGGTCTTCGAAACGAACGCGGAAATGTTGTTGGTCTAATGCCTCACCCTGAGCACGCGGTCGAGCCTGGCTTTGGCCCAGACTCTCCGGTTGCCATGCGCTCAGGTGTTGATGGCCTCAAGATTTTCCAGTCAGTTTTGAAATCAGTTGTTAGCGCATGATTATCGACACAACTAAACAGGCAAAGAGTGATCCAGGCAAAGAACAGCCTTGGCTTGAGTTAGGACTCAAAGAAGACGAGTATCTAAGCATTCGAGAAATACTGGGGCGGCGTCCAACAAGCGCTGAGCTAGCAATGTATTCAGTTATGTGGAGCGAGCACTGCAGTTATAAGTCTTCCAAGATTTATCTTCGGCAATTCGGAGAAAAAGTAACTCCTGAAATGAAAAAACACCTCTTGGTGGGCATGGGTGAAAACGCAGGTGTAGTTGACATCGGTGAAGGTCTTGCAGTCACTTTCAAGGTAGAAAGTCACAATCACCCAAGCTACATAGAACCATTCCAAGGAGCTGCTACCGGTGTTGGTGGAATTGTCCGCGACATCTTGACTATGGGTGCAAGGCCAATCGCAGTTATGGATCAGTTACGTTTTGGTGCACCCGGTAATGCGGATACTGCTCGAGTAGTCCACGGCGTAGTTGATGGAATCTCCTTTTACGGAAACTGCCTAGGATTACCAAACATCGGTGGCGAGACAGTTTTTGACAAGGTCTACCAAGGAAACCCACTTGTAAATGCACTTAGTATCGGTGCCTTGAAGCATGAAGACCTAAAGCTTGCCAAGGCCGAGCATCCAGGGGATCTTGTGATCCTTTTTGGAGCAAGAACAGGCGCAGATGGAATTGGCGGGGTTTCTGTTCTTGCCAGCGAAACCTTTGATGCTGAAGGTCCGAGTCGAAGACCTGCAGTTCAGGTTGGAGACCCATTTGCCGAGAAGGTTTTGATTGAATGCTGCTTGGAGTTATTTGCAGCGGGTGTTGTTGCCGGCATCCAAGACCTAGGTGGAGCGGGACTATCTTGTGCCACGAGTGAGCTAGCTTCGAACGGTGGCCGCGGCATGAAAGTGCAGCTAAAAAACGTATTGCTCCGCGACGAGTCACTAACGCCAGAAGAAATTCTGATGAGTGAGTCTCAAGAACGCATGATGGCAATTGTTCCTAAAAAGCACCTAAAGCGTTTCAAGAAAATTGTTGAGCGCTACGAGGTTGAATACTCGGTACTTGGCAAGGTAATCAAGAAAGATCGCCTTCACATTAATTGGGGTAAAGAGGAAATTGTAAATGTCCCACCTAGAACGGTTGCCCACGATGGTCCGGTCTATGAAAGACCAGTAAAGAAACCAACCTGGCAAAAACCTCTGAATGAGGACACGGGTGCAGCTAGGAAATTAGTTCGAGCAAATGATAATTCCTCAGATTTGGCGAGCCAGTTTATTCAAATCGTCTCCAGTCCTAACCAAGCCGATAAGTCTTGGGTTACCGGTCAGTACGACAGGTATGTTGGAGGAAATACCGCCCTTGCGTATCCAGACGGTGCCGGGATGGTTAGAGTGTCAGAAACAACCGGACTTGGGGTTGCAATCTCTACCGACGCCAACGGACGTTACTGTCAATTGGATCCATACGAAGGCGCCAAGCTTGCTCTAGCAGAGGCCTACCGAAATGTTGCAACTAGCGGTGCGGTTCCAATTGCAGTTACCAACTGCCTAAACTTTGGCTCCCCTGAAAACTCAGGAGTGATGTGGCAGTTCAAGCAAGCAACTACTGGTTTGGCAGATGGCTGTCTAGAGCTTGGAATACCAGTTACTGGAGGAAACGTAAGTTTCTACAACCAAACAGGTGACATCGCAATTTTTCCAACGCCGGTGGTTGGAGTACTTGGAGTAATTGATGATGTTGCAAGGAGAATTCCTTCCGGTTGGCAAGATGATGGCAATAACCTTTATCTTCTTGGTGTTACCAAAGATGAATTGGATGGTTCAGTCTGGGCAGATGTAATCCACTCTCATCTTGGTGG
>ERZ1022756.424-NODE-424-length-12283-cov-4.074174_pt1 | contig 12283 bp, 7 predicted proteins | sample MGYA00520902_ERZ1022756 | MGnify/ENA primary metagenome ERZ1022756 (study PRJEB33162, sample SAMN09537601) | freshwater metagenome | isolation source: freshwater | place: Canada:Alberta | collected 2017-07 | study: EMG produced TPA metagenomics assembly of the... | reverse complement strand
GAGTGCTGGATTGGTTTCGCAGAATTCGTAAGGTGTCACAGAAGCTGACGCTTCCTTCTCGCGACGCCTCTTCAGGTCGCAGTCAAGTCCAGCTCAACCCTTCAAAGCTTACTCCTAGCGCGGAGATTTATCTCGGTCAGCTTTCTTACCTTGCTCTAGTAACAGCGGAGATTCTGGAGAAAGACTCGATTCTTGCCCCAACGGCGAGCATGAGACAAAAGCAGTTGAAGGTTGCCGAGCTCTACCGAGAGCGTCACCGCGAGCTAACGACAATGATTTCAAAGCTTGGCCCCAGCGCCATTGATCTTGAGGATCAATACGCATCGCGGATCGATGAGCTTTTCAATAGAACATCTGGGGTCGGCTGGCACGAGTCGATGATGCGTCTTTATGTTGTGATTGGGATCCTCGAGCACAGCGCAAAGAGCGTTGGAAAAGGACTTTCTTCGGCGAGGCGGGGCAAGGTTGACGACCTGCTAAAGAGCAATGCACTGATGGTTTTCACCTCAACCTCACTTAAGTCTGAGATTGAGCGCATCCCTGAGATTGCTGGCCGCTTGGCGATGTATGGCAGGTCGCTGGTCGCAGATGTCCTTCTAGAGGTAAGGCACTCAGTTTCGCTGACTGCAGTGCTTACCGAGGTTCCGGCCGAGCGAGTTGCCAAGGCCAGGGCTGAGTTCAAGGTTTTGGAGCCATTTACTTCCGAGCTGATTGCGGCTCACACGGTGAGAATGGACGAACTAGGCCTTACGGCCTAGTCGAATTGCCTCTAGGGCGTTAGCTTCCTCAGTTTCGCGGGTCTTGCGAATAAATGAGGTTCCAAACCAAGTTGCCACTGGCATCAAGAGCATGACAATCATCCAAATCCATGCCTCGTTGTAGGGGAATCCAAACCAGGTCAGCAATAGCCACAGGACGCTTCCTGAGGTGAGCGCCAGTGCACCTGGGACTAGGTTCCCGAAGTGCTCCGAGCGAGGCATAACAAATGGGGCGACCAGGGCCAACAACCCTGCATAAGCAACGATTACTAGAAGTTCCATTAGGCGATAAATCCAACCGATCGAGCCTTTTCGGCACCGATCTCGACATAAGTGATTGCGGAGGTTGGAACCAAGATGGTCTTGCCCTTGTCATCTTCCAGCTTAAGCAAAGCTGCCTTTGACTCGATAGCGCCCTGGATTAGATCAGTCAGTTCCTTGGAACTCAACTTTGATTCAAAGCTGAGATCCCTAGCACTTTGTGAAATGCCAATTCTTATTTCCATTTGATTCCTCCAGCCACAAGGTTACGACATGAAAATGTCACCCTCTGCACTTAGATTGGGTCGGTGCCTGAATTGACTGACATTGCTGCGCTGAACCTCAGCATTTCCTTGGCATACCCGATTTCCTGCGTGGTTGGTGCCCCGGGTGCAGGGAAGACCTCCCAGCTTCTCAAGGCCGTGGCTCAATTGGAGAGCGAGTTTCATCCGGATCGAATCCTGGTCCTTACGCCATCGCGATTAGCCGCGGTAGCACTTCGGGATCAAATTGCGCTTTCGAGCGGCAAACCCTCGAGCAGCCCAAGGGCCAGATCAATCTCCAGCTTTGCCTTCGAACAGCTTTCGAAGAGAAACCCTGACCTCAAGCTGCTTTCCGGACCAGCACAGCAGCAACTCCTACAGGAATTGGTGGCCAGCTCGAAAAACCAAGCTGCATGGGGCCTAAACCCTAAAGCGCTCGGGCTACAGGCGTTCACGCAAGAGCTCAGAGATCTGCTCCAGGTTGTAATGGAGTTCGGCCTGGATGTCACGAGGCTCACTGCGCTTACTGCGGAGTACCCTGGCCTAAAACTTGGCCCAGTGATAGACCTACTCCCGGCATATCTAAATGCTTTGTCCGAGGGCAACCTGCTCGACCCGGCCAGGCTGCTTACAGAGGCAACTCAAGTTGTTGGCGGTGACCATGACTGGGTATTGGTAGACGACGCCCAGGAACTCTCGGCAGCAGCGTTGAACCTGATTCAAAAACTGGCCGAGACCTCCAGAGTTTTGGTGTTTGGCGACCCCGACGCTTCCACGCAGGGCTTTCGCTCGGCTGAACCGGGGGAGTTTTTGCAATTTGGAAACCTGCAGTATCTAGATCGCAGCCTCCCGCAACCAAAACCCGTGCAGCAACTCATGGCCAAATTCAGCGCCAAGCTCGGGCCTGCGGGAGCCGGCAGACAGCGTGCTGCCATCGCCGCCTCTCAAGAACCAATCAGCGCTCCAGTTTTCTCCAGCACCTCAGCAGAAGCTGACTACCTGGCATCCAAACTCCGCCGCATCCGACTCGAGGATTCAATCCCATTTTCAAAAATGGCGGTTGTACTGCGAACCCAAACCCAGGTAAACCAAATCTCGCGAGAGCTGGCTGCAAGAAACGTACCTGTGCGGCTTTCCGCGAGTGCCGAACCCGTCTCTCAAAATCAGCTGACCAGAGCAATCCTGGACACCTGCCTCCAGGCACTCGAGCAGAGAAATGCCAGCCTCTTTCAGGGCATTCTGTTGTCTAGTTTCATTGGCCTAAACCCAATTGAACTTCGGAGGTTAGAGCGTCAGCTAGTTCATCAAACCGGCCTGCCCATTGCCCAGGCATGGGAGCAGGTTTTGGAGCTGGGGTTCGAGTTTGAATCTCGCGAGGCAAGAACGCTGAACAGGCTCGTTGAGCTGATTCACAAGGTGGAAAGCTCTAGCTTTTCTGGTGCCCATGAACTTGTGTCAGTTGTCTTTGGGTTTGCACCTGTAAATCTCAAGGAGTTGGCCCTGGGGTCATCCGAGGTTTCGTTGGCTGCAAATCGAGATATCGATGCAGCGCTTAGGTTGTTTGCCGCAGCCCAGCGCTTTGACGAGCGGGGCGAGGGTGAGCCGATCGAGTTTGTTAGGCAGCAGCTCTCACTGCAGCTAGCTGAGGACACACTCGCGAAGTTGGCGCAGGAGGATGCGGTTTTGGTCGCCACAGCTTCAGGAATGGGCACCCAAACCTTTGATGTTGTTGCAATACCAAGACTCCAGGACGGCATTTGGCCCAACCTCCGACCTCGAAACTCACTGCTAGGTGCCGCTTCACTGCGCGCATTTCTTTCGGGACGAGTTGAGGACCCCACCAAACCCCTTCGGAGCGAGCTTGCGGACGAGATAAGGCTCTTTTTCAAAGCTCTAGGGGCATGCAGAAAGAATTTGCTGCTTAGCTCGATGCGCAACGCAGATGAGCAACCTTCGCAATTCTTTGCCATCGGCGGGGTTGAGTTAGGCGATCACTCTGAACCAGTTGATTTCGATCTACGAAGATTGGTTGGCAGATTGAGGGCAAGCCTCGCCTCCGGAGACCAAAGCGCAGCAGGTTTGCTAGCCGGCTTTGCACTGGCCGGAATCCCCGGAGCCGACCCATCAGGCTGGCTCGGACTGCTCCCGCCGAGCACCAGGGAACCCCTGTTTGCTCCCGATGAACCAGTATTGCTAAGTGCTTCTAGTCTCGAGGCTTTCGAAAAGTGCCCCCTGCACTGGTTTGTGAAGACCTTTGCGGTTGGTCAATCCAACTTCCAAGCCTCGATTGGAACTTTGCTGCACTCGGCGTTTGAGCTCGCCACAAAGCCAGAGGATCTGGTGGAGTTCATCGAGACAAACTGGCACTCGCTCGAATTTGATCACGCTTGGCAGGCCCAAGCCCAAAAGCGCAGAGCTATAGAAATGGCAATCCTGGCGGGTGCCTACCTAAATGAAAACCCTGCACCGCACTCTGTTGAGCAAGCCTTCGAGCTCGAGCATGGCCGCCTCAGAATCCGAGGCAAAATCGATCGGGTTGAGCGAACTTCAACGGGGCTTGTGGTCTCAGACCTAAAGACCGGAAAATCAAACCTTGATGCTAAAGACAATTTGCAGCTCGCGATTTATCAACTAGCGATGACTCAACTGCACCCCGAAGAGTCCATCGAAGGCGCAAGATTGGTGTCAGTTGGAACGGGAAAGCTGAAAGTATCTGAGCAACCCCCGCTTGATCCAGCTGCACAGGCGAAGCTATTTGAATCCTTTGCCGCCTTTGAGCAGCAGGGGGGCGAACCGATTTTGGTAGCTAACCTTTCGGAGCACTGCAGCGAAGATGGCAGCTGCCAGTTACTGCTGGCGAGGCAGGTTTCTGATGACTAGATTCAGCGCTCAACAGGTCTATTCGGTCATCAGCAAGCATCAGCTAACCCTCGAGCAATTGGCAGCGGTTGAAGGTGCATCGGTCACCAGTCCGACGCTGGTGATAGCGGGTGCTGGTAGTGGAAAAACAGAGTTGATGACTGTTCGCATCATGTATTTGGTTGCGAACGGCTTTGCCTTACCCGAACAAATTCTTGGGCTCACGTTTACAAAAAAGGCAGCGAGCGAGCTGTCTGCTCGAGTTCTGCGGTCGCTTTATTTGATGCGTGAAACTGAGCTTTGGCCACAGGGGTTAGAGCAGGACTTCGCGCCACCGACAATAACCACCTACAACTCATTCGGCAATGAAGTGTTTAGGCAAAATGCACTGGCGGTTGGTTATGAACCAGATGCTCAGGTACTAACTGAGTCAGGCGCGGTTGGACTCGCGAAGGAACTCGTTCGATCACTAAATCTCTCAGACCTCCCGGAGTTAGAAAACTGGGAGAAGACAGCCGACTATCTAGTCGAGAGGCTGCTTTCAATTAGTGGTGAGCTGACCGACAATCAGGCGAATCCGAATCAAGCAGAGCGAGTGCTCGAAGGCTTTTTGGAGCATGTGGGATCCCTGCCCAAGACCGAGGGTGGCAGCTCCGAGCGTTTTGCCTACACGGAAGGGTTCTTGTCGGACGCTAGGCAAAACCTACTGTTCGTGGCCCTGGCCAAGAAGTATCAAGAGCTCAAGCAAAGTCGCAACCTTGTGGATTTCTCGGATCAGGTATCACTCGCACTTCAGGCCATCGAGGATGGCAGTTCTTTGCCGTTTCGCTTTGTCATGCTGGATGAATACCAGGACACTTCATCGATTCAAACAAAGCTGCTCTCCAAACTCTTTGCTGGCCTCCCTGTCATGGCGGTGGGGGACCCAAATCAGGCTATCTATGGCTGGCGAGGTGCCAGTGATGCAAATCTTTCAGGGTTTGCGACTGACTTTGGTTCGGCTGAAACCGTCACGCTTAGTACCTGCTGGCGCTCTGGAGATTCGATTGTTCAAGCAGCTAATCAAATTGCAGCACCACTTGCTGGATTGAGCTCACTTGAGCCCATTACTTTGCAATCAATCAAGCCGGCGGAGCCGATCACGGCAGAGGTGTTTCAGACGCTGGAGCAAGAGGCAAATGCCGCCGCCGAGTTTTTTGCTAGTGCAACCGATGCTGAAACCACTGCTGCTCTTCTCATGAGGACCAAGTCGTCGATGCCGAGTTTTGTCAGAGCCCTGCAGGCGAGGGGTCTTGAGGTTGAGGTAACAGGACTCTCCGGCCTTACCGAACTTCCGGAAGTTGTTGACCTGATCTCGGCGTTGAAGGTAATCAATTCGCCCCAAGCGGCAACTGAGCTGATGCGCCTGCTCAGTGGGCCTCGCTGGGCCATAGCACCTAGAGACATCGCCCAATTGGCGGGTTATGCAAAGAAACTGTCGCGAATTAGAGCCGAGGTTGATTCGAGCAAGCCCATCACCCTGGTTGAAGCGTTGGATGAGTGTCGGAGGCCAGGCGCAGAGGATTTCATCAACGTTTCGCAAACCAGCTTTTCAAGGCTGAAAAATGCCGCGGAGTTGTTCTATCGAATGCGAACTCAGTTGTCGCTCTCCATCACCGAGCTGGCATGGTCAATTGTTCGTGAGCTAAATATCGACATTGAGCTTTTTGCGCATGCCAAGTCAAAGAATCCCATGTCGCACCTGGAACAGTTCATTTCAAAGCTGACTGAGTACGAATCAACTACTCTCAGGCCATCGCTTTCGGGGTTACTGCAGTGGCTGGATTACGCCCTAGAGCACGAGAGCTTCGAGCTTCCAAAGTCTGGGTCAAAAAAAGGCGTTGTTCAGGTGATGAGCGTCCACGCTTCGAAGGGGCTTGAGTGGGATGTTGTGCTGGTTGCCCAACTAAACCAGGGCAGCTTCCCAATTGACTCAAAGGATTCCAAGGGGTGGCTAGCAGCAGGGAAGCTTCCGTTCGAGCTTCGCGGCGACCGAGCGCAATTGCCGAATTTTGATTACAGCTCGGCCGTCTCACAAAAAGATCTAAAGCAGCGCTTTGATCAGTTCCAAGATGACATGCGCCAGCGACAGCTCCGTGAAGAACGCAGGCTGGCTTACGTTGCAATCACGCGCGCTGCAAAAACCCTTCGACTAACCGCCTCCTACTTCAAGCCGGGTGCAAAAAAGGCGAAGGCACTTTCGCCCTTCATGTTGGAACTTGTGGAAGCCGGCCTGATTTCAGCAACCGTTCCTGAGCCACTTGAGTCAAACCCAACGCTGGAGCAAACACTGCGAGGCAATTGGCCAAGTGTGGAGAACACTGCGGGAGAGAGTCTCGAGCGAGCCGCTGCCGCGGTAGCAGGGCACCAGGGAGCCATCCCAATTGCATCCCAAGAGTTGGCTCTTTTATTGGAGGAGCGTGAACGCTCGCACACACGCTTCATCCCTCAAATACCGAATCGTCTATCTGCCTCAGCGCTGATGCACATGCTGACTTCTCCAGACGCATTTTTTGAAAGTCTTCGACGTCCGACCCCTTCGCTGTTCTCAGAATCGGCCGCAGAGGGAACCGCCTTCCACAGCTCGATTGAAGACTTCTTTGCTCAAAGCGATGACGTTGGCGTCACACTCTCAAGCAGTTCAATCGGTGCGAATTTTTTGGGGTCTCGCTTTGCAGGACTAACGCCCCTAGCAGTTGAACAGCAAATCGAGTTCGTTCTAGCTGGGGTTGTTGTGGTTTGCAAACTGGACGCAGTTTTTGAAAGTGGCGGCCTTTTCGAGGTGGTGGACTGGAAGTCCGGTGCGACCCCCGATGCCGAGGATTTAGAGAAGCGTGCCATCCAGCTTGCGCTTTATCGCATCGCCTTGAGTAAGTGGCATGGCATTGGCGTCGAGAAGGTAAGGGCAAGCTTCTTTTTTGCCAGCGATGGGCAAGAGGTTTCTCCTGAGAGGCTCTACTCGGAGGCGGAGCTAGTCGAAAGAATCAATTCGATTAGAAAAGCTCGTCAGGGTTAGGCTCTGACTTTTTCTCAGCAGATTCAAAAATCTCTGCAACATCCAAGGTTTCGGTTGAGCCTTCTTCGATGATCAGCTCCTCAACCTCTTCGACTTCAATTTCAACGGCTAAGTCCTCTTCTTGAGGATTGATTAGCGGGATTGAGTTGGTGATCTCCGGCAGGATTGTCGCCCCAGCCACTAACCCTACAAAGCTCGCTGCTCGCAGCGGCTTGAGAGTTCCGGCCTCGAGTTGGTCGCGCAGTTCAGAGATCAGCTCTTCAGCTTGTGCGATTGCTTCTGGGTCGCCCTGCTCAACACAGTGTGCCAGCCAGCTACCAAGCTCAAGTTCGGAATAGAGCGTGGCTCGCTGAATTAGGTTTTCGTCAGCACTTGGCCTAGCAGCCCGATAGTGCAGAAGAGTGTCCTCAACCGTTGAGCTCAGACCGGCTCCAACAATCCAACTCAGGTCCTCAGCAGGATCGGACACCCTGAGGTTCTCAAATCCAGTTATTGCTACAACTCGCTGACCGTCTAGCTTGAGGTTATCTTTGGAAATGCCCCCGTGAACGACGGTTGAGTGGAAGCGGAAAAGACCAACGTCCTCCAGGGCAGCTTCCCACCGAGTCAATAGAGCAGCTGGAACTCGGCCCAGCGCGGCAATTCTGTCTAGCTCAGCAACTCGCTGGTGGAGTTGGTTGCTCGAGTCATACTCAGGCAAACCCGCCTCCTTGACAACGCTCGTGTCCAGGGAGTGGATCGCGGCGATGGAATCAGCAAGGGTCTTTGAAAAAGCTCCTGGCGGAAGCTTTGCAAGGTCAGGCTCATTTCCCTCAACGGAGGTGAAGACGACTCCAAGGTTGCCCGAGGCATCTTTTGTTGAACCAACTTCACTCGCAATTTGAAATGGCAGGTCGTGGGAGCTCGAAGCCAGCGCCCGAAGGACGGTGCGCTCTACTGCGAGCTCACTTTCACCCTGTGGATTGGCTGGAATCTTGAACGTGAAATTCTCGCCCTCTGCAGTCTGCAGCATGACACAGTCAAGGTTGTCGCTTAGGTCGAGCTTCCGCAGTCCACGGAACTTTTTTCCAGGCGAAGCGTCGGCTGCCAGCGCAGCTAAAATCAAAGCAGGTCTTCCCACTCGAACAGGTTAGACATCCAACGCGTATCCAAAGCGGAACGCCACGCAACAAGCAGGGAACTCCATGGACGATCTCGCAGCAGTGCTTCTAGAGGCACTTGATGAAGATCAGGTGGAGGCTGCCAAGCAATTGCGTGGCCCAGTCTCGATTATTGCGGGTCCGGGAAGCGGAAAAACCCGAGTTGTTAGCCACCGCATTGCCTACGGGATTGCCCTTGGTGTTTACGATGCCAGCAAGGTTCTAGCCCTCACCTATACCAATAAAGCGGCTGCAGAACTCCGAACCAGGCTACGTTCACTCGGTGCTGGGAGCGTGCAGGTTCGAACCTTCCACGCGGCAGCGCTGAGTCAGCTTCAGTTTTTCTGGCCTCAGCTGACCGGTGGGCTAGCCCCAAAGCTTGCAACAAACAAGGCTCAGCTTCTTCGAGACGCAGCAGAGACGCTCGGGTTCAAGCTTGACGACTCTTCCTCACGCGAGCTGGTAAGTGCCATCGAATGGCACAGATATGCCATGGTCGAGCCAACACTTGAGTCCGCAGAGCGCATGACTAGTTCAGTGGCCCCAGCCAAGTTCCTGGAGCTTTTCGCTGCATTTGAAAACTTGAAGCAGGAACGTCGAGTGATCGACTGGGAGGATGTGCTTCTGCTTTGCATCGGTTTGATGCGTGCTGAGCCGAGAATGCTCGAACACTTTCAGCAGCAGTATCGCTTCTTCACCGTTGATGAATACCAAGACATTTCGCCGCTCCAGCAGGCTCTTCTGGAAACCTGGCTGGGAGATAGGCAAGACATCTGCGTAGTAGGGGATCCGCGTCAGACCATCTATTCGTTTGCCGGCGCATCCAGCAGTTTCTTGCTTGGATTCGAGAGTGACTATCCGCAAGCACAGGTTTTTGAGCTAAATCGCAACTACAGATCTTCGACTGAGATTGTCGACTATGCGAACAGGATCCTTGGACCGGATCTGACAGCTATGCGTCCACTAAGCGCCAAACCCAAGTTCACTGAGTATGCCTCTGCTGCCAAGGAGGCGGACGGCATTGCTCTGAAGATAAAGGTTTTGCTTGAGTCTGGATACGCTGCATCCCAGGTGGCAGTTTTGGTTCGCGCTAACCATCAGCTGGAGCCAATCGAGAATGCGCTGCGTGGGCTTGGTTTGCCTATTCAGGTAAGAGGCGCTGGCCGGTTCTTTGCAAAACCCGAGATTGCGCAAGCGATGATTGCGATCCGTGCTCTTGGAGTAGCGGAATCCGATAAGCCTTTGTTTGCTCAAATTTCTGATGTGGTCAGTTCCTTGGGCTGGCGCTCAACTGGTGAGGGTGAAAAGTGGCAGAACCTCAACTGGTTCTTTGAGGTGCTGGACGAGTTGGGTGAATCAGTCAGCACCGCAGATTACATTCGCGAACTTCAAGAACGTGAGCGCTCTGGCCATGAACCGATGGCTGACGCCATCACCCTGGCCACCGTGCACTCAACCAAGGGTTTGGAGTGGCGAGCAGTCTTCATTGCCGGAGTAAACAAGAACTCTTTCCCGTCTACCTACTCGCAAACGCCTGAGCAGCTCAATGAGGAGCGCAGGCTTTACTTTGTTGCAGTGACAAGAGCCCAAGAGCACCTTGAGGTTTCACACTCGCTAGACCGAGGAGCGTCTGAGTTCTTGTCGATTTAGCGACAGCCGCAGTTTGCTTGAGCTAACTCCAGCTCCATTACCCCTTGACCTCGGTCTAATCTCACCGCCTTAGTTTTTGTCTCTGGCAAGGGATTGTCGATGCGTTCAAGCGTTCTTGCAAGAACTAGACCAGCGGCAAACAAAGTTGATGCGCTATCGGCCAAGTCTCTTTCTAGGTAATCAAGTTGGGTGGCAATTGCGTGCCATGAGTTATCAGATCGCAGAGTTTCTAATTGCAGGCAACCTAGGCATGGAGTGATTCCAGGCAATACCAGGTGAGAAATCTCAACCCCACCCTCATCAAAAATCACCTGCAGGTGAGGGATGTCTCGACTCAACCAGCGCTGATACAAGCTCGGGTTAATCACGTCGGTGCCAACTAGCACCGCGAGGTCAACACGGTCATAGCCAGAGGTAATTCGATTGTGGTGTTGAACTTCAAGTTCTCCAGCAAGTAAATCTCTAGCGGCCGTAGCTCTTGGTTTGCCCGCGCATTCGACCGGATACCCCAGTTGCCCAAAGTCTGCTTTGGAAACTCGAACTTGGTCATCAGTCAGCAAAACGCCAATTCCTGCGGCAGCGAGGCCCCTGGCTAGGGTCAACCCAAACGGGCTCATCGAACTCATAAAAATTCGTGAGCTCTTCCTGCTTTTCATTGCGACGGCTGGGTCGAGATCTGTGCTTGCGAAAAGGCGGAGAATCTCTCGAAATCGAAGTTGTACTTCATCTTCTCCAAGTTCGGGAAGCATGGAGCTTGACCTGCGTAAGTAGCTGCCAAGTCGGGCGAGCAAATCGGATACCTCGCCAGAATCAGCGGTCGCCATTTTTGCAAGAAGCTCAACCTGCTGATCGGCGACCCCGGCCTCCAGGTAATCCAAAGCCCTTTGCGCACCTGCGCTCAGCTCGGACAAAACCAGTGGGTTTTTGTATCCGTACTGCCGAGTTTTTTCATCCAGGTAAAGCCTTGCAAGACCCGGGTTTATTTGCCTGACCATCCCAAGATGGTTGCATCTTTACTCACAGCAGGCTTTTGACTCTCCACAGCCCTAGTTGCCGAGTAGGTCCCGTAGTTGAGAGTCCCAGTCGTCGCCAGGATTCGAGAGTCTTGCAATAAGTAGCTGGGGATCCTGGATCTCCTCGACTGAAGGCAGTTGATCTGGATGGGAAATTAGCCGGTCACGCACCTCATGCCCAAGCTCGCTTGCTACTTTGGTCCACAATGCTTCGCACTCGCGAACAAGCTTGGGTGTTAGCTCTAGCCCCAACAAAGTGGCGAATGCTTTTTGACTTATGCCTGCCGAAGAGCGGCGGCGGCGGAAGAGCTCGGACATCGCGGCCGCACTGGGTAAACGCTTTGTGGCCTCGTTTGTCACGCTGTCCACCCAGCCCTCTACTAAGGCGAGGGTGAATTCGATGCGGGAAAGTGCAAGCTCTTGCTCGGGAGTGCGGGCTGCCAAGGCAGAGCTCATCTCAATGACGTGATTCACCTGGTCTGGAGAACTCAAGTCAACCTGTTCTGCTAGTTCTTGGATCGACTCAGTATCAATGGTGAGTCCAGCTGCGAACTCTCTAACTTGAGAAACGATGCGTTCCCGAAGATAGGGGTTTGCGCTGAAGAGCCCAGTCATGACTAACTCTCTCGTCGCGAGGTAAATCAACAGCTCAGTCTTTGGAGTCTCCAAACCCTCCATAATCGCTGCGAGGTTCTGGGTTACAAACCCTGGCCTGTCGCTCAATGGGATTCCTATTTCAGAACCCAAGACAGCATCTGAGGCCAATCGGCCGGCTGCCTGTCCAAGTTGCATCGCAAAGATTGTCGCGCCGGCGTTGCCTAGAAAGTTTGCTGCGGTTCCCAAAGACTCAGCAAACTGCTCCGGTAGAGCTTTGCCTAGATTTTCACTCAGCGCCTTGGACATGCTGGTTGCAATCGGCTCACTCAGTTCCTTGAACAGGGGCATCGCGTCTTGGACCCACATAGACCTGGTCAACAGCTTGGGTGGTTGAGTCGAGCCAAAGTCAGTTACCTCGTTGAGCCAGAGCAGCGCAATGGCAATGGCCTTTGGGATTTCGTTGGTTAGTGACTCTGAAGCTTTTGTCTCGGCTGATTTGGCGAGTGTCACGCCTTGCCCCAGGGCCAACTCCCAATTCACAGAGCCCGCGGACTGGGAGAACATCGACTGCAAATTCGAGAACATCGAGGTCAGCATTCCAGGGTTGTTTACTAGGCCCGAAATCTGCTCCATAGCCTTTGGATCAATTTGCCCAGATTCAATTAGCTGACGAATCAGTCGTTCCAAA
>ERZ1022756.423-NODE-423-length-12286-cov-8.643283_pt1 | contig 12286 bp, 14 predicted proteins | sample MGYA00520902_ERZ1022756 | MGnify/ENA primary metagenome ERZ1022756 (study PRJEB33162, sample SAMN09537601) | freshwater metagenome | isolation source: freshwater | place: Canada:Alberta | collected 2017-07 | study: EMG produced TPA metagenomics assembly of the... | reverse complement strand
TTTGCCAGAGCATGGCATGCCGCCATCGCCGACAGTTATCTCAACCTTGAAATGGACGTGATTCGGCGGCTTCGCGAAGGCGACCTGAAGACCGCCGACGGCGACAAGTTCGACTTTGCCAATGCCATCCGCCTGCTCGCCGCTAACCGCGACCATGCGGCGCGCAGCCCGAACACGGTCCGCGATGTCACCGCTGCCGAAGTGCGCGCGTCGATCGACCGCAAGATCGAAGACATCCGGCGGCGCCTCGCCCGACAGAAGGCCGCCGCGGATGGAAACGCCGAATGAGCAAGCCTTTCGAAGAAATGATCAACGATGAGTCTGAGGACGGCGCAAAGCTTCGCCGGATACTCATCAAGGAAATGGATCAGACCCAAAGAAACAGCTTCGATTACATGTGGGAATACCGGGCGCGCCGCGAACAGCTGTCCCCGCCGGGCGATTGGCGGGTGTGGATGATCATGGCGGGGCGCGGTTTCGGGAAGACCCGCGCCGGCGCTGAATGGGTCAGAATGATTGCCGATGTCCATCCTGACGCCCGGATCGCGCTGATCTCGTCATCGTTGGCCGAAGCGCGCGCTGTCATGATCGAGGGGGAGAGCGGCTTGATGGCGATTGTCGATCCTGCCCGCCGTCCGGTTTACGAACCTTCGCTGCATCGCATCCGATTCCCTAACGGGGCGCAGGCGCAGCTGTTCTCTGCCGCCGAACCCGAAGGCTTGCGCGGTCCGCAGCACAGTCACGCCTGGTGTGATGAAATCGGCAAGTGGCCGCTCTCGCATGAACGGGCAACGCGCTGCTGGGATAACCTGCTGCTGGGCCTGCGATTGGGCAGCGACCCGCGGATTGCCGTGACCACCACGCCGCGCGCTGTCCCGCTGGTGCAGCGATTGGTGGGGCAGGCCGAAGCCGGGGGGGAGGTCGTCATCACTCGCGGCACCACGGGCGATAATACCGAACACCTCGCCAAACGCTTCATCGAGGCCATCGCCAGTGAATTTACCGGCACCCAATTGGAACGGCAGGAAATCGGCGGCGAATTGCTGGAGGATATCGAGGGCGCGCTGTGGACGCGATCCCTGCTGGAACAGGCGCGCGAAGATGGCGCCGTGGCCGAACCGGCGCGCGTGGTGGTGGCCGTCGATCCGCCGGCCAGCGCGGGCGGCGACGAATGCGGGATCATTGTCGCGGCGCTGGGCACAGACGGCATTGCCCGCGTCCTGGCCGATTGTTCAATCGGCGGCGCGGCCCCGGCGCAATGGGCGCAGCGGGTTGCCGATGCAGCGCGCGAATGGAACGCCGACCGGGTGGTGGCCGAAGCCAACCAGGGCGGCGCGATGGTCGACAGCGTGCTGCGCGCTGCCGACCGGGCGCTGCCGGTCAAACTGGTGCACGCCAGCCGCGGCAAAATCGCCCGGGCAGAGCCGGTCGCGGCGCTCTATGCCGCAGGCCGGGTGCGCCATGTCGGGGTGTTCGCCCGACTGGAAGACCAGCTTTGCGGGCTACTGACGGGCGGGACCTATGCCGGACCAGGCCGCAGCCCTGACCGCGCCGATGCTGCCGTATGGGCACTGACGGAACTGCTGCTGGGCCGCACCGCAAGCCCCAGCGTGCGGCAAATCTAACCAAAGGACATCCCATGGCATTGCTCGACATTTTCCGCTCCGCCTCCAAGGGCGGGGAACGCACCCGCGTGCCTTTGGCATCGGGCCTTTCCCACGGGTGGCATCAGGCCTTCCACGGCAGTTCTGCGGCGGGCAGCTATGCCTATGAGCGCGCTATCACCGAAGGCTTTCTCGCCAACCCCATCGCCCAACGGTCGGTGCGGCTGCTGGCCGAGGGGATTGGTCAAGCTCCGCTGACCTGTTCTGACCCACGGCTGACGGCGCTGGTGACCGCGACGAGCGCCGGCCAATCCCTTATCGAAACGCTCGCCGCGCATCTGCTGCTGCATGGCAATGGCTATGTGCAGATTCTCAAGGATGCCAGCGGCACGCCGGTAGAACTTTTCGCGCTGCGCCCTGACCGGGTGCGGGTCGTGCTCGACACCAACGGCTGGCCCTGCGGCTATGACTACAACGTGTCCGGACACGCCGCACGCCTGCCGCTTGAGGACGAGGACGGGTGGCCCGGCGTCATCGCCATCCGGGCGATGCACCCGCTTGACGATCACTGCGGCGCCGGCGCGCTGGAGGCGGCGTGGCAGGCGGTGCTGATCCACAATGCCGCGACCCACTGGAACCGTGCACTGCTGGAAAACGCGGCGCGGCCTTCCGGCGCGCTGGTTTATGAATCGGGCGAAGGGGCGACGCTGGCGCATGATCAGTTCGAACGGCTGAAGCGTGAACTGGACCTGGCGTTCTCCGGCGCGGCCAACGCGGGACGACCGATGCTGCTCGACGGTGGGCTCAAATGGCAAAGTATGGCGCTGACCCCCGCCGACATGGACTTCGCGACGCTGAAAAGCGCAGCCGCGCGCGACATTGCGCTGGCCTTCGGGGTGCCGCCTATGCTGCTCGGCCTGCCGGGTGACAACACCTACGCCAATTATCGGGAGGCCAACCGGGCGCTGTGGCGGCTGACCCTGCTGCCGCTCGCCGAAAAGCTGTTTGCAGCGCTGCGTGAAGGCCTCGCCCCGTGGTTCCCCGACGCCAAGCTCGGCATCGACCTCGACCAGGTACCCGCCCTGTCCGAAGACCGTGAGCGGCTGTGGTCGCAAGTCTCCGACGCCGATTTCCTGAGCCGCGCGGAAAAGCGCCAGATGCTGGGCCTGAGCCCCGAGGAGACTGCCCAATGAGCCGTGAAGACATTCTCGCCAGCCTGATGGCACAAGCCCGCGAGGAAGGGGCCGATCTGGTATCCCTGCGCGCTATCGTCGAGGAAGCGAGTGCGCTCTCAACCGACCGGGCGCTGGAGCGGCTTGGGCTTGGTGATTCCGGCGCGGAAAGCGATCTGGTTGAATTACGCGAATTGCTGAAAGCTTGGCGGGACGCGAAGACGAGCGCATGGAAGGCGTTCGTCGATTGGCTGATCCGCGGCGCGCTGGCGCTGCTGCTGATCGGGATCGCGGTCCGGCTTGGCGCGTGGGACCGGCTGTGAGCATCGCTCAGGCGCCCATCCGCTTTGCAGGCTATGCCGCGCTGTTCGATATTGCCGATGCCGGGCGTGATACGATCCGGCGCGGGGCCTTTGCCAAAACCCTGGCGGCCCGCACCGCGCCGCTGCCGCTGTACTGGCAGCACCGCCCCGACCAGCCAATCGGCGTGATTGAGTGCATATCGGAAGACGCCCGCGGCCTGCGCGTGATCGCCCGCATCGAGCGACCTGACAGCCGCGCCGCACACTTGCTGACCCAGGGCGAGGTCAACGGCCTCAGCTTCGGCTTCCGCACCCGTGCAGCGCGCCAAACCGGTGCGGGGCGCGAACTGCTGGAGATCGACTTGTTCGAAGTCAGCCTGGTCTCGCATCCGCTTCACCATCTTGCCCGGGTTCACATGGTCGGCTGACCGCTTGCGCCCGCCCTTCTCTCCGACCGGCCGCCACTGGGGCGGCCTTTTTTCTGCCCAACCGAAAGGCCACTGCCCCATGGAAAATGCCCCTGCTCCCGCCAACTCCGCCGCCGATCCGCTGGACGCCAGCTTTGATATCATCGCCCGGCAGGACCAAACCGATGCCGCTGTCGCTGCCCTGCGCGGTGATGTGGACGAGGTGAAATCCCGGCTCGACAAGGTTGCCCGGGCGGCCAGCCGTCCGGCAATGGGCGCCGCCGCCGCCGCGCCGGAGGTCAAGAGCTTCGTCGATGGCTACCTGCGCCGTGGCCGCGAGACTGAATTGAAGTCGATCACCGGCACGCCGCCGGGTGACGGAGGGTTTGCCGTGCCGCGCCAGATCGATGCGGTGATCGCATCGCGGCTGGCCGAGATCAGCCCGATCCGTGCCATCGCGCAGGTGGTGCAGACCGGCACCGGCGGTTACCGCAAGCTGGTTGCGACGACCGGCGTCGCTTCGGGATGGGTCAGCGAGACCGCTGCGCGCCCCGAAACGACCACGCCGCAATTTGCGGAAATCGCGCCGCCGACGGGCGATCTCTATGCCAATCCGGCGGCAAGCCAAACGATGCTCGATGATGCCGCCTTCGATCTCGAAAGCTGGCTCGCCGGGGAAATCGCGACCGAATTCGCGCGGGCAGAAGGGATGGCTTTCGTCCGGGGGACCGGGGCTAACCAGCCCGAAGGCTTCCTCAACACAATCAAGGCGACCGCCGAGGATTCGGTCCGCGCCTTTGGTGCCATGCAATATATCGGCACGGGCAGCGCAACCGGTTTGGGTACGGCGCTTGACGGCAAACTGATCGATCTGATCCACGCGCTGAAATCGGGGCACCGCCAAGGCGCGGTATTCGTGATGAATTCGACCACACTGGCAAGCGTGCGCAAGCTCAAGACCGTTGATGGCGCTTTCGTGTGGCAGCCGGGCCTGGTCGAAGGCCAGCCCGACCGGCTGCTCGGCTATCCGGTGATCGAGGCCGAGGATATGCCCGATGTCGCGGGCGGCGCTTTCCCGATCGCATTCGGCAACTTCCGCCACGGCTACCTGATCGCTGAACGCAGCGCGACCAGCGTGCTGCGCGATCCCTTCACCAACAAGCCGTTCGTGCACTTCTACGCGACCAAGAGGATTGGCGGGAAGGTGCTGGATTCTAACGCGATCAAACTGCTCAAGATCGAGGCCTAATCCACTTTGGCCTTGTTGGGTTCCCCGACCGGCTGACGCGTCCCCTTTCGCCCAGCCGCCGGGCTTTCGCGCCCGCATCGCTTCAGGCCGTTCCCCCCGCCTGACCACAGCGATGCGGGCGCAATCTTTTTCTTGTCGATCATCATCTGGGAGTAACCGCGATGCAGCGGAAAATCGTGCAGCCCCCGGTTCCGGGCGATGCTGCGGTGGCTGAACTCAAGCACTGGCTCGGTATCAGCCGCCCCAACGAAGACGAAACGCTTGGCCTGTTGCTCGATGCCAGCCTGACCATCTGCGAGGCCTTCACCGGCAAGGCCCCGCTGAGGCAAACGGTCGAGGAAATCATCCCGCTGACCGACGGGTGGCACGAACTGGCATCACGCCCGGTTCACGCGCTGACGGCGGCGTCCCTGATCGCCGACGACGGCACCCGAACGGCAGTCACCGCGCTGACCGACGCGCTCGTCTGGCGCGTCGGTGGCAGTGCCTGCGTCCAGCTGCTGCGCCCGTTTGGAGGGCAAGGCATGGCGATTGAGATGGTGGTCGGGATCGCGGCGGACTGGGACAGCCTGCCCGCTGCGCTGCGACACGGCATCATCCGCCTTGCCGCGCACCATTTCCGGGATCGGGATGGGCCGCGCGAAGGGAGGGCCAGCGCAGTCCCGCCAGCCAGCGTCACCGCCTTGTGGCGCCCCTGGCGCGAAATGCGGCTCGGGTGATCCGGGTGACCGGCAGCGGCAGCGCGCTCGTCCAGCGTCTGAAGGGCCGTGCTGCACGGATCGCGGCGAGGGCAACTGCCAGACGCCGCAAAAACTCCGCTGGCCGGCGCGCGGATTGGCACTCGGCTGCCGCCCTGTGGCCCGATTTTCTGGGAGAGACCCGCGATGGAAAATGACCTGCGCGCCGCGCTGATCGCCTGGCTGCGGACTGATCCTGCCCTCGCCGCGATCAACGCGATGGAAGAAGAAGCCCCGCTCAGTGTCACCCCGCCGTGGCTCGGCATTGCCGCCAGCGCCTCCATCGACTGGGGCACCAAGGACCGTCCGGGGCGCGAAATCCGTGTCGCGCTGGAACTGGAAAGCCGCACTGACGAAGCCGCTGCCGATGCCCCGCTGCTGTCCGCGATAGAGCGACGCGTGCTCGATCTGCCGCCATTCCAACCAGGCTTCGAACTCGCCTCGATCCGCTTTTTGCGGTCCCGCAGCGAAGCCCGCAGCGACAATCTGCGGGCCGCCCTGCTCGAATATCGCTTCCGCATCTTCGCCCCGATTTAGGAGTACGTCCCCATGCCCGCACAATCCGGTGCCGCCTTCCTGCTCAAGATCACCAACGGCGCCTCCCCCGCCATCTACCAGACGATTGCAGGCCTCAGGACCACGCAGATGTCGATCAACGGCGACACGGTAGTCGTCACCCACAAGCAATCGGGGGGCTGGCGCGATCTGTTGTCCGGTGCCGGCACCCGATCGGTTTCGGTCAGCGCCGCTGGGATCTTCCTGGGCAGCGCGGCCGAGAACACCGTTCGCGCCCATGCGCTGGGCGGGACGCTCGACGATTACGAACTTTCCTTCGAAGACGGCGCGAAGCTGCGCGGGAGGTTCATTGTCCAGCGGTTGGATTACGCTGGCGATTTCAATGGGGAACGCAGCTACACGCTACAGCTTGAAAGCTCCGGGCCGGTGGTGCCGGCGTGATCGCCGCTGCCAATCCGCTGCGCGGTGAAAGCACTCTCGCTGTCGCAGGTGTGACCTATGTGCTGCGTCCAAGCTTCGAGAATCTTGTGCTGGCCGAAGGCGAACTGGGCTCGTTGTTCGCACTGGTCGAACGCGCGGCGGGGGGCGCTTTGACCCTGACCGAGATCACGACGCTGCTGTGGCATTGCCTGCCGAGTGACGGTCGGCCCGACCGCCTTGCCGTCGGTCAGGCGGTGCTGGCGATGGGGCTGGTTGGTGCCACAACGCCAGTGCGCGCGGTGCTCGCGCAGGTGCTTCAGGGCGAGGCATGACCGCCACCTTCGGCGATGCCACAGCCCGCTGGTGCGCGCTGGCGGCAAGCCTGCTGGGCTGGCGGCCTGCCGAATTCTGGAACGCGACACCCGCGGAACTGGCGATGGCACTCGCCGCGCCGGATGACCTTGCCGCCTTTCCCCCGCCAAGCCGCGACACAATCGCCCGCATGATGGAGCGCGACGCCGATGACTGACAATTTCGAAGAATTGGTGATCGATGTGCGCGCCCGCACCGATGGCTTTGCCAGCGACGTCGAGGCCATGCGCCGCTCGCTGGACGGATCGCTGATCGACGGGTTCGGGCGCGCTGGCAATGTCCTCGAACGCGGCCTGCTGAGCGCGTTGCGGCGGGGCAGCCTCGGCTTTGACGACCTGAAGCGGGTCGCTTTCAACGCGCTGTCCGAAATCGCCGGTTTTGCTGTGCAATCCGGGATCGGCCGCCTGTTCGGCGGAGGCAGCGGAAGCAGCAGCGGCGGGATCGGCAGCCTTCTGGGCAATTCCATCGGCGCTCTGTTGGGCCTGCCCGGCCGGGCAACAGGCGGTCCGGTTGCGCCGGGACGCGCCTATGTCGTGGGGGAGCGCGGGCCGGAAGTCTTCGTCCCCACGGCGGCAGGACGGGTAGAAACCGGCTCTGCCGCTGCGCCTGGGCGCGACGTCCGCGTGGCGATCCAGGTCGCTGTGCCGCGCGGGCAGGCTGCCCCCACCGCGATGCAGCGGTCATCACGCCAGATCGCCAGCGCCGTACGTCGCGCCCTGCAACAGGTTTGAAAGAGAGCGCATCATGGCATTCTGGCTGGCACGCGAACGCCGCGCGCAGGAAAGCACTTTCATGCAGCGGTTCGATCCGCGCTTCTGGACAGTCAATTTCCCGCGTCCCTCCATGGCATCGGTGATCACGACCGGTCCCGATAGCCTGCGGGTGGATGTCGAACTGCATCATGCAGGCGAGCTGGTCGGGCTGATCTGGCACAGCATCGACACGCTCGATCACCCCTTGCTCGCCTATGCAACGGATCGCGATTATTCGAACACGACCCTCAGCTTCCGGTGGCAATCGGACGGAGTGATTGCGCTGGACCAGCCCAATGGCCCGACGCTGACGATCGAGGGGCGCGATGCTGCAGGGCTACCGCGCATCTGGTACATCCGCTTGTGGAATTACGCGCAAGGCACGCCGTCCGATGCGCGCGTCACGCTGCCGTTCTCGGCGCTGGAAAGCGGGTACGTTCTTCCGGGCGAACCGATCAATCCGCGCGATATCGACCGGATGTTCATTTCGCTGGTCGCGCCGGGGCATATCCCGGGCAGCACCGCGCCCTTGCCTGCGCGGTTCGAGGGATCAGCCACCATGTCCGATATCCTTGCGGACGGTGCACGGGCAATGATCGAGCTGGGTGACGTGCTGGTTCCCCCGCATGGCGAGCGCATGGCGACAGCCTATGACGATGCCTATAACCAGACCCCGGCGCGGCTGCTGCGTGCAGTAAGCGGGCTCGGCTACCGCGATGACATCGTCCACTATGTCGGGATGAGCCACTTCATGCGGCTCGCGCGGCAGTCTGACGGAGCGCTAAAGGCTGCTCCGGGGGGCGGTCTGTCAGCACCGGCAGCGATGTGGCACGGCGATTTCTTGGCGCGGGCGCGCGAAGACGAATTCACGGTGATCGTCTCCCTGTCGTACGAGCTGTTCGACGCCTATTGCCCGGAAAGCTGGAAGCAGCGCACGGCCAGCGGCGCGCCGGCCCTGACCGGATGGGTGCCGCCCTCGACCCTGCTTTCGCCCGCCAATGCGCAGGGCATGGGGTGGCTGGCCAATGTGGCAGAACGGTTCGTTACCCTGCTCGATCAAGCCGGGCTTCCGATCCGTTTCCAGATCGGCGAGCCGTGGTGGTGGGTTACGCCCGCGCGCGAAATCTGTCTGTATGACGATGCGGCAAAGGCCGCATTCGGCGGCAATCCCCCCGTCATTGCGAACATCACGGCGCCCTTGAACGCGGCGGCCAAGACATTGCTGGATCAGGCGGGCGCACTGCTGGCGCAATCGACAGCCGCGCTGACCCAGGCGGTGCGCACCGCAGCGCAAGGGCCGTCCGAGGTGCTGCTGCTAGCCTTCACCCCGACTGTTCTCGACCCTGCAACGCCGGAACTTTACCGCGCCAACCTGCCGGTCGGATGGGCTACCCCTGCCTTCGACCGGTTGCAGCTTGAGGATTATGACTGGCTGACCGCCGGAGCCGATGCGGCGCGGCGGGCGGCCTATGCCTTTGTCGATGCGAGGCTTGGCTATCCGCTTGCCGATCAGGATTACTTTGCAGGCTTCGTCCTCGATCCAGCTGATGCAGAGTTATACTGGACCCGCATCGACGCGGGGATCGACGAAGCCGCAGCGCGCGGCGTCCCGCGCCGCTACGTCTGGGCGCTGCCGCAGATTACCCGCGATGGCTACACCCGTCTCGCCACTTCACCGGAGCAAGCCATGGATCCCTTCGACGACGTGCCTTACCCTTTCGCGTTGGGGCGGAGCGCCTCGGTTGCGCCCGAATTCTCGACCTCTATTGCGGTGACGGCTTCGGGGCATGAACGGCGCAATTCGCTGTGGTCGGACGCGCGGCTCCACTTTGATGTCGGCCCGGGCATCCGTTCGGAAAGTGAGCTGTCCGCTCTCATCGCCTTTTTCCGGGCACGGCGCGGTCCAGCGCGCGGATTCCGGCTGACTGATCCCTTCGACAACAGTTCCAACGGGATGACCGGCGCGCCCTCCATGACCGATCAGCTGATCGGGGTAGGCGACGGCGTGCGCGCCGACTTCCAGCTGATCAAATCCTATGGCGGCGCCGAGCCGCAGGTGCGCCCCATCACCCGCCCGCGTGCCGGCACAATCGTGATCAGCATCGGTGGAGCGCCAAGTACCGCCTGGACGCTGGGCGAAAAGGGCATGGTCCGCTTGGCCGCTGCGCCGCCGGACGGAGTTGAGGTACGCGCAGGCTTCCGCTTCGATGTGCCGGTGCGCTTTGCCGAAGACCGGCTCGATGTCTCAGCGGTCAATTTCGCTGCTGGTGAAGCCCCATCGGTTCCGTTGATCGAAGTCAGGGAAAGCGCATGATGCGCGTGTTTTTCGACCGCGAGCTGGACACGGTGGCGACCTTCTGGCGCATCTACCGTCGTGACGGAGCCGCGCTTGCTTTCACCAGCCATGATCGCGACCTGTCCTTCGGCGGTATCCGCCATCTCGCCGCGCCGGGCATGATCCCGGCCGCGATCCGCCTGACGTCCGAGCTATCCGATGACAGCGCCGAGGTGCAGGGCGTGCTCAACCACGGTTCAATTCGTGACGCGGACCTGGCCGCTGGCCTGTTCGACGAGGCAGCGATAGAGATCGGCGCGGTCGACTGGACCAGCCTCGATCACCACACCCTTTACACTGGGCAGATCGGCCGGATCGAGGATGACAGCACCCAATTCGCGGCCGAATTGCGCTCGACCAAAAGCCTGCTGGAACAAGATCTCGTGCCGCGCACCAGCCCGACGTGCCGCGCCACGTTTTGCGAACGTGGGTGCGGGCTTTCAGCGACGCGGTTCACTTCGGTCCGCCCGCTCGCCGCGGTCGATCTCGACACCAACCGAGTGCGTTTCGCCGGGCTGGACGGCGAGGCTTACATCGATGGCAGACTGCGCTTCTTGGCGGGGCCGCAGACCGGTTTTGCCTTCGGCGTGATCGATGCCGAGGGCGATTGGCTGGTGCTGGATCGTCCGTTGGTGTCCGGCACGCCGATTGAAACGCGGGCACAGCTGCGGGAGGGCTGCGATCACAACATCGCGACCTGTGCCAGTCGCTTCGGCAATGCCGCCAATTTCCGGGGCGAACCATTCCTGCCGGGCAATGATCTGCTCGCCCGTTATGGCCAACCGTGAACGATCCTGGCGCCGCCCTTGCTGATGCTGCGCTTGCCCAGATCGGCTGCGTGTTCAGGTTGTATGGACGCGATCCTGCTACCGGGCTGGACTGCGTTGGCCTGGTCACGAACGCGCTTGCCAAAGTCGGCGGGCACCCGGTCGCGCCGATTGGTTACGGACTGCGCAACATCGGCGTGGATCAATGGCTGCCGCTCGCACAACGATCAGGCCTTGTGCTGGCGTCAGGGGCAATTCGCACTGGCGACGTGCTGTTGATCGCTTTCGCCTATGGCCAGCACCATCTTGCGATCGCCGTCGACGCGGTGAACGTGGTCCATGCCCACGCCGGGTTGCGACGCGTGGTTCTCCAGCCGCGCGATCCGGACTGGCACGTCCACGCTAAATGGCGCCTTGCCCCCCCAACGGAAAGCTGAAAACATGGCGACTTTGGTTCTTACCGCCCTTGGCACGGCCATCGGCGGCCCGATCGGTGCGTCGATCGGTGCGTTGATCGGACAGCAGGTTGACGCCCGGATATTCCGCCCGGGCGGGCGTGAAGGGCCGCGGCTGCGCGAGTTGACGATCAGCACCTCCAGCTATGGACAACCCATTCCGCGCCAGTTCGGCCGGATGAGGGTCGCAGGAACGGTGATCTGGTCGACTGATTTGGTGGAAAGCACGCGTAAGGAAAAGGGCCGCAAGGGCCAGCCATCGACCACGGTATACGCGTACTCCGCCTCTTTCGCGGTCGCCCTGTCCAGCACACCGATTGCCCGGATCGGTCGCATCTGGGCAGATGGCAATCTGCTGCGCGGCGCCCAGGATGACCTGAAGGTCGGCGGCACTTTGCGGATCTATCGCGGGTTCGGTGACGACCGGGTCGATCCGCTGATCGCCGCCGCAAAAGGGAGCAGCGCGCCAGCCTTCCGCGACTGCGCCTACGTCGTGTTCGAAAATCTGGAACTCGGCGATTACGGCAACCGCATCCCTGCGCTGAGCTTCGAGATTTTCGCCGATGGTGGGGATGAAAGCGTGTCGTTAGCGCAGCTGGTGCCGCTGGCCGCATCGTCCGCGGACTCTTCCCCCTTGGCCCACACGCGCGGTTTCGCAGACGAAGGAGGTGCGCTGGCCGCTACGCTGACAGCGATCGATCAAGTAATCCCGCTTGCCTGTGTGTCCGGCAGCGAAGGGTTAACTGTCGCGCCGCGCGCATCTTTGGGGGGCACGGCCGTGACCTTGCCGGCGCCGCTTGCGCCTGATGATCCCAATCAAGGCGACACCCGCCACCGGCAACGCGCAGGTGTCCCGGCGCGCAACCCCGCCGCACTGCGTTATTATGATGAAGATCGCGATTATCAGACGGGCGTGCAGCGTGCGGCTGGCGCACGGCAGGCGGGGCGCGAACTGATGATCGATCTGCCTGCGACCATGATCGCCAGCGGCGCGCGGCAACTCGCCAACGACAGCGCAAACCGGGCGCGCTGGCAGCATGAGACCGTAACCTGGCGCATCGGGGAGCTTGACCCGCGCCTCATCCCGGGAACCGTAGTCCGCATCCCGGATCTGCCCGGACAATGGTTGCTTCGCAGTTGGGAGTGGCTTGACCGGGGCATCGCGCTTGAACTTGAGCGGCTTGCCCCCACCGGGGGG
>ERZ1022756.422-NODE-422-length-12338-cov-10.912888_pt1 | contig 12338 bp, 9 predicted proteins | sample MGYA00520902_ERZ1022756 | MGnify/ENA primary metagenome ERZ1022756 (study PRJEB33162, sample SAMN09537601) | freshwater metagenome | isolation source: freshwater | place: Canada:Alberta | collected 2017-07 | study: EMG produced TPA metagenomics assembly of the... | reverse complement strand
CGCGGCTGACCCAGTTTGAGCGCTACCAGCTCTTGATCGATACCGACACAGCGCCTGCTGATGGAGTGCGCAACAGCCGCCAAAGCAGCACCTTGCAGCTCATCCAGCAACCCACCCTCAGCCATCAGGCCGAGTTGACTTGGCGCATTGGCTTGGTGTTCACCGCCTTCAACATGGTTTTGCTTGCGCTGGCCCTTTCCGCGGTCAATCCCCGAGTGGGCCGCAGTTACCACCTAGGCCTGGCCCTGTTTGTTTTTGTGGCGTATTACAACATGCTGAATGTGGGCCAAAGTTGGATCAGCACAGGACAGGTGGGGGCCCTGTCTTTTGTGCTGGCCCTGCACGGAGGCATTTTGATTCTGGCTTTGCTGTGGCTCAGCTGGCGTCATATGAACTGGAGCTGGCGCAACTGGGCGCCATCCTTTCGCCAGGACAAAGAGGCCGTCGCATGAAAACCGTACGTCGCTTGTTGTTTGGTGAAATCAACCGGGCCGTCTTCTTTGTGGCTTTGGGCTTTCTCGCGCTGTTTCTGTTTTTCGACATGGTGGACGAGCTACAGGCCTTGTCACGATTCGGCAGCCAAGGCTATTTGCTGCAGCACGCCCTGCTCTTCATCACGCTCAAAATTCCCGCCCACCTTTACGAGTTGTTGCCCATCTCGGTCCTGATTGGCAGCATTTTTGTGATGGCCCGTTTAGCGCAAAGTTCTGAGTTCACGATTTTGCGAACCGGGGGGCTGGAGCCCTGGCTTGCTTTGAGTTCGCTGCTCAAACTGGGGCTGGTTTTCGTCGCTTTGACTTTCTTCTTGGGCGATTACGCAGCCCCATGGTCCGAACGACAAGCCCAGCAAATCAAAGCCCCATTTCAAGGCCAATTGACATTGGGAAAAACAGGAGCATGGCTACGGGAAAAGCAAGACTCACAACAATACGCAGTGAATGTGCGTCGCTTTGACGGGATTGACCAGATGGAGGATGTGCGTATCCACGCCTTCAATGAGCGCGGTCAACTGCTGGCCATCACCACGGCAAGTCTGGCACGCATTGAGCCAGGTCAGTGGCAACTCAGACAGGTGGACCACAAGTCCATGTTGCCCGCCAGCGCCAACAAACCGGCGCAGTTCAGTGCCACCCAATTGGATCAACAGACTTGGCCGACCAACATCAGCGCCGACATGGTGGCTGCCGCCCTGCTCAGCCCGGACCGTATGAGCACTTGGGAGCTGTTTGGTTATATGCGGCATCTGACGGTGAACAACCAAAACGCACAACGCTACGAAATCGAGTTCTGGCGCAAAGTGTTCTACCCCTTGAGTTGCCTGGTGATGTTGGTGCTGGCCCTGCCCTTTGCCTATCTGCATTTCCGCTCGGGCCAGATTGCGGGTCACGTCTTTGGCGGCGTTCTGGCCGGCATCAGTTTTGCACTGCTCAACAATGTCTTCAGCTTCATCGGCAATTTGCAAAACTGGCAACCTCTGCTGACATCAGCAGCACCCGCGCTTTTGTACAGTGCCGTCTCTTTGGGAGCTTTTTGGTGGATGGTGCTTCGGCGATGAGCGCAGCCTTGAATTCCGCAATCGGCGTGGTGCTGTTTGCCCACGGTTCACGTGATCCGCTTTGGCGTTTACCTATCGACGCCGTTGCTGAACTCATCAAGGGGCAGTGGCCTGACATGTCTGTCGCCGTGGCATTTCTGGAACTGACCCCACCAGACCTGACCAGCTCTGTCGAGCAGATGATGAAACAGGGCCTGTCTCATGTGCGCATCGTGCCCATGTTTCTGGGTGTTGGGCGCCACGCGCGCGAGGATTTGCCGCAGATCGTACGCGGATTGTCCGAGGCTTATCCGCAGATGCACTTCGAACTGGCACCGGCCATTGGCGAACACCCGGCCATGACAGCGTTGATGGCCCACATTGCGGTGGGCCACTCACCGCCCAACATAGATTGATAAAGCATAATACGGGAAATCCATATACCCATTGACATATGAACCTTCACCAATTCCGTTTCGTCCAGGAAGCAGCCCGCCGCAACCTGAACCTGACTGAAACTGCCAAGGCCTTGCACACATCTCAGCCGGGCGTTTCCAAAGCCATCATCGAACTGGAAGAGGAACTGGGCATCGAAATTTTCGCCCGTCATGGCAAGCGGCTCAAGCGCATCACCGAACCCGGTGAACACGTGTTGCAAAGCATCGAACTGATCATGCTCGAAGTCGCCAACCTGAAAAAAATTGGGGAGCAATTCAGCACCCAGGACAGCGGGACCCTCTCGATTGCGACCACCCACACCCAGGCACGCTATGTTCTGCCGGTACCCGTGGCCAAATTGCGTGAAAAATATCCCAAAGTCAACATCAGCCTTCACCAGGGAGCACCGGATCAGGTGGCCAAAATGCTGCTGGACGATACCGCTGAAATCGGGATTGCCACAGAATCCCTGTCGGCCTACGAAGACTTGGTCACCCTGCCTTGCTACGAGTGGCAACACGTGCTGGTCCTGCCCCTGGATCACCCCCTGGCCGCGAAGGCCAACTTGTCACTCGCGGACATTGCCAGCGAGCCCCTGATCACCTACCACCCTTCTTTTACCGGACGAAGCCGGATTGACCAGGCTTTTGCCGCCAAAAAAATCACCCCTCGCATTGCTTTGGAGGCGATCGACTCGGACGTCATCAAGACCTATGTCCGCCTGGGGCTGGGTATTGGGATCGTGGCCGAAATGGCCGTACAAGACGATCCGGTCAAAGACCTGGCCGTTCGTCCTTTGGGTAACCTGCTGGGCATGAACGTGGCCCGCGTGGCCTTCAAACGAGGCGCTTACTTGCGCCAATTTGTTTACCAATTTGCTGAGATGCTCAGTGATCGACTCACCGCACCCTTGGTCACTCGGGCCATGACCGGTCCGGTCAACGATTACGAACTTTGAACCTGCCATGAACGCACGCACACCTGCCATTGTTTCTAAAGCGCCCCAAATGGGGACCACCATCTTCACGGTCATGTCGGCTCTGGCTGCCGAAAAAAATGCCGTCAATCTGGGTCAAGGCTTTCCGGATTTTCCTTGCGACCCGCGCCTGCCGGCCTTGGTCAACGATGCCATGCGCGAGGGTCTGAACCAATACCCACCCATGACGGGTGTGGCACCGCTGCGTGAAGCTGTCTCGCAGAAAGTCCGAAGACTCTATGGGCGACACTACGACCCCGTCAGCGAAATCACGGTCACTGCAGGCGCCACACAGGCCATCTTGACCATTGTCTTGGCCATCGTGCACCCAGGCGACGAGGTCATCGTGCTCGAACCCTGCTACGACAGTTATGTGCCCAACATCGAGTTGGCAGGTGGTGTGGTGGTGCGTGTGCCACTGACTCCCGGCAGTTTTCGGCCGGATTTTGACAAAATCCGATCCGCCATCAGCCCCCGTACACGGGCCATCTTGATCAACTCGCCCCACAACCCCAGCGGCATGATTTGGTCAAAGCAGGACATGTTGACTTTGCAAGACCTTCTGGCGCCCACCGACATCGTGCTGATCAGCGACGAAGTCTATGAGCACATGGTCTACGCCCCCAACCAGCACTGGAGTGCTGCCCATTTTGACGGCCTGGCTGCGCGTGCCTTCATCGTCTCCAGTTTCGGCAAGACCTACCATGTCACAGGCTGGAAAGTAGGCACCGTTGCAGCGCCTGCGGCCTACAGCGCCGAGTTTCGCAAAGTGCACCAGTTCAATGTGTTCACGGTCAACACCCCCGTGCAGCATGCCTTGGCCCGTTTCATGGCCGACCCTGCACCTTACCTGGAGCTGCCCGCTTTTTACCAACGAAAGCGTGACTTGTTCCGCTCGGGATTGGCGCAAACCCACTTCAAATTGCTGCCCGGCGAAGGCACTTACTTTCAATGCGTGGACATCTCGGATTTGAAAGTGCCTGAGAAAAACCTGAGCGAAGCCGAATTTTGCAAATGGCTGACCACCGACATCGGCGTCGCGGCCATTCCACTGTCGGCTTTTTACGGCAACGGCTTTGACCAAAAGGTGATTCGTTTTTGTTTTGCCAAACAAGACGAAACGCTGATGGCTGCGCTGGATAAACTCAAAGGCCTTTGATGATGCTCAGGGCATGGGGCTGTGCCTTGGTGCTGTTGGTGATGACCGCTTGCACGCCCGGCCCCGACCGCATTTTTTTGCTGCCGGAGCGGGATCAGCCGCAACACTCAGACCCCGCCGTGTCGACTTCCGTTCGCTTTGATCTCGCGGATGGTCAGAGTGTGAGCGGGCGAGTTTGGCAGCACACCCAGCCCAAGCACATTGTTTTGGGTGTGCATGGCTTCAACGACTACAGCAAGGCATTCCAGCCGTTGGCGCAGTTCCTGGCCGCCGAACTCAAGGCCACGGTCTACGCCTACGACCAACGCGGCTTTGGCGCCAACCCCCAGCCGGGCATCTGGCCCGGCGAAGAGACGTTGCTGGCCGATCTGCGCCAAATCGCGGCACAACTGCGCATCCGACACCCCGGTCTGCCACTCACAGTGGTTGGCGAAAGCATGGGCGGCGCTGTGGTCCTGATTGCGGCTGCTGAATCACCCGGGTTACAGGCTGACCAAATTGTGCTCAAGGCCCCTGCTGTTTGGGGTGCACAAAGCATGCCCTGGTACCAGCGCATCAGCCTGCAGTTCATGAACGCCGTAGCCCCTGACATGACCTTCACCGGACGGGGCGTTCAGTCACTTGGCATCACCCCCACCAACGACCCTGAGGTCTCACGCGACCTTAGCCGTGACCCGCTCTTCATCAAAGCCACCCGCGTCAGCAGTCTGGCCGGCGTGACGGCACTGATGGGTCGCGCTCAGCACCTCAAGAACCCGCCGCCACAGCGCAGTCTGGTGTTGTATGGCCTGCGTGACCGGATCATTCCACCCACACCCGTGTGTCACTGGCTAAGCCGGTTAACGCTCCACGAGATAACCACAACGCCGATGGACTTTGTGGTTTACCCGGACGGTTGGCACCTGCTGACCCGTCAATTGAAAACCCGTGACGTGCTGCAAGACCTGCAACATTGGATGCAGCAAATCCCCTTGGCACAATTGCAAAGCCCGCTGCAAGCCCGCGATGCAGTGTGTGCCATACGCTCTTGATCAACCCGCTCCATATGCCATTGCGCCTGACCACCGCCCTGCTTGCTCTGATTCTGCTGATGCCCGCTGCTTGGGCGCAACGGATGTATGACAGCAGCGGGCGTTTCTTGGGTCGCGTGGATGCAGAGCGCTTTTACAACGCATCCGGGCAACAGATCGGACGGATCGATGGCGAACGGGTCTACGATGGGTCGGGCCGGCAACTCGGGCGCATGGATGGCCAGCGGGTCTACAGCGCCACTGGCAGCCAGATCGGCCGCATCGATGGAGACCGGCTTTACAGCGCTTCGGGTTCGCTCATGGGCCGCATGGATGGCGAGCGCCTCTACGACGCGTCAGGTCGTCAAATAGGTCGCGCTGATGGTCTGCGGCGCATGCAAATGATCGTGTTCTTTTACTTTTTCATGTGAGACTGTCACTATGGCTGTTCGAGACATCCTCAAAATGGGCGATCCGCGATTGTTGCGCGTGGCTGAACCCGTGTCCGCTTTTGACACGCCCGAACTGCACGGCCTGATCGCAGACATGCAGGACACCATGGTGGCCGTGAATGGTGCTGGCTTGGCAGCACCACAAATTGGCGTGAACCTGCAGCTGGTGATTTTTGGCAGTACGACCATGAACCCACGCTACCCAGGCCGCCCTCTGGTGCCGCGGACGGTGCTGATCAACCCGGTCATCAAGCCCTTGGGAGCCGATGAAGAAGACGATTGGGAGGGCTGCCTGTCGGTGCCTGGCATGCGCGGTATGGTGCCGAGGTGGGCACGCATTCGTTATACCGGCTTCGACGAAAAAGGTCTGCCCATCGACCGCACAGTGGACGGCTTTCATGCCCGTGTGGTGCAGCACGAATGCGATCATTTGATGGGCCAGTTGTACCCGATGCGGGTGCGTGATTTCAGGCGCTTTGGTTTCACCGAGGTGTTGTTCCCGGAAATCAGCGCAGCCGAGGACGACTGAGGCCTCAGGGTGTCTGGCCTGCCAGCAGCAGCGCCAAGCCTGCATCGTCGAGCACGGGCACTCCCAAGGCCTGGGCCTTGTCCAGCTTGCTGCCCGCCTCGGCACCCGCCACCACGTAGTGGGTTTTTTGGCTGACCGAACCGGCCACTTTGGCCCCCAGGGCTTCCAGTTTTTCCTTGGCTTCCTCGCGGCCCATGCTTTGCAAGGTACCGGTCAACACCACGGTGATGCCGGCCAGCGGCATCTCTGTCGGAGCCAGCGCTTCGCCTTCCGGCCAAGTCACGCCTGCATCGCGCAGGGCTTGGACCACCTCGCGGTTGTGGGGCTGTGCAAAAAAGGTGTGGATGCTGTGCGCCACCACCGGACCCACGTCAGCGACTTTCAGCAAAGCATCTTCACTGGCGGCCATGATGGCATCGAGCTGACCGAAGTGCCGAGCCAGCTCCTTGGCCGTGGCCTCACCCACATGACGAATGCCCAGACTGAACAAAAAACGGCCGAGTGTGGTGTTCTTGGATTTTTGCAGCGCTTCAAGCAGGTTGACGGCGGACTTTTCAGCCATGCGGTCCATGTTCGAGAGCGTATTCAGCTGCAAGTGGTACAGGTCAGCCAGGGTTTTGACATGACCCGTATCGACCAACTGGTCTACCAGTTTGTCACCCAAGCCATCCACATCCATGGCGCGGCGGTGGGCAAAGTGCCAAATGGCTTGCTTGCGCTGGGCACTGCAAAAAATCCCGCCCGTGCAACGGTGGTCAGCCTCGCCCTCTTCCCGTTCGGCCAAGCTGCCGCAAACGGGGCAATGGCTCATCATGGTGAAAGGTTGCGATTCGCGCGGTCTGCGGTCCAGCACCACCGAAACCACCTCAGGAATCACATCACCAGCCCGGCGCACGATGACGGTATCGCCCACCCGCACGTCTTTGCGATGGGCTTCCAGCTCGTTGTGCAGCGTGGCGTTGGTGACCGTGACGCCACCCACAAACACCGGGGCCAGTTTGGCCACAGGGGTGAGCTTGCCTGTGCGCCCAACCTGCACGTCGATGGCCTGCACCGTGGTCATCTCTTCTTGCGCCGGGTATTTGTGCGCCACAGCCCAGCGCGGCTCGCGGGTCACAAAGCCCAGGCGGGCCTGCAACGCCAAGTCGTTGACCTTGTAAACCACCCCGTCAATGTCATAGGGTAAGGCGTCACGTTCGGCGGCGATACGCTGGTGAAAAGCCACCAGGCCAGCCGCGCCTTGCACGCACCGGGTCTGCTCAGCCACCGGAAAACCCCAGGCCTTGAGCTGCATGAGCATGTCCAAGTGGGTCGCCCAATGCGGCCCCCCCTCTTCCAATGGCGTGATGTCACCCAGGCCATAGGCAAAAAAGCTCAAAGGTCGCTCCGCAGCGATGCCAGAATCAAGCTGACGCACGGCACCCGCTGCCGCGTTGCGCGGGTTAACGAAGGTTTTCTCGCCCTTGTGACCGTCTGCAATGCGCTGGCGCTGACGCTCATTGAGCGCCTCAAAATCGTCGCGTCGCATGTAGACCTCACCGCGCACCTCCAGCACGGCAGGCGCATCGGATGGCAGACGCAGCGGAATCTGGCCAATGGTGCGAATGTTGGTCGTGACCTCTTCGCCCGTTTCGCCATCACCCCGGGTTGCAGCTTGGACCAAGACACCGTTTTCGTAGCGCAAGCTCATGGCCAGCCCGTCAAACTTGAGCTCCCCCACGTATTCGACGGGAGGATCGGTGTCGCTCAAGCCCAGCTCCTTGCGGATGCGGGTGTCAAAGGCTTCGGCTCCACTGGCCTCGGTGTCGGTTTCGGTCCGAATGCTGAGCATGGGCACGCGGTGGGTCACCGGTGCAAAGGCTTCGAGCACAGGCCCGCCCACGCGCTGGGTGGGCGAGTCGGGTGTCAAAAGCTCTGGGTGCGCTGACTCCAGAGCCTGTAGCTCTCGAAACAAACGGTCGTAGTCAGCATCCGGGATCTCTGGCGTATCCAGCGTGTAATAGGCGTGTGCATGGTGATGCAGCTGGCTGCGCAAGACTTGGGCGCGCTCGGCGGGAGACGTTGGCACCACCTGAGACACAGCAAGCTGGCCGGAGGGCTCGGATGCCCAATCACCAAACAGGTCCGGCGTGCTGGGATTCAAGAAGGATCCCCGATCAGGAAAAAAGACGTCTTGCTTGGGGTGATCCAGCAGACAACTCTCGCGCGTCGAGGGCGGCATAGAGTTGCTGCAAATCGTGTCCGATTTGGTCTAGCGCTTCATCACTCAGCATCTGTCCTTCTCCGTCGGTCACCACACCATCCATGGCCTGGGCCAATAAACTCGCGGCCTCTCTCAGACGGGCAAAAGGTTCATCTTCACGGGCAGTCTGTGGCACATCCAGACTCAATGCAAAAGAACGGATGGCCGACAAAGCCGGGTCTTCAGCCAAAGCCGCATGGGTGTCGAACGTGAGCGCCAAAACAGGTGGCATGCCCTGAACAGCAGATGGCAAGACCATGCGACCAGGAATGACACCAGGGACAAAACCCAAGCGTGAAGCATGCTGCTGAATGTAGCCAGGACTCCAAGCCGCGCTGCGGGCGCACAGCGTAAAACTCAGCTGGGCATCGTGTGCACTGGCAAACTGATCGAGCTCACGGGCGCGAGCGACCTCTTCGAGCATGTCACTGAAGCTTGGCGTGCCACCGACAGCATCTGCAAAAGCTTGCGTCTTGACCACGAACTCCGAAAACTCGATGTTGTTCAGCGCACCAACACGGTTGGCCAACTGCACCCCCGCCTGAAAAGCCGTGTACCGACGAGACGGTGTCAGACCATCCCAGAAGCCAGTTTCTTGCGACAAACCTTCTACCATGAACAACTTGGTGCCAACTCGGCGGGTGGTGGGCAAAGCAGCCAATGCCGCATCACCGGACACGGCATGGTCCACTTCAATCAGAGCAATCACATCGATCAGCGCATCAAGTTGGGTTTTCCGCTCCAGCAGGGGCAAATTGGCAAAACCATCGCCGAGCAGAGGCTCAGGCTCAGCCTCAGGACTTGGGCTGATGTCCAATTCGGTATTGAGAATCGGCTCCATGTCGGAGGTCTTGGCTTCGAGCACTGGATCGGCCTGACGGGGTTCATTTTTTCGCGACGTCCAATGGTTGTAAATAACCACAGCCACCACCGTCAGGCCACCCAAGGCCGCCAGACTCATCTGCAAGGAGCTCAATGATTCCAACATAACTTCCTCAACCCAAATCGGCCATTGACACTGCGGACTCCATGTCCACAGCCACGATACGAGAAACACCCTGCTCCTGCATGGTCACACCAATCAACTGCTCGGCCATTTCCATGGCGATCTTGTTGTGGCTGATGAACAGGAACTGGGTCTCTTTGCCCATGCCCTTGACCAGTTTGGCGTAACGCTCGGTGTTCGCGTCATCCAGTGGCGCGTCCACCTCGTCGAGCAAACAAAATGGTGCCGGGTTGAGCTGAAAAATCGCAAACACCAGCGCGATGGCCGTGAGGGCTTTTTCACCTCCCGAAAGCAAATGGATCGTCTGGTTCTTTTTACCAGGTGGCTGCGCCATCACCTGAACACCAGCGTCCAGGATCTCGTCGCCGGTCATCACCAAACGCGCATTCCCACCGCCAAAAAGCTCAGGAAACATGCGGCTGAAGTGCTCGTTGACGATTTTGAAGGTGCCACCCAGCAGCTCACGGGTTTCTGCATCGATCTTGCGGATCGCATCTTCGAGGGTATTCATGGCATCGGTCAGGTCGGCGCACTGCGAGTCCAGGAACACCTTGCGCTCACGCGAGGTGCTCAGCTCTTCCAGCGCAGCCAGGTTGACGGGGCCCAAAGCCGTGATTTCACGTTGGATGCGATCAATCTCGCCTTGCAGACCCGTCACGCGCACCTGGCCTGCCTCGATCGACTGCGCGACGGCCTCCAGATCGGCCTGGGCATCGGCCAGCAGCTGGGTGTATTGCTCCAGACCCAGTCGGGCAGCCTGTTCCTTGAGCTGCAAATCGGTGATGCGCTGACGCAGTGGATCGAGTTCGCGCTCGAAACTCACGCGACGCTCGTCACTGGCACGCAGCTTGGCGGTCAGGTCGTCGTAAGCGCTGCGGCAAGCACCCAGGGCTTGTTCACGCTCCAGCTTGAGGGCCAGCACATTTTGCAAACCGGCTTGAGCGGCGGCGTCAGTCAGGCGACCGAGTTCATCGCGGGCACGCTGCATTTCAGCATCGATGCTGGCCACTTGCTCCTGGGCAGTGTCAATGGTGCGGGTCAACTCAGCGCGGCGGGCATCCAGACTGCGTTGCGAAAACTGGGCTTCCTGCGCACGGCGTTCCAGGCTGCGTTGTTGTTCGCGGCATTCGGCCAGCTTGCGTTCAGCGTCGATCACGCGTTCATCGAGCTGGGCGTGGCGCTCTTGTGTATCGGCCAGCTGCATGTCCAGCTCTTCGAAACGGGCTTCGGCCATGACGCGGCGCGCTTGCAGCTCATCCAGCAAGGTTTCGACTTCAGCCAGATCGTTGGTGATTTGTTCGGTGCGGGCACGGGTCTGCGCCACCAACTGAGACAGGCGCAGCGTTTCGACTTGCAGCTCATGCGTGCGCGACTGGCTTTCACTGGCCTGCAGGCGCACCGTGATCAGGCGTTGCGAGGCGTCGGCATAGGCCGCTTCGGCACGCACCAGGGCGCTGCGGCTTTCCTCAGCGATCAGGGTCTGGCCACGCAACTGCTTGTCCAGATTCTCAATTTCTTGGGCGCGGCCCAGCAAACCGGCTTGCTCGGAGTCTTGCGCGTAAAACACCACGCTGTTCAGATCCACCGCATGGCCCGCCTGAACAAACAAGGTTTCTCCAGCTTGCAACTGGCTGCGCCAAGCCAACGCTTCTTCAAGATTCGGGGCGGTGTAACAGCCTTGCAACCAGTCGGTCAAGAGGGCCGACAAACCCGCATCGTGCACACGCAACAACTGCGCCAGAGGTTGGCAGCCTGGGGGCATGCCGCTGCGTGACGAGGCCTTGGCAGCCAGCGGTGGGCTGAAGAAACTCATTTTGGCCGGGGGGGCATCCTGGGCAAACGCGCGCACGATGTCCAGGCGCGAGACCTCCAAGGCCGACAAGCGCTCGCGCAGGGCCGACTCCAGAGCATTTTCCCAGCCAGACTCAATGTGGATGCGACTCCAGAGGCCTTCGAGTCCGTCCATGCCGTGCTTGGCCAGCCAGGGTTTGAGCTTGCCATCGGTGCGCACTTTTTCTTGCAAGGCCTTGAGCGCCTCAATGCGGGCGCTCAGTTCGGCCATTTTGGACGACTCCTGGTTCACAGCGCCTTGGCGCGTGCGGCGGTCTTCATCGAGCGCGGGCACTTGGCTTTGCAATTCTTGCAGTCGGGCTTCAGACTCGGCTGACAGGGCATCGGCCTCTGCCAATTGCGTTTGCAGTTGACTCAAACGGGCCTCATCGGGGGCTGCCAAGGCGTTGCGGTCGGTCAGCAGACGTTCACGGCGCTGCTCAAGCTGGCGTGATTGTTCATCGACGTTGCGCTGCTCAGCCGCCAGCACGCCGATTTGTTGCTGTACCTGCACGACCGAGGCACGTTGGGCGGTGGCATCGCTTTGGGCTTTGCGCAAAGCCTCTTCCAGATCGGGCAACGCCATGGCCTGATCTTCCACTTGCGCGGCCAGTGTCATGCTTTGGTCTTCGGCCATGGCGGCTTGCTCGGCCAAATTTTCCAGCTCGGCTAGAGCATCCTGGCTGCGAGTGTCCCATTGGGCGGTCTGCTCGATCAGCTGTTGCAAGCGCTGTTCGGCGCGTTGGCGGCCTTCCACCACAAAGCGGATTTCGGCTTCGAGTCGACCCACCTCGGCACTGGCTTCGTACAAGGCGCCTTGCGCTTGATTGACCTGGTCACCGGCTGCGTAATGCGCCTGGCGAATGGTCTCCAGATCAGCCTCAACATGGCGCAGATCCGCCATGCGCGACTCCAGTGCATTCACGGCCTGTTCCACATCAGACTTCATGCGACCTTGATCGGCCTCGGCATCGCGGCGCTTCAAAAACCACAGCTGATGTTGCTTGAGCGTGCTGTCAGCTTGCAGCGTGTTGTAGCGCTGGGCCACTTCGGCCTGCTTTTCCAGCTTTTCCAGGTTGGCGTTCAACTCGCGCAAGATGTCGTCCACCCGGGTCAGGTTCTCGCGGGTATCGGTCAGGCGGTTTTCGGTTTCACGGCGGCG